>Ga0302320_10011163_pt1 | contig 19079 bp, 14 predicted proteins | sample Bog_T0_3_FD_202130 | JGI IMG/M metagenome (GOLD analysis project Ga0302320, IMG submission 202130) | Peat permafrost microbial communities from Stordalen Mire near Abisko, Sweden - Bog_T0_3 | ecosystem: Environmental > Terrestrial > Soil > Wetlands > Peat | place: Sweden: Abisko, Stordalen Mire... | reverse complement strand
GGAGCGCCCGTCTGCAAGCCGCTCCCGCATCCTCGTCGACAGCGCCGTATTCCTCGCCGGAGTGGGCCTTCCCGTCTGGCTCTTCACCCTCGGCCCGGGCCTCTCGAATGCGTCGCTTTTCGACGGCACCATGTTTGTCGCCTACCCTGTGGCGATCTTTTCGGGCATCACGATCCTGAATCTGATCCTCCTCACACGGGCATCCCTTCCCTCACGCGGCGCCTTCGGGCTCCTGGTGTCGGCGGTCTGCGTCCTGTGGCTCGCCGATCTCATCTACCTCCTCGACAGCGTGCATGGGTTGATAGCAAAAGGGCCGGTCGACTGGAGCAACGCTTCGAGCGCCCTCTCGGTTGTGCTCTTCATCCTTGCCGCCGAACGCATCGGCACGAAGGGCACGGCCGATCCCCGCCAGGGCCGGGCCGCGACCTCGAGCCCGTTGCCCATCATAACGATTGTCGCGGTCAGCGGCTGGCTCGTTCTCTTCATGGTGCGAGGCCATCCGGATCCCGACGTGATGACGCGCATCCTCTCGTGCCTGGTCCTGCTCTTCCTCGTGCTCTCGGTCAGGGAGGCCTTCGTGTTCCGTGACAACACGCGCTGGCTCGAGTGCGAGATCGAGCGCGAAGCCCGCGCCCGCTTCGAGGTCCTTGTCCAGCACTCCTCCGACGTCATCATGCTCGTGGACTCGCAATACAAGATCCGCTTCGCGAGCCCCGCCGTGGCGGCGGCGCTCGACGTCACCGTCGACGACATTGCTGGGCAGCCCATCCTTAGCCTTGTGCATGAACTGGACCTCGCCAAGGGAGCGGCGTTCCTGGACGCCGTCGCCAATCCCAGCGAGGTCCGGTCATCCATACGGTGGCGCCTGCGCCGCGCGGACCGCTCCTACAGGATTTTTGACACCCTCGGGAGCCGCGTGGAGCGCGAGTCCTCCCTGCAGGGCATGGTGATCACCTCCCGCGACGTGACCGAGCAGGTTGAACTCGATGAGAAGGTGCAGCAGGCGCAGAAGCTCGAGGCCCTTGGCCAGCTGGTCGGGGGCATCGCGCACAATTTCAACAACATCCTCACCGCTACGATGATGCGCCTCGGTATGCTCAGGGCCCGCGCCCAGCTCTCGCCCGAGGTGCTCGACGAGGTGAAGGCGCTCGACAAGGAGGCCCATCGCTCGGCCGAGCTGACACGCAAGCTCGTCCTCTTTGGAAACCAACACCACGCCCAGCCGACACCCGTGAACGTCTGGGAGTCGCTCACCCGGATCGAGCCCCAGATCAGGCGGCTCCTCGGGGACCAGATCCAGCTTCATATCACGGGCGGCTCCTCGCCGAAAGTCGTGATGGCGGACCTGGAACTGATCGACCACATGATCATGGTCGTGTGCTCGAACGCGCGCGATGCCATGCCGGAGGGCGGCTACCTCATTATCGAGGTCACGGACCTGGCCGCAGACCGGCTTCCGATCGATCCTGAAGGGCCCGCGAGGCATGAGCACGTCATGCGCATTAGCTTCCAGGACAGTGGCTGCGGTATGGACAGCTCCGTCATGCAGCACCTCTTTGAGCCGTTCTTCACCACCAAGGGACCCACCGGCGAGCACGGGCTCGGCTTGGCCTCGGTGCATGGAGCGGTGAAAAGGCACAAAGGGTGGATGCAGGTGGAAAGCACCCCCGGCAAGGGCAGCACCTTCCGCATATTCCTGCCGTGTTCCTCGGCCTCGTCCGCGGCGAGCGCGGCATAGGCCGCTCCACGGCCGACAGGGTCACCGTGCTCCCCGATGCGGATACGGGTGGTGTTTTCCCATAAGCACTTCTAATGGGTATATCCAATGCCTTGCTAGGGGAGCGCAGGGGGTCTATGATTGGTCCGGGTTAGACGTCCAAAGTGAGCATCCCAAGCCCCCTTTCCCTGGCATCAATCGCCCTCTGCGGAGCGGCGCTCCTCGCGGCACCGCAGCGCTCCCCTGCAGAGACTCAAAGTGACGAGATAGCGACCGTGGCGTCCTTGAAAAGCGACGACTACGTTCGCGCAAAACTCGCGGACGGCACGCTCAAGCCCGAATACTATGCGTTTGCGGAGGGCGGCCGCTGGACCGGGCAGGGCCGCGACCCGACGATGGATTCGCTCAAGTTCATGGACGTGGCGCGGACGATCTCCGGGTCGCTCAAGGAACAGGCCTATTACCCGACCCGAGACCCGAAGGACACCCGGCTCCTGATCGTCGTCTACTGGGGAAAGACGCGGACACCGGGCAGCATGGAGGATTCGGTCGCTGCTCAGAACCTGCAGGTCACGGACGCGAAGGCCGCCGCGGAAAAGGACCTAGACAAGCAGAAGCTCATGGCTGCAAACGTCGAACACTCCCTTACCGGCGCCGGGATGGGGTGCGGCCGCGTCCAGACCGTGGCTGACAACGACCAGATCACGACGCGGCTCGATTCGCAAAGTGCCTCGAATGGCGCCTTCGCCGTTCTTGCCGCCGAGAACAATGCGCGCGACCAGCTGGACGCGCAGAACGCGATGATGCTGGGATTTGACAGGGCTATCAGCGAAACCCAGGGCCTGGTGGGCACGCCCCTAGAGCACCGCAGGACGGACCTTTTCCAGGAGATCGAGCAGCAACGCTATTTTGTCGTCCTGATGGCCTATGACTTCCAGCTCATGTGGAAGGGGAAGAAGCACAAGCTGCTCTGGGAAACCCGCTTTAGCGTGCCCCAGAGGGGCAAGGGCTTTGACGGGTACCTGGTGGCCATGACCCAGCAGGCCTCGAAGTACTTCGGGCGGAACAGCCGCGGCTTGGAGCACGTCGATCTGCCCGAGGGCCGGGTCGAGGTGGGCGACATCAAGTCGCTGGGCGTCGTGATGGACAAGTAGCCCCGGCCCTGGGAGCCCGAGGCGCTGCTGCCCGAGGGAAATCGGCGCTCGACCGATTCCGAGGGCTCTTCCAGCATTCTGGCCCCTTAAATTCCCGTGTCTGATCAGCCCGAAAAAAAGACCCCCATCCTCGAGGACGCGGGAACGGCGACCCTTCCTGCGCGGGCCGAGCCCCTCGTTGTGCGCGACCGCTTTGAGCGGGCCCCGGGTGTCGTCTTCGCAACCATTTGGAGCGAATTCAAGGTGCGCTTCTACGGCAAGACCGAGGCGCCTGAGGCGGAGTTCCAGATCCGCAAGGACAAGCTCCCGTCGATCTCCCCTGACGGACCCATCATCGCGGAGCTGGGGGGCGAGTCGAAGGTGGAGACGACCGCGGCCGCAGCGTTTTCGCGCCTGCGCATCCAGGGGAAGGGCCCCCTCGCCTGGAATGGAAAGCACGAGATCTTTAGTCCGGTTCACACCCCATAGCCCAAGCGATCCCGGGCGAGGCGTCCGGCCGCGGCATTCCTCCATGAAAACTCCGCCTCGTGTTCCCCTTCTGGTTTTTCAGCTGCTGCTCGCGGCACGCCTGACTGCGGCGCCTGTGGACGACGTCTACCTGTTGGGCGCCGACTCGGAGGTCCATCCCGGGGTTCCCCAGGGCACGGTGACCGGATGGGAGAAGCTCCCGAGCGAGGCGTACCCCGGCACGCTGCACGACTTCTGCGTCTACGTGCCCGCACAATACGATCCCGCGGTCCCGGCCTCGCTCATGATCTTCCAGGACGGCCATGCGTGGGCCCTGGCGACCGGGGAATTGAGGGCCCCCACCGTGCTCGATAACTTGATCTACCGCCGCGAGATGCCAGTGACGATTGCGGTCTTTATAAACCCGGGTCGTCGGCCGGACCAACCGGAGGCCTCATCGAAGGACTGGGGCGACAAGTCGACCAACCGGTCGCAGGAATACAATTCCCTGGATGACAAGTATGCCCATGTGATCGTGGACGAGCTGCTGCCGGTGCTCGCGAAGCGCTACACCCTTTCCACCAACCCCGATGACCGCGCCATCGCCGGGGCAAGCTCCGGCGCGATCGCCGCCTTCACGGTCGCATGGCACCGGCCCGACCAGTTCCACAAGGTGCTGAGCACCATCGGGAGCTTCGTGAACCTGCGGGGCGGCCATGCCTACCCGGACTTGATCCGGGCCGGCGAGAGAAAGCCCCTGCGCGTATACCTGCTGGACGGCGTGAACGACAACCGGGGCGTGCGGGGCGGCGCCGCAGAGTCGTCCTACGACCCGGAGCGCGATTGGCACGCCCAGAATATCCGGATGCTGGCGGCGCTCACGGAAAAGGGCTACGACGTGAACTATTGCTGGGGCATCGGCACCCACTCGCAGAAGCAGGCGGGAGCTGAGCTTCCAGAGATGCTGCGCTGGCTCTGGCGCGACTACCCGAGGACGGACGACCCCCATGACAAGGGCGGAAACCGGGCGCTGTTCGGCGTGGGCGCCCGGGCCCCGGCGCCCACGCCGGCACCCTCAAAGCCGTAGGGTGCCAGCCGGGGGGGCCGCGGCCCTATTCGGCGCGGTACAGGGTGCAGGTCTCGATCCCGGGCTCCCAGGAGCTGAAACGCCACGCCCTGCCCTGGTCGTCCTCGTCCCCATTCAGGCGCCGCCCGGGCACCCAGACGCCGTCCCTGAATACGCCCTCGGTGACCGCTGCGATCCCCACCCTTCCCTTGATCGACTCGGGATTGCGGAAAATCACGCGGAACCCGCTCCCGGCCCCGAGGTATTCCCCGGGGGCGGTGGCCATCACCAGGCCCGCGCCCCGCTCCGCACGGTGGCCGAAGAGCTCGTCCAGGCTGATCTCGAGCACCGCCCCTCCAAGTTCCACCGCCCTCGAGGGATGCTCCTTGTCCAAGTTGAATCCGACCAGGTCGCCCGACTCCTGGTGCTGGAGCACAAGGGGGGCAATCTGCCGCAGGATCGCATAGGCTTTCCCAATCGCCGCGCGGTCCGCCTCGGGCACAGCGGAGGCCGTCGGCGGGTTCGCCTCGATCGCGAAGGGTGAAAACCCAATCAACCCGAAGCTGCCCACCGCGAGGTACAGGTTGCGCGCGGCCTCCGCATTGCGGTTGGTCTCGGGGATGAAGAGCGGGTTCGAGCAACGGGTGAAGAGCCGGCAGCGCTCCTCGAAATTGGAGGCGTAGAGGTCTGGGGCCAGGAGGGAGAGGTGGGGCGCCGCCGCCTTCCAGAAGTTGAGCACCTCGGCCAGCGGACCGCCGCTCGGAAAGTCCCCGGGCTTGGCATTGGGCTCGTTCAGCCAGGCGTTGGCATAGAGCGGAATCGGATACGCCGCGGCGCCCGCGGCCGCAACACGGTCCACATACCGCGCGTAATGCCACGCCATGAACATCTGGTCGGTCGCGGACCCCGCCCCAAACACCTCCGTCCAGGTGCCCGCCGTCCTCGAGCCGTTAGCCTCCCATCGGGCGCGCAGTTCCGGCACCAGGTCCTGGGGGTTCGCCGCCGCGTAGCGGAACCAATCCTCGGGGACCGGCCCGTTGAACGCCGCATCCGCCAGGGGCGAGCGGTCCCGGGAATCTCCGAGGATCCCGACCTCGTTCTCGACCTGAACGATCAGGACGGTGTGCTCCCCGGCGTCGAACTTGGCCAGGTGCCTCATCAAGGCCCCGAAGGCGCGCGCATCGGCCGCCGCGCTATCCGCCCCGAGGGGCGAGAGCACCTCGGGCTCCTCGCCGCCCTGGAGCCTTACGCGCGGGAACCGGTGAACATCGCTTTTCACCCATGCCGGCACATAGCTCGACATGCCGTTCTTCCAACTCGCAAACCAGAGGAGGCCCAGGTGCATCCGGTGCGCCCGCGCCTGCAGGATCAGGCCGTCAAGGACGCGGAAATCGAAGCGCCCCTCCTCCGGCTCGACCATCTCCCAGGAGACGCCTGCGAGCACCGTGTTGAGATTTTGCGCCTCAAGCCGCTCCCAGATGGGGCCCATGTAGTCGAGGCTCGAGGCGCTCGAGTTCCTGAGCTCGCCGCCAAGGATAAGGAAGGGCCTGCCGTCAACGAAGAGCTGCATGGCGTGGCCCACGCGCCGAAGCTGGGGCGTCCCTTCAGAGAGCGGGCCAGCAAGGGACGGAGGGGATACTGCGAAAAACGCCGCGGCGCAGAGGACGCAGGCTGCTACCGTGAGGCGCTGCAAAACGGCAGGGGATTTCATAGGGTGTGGCCCCTAGGCTAAGACCGCCTCCCGAGAAAAGGCCAACCCGTTATAAAACCCAGCGCCGTCAGCAGGGCTGGTGACCCCAATCCTTTTCCTTAAGCTCCTTTTCAAAGAGAGCCATCTGCTCCTCTGGCGTCAGGGGCTTCGCGCCGGGCCCCTCCGGATCACTCGGGGCCTCAGCCGCCCCAGGCAGGGCGGGCTGACCGGCGCCCTCGTGCGGGGGAACCTTGTCTGCTGGGGGATCCTCCTTCATGCCTCCACGTTAGCACCCCACGAAGCGCCTGTCACTAATCTCTCTCTTGAATACTCCCTCAGTGCGGCGTTATCAGAAGAGCTGTAACTTGAAGCTCGCACAGTACCGGGCTTGAGTACCCGAATCGTTCACTCGCCTATTTGCGCCTCAAACCCAGCAAATCGCCATGCCTAATCCCTTTGTCCACGTCGAGCTCAACACCACCAACCTTCCCAAGGCGAAGGCGTTCTACGGCAAGCTGTTCAAGTGGAAGTTGGCAGAGCAGCCGATGCCAACGCCCGGCGAAGCCTACACCACCATAGCCGTCGGGAAAGGGATGGGTGGGGGCATGATGTCGCGGATGCCTCCCGGGGAGTCGTCCGCATGGATGCCCTACGTCCTGGTCGATGACATCGACGCGGCCACCAAGAGGGCGCGGCGCCTCGGCGCCAGGATCTCTTTGGGCGTGACCGAGGTCAAAGGGATGGGCTGGCTAAGCATGATCATCGACCCCACGGGTGCAAAGTTGGGGTTATGGGAACCCAAGGAAATGTAGGCCTCCAAGGCGACGCCCTCACAGATCGGCAAACTGCAGCAAGCGCTCCCCCGCGCCAAGGGAGCCCACCGATGAATAAACGGCAGTCCCGAGGGAATGGATGCTCACGGGCTTCAGCAGCAGGCGGGACACTCCTACCGCCTGCAGCCTCTCGGCGGTCAGGGAGTTCATGTAGCCGGACATCAGCATGATCAGGAGACCGGGGCTGGCCTGCCGGAGCTCCCTAGCAGGAAAGAGCCCGCTCTTCCCGGGCATTGTCTGGTCGGTAATCACCAGCTGGAACCTCCCGGGGTCGGAGACCACCATGGAAAGAGCGTCCGCGGGCTTTGTGGTATACTCGACCTCATACCCGAGCGCCGTAAGCGTTTCTTGGCAAAGGCGCGCAAGCATCTCCTCGTCATCCACGATGAGCACGCTCTCGCCGCCACCGCGCGGCGTGGGCCCCTCCTCATCGTCGATAGTGGCCACCGCCCCGGCATGTTCGGGGAAATAGAGCCGGAAAGACGTCCCGACATCGGGCTTGCTCTCCACCTGGACGGCGCCGTCATGGCCCTCCATGATGCCCCGCACCACGCCGAGCCCCAGGCCCGTCCCCTCCCCCGCCGGCTTCGTCGTGAAGAACGGCTCGAAGATCCTGAGCATCGTAGCGGGATGCATTCCGCAACCGGTATCCGTCTCGGTCATCAGCGCGAAGACGCCAGGCTTAATGCGCAGCTGGGCCGCCGTCCGCTCCGTCACCACGCATCGCTCGAGCGTCACGCGGAGGGAGCCCTGGGAATCCCTCATGGCATGCCAGGCATTGGTCCCAAGGTTCATCAGGATCTGGTGGATCTGGTTTGCATCGGCAAACACCGGGGGCGCGTCCTCCGAGACGAGCTGTTTGAACTCGATTGCCGACGGGATCGTGACCCGCAGGAGCTTCAGGCTCTCGGCAACGATCGGCTGAAGCGTGATTGCCCTGCGTTCCTGCGGCTGCTGGCGGCTAAAGGTGAGGAGCTGCCGCACCAGGTCGCTCGCGCGGTGGGCGGCCCTCAACACCGCCGCAAGGTGCTCTCGCACTTTGGGATTCTCCTGCAGCCTCATGAGCGAGAGCTCGGTGTAGCCGCTAATCGCCATCAGGATGTTGTTAAAGTCGTGCGCGACGCCCCCCGAGAACTGGCCAAGGACCACCATCTTCTGCGCCTGCAGGAAGTGCTCCTCGAGCCGTTTGCGCTCGGTGACGTCCCCCGCAGAGCAGTGGACCACCTGGTTGGACGCGACCGGGAAGAACAGCCACGCGCTGGTCCTTCCGCTGACCTGGGTCTCCAGGCGCACCGTCTTCGACAGGGACAGACATTCCCGCGTGATCTCGAGGATGTTTCCGGGAAGAATCTGCCCGGGTGTCTGCGCGCCCAGGGAGAGCGCCATCTCGCCGGCGGCGTCATTGAAGTAGCTGACCTCGCCCGTCGCTGAAAGCTCCAGTACGGGATTGGGGTTATAGTGCGCGAAGGCCGCCTGCCTCTGGATCTCCCTCTCCGCCTGTTTGCGGCCCGTGATGTCCTGCGCTACCATGATGAAGGATGAAGGGGCGCCCGCGGACGAACCCATCGCGGAGGTGGCAACGCTCACCCAGACTATCGAGCCGTCCCTGCGCACGAAGCGCTTCTCCTGGGTGAACTCTCGGAGGGTCCCGTTTCCGAGCGAATCCATTTCCGCGGAGTTTAGGCCCACGTCCTGCTCGTGGGTCACCTCAGGGCATGACAGCCGGACCATCTCTTCCTCGGCGTAGCCAAGGATCTCGCAGAAACGATGGTTGACGCGGACGAAGCGCTCCGAGGAAAGGTCGCACTGGGCCACCCCCACCGCGGCCTGGTCAAAGATGACCTTAAGCCACTGCTCGCTTTCCCTGAGCGCCACCTCGGCGAGCTTTCGCTCGGTGAGGTCCTGGATCGTGCCGGACTCCCGGACCGGGCGCCCTGCCTCGTCGAGCGTCGTCTCGGCGATCTATTGAAGGTACCTCACCTCGCCCGTGCACCGGACAATGCGATGCTCGATCTCTGCCCGTCGCGAGGGCTCCAAAAAGGTCCTCTTCATCTCCCGGTGAACACGCTCGCGGTCCCCGGGATGAATCATGCTGTCGAACGTGGCCGCGCTCGGCGGAAATTCCTCCCTCGAGATCCCGAGGATCCGGAAGACCTCCTCCGACCAAACCAGACGGCCCGTGTTCAGGTCCAGCTCCCAGTCCCCGAGACTCATGATGCGCTGGGAGTTTTCCAGCCGCGCCAGGTTCATGATCGTCCCATGAAGGTGGAGGAGGCGCATCTCGAGCATGTTGTGAACCCTTATCAGCACCTCCGGCAGATCGAACGGCTTGCTCACGAAATCCTTGGCGCCTGCCTCGAGCGCTCGAAGCTTCTGGTCCGGCTGGGCGGTGATCACGAGGACCGGCATCTCGTTGCCGCCCTCGACCTCCTTTAGCCCCTCCAGCACCTGGAACCCATCCATGCCGGGCATCTGGAGGTCGAGCAGGATCAGGTGGTAGCGGTTCTTCTCGTAAAGCCCGCACACCTCGACGGGGTTCCGCGTGGAGGAAACGTTCAAGTATCCCGCGCCGCGAAGCACCTGCTCCAGCAGGAGGACGTTGGCCTTCAGGTCATCGACCACCAGGATTTTGGCCCTGAGGATGTCGGAGTCCCGAATCATCGCGTGAGCGCCACGCCATTTCCCCTGCTTGCCCCTCTTTCCGAGAATTCGAGCGCCTCGTCGAGTGCCTCGGTGAATTCCTTTATCCGTATGGGTTTGGTGATGTAGCGGAAGAAGCCTGCCTCAAGACCCTTCTCAATGTCCCGCTGCATCGCGTTGGCGCTGAGCGCGACCACGGGGATGTGCGCGGTTAGGGGGTCGACGAGCAGCATCTTCATCGCGTCTATTCCGCTTATGCCCGGCAGGTTGATATCCATCAGGATCACGTCGGGCCGGAAGTCATGGGCGATCGAGATGCCGAGGGTCCCGTTGACCGCGGTCAGAAGCCGCAGGTTCGGCAAGCGGGAGACGATCTCCTCCACGAGCGTCATGTTCGCGGGGTTGTCCTCGATATAGAGCAGGGTCCGTTGGCAGATCTCGGCCCCAGACTGGGGAGTCGCCTTCGCCAAGTGTTCGGCTTGATCCTCGGGAATCTCGGGCGGACCCGACGCCGGTAGATCCACCCAGAACACGCTTCCAGTCCCGAATGTGCTCTCGGCGCCGAGGTTTCCCTCGATGAGCTCGGCCAGCTTCTTTGTGACCACGAGTCCGATGCCCGTTCCCGCAACGCTGCCCGCTTCCTGCCCCAGCCGGTTGAAGGGCTGGAAAAGCTGCGCGACCTTCTCGGGCTTTAGCCCGGCTCCCGAATCCTTCACGCTGATTCGAATCATGTCCTGGCCGCAAGCGACGCAATCGACCACAACAGTGCCGTTCTCCTTATTGTATTTGATAGCGTTGGAAACCAGGTTGATCACGATCTGCTTTAGCCTCGTCCTGTCGGCCTTCACGTAGCTCGGCAGCTCAAAGCTGGGGAATGTCATGATGATCCCCCGCTTCTGGGCCAGTGAGTCCATCATCTCCCTGCACTCGGAGAGGATCTCCGAGAGCGACACGGGCTCCAATGAGAGCGACACCCTCCCTGATTCGATCACCGCGAGGTCAAGGATCTCGTTGATCAGGTTAAGGAGGTGCCATCCGGCCTGGAGGATCTGGCTGATGCGCCCGGCCTGCGATGGCGTCGGGGCCGGGGTGGAGGACTCCATGAGCTGGGCGAAACCGAGGATCGCGTTAAGCGGGCTGCGGAGCTCGTGGCTCATGTTCGAAAGGAAGTCCGACTTCGCGAGGTTGGCTTTTTCCGCCGCGGCCTTGGCGCGCTGGAGCTCGGAATTGGACTCCTGGAGCGCGTGCTCGAAATGCTTGCGCTCCGTCACGTCTCGGGCTGCTGCGAAAACGCCCTGCAGCCTGCGGTCGCGGTCGTAGAACGTGCTCGCGTTGTAGGATACCACGGTCTCCCTGCCGTCCCTGGCGCGCGCCGTCAGCTCGTAGTTGGAGAGACTCTTCTCGCTCAGGACGAGCTTTATGCCCGATTCCGCGCGCTCCGAATCGGTGAAGAAGTCCTTGAACGGCGCGCCGATCAGCTCGTCGCGCGAGCAGCCCGTGAGCGCCTCCATCTGCTTGTTGACGTCCGTGATTATCCCCGAGGGGTTGGTTGTCATGATCGCGTCGATGTTGGACTCGATGAGCGACCTTGTGTAGAACTGCTGGTCCCTGAGGCGCTGATCGAGCACCTTCTGCTCCGCCTCCACCTGCTTGCGCGCGGTGTTGTCCGTTCCGATGAGAAGGAACCCGATGATCGCATTCTTCGCGTCCCTTAGGGCCGTGACCGATACGACCGCCGGGAACCGGCTCCCGTCCTTGCGGATGTAGGTCAGCTCATAGATGTCCTCGATTCCGCGCGAGGCCTTGAAGACGAGCGCCTCGAACCCGGGCGTTATCGGGGTCTTAAGCTCGGCGCTCAGGGCCTTTGCCCGCGCAATAACCTCCTGGGGATCGGAGATGTCGGCAGGCGTAATCTTGTTGAGCACCTCGGCCGCCGTGTAGCCGAGCATCCGCTCCGCACCCACGTTGAAGATTTGGATGACGCCGTTCTCGTCCGTGGCAATGCTCGAGAAATTCTCGCTGTTAAAGATGGCGCTCTGGAGCGCGCCCGCCTTCAGGAGCGCCTCGGCCGTCTGTTTTCGGGCGGTGATATCCCGAAGGATTCCCGTGAAGTGTCGCTGTCCGCTAAGCCACATCTCGCTCACCGCGATCTCCACGGGGAACTCCGCCCCGTCCTTGCGCCGGCCGACGACCTCACGGCCGATGCCCGCGGCGCGCGCCTCGTCGCTCACGCCAAAGAACTCCAGGGTGTTGTCCCGCTGCTCCACGCCCAGTTCGGGTATGATGGTGCTGAATTTCCGTCCGATCAACTCGGCGGCCGTGTAGCCGAACATCCGCTCGGCCCCGGGATTGGTCGTCTCGATGACCCCGTCGCTCGCCTGGAGCGTGACAATCCCGTCGGCCACGGAATTGAGGATGGTCTGGATGAGCGCAACACTGTCCCTGCCGGACTGCTGCGCAGCGAACTCCTTTGTGACGTCGCGGAACACCAGGACCGCCCCGACCACCCGATTGTCCCGGTCGTGCATGGGAGCGCAGCTGTCCGCAATCGCGCACTCGCTGCCGTCCTTAGCGATGAGGATCGTGTGGTTCGCCAGGCCCTGGATGGTGCCATGCGCGAGCGTCTCCACGACGGGCACGACGCACGGCAGGCGGGTCTCGTGGTTTACGATCCGGAAAATCTCGTCGATCGGCCGCTTCGTGGCGTCCGCCAGCATCCAGCCGGTAAGCTGCTCGGCCACGGGGTTAAGGTAGGTGACCCGGCCCTCGGCGTCGGTGGCGATCAGGCCGTCGCCAATCGAGTGGACGATCACGGAAAGCTTCTCCTCGCTGGCGTGCAGCGACGCGTTTGCCCTCTCGAGCTTCGTGCTCGTCTCCTTCTGGGCCTCGAGGAGCTGCTTCGTCTCGGCGTGCACCAGGTCCTTCAGCCGGTTTTTGCCCTCCCGATACACGAGGTAGGAGAAGAGGAGCGTCAGGACCAGCAAGAGAGCGCTGCAGGCCAGGATGCTCAGGAAGAGGAACCGCATCTGCGACTGGAACTGCTCCTCCTGCGCCGAAAGGGTCGACTCCTCGATCTGCACGAAGGCGGCCAGCTGGGCGCGGATGTCATCCATGATCCTCTTACCCAACCCGGCGCTGACCTCGGCCGCGGCGGCCTCTCGGCCCTGGCTCCCCACGATGTCGATGATGCGCGCCAACTCCTCCATCTTCGCATTTATAAGGGGGGCCGCGGCGTCCAGGTGCTCGCTCGCCGACGGGCTTGTTGCCATCGAGCGCAGTTTTTCCAGGTCGGCCCCAATCCTGCCGCGCACGGAATAATACGGCTCGAGGAAGGCCTGGTTGCCGGTCAGCACGAATCCGCGCTGCCCGGTTTCAGCGTCCTTGAGTTCCGAGATCAGATCGTCCGCCCCCCTGATCACCGCGCTTGAATACGACCGGGACACGGCGGCAACCTCGACCTGCTTGAAGGCCAGGAGTGACGCTGCGGCGCCAAGGATGACCAGGACGACTATTCCCGCGAGCGTGCCGACGATCTTGGTTTTCGATTTCATGCGGAGCGGGTGGGTGGGCCGGGCGGGTCCGCACGGAGGTGAACGCGGGTAAAAGAGGCTTCCAAGCCGCGTGCCTGGGGGTCTTTAGCCATCCCGGAATTATCAGGCACGCGGCGCTACGATGCTAGTGGGTATACACCTACCCGGAGCCCCGCGTCCGATTTGCAATGCGGCATATCCGGCACTCATTTCCGGCATGATCGCATCACTTCTAGCCAACGGGGACGGGCCGGCGGCCGACGCAGGCTTGATCGACGCCTATTCCTCGGCGGTGTCCGACGCCGTCTCCGCCGCCCATCCTGCCGTCGTCCATATCGAGGTGAAGGGCAACAATGCTCCCGGGGGCACCGGCTCGGGGTTTTTCATCTCCCCGGATGGCTACCTCCTCACGAACAGCCACGTGGTCCGCGGAGCCTCCGAGCTCCGGGTCTTCCTTGCCGACGGCAGGAAGCTCGGCGCCGACCTGGTCGGGGACGACCCGGACTCGGACCTTGCGGTCCTGCGTGTGAGCTCCGACGAGCTCGCGCACCTGACGCTGGCCGACAGCAATGCCGTACGGCTGGGCCAGATTGCGATCGCCATAGGCTCGCCCATGGGCTTCCAGCAGACGGTGACAGCCGGGATCGTGAGCGGCCTAGGGCGCTCCCTGAGGGGCGCCTCGGGACGGCTCATCGACAACGTGATCCAGACGGACGCGGCCCTGAACCCGGGCAACTCCGGAGGGCCTCTCATCAATACCCGCTCCGAGGTGATCGGCGTCAATACCGCGATCATCCGGCCGGCGCAGGGTATCTGCTTTGCAATCGCCAGCAACACGGTCCGGTGGGTCGCGGCCTGGCTCATCAAGGAGGGCCGCATCCGCAGGAGCTACATCGGCGTCGCGGGCCAGAACGTCCCGCTGCTCCGGAAGCTGATCCACCACCACAAGCTCTCCCAGGAGTCTGGGGTCCTGGTGATGGGCATCGAGCCCGACAGCCCCGCGGCACGCTCCGGGATCCTGGAGGGGGACATTGTCCTGGGACTGGACGGCGTCGCAACTCCAGCGGTTGACGCGCTCCACAAGCAGCTTACGGGCGACCGCATAGGCGAGCGTGCGATCGTGACGCTCCTGCGCGGGGTCGAGCTCCGCCGCCACGCCATCATCCCCCTGGAGACACCCGCCCGGGCCTAACGGTGGCGCATCAGGAGGAAGAATAGCCCCACCATCGTGAGCAGCGTGCCCACGCCGATGATGACCCCCATAAGGACAGGCGTCCCCTGGAGGCTCAGGCGCCACGTCGGCGCCTTCAGCCGGCTGCACAGGCCGGTGACGTTCACGTGCCCGGGCATGTCGAGCTCGGATTTGAAGGCCTCCACGCTCGGGTAGCGTTCCGACGGCTCGCGACGCATGGCCCTGAGGACGATCTCCTCCGCCTCGACGGAAATGGCCGGGTTGATCATGCGGGGGGCAACGGGGTCCCCGCTCACCCTCATCTGGGCCGACGCCCAGGGATCCTCCGACTGGAAGGGAAGCACCCCGGTGAGCATCTGGTAGAGGATGACGCCCAGGCTGTAGATGTCGGTGCGCTCGTCGTTCGGCTTGTTGCGGACCTGCTCCGGGGCCATGTACTCGGGCGTCCCGAAGACGGGGGTCAGTCCGCTCAGGAGGCTGAAACCCTCGTCTGCCTCCGCAGCCATCCCGAAATCCATGAGGCAAAGGGTCTGGCTCCTGCAGATCATGACATTGCCGGGCTTTAGGTCGCGGTGGATCATCCGCCGGCTGTGCATGTGGCTTAGGGCCTGGCAGATCACGCTCGCGATGCGGAGCGCGTCCTTCTCGGGAAGGGGCCGCGTGCGGTGCAGGACATAAGCGAGCGTGCAGCCGTCCAGAAACTCCATCACGATGTAGGGCCGGCTCTTGTGGCCCTCGACCGGGATGAATTCAAGCAGCAGGGGGTCGCTCAGCGAGGAGCCGATCCGCTCCTCGCGCTGGAACCGCCCAAAAGAGACAGGGTCGTTCGCGATACCAAGAAGCGGCACCTTGACCGCGACGCAACGGTCGCCGCAGCCCTTGTCGATCGCCCGATAGACCGTGGCCATCGCGCTCCGGCCCACGACCTCCTGAAGCAGGAACCGGCCGTCCAGAAGGTGGCCGGGCGCGAATTCCTGCTCGATCGGAGGGGGAAGCCCCTCCCGCTCGTTGAGGTCATTGCAGCAGCCCACCCCGGCCAGGGGCCGATCGTTGCTCGGCAAATCCAGCGCGGTCCTTGAAAGGGCTTTCACCCTGTCGATCGCCGAGGCTTCAGTCATGGTGCGCCGCATACTAGACAGGATTCCGGGGCTAGGTTAGTTAAAAGAGGCCCCATTGACATTAAGAAAATGCTAAGACCCGTTCCGTAAGGGATTCGTACCCCAGCGAAACCTTGGGGTTCCACGGCGCCGCACAATCTGCTCTGCTGGATGGCACCCATGAGGATACACAGCCCATCATTCGCCGCAGCAGCCACACTGACTGCGCTCGCGCTCGTGGGTTGCTCAAAGGCCGCCTCTTCCCTGGCTGAGGTATCAGCGCACCACCATCATCCGCCCCACGGGGGCACCCCGGTGGTTCTAGGGGACGAGCAATTTCACCTGGAGCTCGTCCTCGACGCGCCGACAGGCACCCTGCAGGCCTACGTCCTGGACGCCGAGATGGAGAATTTCGTCAGGTCCCCGGCCCCCTCGATCGAGATCGCAGCAACGGTCAACGGGGGGGAAAGGATCCTTGTCCTCTCGGCCGTGGCCAACCCCATGACGGGCGAGACCGTGGGCGACACGTCGCTTTTCCAGGTGAGGGCCGATTGGCTCAAATCGGCGGCCTCTTTTGACGCCGTCCTAAGGAGCATCCCGATCCGCGGGACGACCTTCTCCGGCGTCCGTTTCAATTACCCGAAGGGAAACGACACCGACGGGTGAGTCCGTTTGGCTAGGGCCTGGCGAGGGCCCCCACGATCGCGGTCACGTTGTGCCGGAACATGGCGTCGACGCCCTCCGCCCCGCTTCCCGGGGGCCCCAGGCCGTCCGCGTAGAGCGTGCCGCCGAGGCGCACGCCCGTTTCGCGCACCAGATCCTCGACGAGCCGCGGATCGACGCTGTTCTCCGCAAAGACCGCGCCGATCCGCTCCCGCCTGATGAGATCGATCAGCGTCGCGACGTTGCGCGCGTCCGCCTCGCTCTCGGTCGAGAGCCCGTTGATCGCATGCACCGTGAAACCGTAGTCCCTGGCAAAATACCCAAATGCGTCGTGCGAGGTCACGAGGTGGCGCCTGCCGGGTGGCAGCCGCCCCACCTCCGCCGACACCCACGCCGCAAGCTCGCGAAGGCGCGCGATGTAGGCCTCGGCGTTCGCCGCAAACTCCACCGCATGTTCCGGGCTAAGGCGGGAGAGCTCCCGCGTCACAAGGTCGGCGGCGAGGATCACGTTCCCGACGCTGTTCCACCAATGCGGATCCTTCTCGGGCCGGCCGCCCTTCCCGGGCACCTCGAGGGCAACGGGAAGCGCGTCACCGACGGCGACGATCCTTCCCCTGGGCCCGGCACTCGCAACCAGCCTGTCCAGGTACCCCTCGAGGTTGAGCCCCGAGGCAAGGACCAGGTCAGCGTCGACGAGCGCGCGGATGTCGGAGGGCGACGGGCTGAACGTGTGCGGGTCGACTCCCGGTGCGACGATCCCGACAACCGCCACCCGGTCGCCGCCCACCTCCCGCGCGATCTCCGTGAGCACGGTGTTGAGGGTGGCGACGCGCACCCTTCCCCCGGCCCGCGCCGATAGCGCCAGGCACGAAAGCCCGAGGGCGAGCGCTGTCCGGAACGCCCTCATGCCGCAGGCCGCCGGCGCGAGCGCAGCCTAAGCGCCCCGAGCGCCCCGTGGCGGGGGCTAAAGAGGGCCGAGAGGACAAAGACCAGGCCCAGGCACAGCACGATCGAGGCCCCGCTCGCAAGCCCGGCGTGGAAACTCAGAAGGATACCCACGGCCGAATCCGCGACCGCAATGCAGATGGAAACGAGCAGCATCGTTACGAAACGGTCGCACCAGAGGTAGGCGCTCACGGCCGGCAGGAGGAAAAGCCCCAGGGCGAGCACGATCCCCATGGTCTGCATCGCGGCCACCAAATTGAGCACCGTGAGCGTCAGGAAGCCCAAGTGGACCAGCCCGCCCCTGCCGCCGCTGGCGCGGTGGAAGACCGGGTCGAAAGTCTCAAGGAGCACGCTCCGGTAGAAGATGACGAACACCGCCACCGTGAGGAAGCTCACCGCCGAGGCCAGGCGCAACTCGCCCGTGCTGACGCCAAGCACGTTTCCAAAGAGGAAGTCCGTAAGGTTGACCCGGGAGGGCAGCTTGCTGACGAGCGCCACCCCGGCCCCGAAGAACACGATGAAGAGAGAGCCGAAGGCAGCGTCCTCCTTGACGCGCGTCATGCGGCTAAGGAGCGCGCTGCCGAGCGCCGTCAGGAGCCCGGCCGCCAGGCCCCCGAAGAAGAGCGCCGTCGTGCTCGTTCCGAAGAAGTACCAGGCCGCCGCGACCCCCGGCAGGAGCGAGTGCGACAGCGCGTCGCCCATGAGCGCCAGGCGCCGCAGGACGAGGACGCACCCGATCAGGCCGCCGCTGATGCCAAGCAGGACAGCCGACAGGAGCGCCCGCCTCATGAACTCGTACGAGAACGGCGAAACGATGAGGTCGTGCAGGCTCACGGCGGCGCCTCCCCCCCCGCGATCCCCGGAGCGTGGCCCCCGTGCACGCAGTGCCCGCGGTAAGCCAGGTCGATGTTGGCGGCGCAGAGGACCTCCCCGATCGGACCGGCGGCCACGAGCGTGGTCTTGAGGAGGACGCCCCGCTCAAAGCAGGACCTGGCTAACGTCAGCTCATGCACGGCGGCCAGGACCGTGCGGCCCTGCTCCCCCCATGCCCGCAGGATGTGGGTCAACTCCTCGCTCCCGAAGAGGTCCAGGCCCGCAAAGGGCTCGTCCAGGAGAAAGATGTCGCCTCCCTGCGCCACGGCCCTCGCGAGAAAGACCCGCTGCTGCTGGCCGCCGGAGAGCATCCGGATCTGCCGGTCCGCCAGCCCTGTGATGCCGAGCTCCTCCATGGCCGCGTCCACGCGGTCGCGGTCGGCACGGGAAAGCCGGCGGAAGAGGCTGAGCGAGGGGTAGCGGCCCTGCTCCACCACGCCGCGCACGGTGATCGGGAAATCCCAGTCGACGGCGTGCCTCTGGGGCACATAGGCGAGCCTCGGGCGCGCGTGGTTCGGATGTTCGTCGCCGATGCGGATCTCGCCCCCGGAAAGGCGCTGCCACCCCATCACCGCCCTAAGGAGCGTGCTTTTCCCGGCGCCGTTTGCGCCCAGGATCGCCGTGGAGCTCCCGCACGGGGTGTCGAAGGTGACATCCTCGAGTGCCGTGACGCGGCCGTAGCGCACGGTGACCCCGCGGAAGGAGATGATGTTGGGTTCTGCGGACACCATGGGGGGAGAGAGTCTAGCAAAGAGGTCAACAGCCCGGAAGCGGGGCGCCGGTGGGCTGCCCCCCGGGCCGTCCCTACTTCGGGGAGATCCTCTCCCGCGGCTCCTTCACGTTGGGGCAGGAGTCCACCCAGGTCCCCCGGGGCCTCGCCCACTCCGCGGCGTTCGCCAGCACCTTCCGGACATTCTCGTCGTAGTAGGTCGGGTAGGTCTCATGGCCCGGGCGAAAATAGAAGATGCTCCCGTTCCCGCGCCGCCAGCAGCAGCCGCTCCTGAAGACCTCGCCGCCCTCGAACCAGGAGATGAACACCTGCTCCTCGGGCGCCGGCACCCCGAAGGGCTCCCCATACATCTCCTCCATCGGCAGCTCGAAGAAGCGGTCGATGCCGCGCGCGATGGGATGGCCCGGGTTGCAGACCCAGAGCCGCTCGCGCTCGTCGGCCTCCCTCCAGGTGAGGGAGCACGAGGTGCCGAGCAGGAGCCTGAAGACCTTGGAGAAGTGTC
>Ga0302320_10011162_pt1 | contig 19079 bp, 19 predicted proteins | sample Bog_T0_3_FD_202130 | JGI IMG/M metagenome (GOLD analysis project Ga0302320, IMG submission 202130) | Peat permafrost microbial communities from Stordalen Mire near Abisko, Sweden - Bog_T0_3 | ecosystem: Environmental > Terrestrial > Soil > Wetlands > Peat | place: Sweden: Abisko, Stordalen Mire... | reverse complement strand
AGCCGTATGGGGTTCCCTCCCAGTTCTCCGACCCGGTGGGTGAGTTCGGCCGCACGCTGCGAGACTACGTGCCGGTGCCAGACGTGTATCCCGTTGGGCGTCTGGACCGGGACAGCGAAGGGCTGCTACTGCTGACCGGCGATGGCGGTTTGCAGCACCAGTTGACCGATCCGCGATTCGCGCATCCGAAGACCTACCTGGTGCAGGTGGAAGGCGTGCCAGAGGACTCAGCGCTGGAATCCCTGCGGCGGGGCGTCGTGATCCAGGGCCGGCGGACGCTCCCGGCGGAGGCGCGACTCCTGGCCGCGGAGCCCGGTCTTTGGCCGCGCGATCCGCCGATTCGTTTCCGCAAATCGGTTCCGACAGCGTGGCTTGAAATCGTCCTGCGCGAAGGGCGCAACCGGCAGATCCGCCGGATGAGCGCGGCGGTGGGCATGCCGACGCTGCGCCTGGTCCGCTGGGCGCTGGGCCCACTCACCGTCGAGGGGCTCGCCCCCGGGGAGTGGCGCGAGTTGGACGCTCGCGATCTCCTGCAGTTGAGGCAGATGGCCTCGAAAAGGATGCAGCGCGCGGGCGGCGCTCCGGGTAGGTGACTTTGTCCAGGAACAGGCCCGAGGATGGGGCAGTCCACTCTGCGATTTCGATGCCCCGGATGGGCTCGGCGTTCAGCAGCCTGCGGAATTGATCCACGCTCAACTCGCCGAGACCGACCTTCACCAGCGCGCCGGTCACGCGCCGGACCATGCGCCAGATGAAGTGCGAAGCCTCTATCCGGAACAGCAGCAGGCGGTCCTGTTCCTCCAGCGACGCCGAGGCCACCTCGACGATCGTCGACTCGTCAGGCCGCGACGGGTCTTCAGCGCGGAACAGCACGAAGTCGTGGCGTCCCGGCAGCAGTTCCACGGCCGCCCTCATCGCGCCCAGGTCCAGCGGCTCTTTGACCCACCAGACGAATTTCTTCGAAAAGGCGTCCTTGCGCCGCGCGATGCGATAGACGTAGGTGCGCGCGATGGCGTCATGCCGGGCATGGAAACGGCTCGGGGCCTCTTCGATTGCGCGGACTGCGATGTCGAAAGGCAGCTCTTCGTTCAGCGCAAGCAGTAGTTCGTCCACCGGCGGAGGAGCGCCACGCAATTCCACTTTGAGATGGGCCACCTGACCCGTAGCATGCACGCCGGCGTCGGTCCGGCCCGCTCCGCCCAATTCCACCGGACCCTCGAATAGCGTTTCCGCCGCCTTGCGCAGCTCTCCCAGGATGGTGCGCGGGGCGTTCTCCTGCTCGGCCCACCCGCTGTAGCGCGAACCGTCATACTCGAGCGTCAGCTTCCAGGCATGCAGCGCCGGGCCGCCTCTGGGCGAGCCATGGCGGGGTGCGAGCTTTTCGGGAGCGGGTTTAATCGGCGGTCTGAGCGCTCGATAGTTCACTTCTGAGTCCTTGCGGTTGGCCCGCACGCGAGCCTCTCTATCGATTCTCGCAGAGCGAGCGAAAGGCCCTTCAAGTTTCCCAAGCTCCAGTATTGGGTCAGTCTGCGCATCTGACACAACCCCGGTACTCCACGGTTGCGTGGCGCAAGTGACCCAAGTCAGGCTGGCCGCGATACCTGAAATTGACCCCAGGCTAAAATGCAAAACCGTAAAACTTTACGGTTTCTGTTTTCAAGCCATTGATTCTCAATGGGATATTTTCGGAAACCGCAAAATCTTACGGTTTCCGATTTTCCTTCGTTAGAAGATCGAGAGCAGGAAAACCCGGGGTTTCGATTCGGTCCCGCGCAGCCGCGAAGCAGGCAGACAAGCGTTCGCCGAGCGACAGATTCCTTTCTTGTGGCGTGTCGCGGGGCGGACGATTTCAGACTGACGCACTACCCAAGCTCCGGGCAGCCGTGTGGGACGGCGCTCCAGCGCCTCGCGGGCTCTCGAGAGCCCGTAACCCTGGCGTCGGCCGGAGCCTCCGCGCGGCTCTGGAGAGCCGCCCCACATTGCCGCCGCGCCGGAAAGCTTGCTCTGTGGCAAACCCTGATTCCTCGGTAGGAGTCGCCGGGATACAATGGGCGCGATGCGACTTCGAACAGGCTCTGCGTCGGGCCCGGCCTCGTCCCTGGCGACTCTGGGAGCGCTGTTGGCGCTCGCTGTTCTGCCGCTGCCAAGCCAGAGTCCATCGCTAGAAAAGGCGCTTGAGACAACGCTCATCGCGATTCAGGCTTCCATCCAGGCGGGCAACCAGTCCGAAGCGCTGCGACAGATTGAAACAGCCCTCACACGTTTTCCCAAAGCCGCCGGCATCTACAACTTGCGCGGCGTCATTCACGCCCAGCGCGAGGAACTTGCAGCGGCGCGAACGGACTTTCAACGGGCCGTAAAGCTCTCGCCAGGCCTGATCCCGGCCTGGCAGAATCTGGGTCGTGCCTGCCAATTCGTACCGGGCCAGGATGCCGGGGCAGTGGCTTGCGCCGTCTCGGCCTGGCAACACGTTCTGCTGGCCCGCCCGAACGATGTCGAGGCTCGTGCGTCGCTTGCCACAGTTTATGAGTGGCAAGGCAAGTTCGCGGACTCGCTGCGCGAGTTGGAACGGGTGCCGAACAGCGAGACCGCCCGCTCTTCGCTATTGGCACTGCGTTGCGCGGACCTGGCTGGACTCGGCAGGACCCAGGAGGCGCTGGCGTCGGCGCACGAATTGACGCAATCGCCGGACTATGCCGAGGCCGACGCCGGTTCGGTCTTCCCCGTACTCAATAGCGTGAAGAATGCGCCCATTGTGATCGCTCTCGTGGAGACGTTGGACACAGAACGAGGTGTGTCCGCGACCAGCCTGAAGCACCTTGCCGTGGCCTATGAGCAGACCGGCCGGCTGGGCGACGCGCGCAAGACCTTCGAGCGCGCGGCCATCCAGGAACCCGGCAATGTCGATGATCTGTACGCCCTGGCGCGCGTGGCCTTCGGCCAGAAAGACCTGGAGGGAAGCCTCGGGTACCTTGCGCATGTCCGCGACCTGACCCCGAACGACGCGCGCGTCCACTTCCTGTTCGGCCTGGTCACCATGCAGATGGAACTGCCGGTCGAGGCCCGGAAATCGCTGGAGAAGGCGCTCTCGCTCGATCCGCGGAACCCGGATTACAGCTATGCCCTGGGCTCCGTCATCCTCGGCAGCGGCGATGGCGGCACTGCCGCGAAATACCTGCAAGCCTTCGTCGCCACGCGCCCGGCCGAGGCTCGCGGGCACTTCGCGCTCGGAGTGGCCTATTTCACGGCTAACGACTACGAGCAGTGCCGCAAGGAAATGCTGATCGCCGGCAAGGATCCCCAAAGCGAGGCGGGCGCGGAGTTCTTTCTGGGCCGGATTGCGCGGATCGAAGAGAACCTCGACGAGGCGGCCGCGCACCTGGAGCGGAGCGTCAAGCTGTCGCCGTCGTTCGCGGAAGGCTATGCGGAACTGGCGCGCGTGCGTCTGCGGCAGGATAGGACGGACGACGCCGAGGCTGCGCTGGACCGCGCCATCTCGCTCGATCCGGACAGCTTTCAGGCCAATGCCGCGCTGGTCCTGCTCTACCAGAAGACGCACGACCCGCGCCTCACCGAGCAGGGTGCCCGTCTCAGAAAACTCGACGCCGCGCGCTCGAAGCGCCAGGAACTGATGCTGCGGACAATCGAAGTGAAGCCGTACTGACGCCCGCTTACCGGAGCCTCACGAGGATGAAGGTCATTTACAGAATCACTTACCCGAACGGAAAGATCTATATCGGCCAGGACTTGACCGACAGCATCAACTACTTTGGCAGTGCGGCCCACGCTCTAATCGCAGCGGATTTCACGAGAGAGCAACGGAGAGACTTCACAATCCGAAAACAGATTCTTTGGGAGTCCGAATCAGCAACCGCCGCCGACGTGAGTCGAAGGGAAGTCGAGTTCATCAAAGCGTTCCGATCGAATGACCCGGCGGTGGGCTACAACCGGTGGCCGAAATTCAAGGCAGATTGACGCGCCTTCCGCAACCCGGGTATTTCCCTTGCGCTATGTTCCACAGAGTGGTACATTGACTCATCATGGAGTTGCGGAATGATCGTGAGCTTTCGGGACGACTGGTTGCGCGATTTCTTCGTCGAGGACATTTGGTCAAAGAGAATCCCATCGGAGCTGGAAGGCCGCTTGTTCCGCAAAATTCAGATGCTCGACGACGCGATGACAGATGAGGACCTGCGGGTGCCGCCCAGTAACCATTTCGAGAAGCTGAGCGGCAATCTGCAAGGTCTCCATTCGATCCGCGTCAACAAGCGATGGCGGATCATCTTCCGCTGGGATGGCGGTCGAGGGGAAGCGACGGGCGTCTATCTGGACGACCATGGTTATCTGTGAGGTGAGCCATGTTGACGACGAAGCGCAAGCCAGCAAGCGTTGGCGAAATTCTGATCGAGGAGTTCATGGAGCCGATGGGCCTGACGCAAGGCGCGTTGGCCGAAGCGATGGGCGTGCAACGCAAGCACGTCAACGAACTCTGCAACGACCGCAGGGCCGTGACCGCACCGACCGCGCTCATTCTGGCTCGCGTGTTTGGCAACACGCCTGATTTCTGGCTGAACGTGCAGCGGCGCAGCGATCTATGGGAGGCGCTGCACTCGCCCAAGGAACGCGAGCGGATCGATCGCGCCCGCCCGCTGACAACCGCCGCGTGACCTGCGCCGGGAGCGCCAATCTCCAGATTGGCTCTTTCTATGAATGCCGGGTGACTCACTCATGCCACGATGTCGCCGCACCTCACTTCGCGACAGGCTTCAGGTCCGTGTCGAACACATACTGCCTGCCCGCGACGGCGGCAATCTCCGCCTTCCTGTCTGCATAGATCAGAGTCAACGGTCCGGACGCCTTGGCGCGCAAGGTGGCCCGCTGCAGCTTGCCGTGCCGCCAGGCGATATCCACTTCAAAACCGCCGCGCGCCCGGAGTCCCGTGACGCTGCCCGCCGGGAATGCCGACGGCAGCGCCGGCAGCAGCCGCACGATCGCCGCCTGGCCCTGCTGCGTATCGGTCAGACTCGTTGGATTCGCCTGCGGGTCATTGCTCTGAAGCAGCATCTCCGCGATGCCCGCGGTCGCTCCGAAATTGCCGTCGATTTGAAACGGCGGATGGGCGTCGAACAGATTCGGATATACGCCCGCGTGGGGCTCCGCCGGGGCGGCGGGTTTCGACGCGGTCTTCGCGGCACCGCCGAAATACTCGATCTTGTTCCCGTCGGAGGAGGGCTGCAGCAGGTTCTGCAGAATCTTGTAGGCATGGTCCCCGTCCAGGAATCGCGCCCAGAGGTTGATCTTCCAACCCATGGACCAACCGGTCGCCGCGTCGCCCCGGTACTCCAGCGATTTCCTCGCCGCCGCGAACAACTCGGGCGTGCCGCCGGGCGTGATTTCCCCACCGGGGTACACGCCCCACAGATGCGATACGTGCCGATGCTGGTCGTGGATGTTGTCCTTGTCCTCGATCCACTCCTGCAACTGTCCGTACTTGCCGATCTGGTCCGGTGCGATCCGGGCGCGCATGTCTACAAGCTGTTGCCGCAACTCCGCGTCGGTGTCGAGGATCTGGCTGGCGGCAATGACGGCGCCGAAAACACCGCGCACAATCTCGTGGTCCATAGTCGGGCCCATCACCAACCCGCCCTGCTCGGGCGAGTTGCTGGGGCCGGTAACCAGCCAGCCGTTGGCGGGATGTTGGACCAATGAGTCGACGAAAAACAGCGCTGAGCCGCGCAGGATCGGGTAGGCCGTGGTCCGCAGGAACTCCTTGTCCTCGCTGTATAGGTAGTGCTCCCAAAGGTGCTGCGCGAGCCATGCGCCGCCGGATTGCCAGATGCCGTGGTCCGAGGCATTGATGGGAGCCGTACCGCGCCACAGGTCGAAGTTGTGATGCAGGACCCAGCCGCGCGCGTTGTAGTGCTCCTTCGCGGTCACCGCGCCGGACGCCGCCAGTTCTTTCAAAGCGTCGAACAGCGGGCGGTGGCACTCCGCCAGGTTTGTCACCTCAGCGGGCCAGTAGTTCATCTCCGTGTTGATATTGCAGGTGTACTTGCTGTCCCACGGCGGCGTGTTCGAATCGTTCCACAGCCCCTGCAATGTGGCGGGCTCACCGCCTTCCCGGCTGGAGGCGATCAGCAGATAGCGCCCGTATTGAAACAAGAGAGAGACCAGTTCCGGATCGTTGCCCGTGCGGAAGGCGCGGATTCGTTCGTCGGTCGGCAGACTCGCGGCTGGCGTGGTTTCAAGATCGCCCCCGAGGTTCAAGGTCACGCGCCGGAACAGGCGCTGGTGATCGGCCTGATGTGGTGCCTGCAGTTGCGGGTACGCCTTTTTTGAGGCCGCAACCAGCACGGCGGCGTTCCGCTCCTTTGGGTCGGCGGAAACGTCCTGGTAGTTCTTGAAATTCGTCGCGCCGGCCAACAGGAGCGTCGCCGAATCCGCGCCGCTCACCACGATTTGGCCATCCCGCGTCTCGCGCCGGCCGCCCGAGATGGCGACATGTAATCGCGCTTCGAACCGAATGGCCGAGCTGGCAACGGCTCCACTCATCGACACATCGCCGCCGGGCAGCGCGCTGAGCGCGGCCCCTTCATGGGCGCTCTTCAGCCCGGCGCTGAACGACACGCTGCCCGGCTTGCTCGCGGAAATGCGGACCACGATCACCTGGTCCGGCCAACTCGAGAAGACTTCGCGCCGGTAGGTCACGCCATGCTCCACATATTCAACGGAGGCCGTGGCGGTGTCGAGATCGAGGTCGCGCCGGTATGCCGATGCGCCTGCGTCCTGCGTGCCCGGGAAATCGAGCACCAGGTCGCCGAAAGCCTGATACGCTTTCTGCGTCAGCGGGATGCTCATGAACTCGCGCATCGCCAGTTCCTGGGCCTCTTTCTGCTTGCCCTGGAAGAGCAATTCGCGAAGCTGGGGCAGAACCCGGTACGCTCCCGGATGCGCGTAGCTGTGCGGCTCCCCAGTCCAGACCGAACTCTCGTTGAACTGAATCCGTTCGTGGGCGACGCCGCCGAAGACCATCGCGCCCAAACGGCCATTGCCGACCGGCAACGCCTCCACCCATTGGGCCGCCGGTTGGCGATACCAAAGCTCGGTTCGTCGCGCGGCCGATTTAGCCGCGGCGTCCGAGCCCCATGTTTGGCTCGCCGCCAAGAGTGTCAGAAAGGCAAGAGCGGGATATTTGGACATGTTCGATCCTCTTACTATTGTGTCCATCAAGCCCAAAGGGCGTAAGAGCTTAGCCCAGGGCGTGAGGGAAGAAGGACGCCTAATGACTGAGCCCCGGAACGGGGCGTAACAAGTGGAGAGGTCCGGCTCATCCCCAGAGGTCCCGTGGGTCGTAGACTATTCCGTGTTTGTTCAAGAGCGCCAGGAACTCCTCCTGGAACGACACCTTCCGATGGTGTTCTTCCTGAGTGGCGATGTAGTGGCAGACGGCCTCCGCTCGAGAATGGCTCACCGTAAATGCACCGTACCCGCCTTGCCAGGCGAATCTGGCGTGCTCCGGGAACTGCTCGTGAACCCAACGCGACGAATTTGTTTTCAGCACGCGGAGCATTTCCGCGACGGCGACTGAGGTTGGGAATTGGAGCAGAAGATGCACGTGGTCGTTAGTACCGTTGATCGTCAGAGCCGTGCCCTTCATCTCCCGGACGATCCCACCCATGTACGGGAAGAGGCGCAATGCAAGGTCGGGCGCCAATGTGGGCTGGCGATCTTTCGTGGAGAAGACGACGTGAACCAGGAGCGCTGCAATACTATGGGGCATTGTCTTTCGCCCCGTACCGGGGCTTGGTTTGTTTCCGTGCGATTCCCAAGGGCTCACGCCCTGGGCTAAATTCTATCGCCCTCCGGGCTGCCCATTAACGGCGTCAGGTTTCACCGGGCTGCATATTGCCTTGGACGGCGCCGAAATGGGCGATTTCGCAGACTCCGAAGGCGGTTCGGACAGCTAAGGGCCTCGCGAGTTGCTCGCATGCGCCCTCCCCTCGAACACAGCTCAGCTGCTGGTCTCACTGCTGATTTGGGGTAGCGATTAACTGGCGGAGAGGGAGGGATTCGGGTGCTCGATGTGCGTTGAAAACGCATAACTTATTGATTCTAAAGGTTGCAGGCTTAGCCTCTTTTTCAGCTTTGCCGGTTTCTCTGTACAAAATCAGGTACAGGTAAGCTAACGCGGGTGAACGTTGAAGTACACCTTTGCGAGGAGGTCGTTGAGCGTCCGCGCAAGACCTTCAAGCTCTTCAAAGGTCGTTCCCTTCCTCGGCGTGAAGAAGATGCTCAGGTCTGACTTCTCGTCGAGTTGAAACGGCCCCTGCGGTTCGACCGTAATGTAGCCGGTGTGGCCCCAATCGGTGGAACCTGGACCGAACTCGGCCACTTTGAAATGAGATGGCGCCTCGCCGATTTTGTTCATTGCCGTTCGATCTTACCCGAGCGAATCGACGAAAGCAACACCTCCACTACCGTGTACAGAGCGCGTCTACGATGAGCAGTTAGCTGGCTACCGACTCGTCAACAATCTTGCTTAGATCAGGCCACCAAAGTTGCTCTACGTCCTCATCCGGGGGGATTGATTCGCTTCGATGCTCCTGGAGGCGCCGGTCGGAGGGCATGCCTTGGATTGGACCCCAGTAAGGTGCGACCCTTACGCTGCTCGGGACCAGAGGATTCTCGGAGATTGAATCAACGTTGCCATCCACGACCTCATCGCCGAGGCGAACCCATGCATGTTTCCATCGGAAGATCTCGTTCCCTTTCGTATCGTAATAAATCGCCGCGCCCATCACGGCACGAGCCGGGAAGCTGAGCTTATTCAACGCACGGTTTAGGAGATCGGCGAATTGGATGCACATCTCGCCACGTCCGGCGTAGTTCTCGTCGACAAGGGACGCGACCGCATCAAGGAGACGATTTCGGACCTCGCTCGCTAGAAGTGCAGAACGATCCACGAGTGAAGCAGAGGGAAGCCGACGCATACCCAGCTGTTTCTCATGTCTGATTCGAGCTACGATTCCCCTCGTGCTGGATGGTGCATAGGCGAGCCATTCATCCACGCTTACTCCGGTGGCGGGTGAAGTCTCTCTCATCGGCTCGAATGTACCACGAAGGGACGGAGTGCAATGCGAACCGATGATTGACCCGTTCTCCAACTCATCATATAGCTCGTCGCCGTCTGGGTTCCCAGAGAAAAGACGACCCGACACGGGGCACACGACGCCGAGTCCTGGCTGGTCCAAGGCAAGACCACGCGCCTTCGCTTCCTGAACGGGGATCAGCTCAACCTCATGGGTGGTACAGAAGCTCTTCCTGCCCCGCATGACGACAACGCAAGCAAGTTCTTCGGCCATTCGACGATTCCTTCTGACCGATTGTACTAGGCTAGCGGCGTAGCCGATCGAACAGAACGTGGTGCTCCTGTTCGATGATAAAATGGGATATGCATAAGAACAAATTCGTCGGAACTGCGCTGGTGCTGTCGTTGACGGTACCAGCTCTTTTGGCGGCGGAGGAAGGCAGTGCAATGCTGCACGTCCCGGTTTACACGATGCAGGGCTTCGCAACCCCGAGCGCATCCGGCAACAACACGACGGTGACGACCTGGGACGGTTGGGCGATCCAAACGTCGGAGGAAGCCGGATTCGGCTATGGCCATTTCCTCCAACCACCATATGCGGGCAACGTAAGTATTCCCGGAAAGGTCGCTCTTTGAAAGAGCTGGAAGCATATATTTAGTTAATTTGAGCATAGCCGTCTTCAAACGCCTTGGCGGGTGAGAGCGAGTTGTAACCGTCCTCGTAAACAACATATTTGCCAGTTTTATTGCACAGAATCGTGTACAGGCGAACAGGCATGGACAACGAACGATATCGTCCAAAATCAAGTCTAGCGGCCAAGCTGGTGCCACACCTCTTTAGCAACCCAGACGACGAAGAGAATGGTCCCTCCGACTTCAACGGCATAGAACTTGATTTGTTGGAAAATCCGGTGAGGATTGGAACGGCGTCTAGGCATGCATGCTCCTTCCCGGCTGAAAGAGATGCTATGTTACGGCGAAGCGAGTGGCTTCGAATTATCGGTTCTCTATCAGATGACCCAGCCGGAGGGCCGGCGGTAAGTCGGCGGGAATTGCGCTGGCGATAAACGCCTGTGTCTATACCACACCAGTAACCGTTGCAAGCAGAGTACCATAAGCGTAGAATATAGAATCCTGTCAACCAGCTTTACCGTGCATTGAGACAATGCGATAGCATCTTGCCATGAACGCAACTCAAACCGCAGCATGGGTGGGAGCGGTGAGCGGTCTCGGTAGTCTTTTGTGGAACGTGTACACTAGGCTCACGTCTGGCCCGCGACTCCAGGTCAAGGCGACCTCGGGGATGAAGATTATTCCTGCTCCACGTGGCGACCCAACATACATCTTTGTGGAGGTCAGCAACGCAGGAACAGCGGCAACAACCCTCACAAACCTTCACTTCGTCGTCTATGATTCTTGGTCGGCCAAGATGCGTCAACATTGGCCTGCCAGTGGAGGATTGACCGTCATTCGTCCATTAACGAGCCATCCCATGCCATTCAAGCTTGAGGTAGGGGCGAAATGGGCTTGCCACGCAATCCAGGATCACCGATTTGAGGAGATGCTCCAGTCGGGAAGAATGTGGTGCGAGGTATCGCACTCTTGGTCGCAGCACCGCGTTCAGAAGAAGATTGAGTAGCGCGCTACGTTAGGTCCTTGAAAAAACCTTCTAGAGTACCGCCGCCGGCTAGATGGTCTATTAAGCGGCGCCATTGGTATAGCCACGATACTTGTTGATCGTGGCCCGAATCCTCATCGCAAAGTGGCAAAGAAGAACACCAGTCTGGATTTGGCAAATCTGTCCATTTCTCCCATTTCATTGACCTTCCGAGAGACTTCCAGAAGAGTGCGTCAAGGAAAACACCATTGTCGCCCGTTCCTTTATATCCGCGCCATCCCCCTTTCTGTGCTGCTTCGAGCACCTGTTTTATGGTCGTGGATTCACTAAAGCACTCTGGCAGGATTCCGCAAGGCGCGGTTATGCACAGGCAAGTTATTGAGATTAAAGGAGTTTCACCGAATCATCGTACAAAAAATGTACGGCCTATTTCGTATCTTGGGCTCAGCTACAGAAAGAAATGGCGTCCTCAGCGGGATTCGAACCCGCGTTATCGCCGTGAAAGGGCGGTGTCCTAGGCCGGGCTAGACGATGAGGACGCGCTGGCGGCGAACAGCCGCTCACGCCTACTAGAGTAGCGGCTACAGGCGCCGGTGGTCAAACCTTTGGCTTCAGAGCGTTTTGAGATAGGCGAGCAGGTCGGTCTTTTCTTCGTTGCTCAGCATGTCGGCGAAAGCGGGCATGGACCCCTTGCCCTTGTTGACCATGGCGAGGATGCTCGCATCCGTCACCGGCGACCCGTTAGCGAGCTTGGGCCGCTTGTAGAGGCCCTTCAGGCTGGGACCCATCTTCTTCTGGTCGGTCGTCGCCGAGTGGCATACGGCGCACTGTTCGAAAACCTCTTTGCCCTTGGCTGGGTCGCCCTTCTTGTCCGCGGCGAAGAGCGAACCGGTCAGTAGCAGGGCCGCCGTCAGCGCCGTCGCGCAAGCGTATTTCATTTCCCAGGTATCTCCTTCTCATTCATCGGATGCGTTAGATCCATTCTACAATTCAGGATTGCGGAACTTGGTGATCCTCTTTGCGCGGGCACCGGTCGCCGGGCAGGTGAAGACGCGGCTGGCCGCCGGCGTGGGGGCGGAAGCCGCTGCGCGTCTGTACACGGCTTTCGTTCGGGACGTTGCGGCGAGGGCGTCGGGACGATTCAGCGTTGAATTGCATCTCGATGAGCCAACCTCGGCCTGGCCGGAGATCGACTGCCTCCGCCGACTGCAACCGGCGGGTGACCTGGGAGTTCGAATGATGCAGGCTCTGGCGGAAGCTCTGGCCCGAGGCTTTGAGCGGGTGGCGATCCTGGGTACCGACGCTCCCGATCTTCCGGAAGCTCACATTGATGAGCTGCTTCAGGGGGAAAGCGACGTGCGGCTGGGTCCCGCGGAGGATGGCGGATTCTGGGGCATCTGCTGCAGGCGAATCGTGGATACAATGTTCGACGGGGTCCCATGGTCTTCAACGCGAACGCTCGAAGCGACCGAAGCGGCTTGCCGCCATGGCGGGCTCAGTGTCTCGCTCGCTTCGGTTTGGGCGGATGTGGATGAACCGATTGACCTTCAACGCCTGGCGGCGAGCGCATCTCTGGATCTGGCGGGGCCAACGGCCGTCGAATTACGAGCGCTTAATTTGCTGGCTTAGCCGATCCGTTGTTAATATAAGACTTCGCTGTCTGGATAGTGGCAAGCAGACAATTGACGCCGATTCACGGGCTGTGATAACCCTTGAGGCTTCAGTGAGTCATGAGTTTGGATTCCGCGATGCCTGAGGAACAAAAGCCCGAGGGCGTGCAGGGCGCTGGCCCGGCGCCGAATGAACCGAAGCAGCCGGCTGATGAAGCTGTGCCTGCCGAAGCACCAGTGGCCGCGGCGCCGGTAGCCGCAGCACCCAAACCCGCAGCCCCGCCCCGGCCTGCGCCTAAGCCCGCGGCACCTCCGCCGCCTCCGCCCGACTGGACAGGCGATCTGCCGGATGCCTTGAAAGAGGAGTTTGGCGAAAAGGTGAGCGAGTTCATCGCTTACCAGGGACAGCCCTCGTTCGTCGCGCAGATGGATGCGGCGTACGAAGTCGTCGAGACCCTGCGAGACATCCACGGTTTCGATTATCTGGTAGACGTTACGGCCGTTCACTGGCCGAAGCGCGACGAGGCGTTCGACATAATTTATGTCCTGTACAGCTTCGATCGCAACGAACGGATCCGGATGAAGATCCGCATCAGGGACGGGCAAAAGCCCACCAGCGTCGTCGAGATTTACGAGACGGCGAACTGGCTGGAGCGGGAAGCGTTCGACATGTTCGGCGTCGAGTTTGAAGGGCATCCCGATTTGCGCCGCATTCTGATGCCCGACGAGTGGACCGGACACCCGCTGCGTAAGGACTACGGGATTCTCAACATGGATAACCGCTGGGTTCAGGAGAACCTGGGGATCGAAAGCGGGCAATAGGGCATGGCCGAAACCTATCTCGATTCAACCGAGCTTGTCCTGAACATGGGGCCGCAGCATCCCTCCACGCACGGCGTGCTGCGCGTGATCGTGAAGCTGGACGGCGAGAAGGTTCTGGGCACCGACTGTGTGATCGGATACCTGCATCGCGGCGTGGAAAAAATCGGCGAGAATCGCACCTACACGCAGTTCGCGCCCTACGTGGATCGCATGGACTACGTCGCTTCGGTCTCCAACGGACTCGGCTACTGCCTGGCGGTTGAGAAGTTGCTCGGCGTGGAAGCGACGCCGCGCGCGCAGGCCGTGCGCGTGATTCTCACGGAACTCAACCGCATTGCCAGCCACCTGGTGTGGCTCGGTACTCACGCGCTCGACATCGGCGCCATCACGCCGCTGTTCTACTGCTTCCGCGAACGCGAAGACGTTCTCAACATCTTCGAGAAGTATTGCGGCGCGCGCCTGACCACGCACGCTTTCCGCATCGGCGGATTGCAATATGAGACTTACGAGGGCTTCGAGAAGGAGTGCCTCGACTTCTGCGATCTCTTTCTGCCTAAGGCTGACGAATACGAAGAGCTGCTTACCGGCAACCGCATCTGGGTAGACCGTCTGCGCGGCGTGGGCGTTTTGAGCATCGACGACTGCAAGGCTTACGGCGTCACCGGCCCGATGCTGCGCGCCGCCGGCGAGAAGTGGGACCTGCGCAAGGCTCAGCCTTACAGCGGTTACGAAAAATACGATTTCGAAATTCCGACGGGCGATAACGGGGACAATTTCGACCGGTACATGGTCCGCATGGAAGAGATGCGGCAATCGGTGCGCATCGTCCGGCAGGCCGTAGCCGGGCTTCCCGAGGGGCCGATCATGGCCAAAGTGCCCAAGGTGATCAAGCCGCCCGTGGGTGAGGTTTATGTTTCGATCGAGGCGCCGAAGGGCGAGCTTGGTTATTACATTGTGAGCGACGGCTCGACACAGCCCTATCGCGTGCGCGTGCGGCCGCCGTCCTTTGTGAATTTGCAGGCTCTTAAGAAGATGGCGCGGGGCTGTCTGGTCGCGGATCTGGTGGCGATCATAGGAACCACGGATATTGTTCTCGGGGAGGTTGACCGCTAACGCCGCAAGGCGGAATGCGGGAGCGTTCCGATGAGGAAACTCCTTAGAAAAATCTTTCTCGCGGACCTGCTGGAAGGTCTGTGGGTCACGTTCCGCAGCCAGAACCCCAATAAGATGGTGACCGAGCAGTATCCGTCTGCACGGCCCAAGATTGGCGAGCGTTATCGCGGTGCGCCCCGGCTGAACACGAACCCGGAGAACGGGGAGACGCTCTGTATTGCATGCGACCTGTGCGCCCTGGCCTGCCCAGAGAATCTGATCGTCGTGGGCTGGGAGCGCAACGCCCAGACCAAGCGCAAGGAGTTGGTGAAGTTCACCTACGACACGTCGCGCTGCATGTTCTGTGGATTGTGTGAGGATGCCTGTCCCGTCGACTGCCTGGAATTAACTCAGGACTTCGAAATAGCGAACTACTCACGGGAAGGCGCCATTTGGGACCGCCAGATGTTGGAGGAAGGCCCGAAGCCGGCCAAGTACAAGTACTAGGCGCAGATTCGCGAGAGTCGCCCCTAGCTTCAAGCCGGGGCAACGACCGGTTGAAGTTTACTGGACGACCGCCCATGTTGGACACTGCTCTTTTTTATAGCTTCGCGCTGCTGACGCTCCTGGGAGCGATCCTGACCGTGTCGCTGCGCAACGCCGTTCACTGCGCCATCGCGCTCATCACGTCGCTGGCCGGCGTCGCCGGTCTGTTCCTCCTGCAGAAAGCCGAGTTCCTTTTCGCCGTGCAGATCGTGCTCTACATCGGCGGAATCACCGTGCTGTTCCTGTTCGTCATCATGCTGGTAAACCTGGACCAGACGGCGAAGCAACGGCGCTATACACGCCACTGGCTGGCTCCGGTGCTCGCCGTGGCGGGTACGGGCGCGCTGTTCGTCGGCTTTCTCACCCGCGGGCGCGATACGCTGGCTTTGCCCGCACCCCGCGTGGCGGCGGAGGCGGGTGGTAACGTGGAGCGGCTCTCCGAGCTTCTGTTCCGCGAGTATCTCGTCCCGTTCGAAGTGGCCTCTCTACTGCTGCTGGTGGCCATCGTCGGCAGCGTGCTGATGGCCAGGAAGAAGGCGGACTAGTTCCGGAGGCAGAAAGATAATGATGCTGCACCCCATTACAGTCACGCACTATCTGGTGTTGAGCGCCGCGCTCCTGCTGATCGGCACCCTGGGCGTCCTGCTGCGCCGCAACGCGGTGGTCATCATGATGTCGATCGAATTGATTCTCAACGCGGTGAATGTGAACCTGATCGCCTTTAGCGAACACTTGAAGACGCTGAACGGACAGATCTTCGCGATCTTCGTGATCACCGTGGCCGTGGCCGAAGCCGCCGTTGGCCTGGGCATTTTGATCGCGCTGTTCCGCAATAAAGAGACGGTGCTGATCGACGAGATCGATCTTTTGAAATGGTGAGATGGGCGACAAGCCGCTTGCGTACTAAGGAAAGTTGATGAACTTTTTAGACCTGATCTGGCTGATCCCCTTGGTACCGCTCTTCGGAGCCGCAGTGATGCTGTTCTTCGGCAGGCGTCTGTCGAAGGCGGCGATCAGCATTATTTGTCCGGGCGCGGTCGGCGCCTCGCTGCTGCTCTCGGTGGGCGCTGTCGTTCAACTCGCCGGGTTGGCTCAGAAGATTCATCAGGTGACGCTCTTTCCCTGGCTGCCCCTGATGAAGGTGGACATGGCCTACCTGCTGGATCCGCTCAGCTCCGTGATGATCCTGGTGGTGACCGGCGTCGGGTTTCTGATCCACGTATATTCGATCGGCTACATGGGCCACGAGGGCGGATACTATCGCTTCTTCGGATACATGAACCTGTTCGTCTTCTTTATGCTGACGCTGGTTCTCGCCAACAGCTATCCGTTGCTGTTCGTCGGCTGGGAGGGCGTCGGGCTCTGCAGCTACCTGCTGATCGGCTTCTACTTCAACCGCAAGTCGGCGGGCGACGCGGGCAAGAAGGCGTTCATCGTAAACCGCATCGGCGACGCGGGTTTCATCCTCGGGATGTTCTTCCTGTACCAGATCACCGATTCGCTGAAGTTCACCGACGTCAACGAGGCGCTGCGGTCAGCGCGGTTCGGCGTAGAGCACAACTTCGGCCTGCTGAGCCTGACGGCGCTGCTGCTGTTCATCGGGGCCATCGGCAAGTCGGCGCAGATCCCGTTGTACGTTTGGCTGCCCGACGCGATGGAAGGCCCGACCCCGGTCTCGGCCTTGATCCACGCGGCGACCATGGTGACCGCCGGCGTCTACATGGTGGCGCGTTCGAACGCGCTGTTCCAGTTGACGCCGGAGACTTCGTTCATCGTCGCGGGCGTAGGCGCGGCGACTTCGATCTTCGCGGCCTCCATCGCCCTGGTGCAGACCGACATCAAGAAGGTGCTCGCCTATTCGACGGTCAGCCAGCTTGGCTACATGTTCGTGGCCGCGGGCGTCGGCGCTTACTGGGTGGCCGTGTTCCACCTCTTCACGCACGCCTTCTTCAAGGCCCTGCTCTTCCTCGGCGCGGGCAGCGTGATCCACGCCATGTCGGGCGAGCAGGACATGAACAAGATGGGCGGGCTGAAGGACAAGATCCCAACCACGTTCCGCACGATGTTCATCGCCTCGCTGGCCATCGCGGGCATCCCAGGGTTGGCAGGCTTCTTCTCGAAGGACGAGATCATCTGGCAGACGCACGCTTCGCCGCTCGGGTCGAATTTCTTCACCGTTGTGGGACTGGTGACGGCCGGGATGACCGCCTTCTACATGTGGCGGCTCATGTACCTCACTTTCTACGGCGAGGGCCGCATGGACGAGAAGACAAAACATCATCTGCACGAATCGCCGAAGACGATGACTGTGCCGCTGATGGTGCTGGCCGCGGGCAGCGTGCTGGTCGGCTGGTTGGGCACTCCGAAACTCTTCGGACTGCCCGAGTTCTTCCGGGGCTTCGAAGGCTGGCTGGAGCCGGTATTCGAACCCGTGAAGGCGCTCGCGCAGGAAGGCGCCGAACATGCCGAGCACGCCTTCGAATGGTTCATGATGGGCGTTTCTATCGTGATCGCCGTGGGCGGGATCTACGTGGCTTATTACATCTACCGGAAGCTGCGCCGGGACCAGCGGCCGAGCGGCGGCATGCTCTATCCGGTGCTGCTCAACAAGTGGTACGTGGACGAGCTTTACGACATTGTGTTCATCCGCGGCCTGTCGCTCGGAGGCGGCAAGGCCTTCGCCGCGTTCGACAGCGAAGTGGTCGACGGCGGCGTGAACGGCACCGCGTGGACCACCAAGTTCGTATCGACGGTGTCGATGTGGTGGGATACCTGGATCGTGGATGGGCTGGTGAATCTGAGCGCCTTTACGGTTCGAGCGCTTTCCTTCCCGGTTCGCTTCCTGCAGACAGGATTTCTTCAGAGCTATGCGCTGGCCTTCGTGCTCGGCCTGCTGGCGATTTTCGGCTATTACTGGGTGCGCTAAAACATGCAGTCGCACATACTCTCTATCGTTCTCTTCACCCCGCTCGCCGGGCTGCTTGTGCTGCTGCTCATTCCGGGCCAGAACAAGTTTCTGATCCGCCTCTGGGCCAACATCGCCGCGGCGTTAGGCTTCCTGGTCTCGGTACCCCTGCTGCTCAGCTTCGACAAGGCCAAGGACGGCTATCAATTCGTGGAGCGGGCCGACTGGATCCCCTCGCTCGGCGTGCAATATCTGATCGGCGTGGACGGCATATCGCTGTTGATGGTGATGCTGACCACGGTGATGGGCTTCCTGGCCATCTTCAGTTCCTGGACTTCGATCAAAGATCGGGAGAAGGAATACTACGCCATGTTCCTGCTTCAGCAGGTGGGCATGGTCGGCGTCTTCATTTCGCTCGATTTCCTGCTGTTCTACACCTTCTGGGAACTAGTGCTCGTCCCGATGTACTTCATCATCGGCATCTGGGGCGGCCCGCGGAAGCTCTATGCGGCCATCAAGTTCTTCCTCTATACGCTGGCCGGCGGCGTGCTGATGCTGCTCGGCATCCTGACGCTGTACTTCCAGTACGCGCAGCAGTTCGGTCATTACACGTTTGAGATCTCGGAACTGATGAAGCTGAGCCTGCCGCTGGGTCTGCAGCAGTGGGTCTTCTGGGCGTTCTTCCTCGGCTTTGCGATCAAAGTCCCGATGTTCCCGTTCCACACGTGGTTGCCCGACGCGCACACCGAAGCGCCCACGGCCGGCTCGGTCATCCTCGCCGCGGTCCTGCTGAAGATGGGGACTTACGGCTTCATCCGCTTCTCGCTGCCGCTGCTCCCGAACGCCTCGGCGGATAAGACCATCGTGACGATCCTGGCGGTGCTTTCGATCATCGGCATTCTCTACGGAGCGCTAGTCAGCCTGGTGCAGAAGGATTGGAAAAAACTCGTGGCGTACTCTTCGGTGAGCCACCTGGGTTTCTGCACGCTGGGCATCTTCGCGTTGAACCAGAACGGCATTTCGGGCTCGATCATCCAGCAGATCAACCACGGCATCTCCACCGGCATGCTCTTCCTTGTGGTGGGAGTCATTTACGAGCGCCGGCATACGCGCGAGATCAAGGAGTTTGGCGGGCTCGCGCACGTCATGCCCAACTACGCCATCGTGTTCGCCATCGCCATGCTTTCCAGCGCCGGCCTGCCGCTCCTGAACGGCTTCGTCGGCGAGTTCACGATCCTGCAAGGCGCTTTCGAGGCCAACAAGATCTGGGCCGCGTTCGCGGTGCTGGGCATCATCTTCGGCGCGGCCTACCTGTTGTGGCTTTACCAGCGCACGATGCTGGGCGAAATCACCAACGAAAAGAATCGCGGCTTGCAGGATCTGAACTGGCGGGAGTGG
>Ga0302320_10011158_pt1 | contig 19087 bp, 15 predicted proteins | sample Bog_T0_3_FD_202130 | JGI IMG/M metagenome (GOLD analysis project Ga0302320, IMG submission 202130) | Peat permafrost microbial communities from Stordalen Mire near Abisko, Sweden - Bog_T0_3 | ecosystem: Environmental > Terrestrial > Soil > Wetlands > Peat | place: Sweden: Abisko, Stordalen Mire... | reverse complement strand
AAGGGAGGTCTCCTTCGTCGCCAGGGCGCGTCCCTCCGCCGCAAGGGAGGTCTCCTTCGTCGCCAGGGCGCGCCCTTCCGCAGCAAGGGAGGTCTCCTTCGTCGCCAGGGCGCGCCCTTCCGCCGCAAGGACGGTCTCCTTCGTCGCCAGGGCGCGTCCCTCCGCCGCAAGGGAGGTCTCCTTCGTCGCCAGGGCGCGCCCTTCCGCCGCAAGGGAGGTCTCCTTCGTCGCCAGGGCGCGCCCTTCCGCCGCAAGGACGGTCTCCTTCGTCGCCAGGGCGCGCGCTTCCGCCGCAAGGGCGGTCTCCTTCGTCGCCAGGGACCGGTTGGCCTTCAGAAGGAGACGATCATCTCTCCCACAGCTGCGCGTGCGTGGTTCCGTTTCCCGTTCCTGGAAGCGAATATCCGGGAATCCCGTTGTCCCAGGTCGCGGATTGGCCGATGGCCCACCACCAGCAGCCCGTGTAGCTGCTGTCACCGTGAAGCGCGGCCGGCTGGCCATTGATCGACGTGGCGAGCCCACGGAACGTGCCGCAGCCGGTCTGCCCGGCGGGTACCTCTGCGACGTTCGAGATGGTCGGAGTCTGCGAGCTCGTCAGGGGATTCTCCACCTGCGTCCAGCTCACCGACCCCATCTGCGGCGCGACGGGCCAGTTGATCCAGAACTCGTAGCTCGGTCCCGAGCTGAGGTTCGGGATCTCGTTCAAGATCGAGTACTGGCCCGAGTTGGGTTGACCCGTGTTGACGCCGGCAAGCCACGCCGAGATCGTCTGGTATTGCGGCGCGACGGACAGGTCCTGGTCGAGCACCTGGGTCCAGCCACCGTCCACCATGTCGCAGTACACGCTGTAGGGGACGCCCTTGATGCTGATGGAGTAGATGCCGTTGGCCGACCCGGGTCTCGCCTGGAGGAGGGCGAGGCAGGAGGTGAGGGGGGCGCAGGCGATCATCACGTTGGTGACGTTCGCGGCGCCGATCGTCCCCGTCCCCGATGCGACCGTGCACTTCTCCGAGACGGGGGTGACCGGGTCCGCCACCACGGTGACGTCGTACGTCGCGCCGCTCGGCAAGGGGGTCGTGAAGGCGAACGAGCCGTTGGCGGAGAGAAATTGGCTGGTCGTTCCGTTGTTCTCGACCGCGAGCGAGTCGTTCGGCGATAGACCGACCACGCTCCCGCCGACGGTGTAGCCGACAGAGCTCGCGGAGCAGTTGACCACGATCGTCGTCACGTTGCCGTTGCCAACCGTCCCCGTTCCCGCGCTGACGGCGCAGCTCTGCGGCGGATTCTCCGTGAGCAACGTGACCGCGAAGGGCTTGCCGCTCGCGAGGCTGGTGGGGAAAGAGAAGGCGCCGTTGGAGCTCAGCGTCAAGTCGTCCCCGCCGTTGTCCTGCAACGTGATCGAGGAGCCGGACGCCAGGCCGATGAGCGTGCCGCCGACCGTGAACGAGACGGTCGTGCAGGTCACCTGCACGTTCGTCACGTTGGCGCTGTCCGCCGTGCCGGCTCCCATGCTGACGACGCAGCTCTGGGCGGGGGCACTGGGCTCTGCGAGGACCGTGACGTCGTAGGCCGTGCCGCTGCCGACGGTCGCCGCGAAGAGGAAGGAACCGTTCTCCGTCAGCAGCAGGTTACTGCCGCCGTTGTCCTGAAGGAGGAGCGCGCTGCCGGTCACGAGCCCGGACAGGTTTCCCCCCACCGTGAACGCCGTCTGCCCACCGCCGCACACGTCGGCGACACCCGAGCCGCCGCAGGTCGCGGGGGATATGCAGCTCCCGCAGATCAGGGTCCCCCCGCAGCCGTCGCCGGGAGAGCCGCAGTTCTTGCCGAGCGACTGGCAGGTCGCTGGCGTACAGCCGCCGCAGACGTTGCCGATGCAGCCTTCCGACGCGCACGTCCCGCACGAGAGCGTCCCGCCGCAGCCGTCGCCCAGCGAGCCGCAGTTCTTGCCGAGCGACTGGCACGTCTTCGGCGTGCAGACGCTGCAGACGTTGTTCGTGCACGTCCCGGCGCACGCACCGCAGGAGAGCGTGCCACCGCAGCCATCGGGGACGGCGCCGCAGCTCGCCCCTCGCTCGGCGCACGTGAACGGCGTGCAACCGCATTCGTGCGCAGCCGCGCCGCCACCGCACGTGTCCGGGGTCATGCAAGAGCCGCAGTCCAGCACGTTGCCGCAGCCGTCCGAGATCGGGCCGCAAGCGCCCGCGCACGTGGCGGGTACGCAGGCCGTCACGCCGCAGACGTTGGCCCCGCCGCCGCCGCAGTTCGGCGAGCTGGCGGGACACGTGCCGCAGTCGTAGGTGCCGCCGCAGCCGTCCGGGACGGTTCCGCAGGAGGCTGCCTGGTCCGCGCACGTCCTCGGCTGACAGACGCACTGGCCGTTGATGCAAGCGTTGCTGGCCCCGCACCCCCCGCAGTTGATCGCGTCGTGGCACCCATCATCTTGCGTGCCGCACCGGTACCCGAGCTCGGGGCACGTCTGGGGGGAGCACAGGCCTCCCTCCGCGGTCGCGACGTCGGGGTTCGTCGGGGAGGCCCCGTCGAGCGATGCGTCCGGGCCCGCGATCACGGCCGCGCCGAAGTCGATCCCCAGTACCTTGTCGCAGCTCGAAGTCAGCAAGAGCACGACGAAGAGGGTCAAGGAACGGGAGACCATCTTCATCCGTTCAGGGTAACACGTCGCCGAGCTCCGACCCGCCGCGATGGGGCGAAGCCGAAACCGACGACGGGGGACTGAAGTCGACCAGAGGACGAGCCGTTCCTCCACGGCGTGAGTGCCTTCTCCGACGTAGCCACCTCCTTCGGCACGGCGCCGAGCTCGAACGCGCCCGAGCCGCTCGCAGGAACCTGAGACCATGAACGAGCTGGCTGGAAAGCGAGTGCTCATCGCCGAGGATGACCCCATCCAGAGCCGTGTTCTCGGAAGTGCCATGCAAAAGGCAGGAGCCATCGTCGAGATCGTCGGCGACGGAAAGACGGCACACGATCGCCTCCTCGGCGGCAGCTACGACGCCCTGGTTACCGACTGGATGATGCCAGAGCTCGACGGCATCGAGCTCGCGCGCCTGGTCCGCGGTACGCCCAACAGACCCTTCGTCGTCCTCGTCTCCGCGCTGAGCATGACCGACGCCAGGCTTCACGCCATGCGCGCCGGAGCCGACGAGTTCTTCGCCAAGCCCCTCATCCCGCCGCGCGTCGTCGAGTGCGTCGTGAAGGGCCTCAAGCGCCACGCGGAGGGTGGAGCCTCCCGGAAGAACGAAGAAGTCGCCGCTGCGCCGGTGGTCGGCCATCCCGTCGCGCGGACCGAGGCGTGGAAAGGCCTGCCGGAGACCCTGCGGCGCGTCGTGGGCGACCTGCTCCAGATCCCGGTCGGCGTCTGCGTGCTCGAGGCTCCGCCCGCCGCCGCGGTCATCCGCCGGGTGCTTCCGCTCGTCGATACCGAGCACCGGATGGAGCTACACCTCCGGATCGACGCTGGCCGTGCCGACGCGATCGAGCTCGCGCGCGTGATGCTCGGGGAGCCCGTGCCCGACGACGATGCGACGCTCACCGACCTCGTCTCGGAGGTCGCCAACGTCGCCGCCGGTGCCCTCAAGGTGGCCTTCGCGGCCGAAGCCTTTCCTTTCACGCTGGGCCTCGCCGGCCTCTCGGATGGGAAGGCGGAGAGCGATTATGCGCTGACCGAGCTGGTCGGCCTGCGCACCGACAAGATGTTGCTGTCCGTCGCCCTGGGCGTGCGGCCGCAGAACGCACAGGTCCTGGCTGCATCGCAGCTGCGCGAGGGCATGGTGCTCGCGGAGAGCCTTCACAACCAGGGCGGGGCGCTCATGCTCCCCATGGGAACGCGCCTGACGACGACCGCCGTCGCGCGGCTCCGGGCGATCCTCGGCGACCGCAAGATACGCGTCTGCGTTCCGGTCGGGTCCTGAGGTTGATTTCGGGGCCCCGCTTATTCGCGGCTCCGATCGACCCGTTTCATGTGTGCAGCGTCGAGGAGCGTCCCTCCGGCGGCGCGCTTCGAAGGGAGCCCGTATGGTGGCAGGCGATGAAGAGATCTTTCGGGAGTTTCTGGTCGAGAGCACCGAGGGTCTCGACCAGCTCGACCGCGACTTCGTCGCGCTCGAATCCAATCCTGGAGCCTCCGAGCGCATCGGGGCCATCTTTCGCGCGATCCACTCCATCAAGGGGACCTCGGGCTTCCTCGGGCTCCCGAAGCTCGAGGGGCTGGCTCACGCGGGTGAGAATGTCCTTTCCAAGCTACGCGACGGCGACCTGTCGCTCACGCCTGCGATAACCTCGACCCTCCTCTCCATGGTCGACGGCGTGCGCCGCCTTCTGAAGTGCGTCGAGGCGACGTCGAACGAGGGAAACGAGGACTTCTCGCAAATCATCGCCGAGCTCGCGAAGGTCACGGCGCCGCAGGTTCCGCAGATCGGGCAGGTTCTCATCAGCGCAGGCGCCGTGGAGCCGAAGGAGCTCGAGAGCGCCCTCGAGCAGCAGAAGAGCGAGCCGAACCGGAAGATTGGAGACATTCTCGTCGCGCGCGGTAGCGTCAAGCCGCAAGCCATCGTGGAGGCGCTGCACGCCCAGGTGGAAGCGCGGGCCGGCATCTCCGACACGACCATCCGCGTCGACGTCGGGCTGCTCGACAAGCTGATGAACCTCGTCGGCGAGCTCGTCCTGGCCCGCAACCAGATCCTTCAGCTCGCAAGCCAGAGCAAGGAACCGTCGTTTCTCGGGACGTCGCAGCGGCTGAACCTGCTGACCACGGAGCTGCAGGAAGGGGTCATGAAGACCCGCATGCAGCCCATCGGCAACGTCTGGAGCAAGTTCCCGCGGGTCGTCCGCGACCTTGCCATGACCCTCGGCAAGCAGGTCCGGCTCGAGATGATCGGCGAGGAGACGGACCTCGATCGCACCATCATCGAGGCGATCAAGGATCCGCTGACCCACATCGTTCGAAATTCCGTGGACCACGGCATCGAGGCTCCACAGGTCCGTCTGAGCCACGGGAAGGCGGCGACGGGCAGGCTGCTCCTCCGCGCCTACCACGAGGGCGGGCAGGTCAACATCGAGATATCGGACGACGGCGGCGGCATCGATCCCGAGAAGATCCGGCAGAAGGGTATCGCGCGGGGGCTCATCACGGCCGAGCGCGCCGCGCGAATGGGCGACCGCGAGAGCCTGAACCTCATCTTCGCTCCAGGGTTCTCGACCGCCGAGAAGGTCACGAGCGTCTCCGGCCGCGGCGTCGGGATGGACGTCGTGAAGACCAACGTGGAGAAGATCGGGGGCACCGTCGACGTCCAGAGCAAGGCCGGTCATGGCACGACGCTCAAGATCAAGATTCCCCTCACGCTCGCGATCATCCCGGCGCTCGTGGTCACGAGCCACACCGAGCGCTTCGCCATACCGCAGGTGAACCTCCTCGAGCTCGTGCGCCTCGAGGGCGAGCAGCTGCGAGCCATCGAGCACATTCATGGCGCCCCGGTGTACCGCCTGCGCGGCAGCATCCTGCCGCTGGTGTACCTCAACCGAACACTAGGGTTCCCCGAATCGGAATCCTCCGATCCGAAGGCCGTGAACATCGTGGTGCTCCAGGCCGACGACCGGCAGTTCGGCCTCGTCGTCGACGGGGTGAGCGACACGGAGGAGATCGTCGTCAAGCCGCTGGGCAAGGAGCTCAAGGGACTGTCCGCCTTCGCGGGCGCGACGATCATGGGAGACGGCAAGGTCGCCCTCATCCTGGACGTGCTCGGCATCGCGCAAAGGGCCAACGTCATCTCCGAGGTCCGCGACAGAAACATGGGCGAGGACGCCAAGAAGGCCTCAGCGGTGGAGGAAGAGAAGCGGGCGGTCCTCCTGTTCCGGGTGCGCGAGGAAGGCCGCATGGCCATTCCGCTCTCGATGGTCGCACGGCTGGAAGAGTTTCCGCGGGAGCGGCTCGAGCGCGCCAGCGGAAGGCACGTCGTGCAATACCGCGGGAAGATCCTCCCGCTCATCGACCTGTGCAAGGTGATCGACGGCGGCTCCAGGGACGAGCACGGACCGTTGCAGGTCGTCGTCTACTCGGAGCAAGGCCGGAGCGTGGGTCTCGTGGTCGACCGGATCCTCGACATCGTCGAGGAGACCATCCCCGCCGAGCATCGCGAAGCGCGAGACGGCGTCCTCGGGTCGGCCGTGATCGCCGGAAAGGTGACCGATCTCCTCGACGTGCACGGGGTCATCCGGTCGACCGACCCGCACTTCTTCGAACGAACCACCGCAGCGTGAGGTCTCCGTGAGCGACGCCAAGCAGTATTGCACGTTCTTCGTTGCCGACCGATTCTTCGGCGTCGACGTCACCCGCGTCCAGGAGGTCATCCGGTACCAGGAGATGACCCGAGTGCCGCTAGCGTCCTCCGTGATCAGCGGGCTCATCAACCTTCGAGGGCAGATCGTCACGGCGCTCGACATGCGCGCGCGGCTCGGTCTCCCCCCTCGGCCCGCGGACCAGCTGCCGATGAACGTGGTCGTCCGTACCGCGGACGGCGCCGTGAGCCTTCTCGTCGACGAGATCGGGGACGTGGTGGAGGTCCAAGACTCGAGCCGGGAGGGCGTGCCGGAGACGCTGACCGCCCGCGAGCTGATCGCGGGCGTCTGCAAGCTGAAGGACCGGCTCCTCCTGGTCCTCGACACCGAGCGCGCGATTGCGGACCCCATCGCGGGGCAGCCACTCGCCGGCTGACGAGCGGCGCTTCCGACGCCCACCCTGTGTGCGGGGTGCGACACCGTCGAAGCCGAGCTCTGGCCTTACGACATCGCGCAGGCGGCCGTTTTCAAGGTGCGCAGAGAGATCAGACTCGGAGACCGCCGGACGGCGGCCGACGAAGGGAACGTACAACCATGCGATTCGAAGGAGATACGACCATGAACGACGGCACGACGCAGACCAAGACGAACGGCCATAGCGTCCACCCGGGCTCGCTCGCCTCGGCCGCGGAGGCCGAGTTGCTTCGTTCGGTCTTCGAGAGCGCGCCGACGAGCCTCGTCTACTGTGACGCGACGCTGACGATCCGGCAGGCCAACGCGGCCTCCCGCGCGCTCCTGGAGCGCCTCGCGGACGCGCTCGACCTGAGCGCCGACCGGATCGTGGGCGAGCCCTTCGACGTCGTCCACGCGTTCTCGCAGCAGGACCGACGCAGCCTTCGCGCCGGCAAGGACGTCACCGTCGAGGTGACCGTGGGCAAGGAAGCCGTGGCGATCACGGCCTCTCCCACGAAGGGCTCCGGCAGCGAGGCTCGCGGCATGGTCATCAGCCTCGAGATCGTGACCGACCGCGCCGCCGCGCGCGACGAGACCGCCAAGCTTGCGCAGATCATCGAGGGCTCGCCGTCGAACATCATGACGTGCGACCTGGACCTCGTGATTCGCCAGATGAACGCGGCGACCCGCAAGACGTTGCAGACGCTGGAGAAGCATCTGCCGATCCCCGTGTCCTCGATGCTGGGCTCGTCGATCGACGTCTTTCACAAGGTGCCGTCCCACCAGCGCCGCCTGCTTGCGGATCCGAAGAACCTCCCGCACCGCGCGATCGTGCAGGTCGGCCCCGAGAGGCTCTCGCTCCTCGTGACGTCCCTCGCCGACGTGGGCGGGAAGCCGACCGGGACGATGCTCACCTGGGAGGTCGTGACGAAGACGGAGGACCAGGCCGGCCAGGTGGCGGCCATCTGGCGCGCCCAGGCGGTCATCGAGTTCTCGATGGACGGAACGGTCCTCACGGCGAACGAGAACTTCTTGAAGGCGATGGGCTACTCGCTGGAGGAGATCGTCGGCCATCACCACGGGATGTTCGTCGACGAGACGGCGCGAGCGAGCGGCGAGTACCGCGAGTTCTGGGCAAAGCTGAACCGCGGCGACTACCAGGCGGCGGAGTTCAAGCGCATCGGGAAGGGCGGCAAGGAGGTCTGGATTCAGGCCTCGTACAACCCCATCCTCGATCTGCGCGGCAAGCCCTTCAAGGTCGTCAAGTACGCAACCGACGTCACGGCGCAGAAGGTCGCGAACGCGGACTTCATCGCCCAGATCGGGGCCATTTCGAAGTCGCAGGCCGTCATCGAGTTCAAGCTCGATGGCACGGTGACGGCGGCCAACGAGAACTTCCTCCGGACGCTCGGCTACTCGCTCGACGAGATCAAAGGGCGTCACCACAGCATGTTCGTGGACGACGCGACGCGCTCGGGCCCGGACTATCGGGAATTCTGGGCGAAGCTGAACCGCGGCGAGTACCAGGCCGGCGAATTCAAGCGGATGGGGAAGGGGGGAAGGGAGGTCTACATCCAGGCCTCGTACAACCCGATCCTCGACCTGAACGGCAAACCCTTCAAGGTGGTGAAGTACGCCACGGACGTCACGGAGCAGGTGCGGCGCCGCGAGCAGGCCGCCGAGGTCCAGCGCGAGATCGGGGGCAACGCGACCACCCTGGGCACGGCCGGTGCGGAGCTCGATTCCCTGGCGGGCACGATGGCCGCCAACGCGGAGGAGACGTCCGCCCAGGCGAACGTGGTCTCGGCCGCGGCCGAGCAGGTCAACAGGAACGTGCAGACCGTCGCCACGGGCGCCGAGGAGATGACGGCCAGCATTCGCGAGATTGCCAAGAACGCGAACGAGGCGGCGCGGGTCGCGACGTCTGCCGTGAAGGTCGCCGAGACCACCAACGCAACCGTGGCGAAGCTCGGCCTGAGCAGCGCCGAGATCGGGAAGGTCATCAAGGTCATCACCTCGATCGCGCAGCAGACCAACCTGCTCGCGCTGAACGCGACCATCGAGGCGGCGCGCGCCGGTGAGGCTGGCAAGGGCTTCGCGGTGGTGGCCAACGAGGTGAAGGAGCTGGCGAAGGAAACCGCCAAGGCGACCGAGGATATCGGTCAGAAGATCGAGGCCATTCAGACGGACACCCGCGGCGCCGTCGCAGCGATTGGTCAAATCAGCCTCATCATCAACCAGATCAACGACATCCAGAACACCATCGCGAGCGCCGTCGAGGAGCAGACCGCGACCACGAACGAGATCAGTCGCAACGTCGCCGAGGCCGCGAAGGGGAGCGCCGAGATCGCCCAGAACATCACGGGCGTCGCGCAGGCGGCGAAGGAGACCTCGTCGGGAGTTCAGGACATCAAGGGGGCGGCCGCACAGGTCACGCTCATGGCCGCGAATCTCCAGAAGCTCTCCTCCGCACTCTGAACCACCTGGCCGCATCGTCGTTCGAAAGGGAGACAAAACGTGAAGGCACTCATCGTCGACGATTCGCGCGTCATGCGCCTGATCCTGAAGAAGTTCCTCGCGTCGGAAGGGTTCGACGTACTGCACGAGGCAGGTGACGGCGCGGAGGCCCTGGAGAGGCTCAAGGAAGTTGGCAAGGTCGACCTGGCGCTCGTCGACTGGAACATGCCGCGAATGAACGGGCTCGAGTTCATCGTGGCGGTGCGCAAGGACGCGGCGCTCAGCGGCATGCGCGTCATGATGGTCACGACGGAAGCGGAGGTGTCGCAGATCTCGCGGGCGCTCGACGCAGGTGCCAACGAGTACGTCATGAAGCCCTTCACCAGCGAGGTGCTCCGCGACAAGCTGGGGATCCTCGGGTTCAGCGACGGGACCCATGCCTAAGATAAGGGTTCTCGTCGTCGACGACTCGGTGGTCGTTCGTCGCCTCGTCACCGATGTGCTCGGCGCCGACCCGAGCTGCGAGGTCGTCGGGACGGCGGCGAACGGGAAGATCGCGCTGGCGAAGATCCCGCAGGTGAATCCCGACGTCATCACGCTGGACGTCGAGATGCCCGAGATGGACGGCCTCGAGACGCTGGCGGAGATACGAAAGCTCTACCCGCGGCTCCCCGTCATCATGTTCAGCACGCTGACGGAGCGCGGGGCGGCGGCCACGCTGAAGGCGCTGACCCTCGGAGCGACCGATTACGTCACGAAGCCCAGCGGGGGGAGCGTCGCGGAATCGCTCGAGCAGATGCGCGAAAACCTGCTCGTCAAGGTTCGCGTTCTCGGCGGCCAGGTCGTCGGGCCGAGCAAGCCTGCGGCCCCCCGTGCGTTGATCGCCCAGCCGCCGAGGGTCTCGGCGCCACCGCACGTCGACGTGCTCGCGATCGGCTGCTCCACGGGCGGCCCCAATGCGCTTACCGCCATACTCGAGATGCTCGCGCCACCGCTGGCGGTGCCGGTCGTCATCGTCCAGCACATGCCTCCCGTGTTCACGCGCCTCCTCGCGGATCGGCTCCGCGCCCACACGAATCTGCAGGTCAAGGAGGCCCAGGGTGGCGAAGCCCTCGCGCCGGGCGATGTCTGGATCGCGCCAGGTGACTACCACATGGTCGTTCGTCGTGTCGGGGCCACGCGTCGAACAGCGCTCGCACAGACTCCCCATGAGAACTCCTGCCGTCCCGCAGTGGACGTCCTCTTCCGCTCCGTCGTCGAGTGTTACGGTGGGCACACGCTGGCGGTGGTCCTCACGGGGATGGGGCAGGACGGCCTACGGGGCTGCCAGCACGTCCGCGAGGCGGGCGGGCAGATCGTCGTTCAAGACGAAGCAACGTCGGTGGTCTGGGGAATGCCGGGTTTCATCGCGAACGCGGGTCTCGCCGACGCGGTCTTGCCGCTCCGGGACATCGCGGCCGAGATCTCGCGTCGGATCGGCGGCAAGCGGAGTTCAATCACAGAGGCGGCCAAGGCGCCGAGGAGCAGCTCATGCCCGTAAGTGCGCCGGAATTGGCGTTCGTTCGTGACCTCGTCTACCGGCGCTCGGCCATCGTGCTCGAGGCGGGGAAGGAATACCTGGTCGAATCCAGGCTCACGCCCCTGGCCCGCGCGGAGGGCTTCGCTTCCATCGACGCCATGGTCGCGCAGTTGCGCGCGCAGCCCGCGAACGGCCTTCACTCCCGCGTCGTCGAGGCGATGACGACGAACGAGACCAGCTTCTTCCGCGATCAGCACCCGTTCGAGGCGCTGAGGACGGAGATCCTTCCCGCGCTGCGGAAAGCGCGTAGCGGTACGCGTACGCTCAGAATCTGGAGCGCGGCGTGCTCCACGGGCCAGGAGGCGTACAGCATCGCCATGCTCCTTCGCGAGCACTTCCTCGACCTCGTGGGATGGGACACCCGGATCACCGGAACCGATCTGTCGGTCGCGATGGTGAATCGAGCCAAGGAGGGTCTCTTCAATCAGATCGAGGTGAACCGTGGCCTTCCAGCGCAGTTACTCGTGAAGTACTTCGAGCGAAAAGGGGTGTGCTGGCAGGTCAAGCAGAACCTGCGCGACATGTTCGACGTACAGAAGATGAATCTCATCGACCCGTGGCCGGCGCTGCCGCGGTTCGACGTCATCTTCCTCCGCAACGTTCTCATCTACTTCGATGTGCCCACGAAGCAGACCATCCTGGGCCGCATACGCCGGGTTCTCGCGCCGGACGGCTATCTCTTTCTCGGCGGGGCCGAGACGACGCTCAAGGTCGACGATTCGTTTCAGCGCGTTCAACTGGACAAGGCCGTCTACTACCGGCCTGGGCCCATCGAGGCAGGCAAATGAACATTCGGGAACAAGACATTCGAGACATCACGGGCGCGGTCTGGACGAGCGTTCTGCAGTCGGAGGCCACCGGCCTGCCCGCCGGCGTCCCGCCGGAGATTACCTCGATGGTGGTGACCGGTTGCGTGCAGATCGGGGGCGCCTGGGAGGGGGCAGTGACGATCCAGTGCTCGACGGAGCTGGCCCGCGGCGCTGCCGCGTCCATGTTCGAGACGGACCCGGCGACGACCTCCGACGACGAGATCCAGGACGCGGTCGGCGAGCTGGCGAACGTGGTGGGTGGGAACATCAAGGCTCTCCTGCCGGGGCCGACGAAGCTGTCCTTGCCCTTCGTCGTCGAGGGCACCATGACGGCTCTAAGGATCTGCGACTGCAGTGCCGTACATACGGTCTGGTTCCACTCGATGGGAGAGGCCTTCGTGGTCACTCTCTTGTCGCGGACGGGCGCCAGTGCGCCGCACGTTCACCATCACAACCATCCAGCCCCAGGGGGAAGCACGTGAACATCCTAATTGTAGACGACTCCAAGGCGATGCGGCTCATCGTCCGCCGGGCGCTGCGCCAGGCCGGGCTGGCCGAGGACGGGATCGAGGAGGCGACCAACGGCGCCGAGGCGCTGAAGTCGATCCGCGCGAAGACGCCCGACCTCGTCCTCTCGGACTGGAACATGCCCGAGATGAACGGGATCGATCTGCTGGCGGCGTTGACGGCGGAGGGCAAGCACGTGCCCTTCGTCTTCGTCACCTCCGAGGGAGCGCCGGAGATGCGCGAGCGCGCCAGGGAGTCGGGGGCGCTCGGGCTCATCGCCAAGCCGTTCGACTCGGAGAAGTTCCGGGAGGTCCTCGGACCGATCCTCAGGCGCTGAGCGCTCGAGGCCGCGCAGGGGCTGGGCGGGCGTAAGCCGGCCGCGAGCGGAGTGTCGTGGAGTTGCGGCCGACTCTCTGCGATGCTGCCCCTGCATGCAAACGGTCACGAGCGACACGTTGAAGACAGAGTTGGCGGTCCTCCCTCCGGGGCCACGAGCGACGCCGTGGAGCACGCTGCGGTTCGTCCGCGATCCGGCCGGCTTCTTCGCCGACCAGTACCGCCTCTTCGGGGACCCGTGCACCCTCTGGAGCTACCAGGGCCCCATCCTGATCACGGGAGACCCGGAGCTCGCGCGCACGATCTTCACGGCCGAGCCGGACACCTTCGAGCCGTTCGCGACCGCGCTCCTGTCTCCGTTTCTCGGGCGAGACTCGCTGCTCATGAGCAGCGGCGAGCGCCACAGGCGGGACCGCAAGCTCCTGACGCCGCCGTTCCACGGCTCGCGCATGCGCGCGTACGGCCGCATCATCGTCGACGTCACGCGCGAGGAGACGCGCACCTGGCAAGCAGGCTGGGAGGGGAGCGTCCACGACACGACCAACGCGATCTCGCTCGACATCATCGTGCGCGCCGTCTTCGGCATCGATCAGCCCGGCAAGCAGGAGGGGGCGCGCGCCGTCGTGAAGAGGGACGTCGAGGCGATGTCGCCTTCCATCGTGTTTCTCCCGCTGCTCCGCAAGGCGCTGCTCGGCGTGGGGCCGTGGTCGCGCTTCGTGCGCGCGCGGAGTCAGCTCGACGCGCTCCTCTACCGCGAGATCGCGGCGAAGCGGGAGTCCGGCGGCGGGGGCGAGGACATCCTGTCCCTCATTCTCGCTGCGCGGTACGACGATGGTACGTCGATGAGCGACACCGAGGTACGCGATCAGCTCATCACCCTCCTCGCCGCGGGCCACGAGACGACGGCGACGGCGCTGGCGTGGGCGCTGTACTGGACGCACAGGGATCCCGGCCTCGCTGCCGAGCTACGCGCCGAGCTCGATGCCCTCGGTCCGTCCCCGGAGCCGGAGGCCATCGCGGCCCTTCCTCTCCTGGACGCGACCTGTACGGAGACCCTGCGCCTCCACCCGATCGTGCCCGACGTCACACGACGCCTTCGGCGGCCGCTCAAGCTCGGACCGTACATGGTCCCGGCGGGCATGGGCGTGGCCGTGACGACCTGCACGATGCACATGAGCCCGGCCCTGTACCCGAGGGCCACCGAGTTCGACGGCAAACGCTTCCTCGGCGTCAAGCCGTCGCCCTTCTCCTACGCGCCGTTCGGGGGCGGGGCGCGACGCTGCCTCGGGGCCGCGTTCGCGATGTACGAGATGAAGCTCGTCCTCGCGACGATGCTGACGAGCTTCGAGTTCGAGCTGCTCGATCGCGACGTGGTGCCCTTCCGGCGGAACCTGACGATGGGACCGAAGGGCGGAGTGCGGATGCGGGTCCGCTCGCGTCGCGCGCGCGTCGGCGCGACGGCATAGGAACGTCCCAGCAGACTCATCACTTCCTGGTTGCGAAAAAGTGGCGGGCTCGTCCGCAACTAGCGGCGCCAGGGCGGCGCGGGCCCGCTACCCTGGTGTCCGAAACATGCTCTACCGTCGCCGCGGCGCGCTGCTCGCCGCATTCCTCGGGTCCGTCACCGCCGCGTCCGCGCCCCTGTCCGACCGGCCCTCCTTCGCCCACGCCGCGGAGCGGCCGACCTTCGTGCGACCGACGGGTTGCGCCGCCCCGCCCGAGCTCGCCGCTGTGTGCTGCGCAAAGGATGCGCCCGATGAGGACGGAGACGGCGTGGGGGACGCGTGCGAGCAGGCCCTGGCCGAGCGGTACGCGCCGATCGTCTACCACTCGACCGACGAGTCGAACTTCCCGACGAACGTGGACGCGTTCCTGCCCGAGACGCACCTCGGCGCCTTCGATCTGGACTGCGCGGATGACGCCGCCAAGTCGATAGCCACCCACCCGACGCAGGCGGATCTCGCGTCGCGAACCTGGCGGCCGCCCTGCGGCTCGGGCGCCGACGTCCGTGCCGCGGGCACGCGGAGCGTGGGCAAGCACCGGTCCTTCTTTCTGGCCGACGTACCCGAGCCGGTGCGCGCGGGCAGCAGCGACACCACGGCCTGGACGACCTACTTCCACGCGTACCCCAACGACGTCGGAGGCATCACCATCCAGTACTGGCGCTTCTACGCGTACAACGACGCCCTGAACGACCACGGCGGAGACTGGGAGGGGCTCCACGTCGTGACCGACCCTTCGCTCCAGATCTCGAGCTTGCGTCTCCTGGCCCACAGCGAGCTCAGGGATCTGCCGCGCTCGCGCTTCACGTTCGAAGGTACGCACGTGCACGTCTTCTCCGAGGGCGGGGGTCACGCGACGCGGTTCTCGGGCGACGAGATCGCGGCCCGCGGCTGCAACCACCTCGGCCGGTGCGTGATCGATCTGGACGAGCCGGCCACCTTCGTCCGGCAGGAGACGTGGCCGGGCGGGCAGGTGCGCGACGCCCGAGGCGTGCGGGGAAAGACCGGCGCCCTCGTCAACCTCGGCGCGAAGACCTCGCCGATGAACGGCCAGTCGTTCGTCCAGTACTCGGGGATGTGGGGGAGCCCCGGGATGCTCTACTCGACGTCGGGGTACTGGGGGCCGGCGTTCAACGAGACCGGCATGCGGGCAGACGGCTTTCTCAGCGCCTGGTGCGAGGGGATCGTGTCGAAGAACCTGAAGGAGGAGTGCTTCCCCGTCACCACGAGCCCATAGGCCGCGAGCCCGCCTGGCATCGGGTGTTTGCCAGTCGGGGCCGCTCGGTCTAGGTGAAGGGAGGATGCGAAACCCAGACCTGGCCGCGCTCGCCTTCGGGCTCCTGCTTGGGTGCAGCTCTGCCGGCAGCGGCGCGCCGCGCTCGTCACCGGACGATGCCGGCGAGGACGCGGCTGCGCCCGGTCCCGATGGCGGCCCGAGCGCTGATGGGGGCTGGCCCATGGTCGACGGCGGGTACGTTCTGGGGGACGGGGCGGTCGTCCGTTCGGACCGGTTCGTAACCAAGCTCGTCGACGTGTCGTACGGCCCGTGCGCGGGGTTCGGGCAGGGGCGCTTGCCCGGGATCATCGAGGGGCCGCCCCAGGGGACCGGGACCACGGAGGGAAGCACGGACGTCCTCTCGCTCGGCAACGGCGGATCGCTCGTGGTCTCCTTCGAGCCGAATGCGATCGTCGACGGGATGGGGCCCGATTTCATCATCTTCGAGAACCCCTTCTGGACCTCGGGCAACCCCGATCATCCCTACGCGGAGCCTGGGGTCGTGAGCGTCAGCGACGACGGGGTCACGTGGAAGACCTTCGAGCACTGCACGGCGACCAACGCCTCGGAGGGGCCCCCCTACGGGGCGTCGCTCTACGGCGCCTGCGCCGGGTGGAGCCCCGTCTTCAGCTCGGCCGACAGCGGCATCTCGCCGTTCGACCCGGCGGTCGCAGGAGGCAACGCGTTCGATCTCCACGACGTCGGCCTCGCGCAGGCCCGCTACGTGAAGATCGTCGATCAGGGCGGTGAGCCCTGCGGTCCTGACAGGATCACCAACGGCTTCGATCTCGACGCCATCGCCATCATCAACGCCCAGGTTCCGTAGCGTCGTTACTCACCGAGCCAGGAGGCCAGCATGGCGCGCTGGGCCGGCGTCGCGTTGAACACCTGGACGAGCTTGGCCTTGCCCTCGAGCGGCTCGTCGAGCACGACCGACCGCGTCGCGAGTCGCCCATCGCGGGCGATCGTGACCTCCACCGTGTCCCCGGGTTTGGATCCCACGAGGCACGCTTCGACGTTCGACCCTTCGACGCGCTTGCCCGCCACGGCGACGATCTCGTCGCCCGGGTCCACGCCGCCTCGCTGCGCCGCGCGCCCGCGCGTCACCGAGGCCACGACTGTGCGCCCGCCGTCGGTCCGCGTCTTCCAGCCCAGGGACGGGCGCGCCGGCGTACCTTCGGGCGGATCCTTGTGCTCGAGCCGGAGGCCCGCGAAGCCGAGGGTCCGCTCGTAGTCGAGGTCTCCCGGGGACCGGATCCAGGCATCGAACAGATCCGCGAGGGGCACCCCGGAGACGCGCTCGAAGATGTCCTGCATCCCGCTCTCCGGCACGGCCTCGCCCCGCGCGCCGAAGCGCTCCCAGAGGTGAAGGAGCACCGCGCCGAGCCCCACCCGTCCGCCCGTGCGCGCCCGCAGCTCCAGATCGAGGAGCGCGCAGACGATCTCGCCCTTGCGGTAGTAGCTGATGCTGCTGTTCGCGGAGTTCTCGTCCGGTCGGTACAGCTTGATCCACGCGTCGAATGACGCCTCCTCGAGCGAGTGCACGAGCCTCCCCGGCATCACGTCGAGGTGGCCGATCTCCCCGGCGAGGTGCTCCAGGTACTCCTCGATCGTGCAGAGCTTGGTCGCGCGGAGCGTGAGCCAATCGTAGTAGCTCGTCGCCCCCTCGAACCACCAGAGCAGCCGCGTGTAGTTCTCGTCCTGGTAGCGGTAGGGCGAGAGCCCCTGGGGGCGGATGCGCTTCACGTTCCAGGCGTGCAGCGCCTCGTGCGCGATGAGCGAGAGCAGATCGAGGTAACCCGCGCGCGTCGCGAAGCTCGCCGGGCTCGCGAGCAACGTCGAACAGGACGCATGCTCGAGGCCCCCCCGCCCGCGCGGCGAGAGGTGCAGGAGAAAGAGGTACTTCTCGTAGGGCACGACGCCCCCGAAGAGGCGCGCCAGCCCCTGCATGATCTCGCGCGTGTCGCGGACGAGGCGCGCCCGGTCCGCCGCGGAGACGCTGCCTTCGGGCCAGATCGCGAACGCGTGCTCCTTGCCGAGCACGTCGAACGACTCCTCCTCGTAGCGGCCGAGGGCGATGGGGCAGTCCACGAGCGTGTCGAGGTCCGGGGCCTCGAACTGGGCGACGAGCGGCCCCTCCAGCCCCGGCGTCGCGGCCTTCGAGAGCTGCGTGATGGCCCGCCAGCCCTCGGGCAGGTGGACCCGGATGGTCGTCCGGATGCCCTCGTGCCCGTCGACGGCGAGGAACGTCGCCGCGCCGTTCAGGAGCGCGTGCGTCTCGTCGATGTGGTTGGTGCGGACGGTGAGCTCGTTGCAGTAGAGCCGGTAGCGGACCGTGAGGCTCCGCTCGCCGGGCGCCTCGACCTCCCACGCGTTCTTGCGCACCTTCCTCGCGCCGGCGCCCTTCAAGGACTCCACGTGGCGCGCGTACTCGCGGACCAGGTACGAGCCCGGCGTCCAGACCGGCATGAACAGCGTGAGGGGCTCCGTGAGCGGGTCGTCCGAGCGCACCGTCGTCTCGATCGCCAGGAGGTGGGCGCGAGCGTCCGCGATCGAAACGTCGTGATGGAGCGTGAGGGCCATGGGCCGTCAGGTTACCCCATCAGCTCGGAGCTGTGACGCCGGGTCTCCAGTCCACTCACGGTCCTCCGAGCCTGGGGCCGCCCGCGTGCTGGAGCGAGTGGAGCAGCACGCTGGCGAGCAGCAGGACGAGCTTGTGCCGGGGGACCGTGCGGCGGGAGAGCCACTCGATGGACGTCGCCTCCACGAACCCGACCCAGCCCCGCAGCGTGATCCGCACGAGCGGCGTCGCAAGGCCCTTGGGGATGCTCTCCTTGATCCTCTCGACGAACGTGGCGCGCGTTCGCTCTAGGATGCTCTGCACCTCAGCGTCGGACCCGATGCCGCCGCGCATGAGCGCCACGTAGGCGTGCCCGTGGTGCTCCACGTAGTCGAGGTAGGCGAGGAGGCCGCTCTCGATCCGCTCCGCAGGAGGCGCCGAGTCGGGCGTCAGCGTCAGCGCCAGGAGCTCCCGCGACGACTGGTCGAGCGCGGCCACGTAGAAGTCTCGCTTGGTCGCGAAGTAATGGTAGAGGAGGCCCTTCGAGACGCCCGCCGCGCGCGCGAGATCGTCGATCGACACCTCGTCGTACGAGCGCTCGCTGAACGCCCGGATGCCGAGCTCGAGGAGCTGCGCGCGCCGCTCGTCGACGAGCAGCCGCGTGCGGCCCTTCGGCGGGGCGGCCGGCTTCTTGCCGCGCCTCGCCGGCGGAGGCGTTCGGGGGATGGGAGGGGCGGCCACGCGCGGGAAGGTACGGGACTATTGACCTCTGTTCAATATCTCCCTACGAGCATGATCCATGGCTCTTCCTCGCGCGCCTCGGGTCGTCATCACGGGTGCAGGCAGCGGCTTCGGCCGTGCGCTCGCCCTCGAGCTCTCTCGCCGCCAGGCCGATCTGCTGCTCGCGGACATCGACGTCGCCGGCGCCGATGAGACGGCCCGGCTGTCGACGGACGCGGGCGCGGGCCGCGTGCGCACGGCCCGGTGCGACGTGACCAAGCTCGAGGACGTCCAGGCGCTCGCCGCGATGATGGACGGCGGGGTCGATCTCGTCGTGAACAACGCCGGCGTGAGCAGCGGCGGGGCGGTCGGGGAGAGCCCCATCGAGGACTGGCGCTGGACCATCGAGGTCGATCTGTTCGGCGTCATCTACGGCTGCCACGTCTTCGTCCCCATCCTGAGGAAGCAGGGGAGCGGCCACATCCTGAACGTCGCCTCCGCCGCCGGCCTGCTCGCCGCCCCCAAGATGGGCGCCTACAACGTCGCCAAGGCCGGCGTCGTCTCCCTCTCCGAGACCTTGTCTGCCGAGCTCGGCGGCAC
>Ga0302320_10011157_pt1 | contig 19087 bp, 19 predicted proteins | sample Bog_T0_3_FD_202130 | JGI IMG/M metagenome (GOLD analysis project Ga0302320, IMG submission 202130) | Peat permafrost microbial communities from Stordalen Mire near Abisko, Sweden - Bog_T0_3 | ecosystem: Environmental > Terrestrial > Soil > Wetlands > Peat | place: Sweden: Abisko, Stordalen Mire... | reverse complement strand
TCCAACAGCCGCCTGACCCGGAAAAAATGCCGGTCGTTCTTCTCAGCACGCGCCTCTGTTAGTCATATATAATAAGTGCAATTTTGATCGCACACAAAAGTGCAATTTTGAATGCACCCCGACAGGCCTGTGAGAGATGCTTGCTCTCTTCAATCGCCCGGTCTACCATCGCCAGTTCCGCCCAGCCGTAATGCACCTCCGGAGGACACCAATTCGATGCCGACTGCAAAAACTCAACGTCTCTCTTGTAAATGTTGGCTGTCGCCACTACGCGCCGGAACTCGTCCAAGGGAAAGCCCGAGTTTTCCACAAAGACAATTTGCTGAATACGCGGCTCATTTAAGCGCAGCCAAAAATCCAGTGCGGTTGAATAATCCGCAAGCCGCGTTTCAACATCATTTCGCATTATGGACGGCGACACGGCCGAGGGGTCGACGCACGCAGTCATCAGAAGAGCAATTTCATTCATGACAGGCAGGCCGCTCAGATGAATTCGATTCGGCACTCGCCTTTGCAGACAAACGCCTTTGATTGGCAACGCGGGCCGGATTACCAATCACCACTGTCCACGCCTCGACGTTTTTCACAACGACCGCTCGCGCTCCGATCACGGCGCCCTCAGCAACCGTGACGCCAGGTCCGACAAACGCGTCCGCGCAAATCCAAACTTGGTTTTCAATGATGACAGGTGGTTTTAGGAGCGGCAAGTCAGGCCGCGTGTAATCATGAGTACCGGCGCAAAGGTGCGCTCTGTGTGAAATAGTGGTCCGACTTCCGATGGTCACTGACCCTAGATTATAGATCAATGCATCCTCCCCGATCGAACTCCAGTCGCCAATCTTTAGATTCCACGGATAGTAAATGATGGCCGAATTGTAGATGTTGACGTGAGTGCCGACCTTCGCGCCGAAGCACCGGAGCAGCATCCGCCGCCAGCCAAAGCAGGGGCGCGGACTGAATCGAAACAACATCCTTCCGAAGCCCCAGAACAAGCGTAAGACGATTTCACTGCGGGAATACTTTCGCGTTGCCCGGTTTGAACTAATGTCCAAAAGCGCGCTCATATTACCCCAAACATAGGCATGGCGGTTGAGGACCTTTGCCGAGGATCCACTCGTAAACCGTAAGCATGTCCCGCCCGATCTGCGGCCATGAGTATTTTTCCTCGACCAGGCGGCGACCGCGCTGGCCCATTTCGAAGCGTTCTTGGTCTGATAGAGAGACGCCCTCACGCAGCGCGGTTGCCAGAGGTTCAATGCCAATGTCAACCCACCAGCCGCAGTTTTGCGTGCGCAATTCTTCCCAGGGTGTTCCTTTGGTCGCGATGACTGGCACGCCGGCCGCCAGTGCCTCGGCTGCCGCAACACCAAAATTCTCGGTGAAACTAGGCAAGACAAAGAGGCCAGCGTCACGAAATAGCGCCCATTTTTGTCCATCATTCATCAATCCTGGAAACGCAAATATATTTTCCAACTTTCGCGATTGCAGGATGGCCTGCAATTCCTTTTGATGCCCTGCCTCATCCGGTCCAGCCAGAATGCAGCGCCAGCCGCTCGGACGGACGAGATGCCAGGCTTCCACCAGATTCTTCAGGCCTTTGACTGGGTGAATTCTTCCCAGAAACATCACCGTCCGCACGCCAGACCTCTGACCTTTGATCACTGACCTCTGGCTTACGGTCGGCAACTCGACCCCATTCGGAACCACGGCGATGTTCTTCCCAGGCATCATGCGGCGAATGTCCTGAACTTCTTGCTGTGCGGTTGCCACAAGCAGAGCGGCATGGGAGAGGTCTCGCCGCTGATATAGCCACCACGCCAATTTCTTCTTCCATGCCTTATGCCGTAGCGCCCAGGGCGCAAGCATACCGCACGTCGAACAGACCAGCGGAATCCGCGTGCTCTTGCACACTGAGGCGACAGCGTGATTGGCTGGCATCCAAAGACCAAAGTTGTGGACAATCGTTTCCTCCTTCGTTGCGACGTCCGGGCCCATCTTTGCTTTTAACAGCCCGCCAAAAAGCGAGCGCCATGGGCGCTCTCCGTTGCCGGGTATGTGAACGATGTCAACTGTCTGATCCCGTGGCAAGACCTCGGATTGGCCGGGAACGACCGTCCGCGTCATAACAGTAACCGATACTCCTAATGAGACCAATTGTTCGCTCAAGTTTTGAACGACTGTCGCTGGGCCGCCAACGCTTGAGGAAAGGTTCGGGATGGTCAGCACGATGTGCATTGAGAGGACAAAAGCTGAAATTTGGAAAGCAGAAAGCTGAAATCACTCAAATCAAATGCTGAGTTCTGGACCAAGGACAACGGGACAACTCAAAGAAAAAGCTGAAAAACTGAAATGCTGAAAACTGAAACCTGCTCGGAGACCACGAGACTACGAGACAACGGGACTATGGGTCGGAGGTCAGCGGTCGGACGTCGGCAGACCGCAATGGAATTCGCCAGGGAGCCACTGGCCGCGCGGAACCGCTATAGACATGGTCCATGATAGCAGCAAAGTAATCGGCAACGACTTGACCGCTGATGCAGCTTGCCCAGTTGCGGATGCGTATTCGTTCGGCCAACGAGCGCGGACCCAGATCGCCCCAGTGCCTAAGCGCATTGGCCAGGTCGTCAACGCGACCGGAATGGAACACCGTTCCGAGCCACGGCTGCCGTATGAGTTCTCCCGCCCCACAGGCGGTGCTGCATATAACCGGCGTTCCAGCCATCAACGACTCATTGACTACTGCCCCCCAACCATCGTGGTGGCTCGGCAGCAATGTAACGTCTGCTCTTTCCATTTCGATTTGAACCCCTGCGGCGTCGGTCTTGGCAAGCCAGGTTACACGATTTTGAACACCAAGCTCTTGAGCGTAATTCTGGAGGCGCTGCTTTTCCGGGCCATCGCCGAGGAGGCGCAACTTAGTTCCATCTAATGGCAGGGCAGCAAACGCCCGGAGCAGAAGATCCAGTCCCTTCAGGCGTATAAAGCGGCCGGCGTACAAAAAGACAGGTGCCGTTGCGGAATCATTCGTGGCCGCGGGAGTGGCAGTTTCGGTCACATAGGTGAAGGGGAACAGCCTGCGGTCAGGATAAGCGCAGCGGCGAAACCATCGGATGCCAATTTCGCCCATCGCAAGCACAAAATCATAACGGCCTCCCCGGGTAAATCGTTCGAGCGTGTATTTGCCCCATCGTCCAAGCCCAGAGAGGCCCCTGGGATCGGGCGTTTCTGACATTACGCCCACGCGCCTGCCTGACGCCATGCACTGCCGCACCGCTTGGTTGCCCAGCGGATACCAACGTGCTCCCGCCATGACATGGACGGCCTCCTTGGGGCTGCTCTCGATTAGATGATGAGTTTTCGCCGCATCAGGACCAATTACGACATGAGCCTGACCCAGGTCCGGCACATTCCACCCCAAGGCCAACCGATCAGACGTCATGGCCTCCGCAGCTACAACAGTGACCTCATGCCCCGAGTCCGCCAAGCAGCGGAGAAATGGGGCCTGATGCGGGCTGAGAATGTTTTGCCAGAAGACGAAAGTCATAAAACCAAAGCAGAAATTAGGAAAGCAGAAAGCAGAAATCACGAATCCAGAGATCAGACGTCAGAGATCAGAGGTCGGAGGGCTGGCTCGGATAGTCGAGACCTCTGGCGCGCGAGCAGGGAGCGCTGTGCTATTGCGCGAGCCGGCTGAAATGCGGCATCGCCGACGTTTCCGAGCCAAAGCCAAAACAGAAAGCAAAGGGGACTGCCGAAGCCAAGAATCCAGCCCTCGGCGATGCCATTCACAGCAAGAAAGATTCCCACTACGCTCAGAATGTCTTTGTCCACAGGAGCCTGTTGGTGATTGGATGCAAATCCAAACAGCAAAAGACCCAGCGCCGAGAAGAACGCCAAAGTTCCCACCCCACCCGTCATCGCCAATATCGCCAGATAAGAGGAACCTGGCTCGACCCGGATGCTGCCATCTTCACCGATGACTGAACCGCTGCCTGTTCCCATCGCGACGCCAATACCAAACAACGGACTGGACTTGAACTCCACAATTCTGGATTGCCAGAGGTCAGCTCGGGTGTTTTCGGTTCCTTTGCCCGAAAGGGCGGCGGTTGGAGAATTGCCTGTTGGCTGTTTCCCACTGCTTGCGATGAAGCTTCCCACGCAAAACACGCAAAGAACGACAATCACCAACCCAAGAAGGGGTTTTCGTCGAAGCAGGAGAAAGCAAACTGAAGCGACAGCCGCAAGGTTAGCCACACGGGAACCAGACGCCAGAAGCGGGAGCGAGCTGAGAACCGCCAACGCGCCCCACCGTTTCGAACGGGTATGTATGGCACGCGCGGTGGCGATTCCGACCCCCATTCCAGCGATTGGCCCAAGGAGCATAGACTGGTTCATGAAGCTCGCAAAAGGGGATCGGCCACCGGGACATGGAAGGTGAAGCACATACCACACCACGAAAATCGCCGTCAGATTCGTTATGCCGCTCACCGTCAGCTTCCAAGCGGCTGACCGCATCGCGATCCCTGCCGAATTCAAAACCACGGGTCCAAGGGGAAAAATCAGCAAGGAGAGACCAAGCCAGTGGAGAGCGGAGGACGTTGGCTGCTCGGCTCCACAGATACCGGCAGCAAACGCGACCAGGACAGCTACCCATGACCAACGCCATTTTCCGCCGCCAGTGACAATCATCCCTCCTCCGACGCAAAGAGCCGCCGTGGTAAGGCCAATCCATGCAGAATCCGGCACATGGATATACCAGGGCAGCACGGTTCCCCTGATGAAATAGACTAATACAACAAGCATTCCGCAGCACTCGGCCCATTTGAGATGGTTAGAGAGTTTGGCTGGACGAAGCCCAACAGACGCAGGCTCCAGATGCGTTGCCAAAGGTCTGCCATTGGCATGGCTCTTTAAGGCCACATTACTTCGATTCCATAACCGTGAACGCCAGCGGACGCGAGATGGAATTGAGAGCTTCGGTCTCACGCTTTAACCTCTGTTTGATGGAGATGCCAACTCACGGTAGCTGATAAGTTGGGCCTTAAACGGCAGTTGCTCAATCCATCGGCCTCGCAGAAGCTCCGTTTCATCCCGATACAGCGGGCTTCCCGGATGGACCATCACCTCGATGGTTTGCCGCTCCAATTTCATAGTGGCAGCCCTCTCCAGGTAGACATTCAGGTCTGTCATTCGTGCCGTGGTGGTGGTCGAGACAAAATTCCGGAGGGCGCAATTCCACAGCCGCTTCTTGAGCAGCAAGAAACCGGAGGCCTTAGCACGGAGTCCATACATATTCATGCTGATCCGAACCCTCCGAATACCGGTCGCCTTCTGCACCCGCTTCAAGACTAGGAATAGCGATGGGATGGTGTGGACATGATGATGCGAATCAATATGCGACAGCTCCACGCCCAGTGAGCGCAACCGCGAAATTTGGGCACACCATTCTTGGTAAATGGCCTCGCGCAATCGCGGCCCAATCTGAATTTCCCGAATCCGATTTGAATTGAACTCACCCGCCTCATTTAGAATCGGGGCAAGCCCGGAATCTCTCGTGAGCGGTTTGAATTGGGTCAGATTCAAGTGAACACCAAAGGAGCATCCTGGAAAATCGCGCACTCTAGCTGCGGCCTCCCCCGCCTGTGGCCCGTTTGATAGCATCGTCGCAGACTTGACCCGACCTTCCGCCATGAGATCAAAAATGGCCTTATTGACCTCGCAACTCATTCCCATGTCGTCCGCATTGACAATGATTTTGCAGAAACTCGCGGTTGATTGGGTGCTCCGCCGTTTCACGCTTCCGTGTTGTTCCACCAAAGCTTTCTGTAGCCGGGCAACACACGCTGGCCAGGTGTAGAGCTTTGCCTGACGTCGCCCGCGCCCAACAAGATCCGCACGTAACCCCGCCTGCGAGTGCAACGCCAATAACGCTTCGACAGCCTGTTCTAGCTGATTGGGGTCCACATAGATTGCGGCATCACCCACCACCTCAGGCACCGCAGTGGACCGACAGGTTACCACTGGCAATCCTGCCGCCATGGCTTCCGCCGCAGCGATGCCAAAGGTCTCGTATCGAGTCGGATACAGCAAGGCTACCGCATCCCGCATATAGCAGGCCAACTGCTCCGAACGCACATAACCAAGCAGGTGGAGATTGGAGAGTGTCGCCGCCCTTGCCATGAGTTCTGGCGTGTGATCACCCCCAGCCACCAGTACCCGAAAATCGGGCGCTTTGCGACGAAGTGCCGCAGCGACCTCGATAACGCGGTCGCCGCCATCCAGCAGGTTAAGCCCGCCTACGCATAGCACGAAAGGCCTGTCTGGTGGTTCACTGGAAAGCCCAGTCAGCTGATCGGCAGCTTGGAAGAACTCAAGCTCCACGCCATTACCCACCACGCAGACTTTGTCCGGAGGAACATCAAACCACTCCACCATCTGTTTCTTAAGAAATTCCGAAACTGCGAGAACCAAATCCGCTCCTCGGAGCATGCGCGCGTAACTGGTGCGCCGACGAAGGCGATTGAGCCGCGCCGAAATCGTTCGCGGCTGTGGCATTTGCGGGTCCAATTCATGAGCGCCGTGGGCAGTTACGGCGACCCTGATATTGCGCATTGGAATAAAATCGTTCTTCGGGCAGTATACCCAGTCCGGATTTCCACACCAACGATCAGCAAACGGATGACCGCTCACCGTCCAGGCCGCCTCCGCCATTTTCCACGTCAGCGGCAACTCCCGGATCGGCAGGAACGAAAGCGAGCCGGGGCGTTGGACTTGATCCCTTGCCGCCAGCAAGGAAACATGGTTCCCCTGAATCTGGCTAAGACCATGAACCATCTGGAAAATATGCTTGCCGACTCCCGTTGGAGTCTTAGAGCTAGTAAAACGCAGATCTGTGAACGCCACAATCTTCATGAATAAGGCTCACATTTTCGCTGCCGAGGTAATCCGATAGACGGATAATCGCGGCGCTGGTGCCGAAAGAATCGGAAAAGTCGCCACTTGGGGTGAATCGTCAGCCAACGAAACGTTGGGCACGCTTAATAACATTAAGCGCTATCCCAGGCAAAAGTGTCGAGGGGATCTTCGGCCATATCACGGCGATTCGCCGCGCCAAACTCTTTTTTGGGGCCAACCGCATTACCACTTCGAGCGCATGTCGTTGGTTGTCGAAATCGCCACACCGGCCAAATTGCAAGGAAGCTATCAGAAAGCGGTTGGCCAAGCGAGCACTCAATTTGCCGGACAGCCGGTTCAGGCGAGCTGCTAGTTCCGTGATATGTTGGTATGCCTGAAAGCTGTCTGCTGCCTCTCTCAAAAGCGTGGCGTGGGTGCTGCGCTCTTGTCGCGCGTAAACGCGGATAAAACCTCCGATCATGTCATCGAAAAATCCTTGAAAGCCGAGCAGCTTGGTCCGCGTTGCATACTCCCAGTCATCCGCGAAGAAAATGGACTCCATCCATGGGCCAATTGCACGAACTGCATGCCTAGAGTAAACAGGGCACATTGTCTGCCAGAGGTAGGTGGTGATATCAGAATCGTTCCCAGACATAGGTTTCCCAAAGCTTCCAGGAATTGCGCGCAACTTTTCGTCTCGAAAAAGCACAGGACAATAGGCAAAGTCTGCGTGCTGGCTCCGAATGGCACTTACGCCACGGGAAAGCTTGGTAGGCAATAAAACGTCATCTGAGTCAAGAAATTGGATATACTCACCGCGCGACCTAAGCAATGCACGGTTTCTTGCAACATTTGCGCCTTGGTTTTCTTGCCTAATAAAAACGAATATAAAAGCATCATCAGTCAATGAAGCGCGCCACCGTTCGACTACCGCGCTGGTCGAATCCGTTGAGCCGTCGTCCACAAGGATTATCTCGATTGGCCGGTAAGTTTGATCCAGAACTGACCGCAAGCAGTCCAAAAGGAAATTTGCCCGGTTATATGTTGGAATAACGATGGATACAAGCCCACTGTGGTATTCCGCTGCCATCCAGTGGATTCCATAGGAGTCTCCGTGAACTGGCAAATTATGCCATATTTCTGATGCCTCTTCCTTCACACGCACGACACATTTTGTCCGCTCGGTTCTTGGTGGTGATGACAATGGACGGTGTTACAGGGAATGAATAACACGAACCATCAAGCAAGCTTCAATAGGCGTCGGAAGCGGTCCCGCCCAATTGACAAACACGAAAACAGAGTGCTCCTGACTTCAGGAGTCTTGGCCTCAGTAAACAGCGAAAGGACATAACTGGCAGTGACGCATAGCATCATCAATACAACAAATAGTCCGAACCGACCACTGCGACCACCGCTGCTGTTCCAAAGGCTCGACTGATTCAAAACACTCAAGCAGAAAACCAAAACAGGGAAGTGGAACAAGTAAACGCTGTACGAAAACGCCGATAACCGCTCGTGAATCCCTGCTAACACTGAGGGAAAACCGTCCCCGTTCTTCACGGCACAGATCACCAGGGCGCAGGAAAGGCCGATTAGAGCGTTGCTTAGTGCCTCGCCACCGATCCACGCTCGCGAATTGGCTAAGGCCGCGAGCAGCATCGCCGCCCATAGTAGGGCACGGCGGACGGGAACTCGAATTGCAGCCGCCGCGACGCCCATGAGCCAGATAACGAAGTAGGCATCGTATTCTAGTGGCAAAAAGGCAACGATGCCAACGAGGAACAGCGAGTTGTAGCAAAATAGTCGCTTCCATGTCCTAGTGCGAAGGCACAGTGCTGCGACGGGGAACATTAGATAATACCAGAACTCCATGGAAAGACTCCATAGCGGGCCATTCGTACCGAAGGTAGCACCATGAATCCCTTGGAGCATAAACAGGTTGACTAGGAATGTTTTGGGGCCAAGGCGTTGAGAGGCGTTATAATTTATGACGCCGATCACTCCATCAGTGCCGCGTATCGTATAGAGGCCCGCTGAGTTGAAGTAATGGCATCCGACATAATCAAGGCATCCGCCTACAACCAGCGCCGCTATCAGCACCGGATAAAGACGAGAAAAACGGTTCACCAGGTAGTCCTTCCATACAAACGTCCCGTCCTGGATTTTCTGGACAACACCGCCACCCACCAAAAAGCCGCTTAACACGAAGAACACCATCACTGCCTGATGCCCGAATCCAGTAGCGTAATAGAAAGCTTTGAGCAGAATTCCAGGTGATTGAAGTTGGGGATATGGCACGAACAGGAACGCCCGCATATGCCCCGCAAGTACGGCTAAAGCGGAGATCCACCTCAGAAAATTCAGGAACGTGGAAAGGCTCTTCGTCACAAGGGCAAATCTCAATGCAGCAATTAGGCCAACAGATTGGTGTTGGATGGACTAACCAGTGGCGCGGCTCGATGGGCGGTGCAGAATATCGAACAGCGTCAGAAACAAGTCCTGACCGATGACCTGCCGCAGATACACCGCTCCGGTCGCTGACCAGTTTGGCGTGGCCCGGGCCAACTTGAGAAACCAACGCTCAAATTCTCGTATTGACTCATTATCACCGTGACGAAGCAGGTTGATATAGACAGTGCGCGCCCGCCGCAGCAGTCCGGCGCGCACCTCACTTGTCCAGAATGGGGTTGGCTTGAGCAATTCTTCCACCGCGCGTATTGCGTGATAAAACGAGGCAGAATGGCGCAAGCTTCCGAACGCCTTGCTGAGTTGTTCTCCTTCATGCGCCCGCACCCAGAACAGTTCCTCCTCCACGAAAACACACTGCGGCGACCGAGACAGCAGTCGAATGTAGTATTCCCATTCCTCTGCGACGCTGAGATCTTCGCGCCAGGCGGCATCGCCACTCAAGAATTCCTTGCGCCAAAGCGGCGCCACCGTAGGCATGATGTGGACTGTGCGTTCGCATTCTCGCCGAATGAAAGTCCCAACGTCCGGGCACATCTGGCTGATGCGGGGGGCGGCACCCCAACCGGCACCAAGATCGCCGAGGCGGCCGTAACAGAGGCAGCAATCCACCCTTGCGGCGTCGGTCTGGATTGCCGCCATTTGAAGGCTGATCTTTTCGGGGCGCAAGACATCATCCGAGTCCAAAAACTGCAAGTAATCTCCACGTGCGACGCGCATTCCGAGGTTCCTAGCGCTGGATACACCGCCGTTTGGTTTCGCATGATGAACCACCCTTCCAGCCCATTCGCCCCGCAACTTCTCCGCGACCAATTCGCACGTTCCGTCCGTAGAACCATCATCCACAATCACCACCTCGATGCGGGGGTATGTCTGGCCAATGCAACTCGCCACCGCTTCCTGCAACAACCGGCATCGGTTATAGGTCGGGATGACGATCGAAACCAAGGGTGTTGATCGAGAATTCATGCCGCCAGTTCCGATCGGAAAAGAATTTCAAGCCTTTCATTCAAGCGCCTGATATTGAACTCCTGTTCAACAACAGCGCGTCCTTGGGTCACTAGCTTCGAGCAAAGGTGTGGAGCATTGACGAGTGATTCGATGGCACGCGCCAATCCATCCACATCGCGCTCGTTTACCAAAAGGCCGGTGACGCCGTGGGAGATTAGTTCAGGGATGCCGGCGTGGCGCGTCCCGATCGCGGGAACGCCCGCCGCCAAGGCCTCCATTAGGGCCACCGGAAGGCCCTCTTGGCATCCGATGGAGTCGGTCACGGAGGGGACTAGATAAATGTTTGCCTCGCGAAGGAGGGCGGCCACCTTGTCTTGGGGTTGCGGACCAACCAATCTAACAGACTCACCCGCTCCTAATTGGATAATAAGCTTCGAGAGGTGATCATATAATGGCCCCCCTCCTGCGATAGTGTATCGCAGGCCAGGGTGACTAGGGGGAAGCTTGGCCACGGCGCGGATGGCGTATTCGATTCCCTTCATTTCGGTGAGTCGGCAGACCGACAGCAACTGGATCGGTTTGTTTGGAACAATGGGATTCGGCTGGTAAAGAAAACGCTCGCAGTCCACGCCCATGCGATGGACAAGGGTTCGTTCGGGCTTGGCACCCCACTTAAGAAGGCAGTCGCGCCAATAGCTGGTCACCGGTAATAGTAGTGCATCAGACTCAAACAAGGCCCCATAAAGCTTCCGGCCTTGGGCGGTGGTTAGGCCTGCCATTTCGTGCGCGTGGAAAACGACGGACACTTTGGCATGTATGACTCCCCAATCCTTCCACAGTTGACCCAAAGCACCTTTGTCGCCAAAATGGCAATGGATGACATCGAAGTCGTCCTGATGGTCCAAGAACGGGAACAGGGAGTAAAACAGATACAGATTTGCGGCCTGACGGCGGTGACGAAACACATTCAGCGCCCGCAACGTTGCCATCGGAAACCGTGACAAACAGCGTGGCAATTCGCGCGCCGCGCGAGCCACGCGGCGGAGCCAGCCGGGCGGAATATGCGGCCCCTTCCAAGTCCTGGATTGCAGATTGTATTTCTCAAAATCGGGATGCACAACTGGGCCAGCCGGCTTGCCAAGAGGATACACTTCAACGTCATGTCCACGATCAATTAGACCCGTCACTTGATTCAGCACAAATGTCTCGGAAATGGCGGGAAAGTGTTCTACGATGAACAAAATGCGCATAACTCTTTACGCTGGCAGGCTGCGGCAGATCACGCCATGGCTTCCCGCGCGGCTAACGGCTGCAGGGAGCTTCTGAGATGAACCCCCGCTTCCATGGCGGCAGCCCGCTCGCGCTCCACCCTGCTGAATAATTCATGGCGGAAAGTGGGCATGGCTTCGATGAACCGACAAATGAGGTTTCTTACCGGTTCCACCTCGAATTGCTCAACGTCAATCACCCATTCGGCCAATCCCAACTTGGCAAATAATTCCTTCGTCTTGAACTCGAGCACAAGCGGAATTGCCGGTGTGCCAGCCAAAAGCGACAAAATCGCCATGTGCATTCGCGTGGCAAGCACCAGGTCGAATTCGGGCAACCGCTTAAGCAACTCATCGAATCGGACAAATTCTCGGACCACCCGAACTCGCGCTGCTATTTCCTTTGGAAGCCGTTCAACCACACGACAGGCGATCTCGGAATCGTCCTGGTATTCAGGAATCCCCTGGCAGGTGGAGAGGAAGGTCACCTCAGCCCCGAGCGCATTCACCAGCCAATCTGTGATCCCTGCGATCGTTTGGATGTAGTGGTCCATGCCGTCGGCAGTGCTGACGCTTGTGAAGTGAGGCCAATGACGGACCGAAATAGCAATGCGCAACGGTCGGTCGCTTGGCAGCGTGCGGCGCTTTGCCTGCTCAAGCACCTGTGGGTCCGCCAGCGCGAACGCTGCGTCAGCAGAAAGATGAACACTCGCATTTTCCACTCCAATGTCCAAGAGGTTCTGCCGACTGCGCTCATCACGAAGCAAGATGCAGCAGGAGGCATTAAAGATTGGACGCATCATTGCTTGCGACTCTGGGTGTTTGAACGGTCCCAGAGTCTGGGTAAAAAACGCGAGAGGCCGCCGGAGCAGCAACGTGATACGGTAATCGCAGATCTGGGATGCCAGGCCATACTCCTCCTTGAGGTAAGTCCCTCCGCTGCTGTTCACAATGTCTGCATTTGCGTAAGTTGCCATATCTTGCACCGCCTCCTTCGACAACAACAGCTTGGACACAAGCCTGAGATGACTGTCCCAGCACCACGCCGCCGCCAGATACAGCGCGCTACGGAATGTCCGCACGATGCGACCGACATAACGCTTGGCAGGCGCGCGAGTTGCCGCCAAACCCAGCGTTTCCCTGAACTGGATTTCCGGGTACATCCGGATGGCAGTGGCCGGTTCGCTTGCAAAAACAATAAACTCGGTATCTTCGCCGAAAGCCTGACGCAGCGCCTTGAGCATGCCAAACAGAATGGCACCGTCGCCACCATTGAGGACTACAATGTTTGTAATGACGATGAGCATCAAATGCCGATGGGGCGCTCTGCCACATTAGCACCAGGCGCAGAGGGATTACGTGAATTCAGGAGGCTTCGAGCAAGTGTCAGCGTTTCATTTACAACGGCGCGGTGCGAGCGAACGCCTAACAACAAACCCAAGCAGACCACAAGAAACACAGCCACAGCAAGCCAGCCCGCCGCACGTGGCTCCAGATGGAAAGCAACCTCTCGTGACAATAGCCCTGCAGCCAAACCGGAGATCGCGGCAACCGAGGGAACGCGAATCGCCGAAAAAACATTGCGTGCCGCGACGGGACCTTTTGCACACGCAATGATCGTGAAGATAAAAAACGAGAGCGAATACTTAACCGCCATGGCAACGGCGACACCCATGAGTCCCCACTGGAGGCCGATGACCACGGCGGCGAGGGTGATGAACACGCTGGCCAGATTCCAATGCATGAGAGTTTTGCCACGGCCCTGGGTGATGAGCAGCCAACTGACCGCCCCGGAGACCGGCATCAGCACGCCGGAAATCGCCAGAATCCGGACGAGTTTGGCCGCCTCACCCCATTTGTCACCCAGTACCAACAGGGTAACGGCATCACCTCCCGCGATGAGGGCGCAGGCGAGCGGAATGGTGCCCAGCGCAAGAGCCTGCACAGACTGCAAAAAAGCTGCTCGGTAGCGCTCGGGTAGTCCTTGCAATCGGCTAAGTGCCGGAACTGCCACCGCCGCCAGCGGCGATGACAATTGCTGGAGCGACACAAGGAAAACTTGATTGCCCCGATTGTAATTGCCAAGTGGAACCGCGCCCAGCCAGCGCCCAATACCCAAAGTGTCCAAATTGGATGCCAGAAAATAGGCGAGGTTGCCGCCGGTTAAGAATCCTCCGAACCAGAGCATCGGGCGCACACCACTACCGCGCACCGGTCGCCCCGGGCGCCAGGAGCAGAGCCACCAGACGGCGATCAGGCTGGCCAGCGAAGTGGACAGGGACATGATCGCCAATGCCCAAAAGCCAAAGCCGCGCAGGGCGGCCACAATGCCAACAACGATCCCGATGGCACAGGATGCAAGATTCACAGAGGCGAGCATGCCGAAGGCCAATCGCCGCCGAAGAAGCGCCGTATGTTGGATGCTAAGTCCGGTGAGAAAACAATTTAATCCATAAGCTACCATGAGCCAAACCACTTCCGGTCGGCGGTAGAAGATTCCCGCGAGCGGTGCGAGCGCGACAGACACCAGCATGAGGCCGGCGCTCAAGACCACGTTCACCCAGAAAAGCGTGCTCACCTGCGCGTGGTTGATCTCCGCTTGCTGCACAGTGGCGGTCGAAAGTCCAAGATCACGAAAGAACCCCATGAACGTCAGCACTGGCGCAATCATCGCCACCAAGCCAAAATCCTGGGGTGTGAGGAGGCGGGCGAGGACAACCGTGGAAATCGTAGTGAGAACAAAACTGCCTCCCTGCGCCAACACGGTGACAGCCCCGCCCCGCAATGCCCTCCGACCGAGGTCGGCACGCAAATTCTGAGTATCAAAATAGTCAACAGCATTCATCTAATGAGAAGTTCCAAGCCTTGGTGCTCAATCCGGATTGGGAACCGGCAAAACGATTGTGGAAATGAGTTGCCGCTTTGTGAATGCAACAAGGCGTCGCTCATTTTCGCAATCGCTCAGTTTGGCCGGAGAATCACAAGCAACAAATCCAATCGGCTAAAAAAGAGCGTTCTAGCTTGAAGACGCCGGACGAGCATCACGGCGGCATAACATGCAGGTCGGTTGGCGGGGCCACTCCAAAGGAGGTGTATTCGTCCAGAAGCCTCTGCTGCACATTCGTTCCGGTCATCGTCACTTGATAAACCGATCCGATATCGGCAGCCAGTAATGACAATGGACCTACTGTCGGAATATTGACTGTCACAATTCGATTGGTTCCGTCCGCCGCCCATGCCGTCACAAGCCATTGATTTTGGCCGCGAAGTTTCCGAGCCAATACCCGGTCATTTGCATATCCAGCTGTGTTGGTGAATTCATAGGCTGGTTGACTAGGGGATAACGAATTGCTTTCCGATCCGGAAAGCAAATCGCCATTAGTAAGAAAATTGGCAAGATGCGAAAACAAAGCCTCTGTATGTGCTGCCGACATTATTTGGACAATCCAATCCGGGGGATTGGCGGGATCGAAGGTGTCATTCCAACCTGATTGTCCGTCAGTTGGAGTCTGTGTTGGAACACCATAATACCCCGCTTGAAGCCCCCAAGCCCCGCCGGTGCATAAACACTTCAACAAACCCTTGTAGATCGCTGCCGGAGCGTGTGTGGACTGGTCGTAATAACACCCACCCGTCACCCAACTGTACTCAAGAGGCCAACCATTGGCGATCATATACCCCTGGCCGTTTAAAAACTTGGTCAACAAGTCATAATTTTGTCCATTAATGATATTTGAGCTAATCAAAAACGGCCCATTTCGATAATTCAAGCAGTAGGTTTCCAAGCTGGGCAAATCGCCTGTGGCAGGAACCACTTGATTATCAATAAAGCCGCCACTCGCTTGATTTTCCGTTCCCTCACATTCGCTGTGGGCATACCAGATATTTAAGACCCGATTTGGGTCAACGGTGTTGATTGCATTTCTTACCATTTGAAGTTGATGGCACTTTTTCAGCGTGGCATAGAGATACCAATTTGTGACTCCACCACTTATCACTCCAACATTAGTTGCAAGGGCGGACTGCACTCGAGGGTCAGCCGCCCATGCTTTGGCATAAGTCTTTCCACCCAACCCGTATTCTCCATCTGTTTCAATATAGGCCACTGGCGCATTCGACAGAACATAAATCAAGTTTCCCACCCAGTAATTCGCGGCCTGTTGTAAATAATTGTCCGGGGCTTCGGGACACATCACGGGGGTGTGGCCATTCGTATATGCATTGGGTCCTGCCCAGGTATTTGTTCCTGTCATGTCAACAAACATGCCTGCGGAATTTGTGCAATAAAACCCAGATGGAATTGGCTGCGGCCATATAATGTTCATCCAGATCATCAGCTTATACTTTGTTGGATTGTTAGAAGCCATATTTACGAATACATTAAAGACAGAATTCGTATTGAATATGTTTGTAACATTTGCATTCAGACAATCAATCGGCAATGTAAATCCCCAATTATTTGCGAGTTCAATATGGGTGTTAGTGGATATTTGGGTGTCCCACCCACAGCGCGTAAGCAGCGGCAGCGTGTTCCCTGTCGCGAAGTTTGGTTTTGGCTGGCTTTGCAGGTAAGCCCAAGGGGTAACCAAGTTGGTCTGGGCGCAGGCGGGGGGGGCAAGGGACAGGAAGAAAAGCGGGGCAAAGGACCACAAGACGACAAGACATTCACAAGTCAAATGCTGAAAAGCTGAAAAGCTGAAAAGCTGAAATCGGGATGTCATAAGATCAAATGCGGTTAGGAGGGACTACGGACAACGGACGATGGGACCACCATTTCAAAAACTGAAATTTGGAAAGCTGAAACGCTGAAACAACAATGCAAAGCTGAAATTTGGAAAGCAGAAAGCGGAAATTGCAAATCCAAAGCTGAAAAGCTGAAAAGCTGACATGCTGAAATCTACAAACAAAATGCTGAACTGCTGCCCAGAGACCGTAAAATCCCTATTGCAGACGCTAAACGTCAATGAAGTGGACTTGGTTCGCAAGGTGTTCCGCCCACCACGTCACAACCCGACGAGAGGCTCACCGGCCCTGAGTGGTGAGGCGTTCGTGTGCCTGGCGCAGTTCCCCGGCAGAATGGCCCCCTCCGGACCGGCATCGGTCAAGGCGGCGGGCGATTTCGGCACGCCAGGAAGGGTCGTTTCTCCTGGCTAAAGTGCGCAAGTGATCCGCCAATTCCAGACGATCTTCATCCGAGAGGATTTCGACAGCTCGTTTCAATTCCGCAACACTCATATCGCACTATGGTAACTTATGCGGCCGGGATTCTCAAGCGCTTTCGCCCAACGCAAAGGCAAAAGCTGAGATTGGGAAAGCAGAAAGCTGAAATGGGACGACTGACTACGGACGACGGGACAAGGGAGAAAGCAAACGCTGAAAAGCTGATATGCTGAAATTGTAAAATCAGAGGACAGAGGTCGGCTTCCAGCCCGGCGGGCTTACAGCCCGGAGGGAGGTCAGGGGTCAGAAGTCGGTGGTCAAAAGCAGAAAGCAGAAATTGCAAACCCAAAGCCGAAATGCTGAAAAACTGAAACGCTGAAAAGCTGAAATCGGGCGGCAGAGAACACTCTTCAGGCCTACACTTTGCTAAGAAACTCGACATGGTTTTGTAATTCCTCGGCAGACCGAACGGCGATCAAGCGGAGCAGCCGTCGCATTTGTTCGCCTACTGACAAGCCCTGCCGTGAGAGGATGATTCCATAATGGCCACTGCCTTCGCGCAACCACGTTGTGTGTAACTTGTAGAAGTCGCCCCGGTTGAAGGAATAAAGCGCACGGCCATTTGATGCCGCCCATTCCAACTGTTGCGAGTCCGCCCGCCCGGCCATGCCGGCTTCGATGGCAGTAATCACGTCTGCTCCTCTGAAGCGCAACTCCCGCGCCAGCGAATGCCGGGCGGAATCCTCGTCGAAGTAAAGACGAATCCTCACTCGCCGCTCTTTTCCAACCGCAGGTGCTCTTGTTCAATCCGATCCGATTCAGCTTCCTCGGCAGCCATCTCGCGGTCCATCGGTTGCTGGTTGGCATGGTAATAGGCCAACGCGCCATAGATCTGTGCCAAGGAGAGATTCGGGTATTCAGCCACGATGTCTTCCGGGGACATGCCAAGTTTGTACCAGCGCACAATGGTGCGAACCGTCACGCCAGTCCCCGCAATGTGCGGTGTGCCGCTCTTGATGCCCGGGGTCCGGGAGATCATGCTTCCAATTTCCACTTCAGTTGCCGCGACGCTCATATCGCAGTATACATAACTTATGCGGTCGGGGTTTTCAAGCGCTTTCGCACAACGCAAAGGCAAAAGCTGAGATTTGGAAAGCAGAAAGCTGAAATGGGATCGGTGGGCGGTTGCCGGTGGACTGTGCGGCGGTCAAGGCGAGCAGAATGATTCGTAATTCTTGATCGTTGAGCCAAGCAGGCGACCCACCACGGACGCCTTATCAATCAGGCTCTTCCCCTCGGCTTCACTCAGGTAGGAACATGCGATGGCAGAATGAATCCAATGAAGGGTTTCTTGCAATTCGCTTTCCGAGCCGTAGGCCCTCCAAGCCAGAGGCTTTCCGAGCCGTAGGCCCTCCAAGCCGGAGGCTTTCCGAGCCGTAGGCCCTCCAAGCCGGAGGCCCTCCAAGCCGGAGGCCCTCCAAGCCGGAGGCCATCGGCGTCCGTCAATTTGCTTAGGAAATGGGCCGGATAGCGGCGCTTGGCTCCCTCCGAGGGCGTAGCCTCACTATTCCAGCCAACGAAGCCGCCGGCCTCGCGATTGCTTGAGTTGCCGTTCAAACCAGCGCGCCTCATTCCTTGTCGTGAATTCCTGGAACCGCAGCAATGTCCAAGGCAGGTCCTTTTTGGTGGATGAGACTCGACCTGCGTTGTGCTCCGCCAACCGGCGCTCCAGGCAAGCCGATTGCCCGATATAAACCCTGCCATTCTTGTTGCTGTGGATCGCATAGACGCAAAACATCAAAATTCCGCTACGGGGCGGAGCCATGATTCAGCAATATTCGCGCCTATGGATCTCGAACTGCGACGAACCTGGTCCGTCAGTGAAAAGCGTTCATCTGCGGGCAAATGTTTGGACATTTTGAAAATCTGCTGCTGAAGCAGAAATGACTCCTGATAGACTTCCATGTCCTGAAAACTCTGCGCAAATTTGCTCATGATCTTTTCATCGGATTCTGCGTGCTTCTTATGACTACCGATGCTCTTACCGCCAACTGTCCACCGCCTACCCGTTTGAGAGGTTGGAAGTCAGCGGTCAGCGGTCAGAAATGGAACGGTGGAATTGGGGAGGCGGAAAAGGACAATCCATTTCCGCCTTCCCCGTTTGTGTTATCCGATTTGCGCTTAGCAGCCTGTTGAAATTCTCCGCCGAACGCCGCGTGAGGGCACGCGGCCTACAGAACTTCCTCGGACATCACGGCCCATGCAGGCCCGGTGCCCCATAAGCATTAACCTAAAGGACGACGAAAAAGCTTCCGCAAGCGCGACATTTGTTTTGACCGTTTGGGGCG
>Ga0302320_10011156_pt1 | contig 19087 bp, 10 predicted proteins | sample Bog_T0_3_FD_202130 | JGI IMG/M metagenome (GOLD analysis project Ga0302320, IMG submission 202130) | Peat permafrost microbial communities from Stordalen Mire near Abisko, Sweden - Bog_T0_3 | ecosystem: Environmental > Terrestrial > Soil > Wetlands > Peat | place: Sweden: Abisko, Stordalen Mire... | reverse complement strand
CCCATTCAAAATACATAGGCTTCCCTGTGGGCGGCTTCCTTCAAGTCGCTGTATCAGAAGCGCCCTCCCAAAGCGCATGCGAATTCAAACTGTGCGCGCGGGCGCTCCAGATACAGCACTAAGACATGGCGACCGGGGGTATCGCGCCCTCCGCTCAGCTGAGGGCTCCCGCTGCAAACCGCGTTTCAGGGGGCTAATCCCGTGGAATTCAGATTTGGTCAGGCTGAGAATCATTTGGACGGGCGAGTTAGCAGGTTTTCAGCATTTGCAATCCAGTTGCTGGTTCTGCAAGTAGTTGGGATACTCCATAGAAGATCTCTTGAACACTTCTCGGAAAAAAGGGCCAAGCGCAAGGTGTGGCTCTTGTGTTCCGTCGTAGGAACCATGGCGGATTATTCGATCCTTCAGAAAAGCCTGGCTTATTCCCTCACCGGGAGGTTGCACATCAAGCTGCCTGCCCTTGATTCCGTCCAGGCCGGCAATCCACTGAAACGGTGGCTCAATTCCAAGGTTGTGAAGGAATCGCGTATCGTGCGGGAGCACGCCATACTTTGCGTTCTGCACGTTCCCGAAGTCGCGGTTTCGCCGCGGAAGAATCTCGATTGATGATGAATCGTCGAGCCAATCATCAAACACCGCAGACCTTGAAGTCTTCGGACTCCAGGCGGATCGCTGCCTGCACGCCCTTTGTAGTGGCGGGTGCCAGCACCGTAACCCCGGTCGCTCAATACGCCACATACAGCAACAGAGCACTCCACGTGTACCACTGTAGAGTCGTGACGGTCAGATTCATCTTGCCCCGGTTCATCATCTGGCGCTGTTTGTAAAAATCGAACTTCGCGTTATTGAGCACCCCGATCACCTGTGTGCCAGCCCTCCGAGAGCTTTCAAACGTCGATTGCACCATGATGTATTTCTGTGGCTTCGCAGAATCTGTCGCCTCCATGATCTTGGTCATCTCCTTCTTCAGCCAGAGATTCTTGTACGAGTTCTTGGCTGTGTCACCCAGGTTTATAATGCCCTGGCACACCTTGTTGAATTGTTTGTCCTCGCTTGGTTGCAGGTGGATCTCTGTTGGTATGAAGCGCTGCATGAGGTTCGTTTCACCACCGAACTGCCGGCTCCTTGAAAGGACCATTGTCCATCTCCGCTGGCCCATGCCGACCCGATATGGCGTCCCCTCTGTAGATCGGATACGGTTTTCCCGCCGGACCGAGTTTCATGACCGTATCTCCCTCCCACGAAACGTCATACTGCTGCCTTGCAACGACGCTTGTGACAACCTCTTCTCTTGATTTGAATTGCAGCGTGACGCATGTTCCCGGCTTCACTCCCGATAAACGAAGAAAATTGCCGCCTTTCTCGGCGGATTGCCTTATCCGCGCAGGGCCATTGACCGTTACATCCTCCGCGCGCAACCACTTTGGGATGCGAACCAGCAATTCTTTTGATGACAGTGGGTAAAGATCGAGCCGGCCATCATTCGGCAGGTAGCTCACAACTCGGACACCTCGCGTGGCATTGCTCAGCAGCAGATTGATGTGGATGGCTTCGTCCGACTCTTGAATCGCGCTTTGATAGGCCAGAAAGAATCCGCGGATTCCGCCGTTGATGCAGCAGCCCTCAATCCCAGCATCACGGCTGGCGATCAGCGAATTCGGAGCAGCATAGCTTTCAAACGCGCCCCTAAGGCCACGAACCGTTGCAGGGTCTTCAATCTCGAGTGGATTTACATCGCGGAACTGGTTTGCAACCAGTTGATTGCGAACGAAGCGCTCCACATCGTCCCAATATTCCGCATGGCCCTCTTTGATCAGCTCAAGCGCGAGGCGAATCGCAGCAGAAATCGTGCACGTCTCGCAGGTCTCTGACCCTACGGAGTCTGCCACCCATCCATACGGGGTTGTGTAGTTCAGCTTGACCCACTCAAAGAGCCGGTGCGACCGGGCTAACACCTCGTTTCGATCGAGGTTCCCACCCGCCCGCGCGCAACGAAGGATTCCCGAGTACGTGTCCATCCAGGCGTGCAGATGGCCTTCCCACCCCGTCTTGGTAATCACACCTTGTTCGGTGACGGTAGGGTCGTGATAAAAGGCCCATCGGCTCAGGCGTTCGGCGTATCGGAGTGCGGAAGCATCGTTTGTTAACTCGTAGTAGCGAACCACCGGCAGCACCTGGTAAGCAGCCATGTGGGAACACGGCGCACTCGGCGTAGCGACCTCCGGAAACCAGAGGTAATCGGCTTCATGGCGCGCGCGTCTGTTGAGGCCATCGATCAGGGCCTTGATCCGCACACTCATGGCGGGATCATGCCCGGCGTCGAAGTCGGTAACCAGACCGTAGAGCGCGCTTCCCTGCGCAAACATGTGGTCAACATCGCGCCGATCAGGATTCATGACCAGTCCATCGGAAGACTGAAGACTCGTCAGGAACCCGCGAATCCGCGCCTCATCCCGGAGCATGCTGTTTGTCGGTTCGAACATGTTGCGCGCCAAAATGAGGCCTTCGAGGAACCTGCCGCTCATGTCGCCGAAATCCCAAATGTCATGGCGAAGACGTATCGGTTTCGAGTCCTTCACTTCTACAAGAAACCATGGCCGGTAACCCATACTCGGGTCCATCCTATTTGCTATGCAAGACACCGCCAGGCGCACTGGTGTGCGAAGGTCGAGAGTGTCCGGCCACAACAGTTTCGCTCCTCTTGGAAAAGCGCTGACTACGGCGCCTGCGCATACCGTCGACAGGAATTCGCGTCTCAACATCTCGTGGGTATTCCTTTCCGAATGTCATCGCTAAGCATCTTCGCCGCCTGGCTTCGACGCTGCGGTTCTAGCGGAGCGCCACCACTACGCAGCGGTGTGGCGGAATCGTCAGGGAGAGCGGCAGCGTTCCTTTGCGGTCCGGCTCGAAGGGCGTGCTTATCTCCACTTCGCGTCCGTCGGCACCTGCCAAGGCCGCCTGCGCCGATTCCAGCTGGTCACCATAGTTCACCAACACGAGTGCATGCTGCGTAGCGTTCTTGTTCTCGAAGACCGAATAGCGCACATCCGGGCCACCGGAAACCGACCCCCCGATGGTGTCGCGGAAGCGGCCGTCAAAGAGCAGGTCCCGGTACTGCTTGCGGATCCGGATCAGCTCGCTAACATAGCGCGAAAGCGGGCGCTGGAGCGGCTCATCCAGCGAATCGTTGTAATGCCGCGGCGCCAGTGCCCACACCATACCGTAACGCATGCCGTTGTTCATAGGATTAAAGTCGCCGGGGCTTTCGCCGAAGATGGTCGGCCTCCATTCGGGAAAGGTATAACGCATCGCCGTGGAGGGCATGTCGATGTCGCCCATGCGCAAATACGAGACGTCCACATAGGGCAACGCGCGATCAACCCAAATCTCCGAAGCCAGCGAGAACGCGGGGTTGATTTTCCGTCCTTTCTCAAGCAGCTCACGATATGTATCAAGCACTCCCTGAATGAGAGACTTGTCCGGTGAGACAGGGAGCGCCGGATTGAAGTCGAGGAGGGATACCAGACACGCCTTATCAAGCTGGAAGCCCTCAGCTCCATCGCGGATCATTTGCAGATATTGATCCATGAGGAACTTTCGGAACTGGGGATGAGCTGGGCTGACCAGCGCCATGTTGGAGCGCGCCAAACCCATGCGGGCACTGATGGTTCCCTCGCCCCACCCCCATAGAGACCAATCCGGCGCCCATCGCCCTTCGACGGCATAGCGGGAAAGCTCGGTCTTGAATAACGCAGTTGCCGTGTCGGCCACCTGTATGTTGGAAAAAAGTAGGGTGTGAACTCCCATGGCGCGGATATCCGCCAGCGCTTGGCGGAATTCCTCTGAAGTTCCGAGGCGTGGATTGGGCCTGTATTGCGGATATCCGCGATCGATACCGCCCATATCCCAACCCAGAATTTCGAACGTGGTGACGCCATATTTTTTGGCATTTGCCGCCAACTCGGGCAAATCCCGGAAGCGATCGACAATCACGTCCTCGGGATTGGAGATGATTATCGATTGCCAGGCCATCTCCTGCCGGAGCCAGTCGGGAGGACGTTCAACGGTGAAGTGGCGATCGAACCAGCCGCGGTAGATTTCGCTGGCGGCGTGCCAATCGCCCTTATGCACCTGGAGAGCCACCGGACCGGCACGGAAGACACCTTTGCGGAGGTAGGGCATGTTCAGCCAGCCCATGGTCAGGCCGACTGGCTCGCCTTGCGGCAGATCTTCGGGAGCCGGCCAGTTATCCCCCACAGCGGCGCTCTTGGTGAAGGGCCGCACCTCGAAGTAGAGTGCCGAAAGACGTGTCTCGGGATCCTGATTGGCATAGTAGTATCCCAATCCGGCGTTGAGATTGTAAACATCCATCCAACCCATCGCCATGTCGCCGGGGTAGGTGTAACCCGCCGCGTCGTAACGGATGCCCAGATTGCCACCTCCATAGCCGCCGGCGCTAAAGGAGTGGAAGAGGGCCGGCGCGCTATTCGCGGTAACGCCAGGAACCAGCGACTGCGTATCCAACCGATCTGCAATGCCTTTGAGTCCGCCCAAAAGGCCGTAGAGCACCTCAGCCAGGGGCCTGTCGGTTGGGTTATCAACCTGGATGGAGAACTGGATCTGGGGGCCGACCGCGCGGATTTCGTAGAGCACCTTGACCGGCACCTGCTCACCGTCTCTACGCAGCGAATCGTAGTAACAAACCACGCCGTCTGCCTTGGTTTCGATACGGCTTACCTTCTGCTCACGGCTGTTGAAATAGGCAGCTTCGTAGCCAGCCCTGGGAAGCAAGAGACGGAAGTTCTCACCCAAGCGCGATTCGGCGATGATCTGGAGTGCCGGCATTTTCCAATCCAGCCCGACTAAATCGCCGGACCGCGCATCCAGCCGCAGAATCGCATTCGGTGTTTCAACGGTACGCACCGCAGGAGCTTCCTGCGCCCGTGCCATGGAGAGAAGCAACAACCAGAACCACGCCAAAGAGACTTTGGCCACCCTGGTTGCCGGCCATCGAGTTGCTCGATGGCCAGGGATTCTTCCCGAAAGACCAAAGCGTCCCACTGAACCTGAATAGCGGGGCCGTTCGAACGGACTTCCTTTCTGAATCCACACCTGACAACCTCCATTGAATCGATGCATCATTCCTTCTTCCGAGAGAGCAATTTGATCTCCGGCCACGGGAGAATACACTCCCGAGCGCCTGGCTTGCCATCGATTTCGAGTTCGTCCCAAGCCGGAGCCCGGAGTGTGCTGGCGCTCCGATCGATGGCGCACATTGCCGGGAAGTTCAAGCCGACTCTTTACCGGTAGGTTGAAGCCGGCTCTTGTACCTTGTTGAGCGCGATTCTGACTTGAGCTCGAAGATACGGAGAGGATGCGGACTGCGCGGCCGCAAAGGTGAGCTGGACAATGCCGGGAGCGACCGATTCGACCGTCGCGCCTTGGGCGTTTGCAACCTGCCAGCCGGTCTTGAGCCGCAGGCGCGATGCGCGATCTGCCGGCACGTCCGCGACGACGATCAGCGTGTCGCCATCGAGATGCGCATCGATGATGCGGATGCCGCTACTCGGGTCTCCGGGCATAGGCGCCGGTTGATCAAGGATGACGGATATGCCTCCTTCGATGTCGAGACGCAACTCGCTGCTTCCATGCGGCGCATCCAGAGCTACCCGGGCACTGGTTTGTTGCGCAAAACTCTCCAGCGAAGCGGCGGCGGGTTTCCGATTGAAAGCGGAGCGGCGAATCGTTGCACCCAAGGGGAGATCGGGAGTGAATTCAAATTTGAAGGGCGGACCGGAGTTATCGATTTTGAGCGTGAGCCCGGCAGCATCGCGATGGAGCGCGAGGGCGACGGATGCCGCGGCCACCTGAATGTGCCGCACTGAGACATCGTTCCATTCCACGGGAAGCCGGGGAGCAAAGACGAGGCGATCTGCGATTGCATCGATCTCCAAGCCGAGCAGGCCATGGATGGTGGCGTCAAGGAAGCCCGCGGAGGACCAGGTCTGCTCTGGAACCGACTCGATTTGCGGCCGATAGAAGTTGCCTGCCAGCACTTCAGGCGTGTGGCCGAGGGAGTCAAGCGAGGAGAGCGGAACCAGCGTTTGCCAAAGGGCGAGCGCTGTGACGGGGCGATGCTCCGACCAGAAAGCCTCGGCGGTGGCCGCCGAGGCGACGGGCCAGACACTACCCTTGCCGTAAGACTCGGGATCGAAGCCCGCGGAGCCGGCGCCGATGCTGCGCGTTCCCCAATCGGTTTGAAAGGAAGAGGACGCGAGTTGATCGAGGAGAGTCGAGGTCTGCGAGGGGCTAAACAGATGCATGGTGAGCGCTTCGCTGGGGCCGCTGCGGCGCTCGCGCATCGGCTCGCCTGCCGGGGTGTGGCCGCTGATCCAGAAGGACTGGGCGGCATCCCAATAGCGGCCGGGAATGGCGGCGCGCGCACTTTGGCTGGCGCGCATTGCCTCAGCGGCCAGTTCGGTGTGTCCGGTCAGCGTGGCCAATTGCGAGAACGATGCAGCGGCCGAAACCCAACTGGTAGAGAGGCCGAGGTCGTCGGACATGCGGTCCTGCTCATTGCCTCCTTCTTTGTCCGACGGAATGCGGGGCAGAGAGGTTGCGGGGTCGATGGCGGACAGGCAATAGCGATAGGCAGCTTCAATCGTAGGAAAGTGCTGGTTGACGAAGGCCGTGTCTCCGCTGGCGGTAACGTAGCGGGCCAGCGCGTCAAGGAATTGAAACGTGATATCCACGTGGACAAACATGTAGGGAAACTTGCCCACCCAGTCGAGGAAACTCGCGCTCTGGGAGAGTTCGTGCCAGATCATTCCCGTTTTGCTGTCCTGGTAGCGGAGCACGAACTCGAGTTCCTGCCGGGCATGGTCGCGATCGCCGGCGGCCATGGCTGCGTCGGCGGCAACCAGACCATCGCCGGCAAAGAACCACGCGTACTGAGGCCGCCGCGCAGCACGAGACGGGCCGTAACCCGCAACATAGCCGCAGCCGAGATCGGGATTGCAGACCCATGCCTGATCGATGGCGAGTTCCGCCCAGGCAAAAGCCCGGTTCAGGCGATCGTCAGGGGTTTCCAGGGCCAGGAGGTGGTCCTGGAGCCCGCGAACGTGTGCCGCTGCTTCTGCCCGGAGCGTGTCGCTGTCGTGGACGAGCTCATGCAGCAATTTACCTGGATCGGATGCATGCGGCGGGTTGAGGGCGAGAAAGACGCGGGCGATACCGGAGGGCGCGGCCTGCAATGTAAAACCGATGCCGACATCGGCAACGCCGCGGGAGGCGCGATTGGCGGTGTCGTCGTGCGCTACGATCTCCGTCGAGCCGATTACCGCGGTGAAGCCGTAGGCGGGCTCAGACAGGACGAAGGCCGAGAGCGATGGATTCCATTCGACGTACTGTCCGCCCAAAGCGGCGGGCCACATCAGGTTGAGAACCGGCGTGGCATGAACTTCAATGGCGATCGGCTTCTCACTCTGAACGGTATAAGAAAGAATTGCGCCGGCACGATCCAGCGGGACAAAGAGGTTTTCGCGAACGATGAAGTCCGGTCCAAGATAGATGCGCGTGACGGAATCCGGCTGATAGAAGACGCGGCGCAGAATCTCCGCGCCATCGATCGCCGTGGAGGCGCCCTGGGGGCGAAATGCAATGCGGTAGCCGCTGAGAATCTGGAAGGGATAGGCCCAGGCTTCGAGACCCTGCGAGGCATATCCCTGGATGAGTGCGCGGCGACCGTGGACCGCAATGAAGCGCGGGAAAGAGACGGCCTCCGTGTCCAAGGTGAGGCTTGGAGCCGATTGCGAAATGGGGAGATCCTGCTGCGAAAACCCGCATGGCGCGAGAGGAGACAAGCCAACGGCCGTAACAAAAACAAGGATGAACCTGAGTGCGCGCATCGGGCTCGGAGCTAAGAACATCGGCGTCCCTTCAAATGTCCCAGATTACACGGGATCGCTCCCGAGAGCAGGGTGCAAAAGCCGCGCATCAGGCTACCAGGAGAATTCTACCGTCCGAGTTCCGTAGCCGGGCGAATCGGGAAACACGACCGTGACCGAGCGCAGACCGCGATTCAATGTTCCCAGAGTCGCTCCCTCGGCGTGAACCGCTAGATGCGCAGCATTTTCGCGAAGCAACAGGTTGTAAGCGGTTCCCCCAACGCCGGAGAGCGTGAGCGTGCAGCGCCGAGAGGACTGCTGTTGATCGAGTACTTTCAACTGGCGTGTCTCGGCACCGAACTCAGGGGATTCGTGGGCGATTGCGACTTCCACTTCAGGCAAGGGAATGTGCAGCGTGCTTCCCTGTGCGCGGGCGCCGGGCACCTGCGAGGTGAGCAGCAATCCTGCCGGGGCATTGACTGCCTCAACCAAAAGCTCTGGTTGGGTTACGGAACGCGTGAACTTCAGGTCGAGCCGACGGCTGCCAAATGGAACATTATGCAGCGTGGCATCCTGCCAGTCCGCGGGCAGATTCGGGGAGACGTTTAACGTGTTGGCGGGAGCATTCCACGCCAGGCCGAAGAGACCCCGAACGACTGGCGAGATGACCATGGCGGAGGACCAGAGCTGGTGGGCGGAACTTCGGCCAAGCGGCTGGAAGAATCTACCGGACAGCAGTTCGGTGACGTTGCCGAGGTCCTGGGACCAGGTAAGGTCGGCATTCTGCATGAGGTGCGAATAGGCGGAGAGGGAGCGGCCGGCGCGGTATTCGGCGACGGAAACCCACCCGGTGAAGAGCGGCCAAACCGAACCCTGATGGTAGCTGATGGGGTCGTAGAAGCTGGTGCGGTCACTGGCCAGCCTTGTTCCCCAATCGGTGGAGAACTCCTGCGAGGCCCAGCGCGAGAGCATGGCCTGGCCGTGATCGAGCGCGTAATCCCCATCCCACCATGCGACCGCAGGGAAGATGGTCGCGGTAGGGTCGGTGGCGCCGCTGCCATTCCAACTGAACGCATAAAAATCCGCTGCGGGAAGAAGGTACTGCTTCTCAATCTGCTCACGCAGACGGGTCGCGCGAAGCTCGGCTTCGCGAGCCAGATCGTCATGGCCAGCGGCGCGGGCGAGGCTGGCAAAGGCCAAGGTGGCCTGCTCATCCAGCACTGCAAGGTATATCTCCTGGCGGGGCATGGCCGGCACCCAGGATTCAACCCAGGCGGTGCCTTCGGAGTTGCTGAAGACACCGTCGCCATCGGTATCGTGGGAGCATTCGAACTTCCAGGCGCGGGCGAGATTCTCCCAGTGGGCGGCGATGAAATCCCTGTCTCCGCCGATGCGCAGATAGTCGTTCACGGCCATCAGCAGCAGCGGGGTCGCGTCGGCGGACCGGTATGCATAGGGAAGGCTCTTCCAGTCGACCAGGTTTGCGGTCTGCGACCACTCATGCAGAATCTTGCCGTCCGGGGTCTGGCGGCGCAGCAGGAATTCGATTTCCCTGCGCGTGGCGTCGAAACTGCCTTCGCTGTTCAATGCGTACAGCGTCCACAGTGCGTCGCGACCGAAGAACCAGCCAAAGCCGGGGCGCGCGGAGTCTCCCGAGCCAAGAAATCCCGCAGTGAGGGCCTCCTCGTCGTGGTCCGGCGTGGTCTTGACGCGCAGCTGATCGATGGAGGCAACTGCCCAGGAAAACGCATCGTTCAGTTGCACATCGGGCGTATCGATACTCATGCTGGAGCTCAACAGCTTGCGGTAGTACGCCTGGTTTTCCTGATAGATGGATTGGCTGCGCCGATCGAGCGTTGCGAGTTGGAGCTCCAACGCTTCCCTGGTCGATGATGCCTGGGAGTTGGCGACCGTCAGGAGCAGGGGAAAGAACTTGTCCGCATCGCGCACGGGGTCGAAGCGGAGAATGAACTGAAGCGGATAGACCGCGGCGCGCTCCTGGTAGGGCTCAAGAATGCCGGGCTCGGCTGTTGGCATGGCGATGGCTGCGGCATGATCGGGGAAGTTGAGATGGAGAAGATAGAAGCCGCTGGAAGGGCTGGCGGCGACCCATTCCGGCGAGGAAGGTCCATCGGAAGCGGCAGGCCACATCGGTTGCAGGTTTGGCGTGAAGCTGAAGGTAAGCACCATGGGACGCACGGCGGCGATCTGATAAAGCACCAGTGCCCCGGCGCCCTCCGGCGGATTCTTGGGGGCGAGAATGATCTCGCGCAGCGTGAAGTTGGCGTGCGAAAAGGTGATGACCGTTGAATCGGGCCGCACAACGATGGAGGATGCGTGCGCATTCACGTCGATGGGAACCGGATAGTTGTCCATCTGCGCGGTAATTCGCGCATTGCTCAGCACCTTCCAGGGAAAGATCCAGAACTCGAAGGAACCATCCTGCTGCCCGAGCACCGCGCCATTGGGTCCGACCACAGAAAACGGACGAGAAGGGACAGCCTCGCGCTGGATGGCAAGCGAGTCTTGCTGCGAGTGGAGTGGGAAGGAAGGCAACGTGGGAAGCGGCTGCGCAGGAGACTGTGAAAGGGCGGCTTCGGCGACGCAGAGCAGGCTGAGCAGGACGAGGATTCGCATGGCACGCCAACTCTTCTGTGATGTCGAGTTCCTGAAGAAAACCGGCACCGCGCAATGTAGCCCAACCGGAGGTTGCGGTGGGTTGGACACGAATTTTCAAGTCCATGCTTTGTCCTGGAATAAAGGTGCAGGCACAAGCACGTTCAAGACCCAGGGACTGAGCGCGGGTCAACCGAGACGCGGCGAAAGCTCGAAGAGAAGGGGATGGCGAGCCGATTGACTCGCCATCCCTCCAGGTTTGGTTGATGTTTAGAAGGTGAAACGCGTAGCGAACTGCAGGAAGCGCAGCGATGATCCATACTGGCTCGACAGCGTGCCTTGAATCGTACCGGAAAGGCCTCCGCAATCGATGCAGTTGCTCGGTCCGCCAAGGTTTACGTGGTTGAAGAGGTTGAAGGCCTGCACGACCATCTGCATCTTCACGCCTTCCCACAGGTTGAAGTTTTTCGCGAGCGAGGAATCCACATCGACGATACCGGGACCCCAAAGTGAATCGCGCCCGATGTTGCCGACGGTCGCGATGGCTGGACGAGCGTAGGCTCCCCATGAACTTCCCGGCGTTCCTGCCGGCGTTAACGGATTAGGCGAAGTTGGAAGGTAGGGGACACTTAGAGAAGCAGGATCGAACTTCCCTTTGTGAATCCCGAAACCCGCGCCGGTTCTGTTCAGGAAGCAGACACCCGCGTCTTCGTCCTGGGAGCACTCGTTATAGCCAGGGGTGAAGGGCAGGCCACCGTCCCAGGTAAACGTTCCGTTGAGTTGGAAGCCGCCGATGATTTCGTTCGCCCATCCTGGAATGGAAGAAGCAAACTGCTTGCCTTTGCCAAACGGCAGATCGTAATCGCCAGCAAAGACAAATTCCTGGCGGCGGTTGTAGTAGCTGTTGCCCTTGCCGATTCTTGGATCGAACGCGAATTCGTAGGATTCATGAGCCAGGGCATGACCCCATGTGTAGTTGGAGAGGAATGACAAGCCCGAACTGATGCGCTTTTTCACCACCACCTGGAGCGCGTTGTAGCTCTCTGTGGCCTCGTTATAGTTGTCATCGATTTGCTGTGTCCATCCGTGCGCCACGCCAAACCTGGTGCCGAACAGGGATTGGGCTGTGCCGCCGGCGTCGCCGCAAAGGGGTTCGCGCTCGCAAACAGTGTAGTTCACGCCGGTATTTGGGTTGATCTGTTCAAAACCTGCCACGGTTTGCTGGTTTGATTGGAACTGGTTGGAAGAGTCAAACATATTGTGGTAAGCTTCGCTGCCGACATAGGCGACCTGAAGCGCCAGCGTCTCGGAGACCTGGTGCTCGACGGTCAGGTTCCAGCCTTGCACGGTGGGGAGGCGGACCACAGACGGACGTGTGTTTTGGGAAACCCCATTTGGCAGCGGCCACGCGCCAGAACTGGGAATCGTGGGCAATGTGAAGCCCGGAGGTCCTGGTGCTACCGGGCCTGCCGGGCTTGCTTCCGGGCTTGTGAGGTTGAATACCGCGGCGGCGTTCGATAGCGGTTCCAGGTCTTGTTCCACCTGCACAGGAATGGAGCCAGTAAGGGTCGAGCCAAAGGTGTTGCCTGCCCAGCCTTGTCCGTAGACGATGCCATAGCCGGCGCGGATGACTGTCCTGGGAAGGAACTGGTAGGTCATTCCAAGGCGTGGTGCAAACTCCTTGAAATTGTTCTGGACGTTGAGCGAGTGGTTAAACTGCCCGACTCCCGCGATGTCCACGTCGCCGGTAACCAGGTTCAGCAGTCCGCCCGTTCCCGCCTTGGTGACGGATTCAGGCGTATAAAGCTCCCAGCGGAGGCCGTAGGTGAGCGAGAGTTTCGGGGAAACGCGCCATTGGTCCTGGACATATGTGAAGAAGCGATTCTGGGTAGTCTGTCCTGTGAGGTCGTTCGAAACGGTGCGCCAATATTGTGTTGTATCGCCCAACAGGAAGGTGGCAAAGCCGAGGCCGGGAGAGACTCCGCCCGAGGTGCGCGAAGATGCAAAGTGGTAGGTGCCGTCGAAGTTCACATTGCCGCTTCCACTTTCGCCCAGGGAGTTGTTCTTCCCTATGCGGTAGTCGACGCCGAACCTGATGTTGTGGTTGCCCATGGTATGAGACCAGTTGTTCACAATCTGATATTGGCTGGTCTGCTGCAAGCTTTCGGCGGCGGATGTACCGTACTCGATATTCTGGCCGCCATTGGCGCCGTTGGCCGGAATGTCGATGTCGAACTGCGGCATTCCTCCATTCAGCGACAAGGGAGGAATGTTGGCGTTGGGAATGCCGAGATTGTTTCCTAGAGCCTGAGTGCCGTCAGGTCCAAGGGTGTCGTTGTAGATGTTGTAGTAGCCGAAACGGAAATCCGTGAGCCACCGGGGAGAAACGACGTAGTCGCCGCCCGAGGCGAGGCTGGAATAGTGGAATGCGTCGGTTCCGGCAAATCCGCCGGAGCCAAAGCCCGATCCGCCGGCCTGCCCGAAGTAGGGGGCGCCGGACAAAGCGCCGGTGAAGTAGGTGTAGCGCCCAAACAGGTGCAGTTTCTCGCCGAGTTTGTCATCGACACGGACATCGCTTTGATCCGTATTGAAGATGCCTGAACCGTTGGCCGCAAAGTTGTTCTCGATCGCGCCGGCTGCTCCAGCGTTTGGTGGCGGCAGAAGCTTGAAAAAGGCCAGGGATGCGGTCGAAAGGTCGGTGACCGGAACCATGTTGCCCGTGTAGGGAGTGCGCCCGGCGTTGGTCAGGTCCGTGAGAGAAACCGGTTTGTAAGCTTGAAACGGGTTGGTCCCGGCAATGTAGTCGCTCAGGTTGCAGGTTGTTCCTCCGGCAACGCAGGTCTGCTCCGCCGTAAGTGTGGGCACCGTGGTCAGCGTGGACGAACCCGTCTTTTCGCGGAGTCCCTGGTAGTCGCCGAAGAAGAACAGGCGGTCTTTCTTGATGGGTCCGCCAACCGATCCACCGAACTGATTGTGAAGCGTGTGGGGAAGGATGTTGTTGGGCGGCGAATTGGCGAAGGGATCGCGAGCTTGCTGCGCATCGGAACGGCGATACTCAAACGCGGTGCCGTGGAAGGAGTTGCTTCCGGATTTCGTCTGCGCAGTCACCAGGCCGGCGACTGCTTTGCCGAACTCAGCGTCGTAGTTCTGGGCAGTCACCTTCATCTCAGAGATGGAATCGAGATTGGGGTTGATGACGGCGACGCCGTTGAGAGGTTCCTGGTTGTCGGTGCCGTCCAGCTCATAGCCGGTTGCGAAGGGTAGCTGGCCGTCAACCTCGATCGATCCGCTGCGCTGCGGATTGCCGCCGCCCTCTCCGGGTCCCCAGCCGATGTAGGAGGTGCCAGGGGTCAAGAGCTCGAATGCCGTGAAATTGCGATTGAAATTTGGCAGACTCTCCACTGCCCGATCATCGAGGATGGTGGTCACCTCGGCGCGGTCGGTCTCCAGAAGGGTTGCGCCGCCGGAAACGGTTACGCTGTTCGACACGGCGCCGACAGCCATCTGGATATTCACTTCCGGGGCCGTGTCGGCATAGACTACCACGCTTTGCACTATGGCCTTGCTGAAGTTTGCCGCCTCGGCCTGCACGCTGTATGTGTCTGGAATCAGATGCTGTACCCGGTACGCACCCGTCTCATTCGTCGTTGTGGTGACGAAGGTTCCCTTGGAAAGATCCGTCACGGTGACGGTCGCGTTTGGAATCACGGCGCCCGACTTGTCGGTAACCGTTCCAAAGATCGCACCGTAAACCGCCTGGGCGCTTGAGGGGAGACTGCCCGCCAGCGTCCAAAACAGCAGGATGCTGAGTGCCAGGAGGATACCGCCGGGGCCGAATCGCCGTCTCAATGTGTTTCTCTGAATCATTTTCATAGGTACTGGCTCCTGAATTGCAGGTGGCTGGGGTGCCCGCGAGGAAGGCGCCGTTGTTTTTCTGTTGCATCCGGCTTACGTCCAACGAGGTTCCTTTATCTCCGCTGGCTCTTCTGGGGCGTACCAAAAGCACAACGCGATCTAGAACCTGTTGGCGCTTTGCCTCGCCTGAACAAAGAGATCGTGCAGGAAATGGGGATTCCCTTTGTCACGGGAAAGCATCCTCGCCTGTGCGAGCGTCCGGCAACGTTTTTCACGGTGATTTGCAGTTTAAGAGCATTTTTGACGGTGATTTGACCCCAACACCGGAAGATCAGACCTTAAGCTAAAACCAGATCGGTGTATCATGATTTTGTTCGCTGGTATGGTTTGAAACCCGACTCCCAATTGCGCAATGACGCACGATGGTCTGTCGTGGAGAGGATTGCTGCCAGTCCCCGCCTTAAGCCATCGGCCCGGCTGTGCCAGTTCCTGCTCTACGTGGCGGATTGCGCCATTCGGGGAGTGCCGGAGGAGGCCACGGAACAGCAGATCGGGATGCGGGTCTTCGGCCGGCCGCCCGGTTATAACTCCAGTGAAGACAGCATTGTACGCACCCATGCGCGCCTGCTGCGGCAAAAGATGACCGAATATTTTGCCGAAGAGGGCAGCGCCGAGCGAATCGTCGTTGAGATTCCAAAGGGTCATTACCTTCCTGTCTTCCATACCCGCGACGAGAGTCTGGCAGGTCCGGCTCTGACGCACCACGGCGACCATGGGCCGGAACAGGTTTCTGCCCACAGCCAACAGGCTTCAGGGGCGCGAAACTGGACCAGAATCCTCACTTGGGCAGCGGTCCCGATGGTCCTCGCTACTGGAATTTTGTTCTGGCGTCCATGGAACAGGCCGATGGCTGCGGACTCCCCAGTTGACGTGTTTTGGCGGCCATTTTTGACGGGTGAACCGCCCATTGTCATCTTCAGCAACGCGCTCTTTACCGGAGACTCGACCAACGGACTCCGCTACGCCTCTCCTCAGGCGAGCTACGCAGAACCCCAGGAGTCCTATGTGGACACCTACACGGGAATCGGCGAACTGGCTTCGGTGTACAACCTCACCCGGCTCTACGATGCGCACCGAACAACCTTCCTGCTGAAGCGCAGCCTGCTCGTTACCTGGGATGAAGCACAGATGCGCAACCTCATCTTCCTCGGATCGCGTGCAGAGAATCCGTCGCTACGGGTTCTGCCTTCCACGGTCGACTTCACCATGGTGGCAACGCCCGAATCTGCTGGGGTGGTGAACCACAATCCCAAGCCAGGTGAGCCGGCAGTCTACTCCCGTCCCGAGCACCCGCTCACAAATGACTATGCCATCTTGGCACTGTTGCCGGGAGTGCAGTCGGACAAGCGGATCCTGATGATGAGCGGGCTTACGACCTTCGGCACGCAGGCTGCCGCCGACTACGTTTGCCTGCCTGAGACCGTTTCGGAACTACTGAAGAAGATCACCGGGCCCAAGGGAGAGATTCGCCCGTTCGAAGCGGTGCTCGAAACCACTATCGTGGGCGGCGTCCCGATGAAGACGCGCATGGTCACAATCCGGGTTCATTGAGTTGACCGCGGCAGCCAACCCGGACCTTGGCCTCACTTCTACTTGCTCGGATCCAGCTTCAATTGGTTGTCCACGTGAATCTTCGAAGCCTCTGTGCTTTCCCTCTTTGCATCGTCTTCCAGCCCGATGCGGTGGTAGGCCTGCGAGAGGAGCGTATGTGTGGTAAAGTCTGCCGGGTCCATCCTTTCGGCGTGCTTCAGGTACATGATGGCGGTCTCCGTGTCCTGACGCCGCATCAACACCTTTCCCATCTTGATGAAAGCGCCGGTGACCGATGTGTCGAGCGCGATGGCCTTGGTGAGCGCCTGTTGCGCTTCATCCAGCTTATCCACGTGCAGGTAGGCATCGCCCAGCTGGTCGTAGACAGGCGCGTAGTCCGGGTTGAGGCGCCGCTCCGCTTCCAGTTCCGCAAGCGCCTGATCGACATTCGATTTGTAGAGAGCAATCTCACCAAGCATGAAGTGCGCCAGCGGCAGATTGGGTGTCAATTCCAGCGCCTTCTGCGCCTGTTGCGCGGCCAGTTCGGGAAGGTTCGCATGGCGCAGCATGGTGCCAAGCAGAAGATAGGCTGCACCGGAATCGGGCGCTACGCCAAACTGCGCCGCAAAGGAGGTCCGCGCCTCGTCGTAGCGCCGCGCATTGAGATAGCACAGGCCGAGGACGTAGGTTGCATCGGTGTTGGCGCCGGGCATCCACTGTCGCACTTTTTCGAGATATGGAATGGCCGCGCCCGGCTGACCAAGCCGATAAAGCACCAGCCCCTCCATCTGCACCGATTCCCGATCGGAAGCATCCTGTTCGATGGCCGCAGCGAAAGCGCGCTGCGCCTCGACCAACTTGCCGGTGCGATAGTAGACGAGCCCCAATTCATGCTGCACGCCTTTCACAGGCGGCTGCTGCGCCGCCAGCGGTTGCAGAATGGCAAGAGCGTCATCGGGCTTGCCACGCTCCAGCGCCGCGTGTGCTTTAGCGAGAGAGTCTTCCGGCGCCACCGTTGCGGGCGACTGGGAGGGGAGCGGAGCAGCAATGCAGAATAAGAGAACGATGATAGGCAGCGTGCGCATAGCATCCCTAGCATACTGCGGACTGGCATCCTTTCGGAGTGTTAAGATTTGCAACGAGATGAGAACGCGGTTCGCGGAGTGCATCCTGGTTGTGTTGTTTCAAGCCGCGGCGGTCGCGCAGGTCAGCACCGTGCCGGCGTCGAAGCCGCAGACTCATCCCTATCCGGCAGGCACCGCTTACGCTCCTCCCGCGTGGTTTGTCAATGTGGCGCCTGAGGCCGGCCTGACCATGCTCAACGTGAATGGGGACGCAGCCACCAAGAAGTACATCATCGAGACCACGGGGAGCGGCGTTGCGGTTCTCGATTACGATCGCGATGGCTGGCCGGATATCTTTCTACTCAACGGCACCACGCTTCCAGGCGAGCCCACGCGCGTCAAGTCGCCCACCAGCCACCTGTATCACAACAACCATGACGGCACGTTCACCGATGTGACAGCCGGTTCGGGCCTGGAGGCCGTTGGATGGGCGCAGGGCGTGTGCGTCGGCGACTACGATAACGACGGTCTCGAAGACATCTTCGTGACGACGTACGGCAAGAACCGGCTCTACCACAACGAGGGCAACGGTCACTTCAAGGACGTGGCCGGGCAGGCGGGTGTTGGCGGCGACGGAACCAAGTGGGGCACCGGCTGCGCTTTCGTCGATTACGACCGCGACGGCAAGCTCGACCTGGTGGTAGCCAACTATGTGCAGTTCGACGTAAGGACCGCGCCCAAGCCGGGCGAAGGGATGACCTGCATCTGGAAAGGCGTGCCGGTTGAATGCGGCCCGCGCGGTCTTGCTTACACAACCAATCTGCTTTATCACAATCTAGGCGGCGGAAAGTTCGCCGATGTGAGCAAAACCAGCGGGATTACCGAAACCAACGGACACTATTGCCTGAGCGTCACACCCTTCGATTACAACCAGGATGGCTGGCCCGATATCTACGTCGCCTGCGACAGCACGCCGAGCATTCTCTATCGCAACAACAAGGACGGCACCTTCACCGACGTTGCGCCCGATGCCTACGTGGCCTTCAGCGAAGACGGCCGCGAGCAGGCAGGCATGGGTTCCACCGTTGCCGACTACGACAACGACGGCTGGCCCGACTTGTTCAAGACCAATTTTTCCGACGACACTTCTTCGCTCTATCACAACAGCGGTGACGGCACTTTCATATCGACCATCTTCGACGCGGGCTTGGGGCTCAACACGGCTTACCTCGGCTGGGGTGCGACGTTCATGGACGTGGACAATGACGCATGGCCCGACATTCTGATGGCCAATGGCCACGTCTATCCCGAAGTGGATATCGACGGCCTGGGAGCCACTTATCGCGAACCGCGCTTACTCTACTGGAACCAGGGCAACGGAAAATTCAAAGACCTGAGCAAGCAGTGCGGTCCCGGTTGCACCGAGCCACGGTCGAGCCGCGGCCTGGCCATTGCCGACTTCTGGAACGAGGGCCGCCTCTCTGCCGTTGTGAACAATATGGACGACAAGCCCTCGCTGCTTGTGAATCTCGCAGCGAGTACCAACCACTGGGTAGGAATCTCGCTGGAAGGCACGCGATCGAACCGTGACGGAATCGGCGCACGCGTAACGCTCTTCGCCGCAGGGCACAAATGGGCGCAGGAGGTGCGCAGCGGATCGAGCTATCTGTCCTCGAGCGACCTCCGCTTGCACTTCGGACTCGGGACCTTCGCGTCGTTCGACCGCATCGAAGTGCTGTGGCCAAGCGGGCTGCTGGAAGAATTCCCCGGAGGACCTGCCGACCGCTTCGCTCTCCTGGTGGAAGGCAAGGGCGCAACGCCGGCTCCCGTCAAGGCTGCAACCAAGGGGAAATAGAAACCAGCTCTGCAACGATTAAAGACGGTCACTTAGGCCTTTTGACGGTTGAAACGGCGCGAACTGGGGTTGCTCTGCGGAACTCCGGAAGTGCCTAAGAACCTGTCTAAAAACTAAGTTGATCGGCGGAGGAGCATATGTGCGAAGGCGATGTAGATTATGGATTCTGCCGAGGAGTGTCGCAACTCGTAGTCTTTGCTGAGGCGGCGTGACCAGTTGAG
>Ga0302320_10011154_pt1 | contig 19090 bp, 18 predicted proteins | sample Bog_T0_3_FD_202130 | JGI IMG/M metagenome (GOLD analysis project Ga0302320, IMG submission 202130) | Peat permafrost microbial communities from Stordalen Mire near Abisko, Sweden - Bog_T0_3 | ecosystem: Environmental > Terrestrial > Soil > Wetlands > Peat | place: Sweden: Abisko, Stordalen Mire... | reverse complement strand
CTTGGTGCGTTCGGCACGTTCGGCCTCGGCATGGTCCATGACGATTTCCACGTCCAAGGCGCGCAGCTTGCTCAACAGCACGTCTAGGTCGTCGGGGCTTAAATTCTCCGGCAGAATATCGTTGATGTCATCGTAGGTGACATAGCCATGCTCCTGGGCGAGATGGAGCAGCGTCTTGACCGTCTCGGTCAAATCCACGGTTGACTGCGCTGTCGCGGGAGCCGTCGCATTCGCATGGCCGTTGGACGGCAATTTCCCCGCCGCGACAGAGATCGCGTGCGTTTTGGATTTTCCATTTGCCTCGCCGGCCTTGGCCGCATTCCGCCGCGCGCTGCTGGTAATGACGAAGCGCCGCCGCACCGGGGCGGTTTTCGCCTTGGTGTGCCGACCACCACTGCGCGACGCGCTCGCCGCCGCTGTTTTTCTATTCAACATAAATAATAAGACCCGAACAATCCGCTTCAGTTCAGAAAAAACCATGGGCAATCTCTGTTTTGCGGACTGCGGCGATCCTGAATTGTTCACCCGACCGCTCGCCCATGAGTCTGGAGACTGCGAACACCGGAAGACCGACGCGGCCTGATACTAGCCGCTTTTGCCCGTAAATCAAGCATAATCGTCACTTTTGGGATTAATTGGAAAACCTCAGGAATAGTGGGCAGATTTCAAGTTAACAATCTTGAAATCAGCAGGTTGTGGTTCAAAATCAGTCCTGTTCACGCACGGCGGCGATATCGCGGGCGATTTGCGCCCGCAATTCCGCCGGTGAGGCAAATTTCCTCTCGTCCCGGAGCTTTTCGCCGATTTCAATTTCTAATTCCACGCCATAAAGATTGCCGCTGAAATCCGGCAGGTGTGCTTCCACGCGAAGCTCCGGTTTGCCGGAAATCATCGTCGGACGGAACCCGATGTTCAATGCCAGCCGGTAAATCTGCCTCTTCAATTTTGTGAAACCTGAATAGACGCCGTTCGGCGGCAGAACCAGACCGGCCACGTCGAGGTTCGCTGTCGGGAAACCAAGCTGGCGGCCTAATTTATCGCCCTCAATTACGCGTCCGGCAATCGCATAAGGCCGGCCCAGCATCTGGCTCGCGCCGTCGAGTTTACCCGCGCGAATTGCTTCGCGAATCCGCGTGCTGCTGACGACCCGGCCATCGAGCGAAACCGCCGCCAGTCCGTGAACTGAAAACCCGGTTTCGCCGCCAAGTTTTTTCAGCAGCGGAACGTCGCCGCTGCGTTTGTGGCCAAAAACAAAATCCGCGCCGACGCAGATGCTCTGGATGGAACCGAGGTCACGAGCCAGCCCGAGCACAAAAGCTTCGCCAGTTTGTTCGCTGAATTTCTTGTCAAAGCCAACCAGCAGCAAATGGTCCGCGCCGAGCGACCCGATCGCGCGCAATTTTTGCGGCAGCGAATAAATCAGCGGCGGCACGCGGTTTGGTGCGACAATCGAATTCGGATGCCTGTCAAACGTGAGGACGAGCGCAACGGCATTGTGCTGGTGCGCGTCCGCGATCGTCTGCCGGATGATTTGCCGGTGTCCAAGATGCACGCCGTCAAAAAAACCGATGGCCAGGCAGACCTTGCGGCTGCCCGGCTGGAGTTCGCTCGCGGCATGAATGGTTTTCATGACAGCGACAGCTTCAAAAACGGAATCACCTTTTTCTCGAGTTCCAGCGTCGTCAAATTCAAGACCGCATCCAGCGTCGTCGCGTCCGCCACGTCGAATTTGCCGGAAACGCTGCGGCGCAGTGTCGCCAGATGCGCGCCGCAGCCGAGTTTCTGGCCGAGATCGTGCGCGATGCTGCGGACGTAAGTGCCCTTGGTGCAGGCGATTTTGAACGCGCCGAGCGGCTGCTCGTAGCCGGTGAACCGGAAGTTGTAAATGTGGACGAGGCGCGGCTCGCGTTCAATCTCGATGCCTTTGCGCGCCATTTTGTATAGCGGCACCCCTTTTATCTTGATGGCCGAAACCATCGGCGGGATTTGCATCAGGTCGCCGACGAATTTCGCCGCTTCCTCGTTCAACTGGTCGAGCGTTACTGGCGGAACGGGCAGGGAAGCGGTGATTTCGCCGTCACAATCGTAACTGTCAGTCGTCTCGCCGAATTTGATGGTGCCCTCATAAACCTTGTCGTCGCCCATCAGTTTTTCCGACAGCTTTGTGCCGCGGCCGAGCACGATGATGAGCAGACCGGTGGCATTCGGGTCGAGCGTGCCGCAATGCCCAACCTTCTTGATTTGAAAGCGGCGGCGGATCGCATCCACGACATCGTGCGACGTTGGGCCGGCTGGCTTGTCAATGAGAATGGCCCCGTCGAGTGCGGAAAATTCTTGCATGAAAAATTACTTTGCGGTGTTTAACGCTCTTTTTATCGCGGCAATCACCTTGCGCTGCACGGAGAGTGGTTTGCCGGAGATTCTGGCGCCCGCCGCCGCCGGATGGCCGCCGCCGCCAAATTGCGCGGCGATTTCGTTCACGTTCACCTTGTCGCTTTTGGAGCGGAGGCTGATGCGAACCGCGTCGGGTTCGAATTCTTCAAAAACACAGGCGACGACGACCGGCTCGATGTTGCGGATGTGGTCAATGAGTCCTTCGGTGTCCTCGCTTTCGCCGCCGGTGCGGGCGAAATCGGCCTGCTTGAGCCAGAACCAGGCGATCTGGTCGTGATGCGTCAGGCGGAACCGGCTGTAAATGTGCTTTAGCAGCCGCGCGCGGGAAAGCGGATACGATTGATAAACCTCGTTGCAGATCGTGGCGAGATTCGCGCCACGCCCGACAAGTTCGCCGGCGATGTGAAACGTGCCGGGCCGCGTGCTTGGATAGCGAAACGAGCCGGTGTCGGTCGAAACGGCGGTGAACAGGCAGTCGGCTATCGGCCGGGTGATCGGCCAGCGCGCGACCCGGAGCAGGCGATAAATCAACTCGCCGCAGGAGGGTTCGCGCGCGGAGACCCAGTTGATGTCGGCGTAGCGCGAGTTGCTTTCGTGGTGGTCAATGTTGATGAACATTTTCCGGTCGGCGATGCACTTGCCTGCCTTGCCAAGACGCTCGAAGCTCGCGCAATCGGCGGCGATGACGCAATCAAACTTCTGGCCGCGTTTCGGCTTTTGGAACAAGCCGTCGGGATTCAGGAATTTGTATTTTTGGGGAACGACATCCTCGTTCCAGCAACAGACTTTTTTGCCTTCATTTCGCAGCGCCAGCGTGAGGCCGAGTTGTGAGCCGATACAATCGCCGTCGGGCCGGACGTGGCCGATGATGCAAAAGGTTTTGCTCTCGCGGATGACCTCAAGAATCCGGTCAATGACTTTGGGGTAGCTTTTCACGATTCTTCGGCCGGACCGCTGTCAATGGGCGCGGATTTCTCCAGTTCCTCGATGATTTGCAGCACCTTGTTGCCGCGCACGATGGAATCATCGAAGACAAATTTCAGCGTCGGCGTGAATTTCAAGACGACGGACTTGCCGACAAGCCCCTGGATGCGGACGCGGTGCTCGTTGAGCGCCAGGATGCCGCGCTTCTGCTGGTCGGCGTTGCCGAAGATGCTGATGAAGACCACGGCGGACTTAAGGTCGCCGGAAACGTCCACGTCGTTGACGGAAATCAGGCCGCATTCGTTGACGTGGAATTCGCGGCGGACGGCCTCGCCGATTTCGCGCTTCAACAATTCGCGCACCCGTTCATGCCGCAGATTGTTCATTTTTGATTAAGATGAAGGTTATGATTACGACGGCGACTTCAATTCTTAATCTTGCTCGTAATCTTAATCCGCCTTCCAAATTTCACAGCTTCGCCGCCACCTTTTCAATCGCGTAACATTCGATGGCGTCGCCGACCTGAAAATCGCTGTAGCCCTCGATGCGGATGCCGCATTCCATGCCGGCGCGCACCTCGTTGACCTCGTCCTGAAAACGCCGCAGCGATTGCAGGATGCCCTCGTAAATCACGTCCTTGCGGCGGCGCACGCGCACCTTGCCCTTGACGATGCGGCCGGTGGAGACCATGCAGCCGGCGACCGGCGTGCCCTTGGACACTTCAAAAATCTGCCGCACTTCCGCGGAGCCGACGATGTTTTCCTTCGTGTCCGGTTCGAGCAATCCGGCCATCGAATCCTTCACCTGGTCAATCAACTCGTAAATGATCGCGTAAAGCTTGATTTGCACGCTTTCATGCTTCGCCTTTTCGGCGGCGGTGCTGTCCAGCCGCGTGTGAAAACCGAGGATGACGGCGTGAGACGCCGACGCCAGCGCCACGTCGTTTTCGGTGATGGTGCCGACGTCGCTGTGGATGATTTCGAGCGAAATTTTCTCCGACTCGATTTTCTTGAGCGCCTCGACGATGGCCTCGACCGAGCCTTGCGTGTCAGCCTTGATGACGACCTTGAGTCCCTTGCTTTGCGCGGCATCGAGCGACGCAAACAAATTTTCAAGCGTGACCTTGGAGCGATTTTCCAAATCCTGGCTTTTCGCGTCCATCCCGCGCTGTTCGGCCAGGTCGCGCGCCGCCTTTTCGTCCTCAACCACGCTGAACTCCAGCCCGGCGTCCGGCACGCCGTTCAGGCCGAGCACTTTCACCGCGACCGACGGCCCGGCTTCCTTGAGCCGCTTGCCCTCTTCGCTGATGAGCGCGCGGACGCGGCCGTAAAATTCGCCGCACAAAATGATGTCACTGACGCGCAGCGTGCCTTTGCGGACCAGCACCGTCGCCGTCGGGCCACCCGGCTCGACGCCGGATTCGATGACGTTGCCCTTCGCGCGGCGGTCGGGGTTCGCCTTGAGCTCGAGCAGTTCGGCCTGGAGCAAAATCATCTCAAGCAGCTTGTCCACGCCCTGCTTGGTGAGCGCGGAAACGTCCACGAAAATCGTATCGCCGCCCCAATCGTCCGGCACCAAGCCCTTGTCTTGCAACTGCTGGCGAACTTTCAGCGGATTCGCGTTCGGATGATCCATTTTATTGACGGCAACGAGGATGGGGACTTTCGCCGCCTTCGCGTGGTTCAACGCTTCGATGGTTTGCGGCATCACGCCGTCGTTCGCCGCGACGACCAGCACGACGATGTCGGTGACATTCGCTCCACGGGCGCGCATAGAGCTGAACGCCGCGTGGCCGGGCGTATCGAGGAACGTGATTTGCGCCAGTTCCTTTTTGCGCTCCGGATGCGGCACGGAAATGGTGTAGGCGCCGATATGCTGCGTGATGCCGCCGGCTTCGCCCGCCGCGACGTCCGATTTGCGGATGACGTCGAGCAGCGAGGTTTTGCCATGGTCAACGTGGCCCATGATGGTGACCACCGGCGCGCGCGGCTTGAGCGATTCCGGCTTGTCGTCGGAGTCGAGTTCTACCTTTTTCTCAACCGCATGAACGGCGCCTTCACCCTTCGCCCGCTTTTCAACCTCAAATTTGAAGCCGTATTTCGCGCAAAGCTGCTGCGCGATTTTTTCGTCAATCGCCTGGTTGACGGTGGCGAAGACGCCCAGCTTGATCAAATCGCCGATGATGATGAATGGCTTCTGCTTAAGCTGCTCGGCAAGCTCGCGGACGATAATCGGCGGCTTGATGATGATGACCTCGGCGGAGTCCGGCAAGCTGATCTTGGGGCCTACCGGTGCGGCGGGTTTGGCCGGCTCGCGCGCGGGTTGCTGCGCCGGACGGCCATCGCGGCCGCGCTGGAATTGCCGGCGCGAATCTTGTCTTTGGGGAGCGCCCGGGCGTGATGGCGGCAACTTGACACCTCCGCCTTTTTCGCCCGTGTGCGGAGACGGACGTGACGGCAATTGGATGAACCCGATTTTGTCGCCGATTTGCGGGCCGACCGGTTTGGGCGGTGGCGGCGGCGGCAATTTGGGCGCAACCGGCTTCGGCGGTTCAACCACCGGCGGTGGCGCGGTCGCCGTTATTGTTTCAATCACCGCCGGTTCGGGCGGCGGCGCGGGCGGCGGCGGTGGAGGCGCGGTGATGAGGACGATTTTTTCCTCGACCGGCGCGGGCTTGGGCGGTTCAGGCGGAGGCTTGGGTGCGAGCCGGGCGGCGACTTCCGGATGGGTCTTGACGATCTCTTCTTCGAGCCACTCGGCGGTGATTTTATCCAGCGAGCTGGAGGGGACTTTGGCGGCGGCAATGCCCATTGCCTTGGCCTGCGCGAGAATTTCCTTGTTCTCGAGGCCGAGCTTTTTCGAAATGTCGTATATCCGAACGGGCATAAATTTTTACCGTCGCCGACCGGAATGGGCAAAGGGCCTTCATGGCTCAAAGCGCGCGAACAAAAGTTATTCCGGTCCGCGTCATAAATCTCAACTGGTCGCCCCGACCTGCGCGTCGGGGGCAGCCGGCACTTCGCCGACTTTCAACGTGTGGCGCTCCGCCTCGGTGCGCGCCGCCTTCAAAATCTCCGCCGCCTTCTCGCCGATTTGCGGGATGCTGCTCAAATCACTTTCTTCGGCAGACAGCAAATCCTCCAGCCGCGTCAGGCCGGCGTGAACCAGCGCATCCGCCTGCTCGCGCGAAATGCCAGGAATGGCCGCCAGATGTTCCACGGCTTCCGCAATCTTTTCCTCAAAGCCTTTCGCGACGATGTGCTCGGCGTCAATGTCCACTTCCCAGCCGGTCAGCTTGGCCGTGAGCCGCGCGTTCTGGCCGCGTTTGCCGATGGCCAGCGACAACTGGTCTTCGCTCACCAAAATTTTCAGGCGTTTGCCCGCTTCGTCCAGTTCGACGCTCTTCAATTGCGCCGGTTCGAGCGCCTTCGTGACAAACTGGCGGATGTCCGATGACCACGGAATCACGTCCACCTTCTCGTTGTTCAGCTCGCGAACGATGTTTTTCACCCGCTGGCCGCGCATGCCGACGCACGCGCCGACGGGATCCACTTTTGAATCGCGCGAATAAACCGCCATCTTGGTGCGGAAACCCGGCTCGCGCGCGATGCCCTTGATCTCGATCGTGCCATCGCTGATTTCCGAAACTTCGAGCTGGAACAGCTTGATGATGAAACGCGGGTCGGCGCGGGACAAAATGATTTCCGGCCCGTGCGGACCTTCCTGCACGGCCTTCACATAGCAGCGAATGCGTTCGCCGACTTGGTATTCCTCGGTAGGCACGCGCTCGCGGTTCGGCAGCAGCGCCTCGTATTTGCCGAGATCCAAAATCACGTCCGAACGCTCGAACCGCCGCACCGTGCCGCTGACAATGTCGCCGACGCGGTCCTTGAATTCCGTGAAAATGAGCGCCTTCTCCGCCTGCCGGATTTTCATCATGAGCGCCTGCTTGGCGTATTGCGAGGCGATACGGCCAAAGCCGGTGGGCGTGACTTCCTTTTCGAGTTCGTCGCCGACCTTCGCATCCGGCTTGATACGGCGCGCGTCAAAAACGGAAATCTGGTCATGAACGGAAATGACCTTGTCGGAGACGATGAGCTTGGCAAACGCCTTGATGTCGCCGTTTTTCTGGTCAATCTCCACGCGCAATTCACGCGCCGCCCCGACGGCCTTCTTGGCGGCCTGCAGCAAGGCATCCTGGACAGCACCGACGAGGACATCACGATTGATGCCCTTTTCGCGCTCCCAGAATTCCAAGACGGCCAAAAAATCTGCGTTCATAATCTATAAAATGGCGTCCACGGCGTCCGCGCACAGCGAATAAAAAAGCCGGAAGATATTCATCTCCGACTTTCGCGCGCTGGCTGAACCAGCAGACTTGACCATTCTCAACGCAATAGCATAGGTTTTTCGCCGCAAGGCGTCAAGCGCAAAACAACCGCTAAAACAAACGGTTTCTTTGAAACTTTCGGCCTCCGCCGGTTTTTGATACAAGACGCAATGCCGCAATTTTCCTACAAGGCGCGCCGCCGCAGCGGCGAACTGGTCGAGGGCGTTCTGGAAGTGGCCGACCGTCCGGCGGCCGTGGCGCAAATCGAGCGCCTCGGCCTGTTCCCCATTGCCGTGGACACGAGCAGAGGCGTGCCGGCCGCCGCGAGCAAGCGCGCGGGCCGGAATTTCGACTGGCGGTCGTTCCTGCCGCCGACGTTGCGGGTGCATCTGGAGCAGCAGCGCAAGCCGAGCTTGCAGGAGCTGGCCACATTCACGCAGCAGCTCGCCAACCTGCTTCAGGCCGGCATGCCGCTGTCCACCGCGCTCAACAGCATGACGTATCTGGAAACGAAGGGAATACCGTCAGACGTGAGCCGCCAGCTCAAGCAGGAGGTGAGCGAGGGCCGGGGGTTGTCCGACGCCATGGCCAAGCAGCCGCGGATTTTTTCGGATTTGTATGTCAACATGGTGAAGGCGGGCGAGTCGAGCGGCGCGCTGGTGGACGTGCTCCGTCGCATGGCCGACCATTTTGAGAAGTTCGCGCAGGTGCAGGCCAAGTTCACCTCCGCGCTGATTTATCCGGCGCTGGTGTGCTGCGTGGGCGTGGGCATGATTGTCTTCTTCCTCACGGTGATGCTTCCCAAATTTATGTCGCTCTTCGGCGACGTGGGATTCAAAAACCTGCCGATGATGACGGTGATTTTGATCAACATCAGCGACGCCTTCAAGCATTACTGGTGGCTGATGGCGGGCATCGTCATCGTGGCGTTCATTTTGTTCAAGCGGTTTCAGGCGACGCCGGCGGGGCGGCGCGCGATTGACGGGTGGAAAATGAAGGCACCGCTGCTGGGCCGGGTGGTGTGCCTGAATCTTTACGGCCAGTTCGCGCGCACGCTCTGCACGCTCCTCCAAAACGGCGTGCCCATGCTCACCGCGCTCAAAATCACGGAGCAGGTCATTCCCAACTCCATCATCAAGGAGGCCACGGCCCGGACACGCGACGCGGTAACGGACGGCAAATCGCTCGCGCAGCCGCTGGCGGCCAGCAAGGTTTTTCCGCGGCTGATGGTGGATCTGGTCAAAATTGGTGAGGAAACCGGCAACGTGGCCGACGCTCTGAACAATGTGGCGCAGACTTATGAAAACGAACTGAACATTGCCCTGCGCGTGACGACCAATCTCATCGAGCCGGTCCTCATCATCGGCATGGCCGCCGGTGTCGGATTCCTGCTGGTCGCGGTGCTGGGTGCGATGTTCTCCATGATTTCCAGCATCGGCACCGGGATGGGAGGGAACTGATGCAAGGATTACCGATTGCCGATAAATCGGGTGGGGCGGTCAGTCCTCTGACCGCCGCCGGCGCGCAGGGGACTGCGCGCCCTACCGGTTCAATCGTAAATCGTAAATCATCAATCTTTAATGGTTTCACGCTCATCGAACTCATGATGGTCGTCGCCATCATCGGCTTGATGATGGCCACGGCCGTGCCGGCCATCCTGTCGGTCACCCGCGAGGCACCGTTGCGCAAGGCGGTCAACGACACGCTGGATATTTGCCGCACCGCGCGGGCGCAGGCCATTTTGCACGACCAGACGACGCTCGTAGTTTTTCACCCGCGCCTCCGGCAGGTGGCCTTCAGCGGCAGCGCGGATGCGTCCGCGCCATCCACGCGCGTGGGCCACGCGGCGGTGAATGCGGCGGAATTCGACCCCAGCGTGGTGATCGAGGGCCTGGGCATCAACAACTATGATTATACCGACTCGGAAGGCGAGGCGCGCGTGCGATTTTTCGCCAACGGCACGAGTGATGATATGACGCTGGTGTTAAGCTCCGTCGGCGAATACCGGAAAATCACGCTCGAAGTGACCACCGCACTGCCGTCCGTCGGAACCGTGCGATGAAAATAAAACATGACAAGTGGCAGGTGACAAGTGACGGGAAATTGCGCGTGGCGCATTCTGATTCTTGTCACCTGTCACCCGTCACCCGTCATGTTTCCGGATTTTCGCTGCTGGAGGTGATGTTCGCGGTGGTCGCGTTTTGCACGGCCACGTTCGCGATTCTTGCGCTGGTTTCGCAGTCGCTCGATATCGCGCGGCGGCTGGAGCGGCCCATGGTGGACGCCGGACTGGTGGCGTCGGAGCTTTCGCTGACCAACCAGTTCGTCGAAGGCACACAATCGGGCGACCTCGGCAAATTGCTGGGCGACGCCTATCAGGGTTACACCTGGGACTATGCCATTGATGAAGTGCAGACGAACAAATTATTCCAGGCGGTCATTGTCATCCAGCGCAACGAAGGCAGCCGGCCGATCGTCTCGAAAATGACCGTCTTGTATTACCGCCCGGATTCGCCGGCAGGCAGCCTCGACGGGGGGAATTTTACTCGCCCATGAAACTGCGAATTGCGAATTGCGAATTGCGAATTTGCCGCCGCCGTGCCGCCGCGGGAAATCCGAAAGCTGAAACGCCGGATTCGAAATTCGAAATTCGAAATTCGAAATTTTCCCCCGCTTTCACGCTGATCGAGGTGATGATTGCCATCACGATTTTCAGCCTGGTGCTAGCGGCCATTTACTCCTCCTGGGACCTCATCTGGCGCGCATCGCGCGTCAGTCAGGCAGCGGCGGCGCAGGTGCAGCGCCAGCGCGTCGCCATCCACACCATTGAGGACTCGCTGACGTGCGTCCAGTCGTTCCAAGCGTCCATGCAGTATTATACCTTCATCGTGAACGATGATCCGCCGGAGCTGCAATTCACGGCGCGGCTGCCCGATAGTTTTCCGCGCAACGGGAAATTTGGCGATCTCAATGTCCGGCAGTTGACCTTTACGATCGAGCCGCCGCCCAATTCCGGGAGTGATTTTTCCGGGAACAATTCGGAAAAGGATCTGGTGCTGCGGCAGAGACCGATTCTGCTGGATCTGGACGCGGACGAACAAAAAAATCCGCTCGTGCTCGCACGCAACATCCAGACATTCAAGGTCGAATGCTGGGACACCAACCAGGCGGAGTGGGTGACGGAATGGGATAATACCAATTCCATCCCGCCGATAATCCGCGTCAACCTCGTGCTCGGCGGCAACACCAAGGTTTTCGGCGGCGACGCGCCGACACTGGCTGTCACCCGCGTCATCGCCGTGCCGTCTCAAACCATGCCCACCGCGGCGCAGGCACCGGGCTTTAACGGCAATCCCGGCTCCCTGCCCACCTTCGTGGCCCCGTGAAAAAATGATTATCCGCCTTCGCCACCAATCCAGCGGCATCGCGCTCCTCATCGTGATGTGCGCGATTTTTGTGCTGTCCATCCTGGCGGCGGGGCTGGCGTATTCGATGAAGGTCGAGAGCAAGCTGGCGGTGACCACCGACAACAACCAGCGCCTCGTCTGGCTCGGCCGTTCGGGCGTGGAGTTGGCGCGCTGGATTCTCGCGCAGGAGGCGCTGCAACCTTGCGACTCCCTGAACCAAATCTGGGCGGGCGGGTCGGGCAGCGTGGCCGAGACCAACAGCGCGCTCGCCGGAATTTCCCTGAACAATTACCAGATCGGCGACGGCACGGTCTCGTTCAAAATCACCGACCTCGAACGTTACGCGAACATCAACACCGCACCCGCCCCGGTCATCCAGCAGGCCCTCACGCTCATGGGCGTTGACGCCGGCTCAATGTCCGTCGTGTCCGATTCCATCCAGGACTGGGTTCAATCGGGCGACGCCCCGCGCATCGCCGGCGCGAAGAACGATTATTACCAGGGCCTGAACCCGCCCTACAATTGCAAGGAGGCGCCGATGGACGACCTGTCGGAACTCCTGCTCGTCAAGGGCATCTGGGACCATCCGGAAATCTACTGGGGCGGCACCGCCACAAACCATACCGGCCCGTCGTTCCAGCACCACCTGGGTTTTGGGAATTCCCCCGGCGAGGCGCCCAATTATCCGTTCGGGCTGGTGGACCTGTTCACGCCTTTTTCCTCCGGGCGCATTAACATCAACACCGCCGACGCGAACGTTCTCCAACTGCTGCCCGGCGTGGATGCCAACGCCGCCGACAGCATCATCAAATTCCGCGCCGGCCCCGACGGCGTGGAAGGCGACGGGGACGACACCCCGTTTGAAAACCCCAACCAGCTTGCCGCCGCCGGCGTGGATCCCGCGGTGGTCGCGCGCGTGGCCAACCTTTGCGACGTGCATAGCGCCGTGTTCAAGGTCACCGTCACCGCGCGCATGGGCAACGCCTCGCATGACTTCAACGCCATCCTCTTCCGGCCCGCCGGTGGCCGCAACGTCGAGGTCGTCAGCTTTTACTGGAATTATTGAAATCAATACCCGTCCGCCAAATCAAGGCAAGGCCAGTCACCCATTTGAAAGCCAACACTTGAGAGATAAAATCGGGATTGAGTTTGCGCCGCCGGTGGTTATCGTTTGCCCATGCGCCGGATTTTGATGATTGCGGTTTTGCTCGGCTCGTTTGCGACGGCGTTCGCAGACGATGCCGTCACGGGCAGCGTCATCAAGGTCCTGCCCCTGTTCCTCGACCTCCAGGGCCATGACGCGAAATCGCCCAGCCTTTTCGAACGCGACGCCTATCAGGCTTACCTGCGCCAGCACACCAAGGAGGTTTCCGCCATGCGCGTGGACATTTTTTGGAAGGCGGCCAACGCGAAGGACGCAAAATTGAAGCTGCGCGCCGAATTGCGCGGCCTTGGCGAAGGCGGCATGCCACACCAGACCGTTCTGGAATCGGATGTCACGCCCGCAGCCTACCGCACCTGGACTTCGCTGAAACTGGAGGGCGATGACTGGAGGAATTTCGGCTCGCTGGTCGCGTGGCGCGTCACGCTCTGGAACGGCGACCAGTTGCTCGGCGAACAAAAATCATTCCTCTGGTAGGCGCGCATGAGCGGAATGATTCCCATCAAGATCATCTGCGATTGCGGCCAGAAATACGCCTTCGACGTCCATCCGGTGGACGGGCGGATGCCGGTGTCGGTGAATTGCCCCGCCTGCGGTCGCGACGGCACCGCCGCCGCCAACGAGTCCATCCGCAAAATGCTTCACGGCAAGACGCAGCCCGTGCCCCCGGCCAGCGTCGCGGCGGTTTTGAAGGCCGTGCAGCCCAACCTCGAGTCGCATCTGGTCGAGGCGCTCAAGGACGCCGTGGTGCAGGAACTGGCCAGCCAGCGCCGCGCGTTGCTCGCCGGCCAGCAGCAGGCGGCGGCGGAACTCACCGAGCTGGCCCGCCGCCTCGAATCCGTCCAGACGCCCATGCTCGAACGCCTCCGCGCCTACGAACAGCGCATCCATGATTTGGAGAAGGAACTTTCCGAGCAGTCCAAGGAAAACCGCGAGCTGCTCAAGTTGAAGATTGATTTGTTGCGCGAGCAGATTGAAAAAGAACGCGGCCACAGCCGGATCAATTTCAATTAGGCAGGCAGCAGCCGGCGTGAGCCGGCTCATTTTCAAAAGTGGGAGCGAACTGACGTTCGCTGCTACGATTTTGAAGACTTCTTTTCCCGCGCCAGCATCGCCTGCTCGTAGCAGCCCAACGCCTCCTCGTAACGGCGCAGCCGGTTGAGCAAGCCGCCCTTTTGCAAATACGCCGCGACCGGCGTGCCGTCCGCCGCGATCGCGCGGTCGCAACACGCCAGCGCCTCATCCACGCGGCCCAGCTTTTCCAGCGCCGACGCCTTTTTGACCAGCGCCTCCGGGTTTTGCGGCTGCGCGGACAGGAACTTTTCAAAACAATCCAGCGCCTTCTGGGCTTCGTTCGCGTCTAGAAATTTCTGCCCCTCGGCGAGCGGGTCGGAGGATTTCGCCGCCGGTTCCGCCAGCAGCCGCCCGCCACTTTCGAGGTCGAGGATTTTTTTCTCCAGTTGCCCGACGATGTCGAGCAGGCGCGCGTTGGAAACCTCCACCGTCGCCCGGCCCGGCGCGGCGAGCTGCTGGACGGCCCCGGCGGACGCCAGCGCTGCGCCCGGGCGCGACGCGATCTCCACCAGCCGCGCCACCGAGCGCCACTGGAGCCAGGCCATGAACAACACCGCCGCCAGCACCGTCAGCCCAAACGCGCCCGCCAGCATGAACATGGACTGCTGGTTTTTCTGCGCGATGGCGAGGTCGTTGGCGCGCTGCACGGCGAGGGTCTGTTCGAGCGCCTGGATGCGGGCGGTCGTGTCGGCGGCGCTTTGCTGCGCCTCCTCGCGGCTCTTTTCCAGCTCCAATTGCGTGTCGTGAAGCTGCGCCTGGATTTGAATATAGCCGTTCGCCACATCGTCGGCGTTCGTGGAAGTTGAATTGGTGCCCGCTGCGAGACAACGCGCCGCAAACAGCGCGGCGAGGCAGGCCGCCGCGAAAATTTTTGAAAAGCCGGGTTTCATAACCAGCCGCGCAGCGTGGTCGCTCGGCAAAAAGATGTCAAGCGCGCGGCGTCACTTCGCGTTCAAGTCGAATTCCAGCCGCGTGCGCGAGCCGGTCTGGACGTTGTCAATTTCCATGCTGCCCACCTGCCACTGGCCGTCCACCTTTTTGATGTCCTTCGGGTAAAATTCCTTGAGCAATTTGCCCTGCGCGTCGTAAGCCTTGGCCTCAACGATGCCGAGCGCTTCGTTGTCAATCCAGCAGAGCACGCGCGAGTAGCCGTTTGGGGACGGATTGGGATTCGTGCTTTCCAAGACCTTGCACAACCGCCCGCGCGCCGTGTCGCCCCGCAAAATTTTCTGCCCCGGCCAGTGGAGAAATTCCAGACCGAGGTCGCAAATCCAGAAATCTGAACCATCGAAAGGAATCATCGTTTCATTTGCACTTAAAAAACCTTCCAAACGAAGTTTTGTCGTTTCATATTTCCAATAGTAGTATTGATTTGGTTGCCCGCTCTTGTGAATCACGGACAGAATGTCGTTGGTTTGGGTTACATCAATGACTGTTTCGTAAATCGCCGACCAACTGGTTGAGTCGATTGTAAGAAAGGCTTTGCAGATCAATGGAACCTCGGAGCTTTTGCCGGTTTGATCTCGAATTCGCAAGACGCCGGTGTTCGTAAAATTTTCTACAGGACGCGTTTCGCAAAGCTGTTGCGCCAGTTGGCGTCCTTGAATCTCCGCGTCGGACAGGGTGTTCGTCGTTTGCGCCGTTACGCCAAAGGCGGCCAGCAAAATTATCACCAACGGTAGGGCGGCGGCGCCGCGCCGCCAAAACTCAAGGCCGCGCAGCAGCGCGGTCCTACCTTGGAAATCCAATTTCATTTCGCCGCGAGCGCGAGTTGCAGCACTTCCGAAATCTGCCGGACAAAATGCGCTTTCAGTTTGGCGCGCACTTCCGCCGGCGCCTCAAGCCAGTCCGACTTGTTGCCCTCCGGCAAAATGACCTGCTTCATGCCAAAGCGCTGCGCCGCGAGGACCTTTTCCTTGATGCCGCCCACGCGCAGCACGCGACCGCGCAGGCTGATTTCGCCGGTCATCGCCACGTCGGATTTCACGCGCCGCTTGGACAGCAGCGACGCCAGCGCCGCGACGATGGCCACCCCTGCGCTCGGCCCGTCCTTCGGCGTCGCGCCAGCGGGAACGTGGATGTGCAAATCGTGTTTGCCGTAATCGTCAAAATCCAGATCGAGCTTCTTCGCCTGGCTGCGGAGATAACTCACCGCCGTTTGCGCGCTTTCCTTCATCACCTCGCCGAGCGAGCCGGTCAAAATCAAATTGCCGCGCCCGCGCATCCGCGTGGCCTCGATGAACAATATGTCGCCGCCCACCGGCGTCCAGGCGAGGCCAGTGGCGATGCCAATCTCGGTGATTTTCTCCGCGCTCTCGGCGATGAACGGCGCGTGGCCGAGATAATCCTGCAAATGTCCGGCGTCGAGCTTCACCAGCGTGGGGTTGCCGTTCTGGGAAATGATTTTGCGCGTGGCCTTGCGGGTGAGCGCGGCGATTTCGCGTTCGAGCTGGCGCACGCCGGCCTCGCGGGTGTATTCGCGAATGAGCTTGTGCAGCGCGGCGTCGGAAAATTTCACGTCGCCCTTCGTGAGGCCGTGTTCCTCGAGCTGGCGCGGCACGAGATAGCGCTTGGCGATCTGCAATTTTTCCGTCTCGGTGTAGCTGGGCAGCTCGATGACCTCCAGCCGGTCGCGCAGCGCGGCGTGAATCGGCTCCAGCCAGTTCGCCGTGGTGATGAACAGCACGCGCGACAAGTCGAACGGCAAATCGAGGTAATGGTCCGTGAACGTGTGGTTCTGCGCCGGATCCAAAACTTCGAGCAGCGCGGACGCCGGGTCGCCGCGAAAATCCGCGCCGACTTTGTCGAGTTCATCAAGCAGAATGACCGGATTGCGACTTTCGACGCGGCGCAAGGTTTGAATGATTCTTCCGGGCATCGCGCCGACGTAAGTCCGGCGGTGGCCGCGAATCTCGGCCTCGTCGCGCATTCCGCCGAGCGAGATGCGGGCAAATTTGCGGCCGAGCGCGTCGGCGACGCTTCTGCCGAGGGAGGTTTTGCCGACGCCGGGCGGGCCGACGAGGCAAAGGATCGGGCCTTTGATTTGCTTGCGGCGCTTGATGACGGCGATAAATTCGAGCAGCCGGTCCTTGACCTTGGCGAGGCCGAAATGCTGCTCGTTCAGGATCTTTTCCGCCGTCTTCAAATCCAGCTTATCCTCGGTGGATTTTTCCCACGGCAGGCTCAAGATCCAGTCGAGATAATTCCGGGCAACGCCGTATTCGGCGGCGGCGGGCGGCGTCTGCTGGAGGCGTTCGAGTTCCTGTGTGGCGGCCTTGCGCGCCTCGTCGGGCATCGGCGTCGAGTCAATTTTTTCGCGGAGCGATTTGATCTCGCTGGCGTTCGGGTCATTGTCGCCGAGTTCGCGCTGGATGGCGCGCATTTGTTCGCGCAGGAAGAAGTCGCGCTGATTTTTGGCGATGTTCGAGGCGACGTCGTTTTGGATTTTGGAACTCAACGTCAGCACTTCCTGCTCGCGGTTGAGCAGGGGCAGCAATTTCTGAAGCCGCTCGCGGACGGAAATGGTTTCGAGCAGCCGCTGGCGGTCTTCGAGGCTCAAGTTCAAGTTCGCGGCGATGAGGTCGGCGAAATGGCCGGGATGGTCGGTGTTGAGAGCGGCGATTTTGACCTGATCGGGCAGCGCGGTGGACATCTTGGCGATCTCATCAAACTGCTTGTGCGCGTTGCGCAACATCGCCTGCAACTCGACGGAGTTTTCCGTCTCGTCGCGCAAGAGGTCGTAAGCCGCGCGCAAATAAGGCATGGGCAGCGTGAAATTTTTCACGCGGATGCGCCAGAGTCCCTCGACCAGCACGCGCGCGGTGCCGTCGGGAAATTTCACCATCTTGGAAAGGCGTGTGACACAACCGACGTCATGCAAATCCTCCGGTGCCGGTTCGGCGACTTCCGGTTTGCGCTGCAACACCGCGGCAAACAGGCGGTCGCCGGCCACAATATCGTCAATCAGCTTCAGGCTCGGCCCGGTCTCGACAAGCAGCGGCACGACGGCGCCGGGAAAAATCACGATGTCGGAAAGGCCAAGCACGGGCAGGTTGTCCGGCAGCGAACGCGAAGAGATGCGCGACGGCGTGTCCGCCCTTTCAGCGACGCCGAGAATGCTGACAAATTCAGTCTCCGGCGATGTCGTCGTCGTATCCATCAGTTGTTAAATGCAGCCGCGCCGGAAAAGATTGACGCGCGGTCAATTTCCGTCGGCAATCGGCACCTTGGTTGTCTTGGAATGCGGCTGATGCGCCACCGGCACGTCAATCCGCAGAAAGCCATTCACGTAAATCGCCTTGGCCTGGCCCAGATCATAACCCGACGGCAGTTCCAGCTCGCTCACAAACGGGCCGTAGCTGATTTCCATGACCAGAAAACTGCAATGTGGCGGGCGGCAGGCGTCCGGGCGGTTGCCGCTGATGCGCAGGCGGTTGTCGTCCATGGTGATTTCGAGATCCTCGCTTTTCATGCCCGGCAGTTCCACCTTCACCACCAGCCCGGTGTCCGTCTTATAGACATCCGTGTTCGGCACCCAATGGCCGCTGGCCGCGCCGCCGCGCCCGCTCACCGCCGAACGCCGGGATACGAAATGAACCGTCGAACTGACTTTGGTTACGGCCATGATGAAAATAATACCGCAAATAACCGGATTGGCAAGCGAACGGCTTGCACTGCCCAACGCGGAAACATAACCGCAATAGGCAATTGCGCAATGTAGAATCTTTTGGCTTTTTGATGCCAAGAAATGACTGGCACGATTGGCCTTTGTTTCGGCCTTGAACTTCGCGTCTGCCGGCTTAATCTCGCGCCATGACCGTTGGGATTTTCCGCCACACGCACCGCGTCACCTACGCCGAATGCACCGTCGGCAACCACATCTACCACTCGCGCTACCTTGATTTGCTCGAGGCGGCGCGCGGTGAATTCATCCGCTCGCTCGGCCACACCGTTTTGCACTGGCAGGAAAATGACGTGATTTTTCCCGTCATCGAGGCGCGGCTGCGCTACAAATTTCCCGCGCGCTACGATGATTTGCTGGCGATTGAAGTCTGGCCGACACTCATCGAGCGCGTCCGGCTGAATTTCGGCCACCGTATTTTGAATCAAAATGGGAAGCTTATTCTTGAAGCCGAAACTTTCCACGCCTGCACCAGCATTGACGAAAAGCCGAAGCGAATGCCGGAGGAACTGGCTGCAAAACTGAAGCCATATTCAAATGCTTTTGCAAACGATTCAAAAGGGAAATAACTTTTGTGGACTCAAGCCGTTAAAAACAATCGAACGACATTTAACACTTATGGGAGTAGGACTAATTTTGGATGACCTGTGTGTTTTTATTGGCGTGATTGTCGTTTGGTTTTCAAAAGGATGCAATATAGTCTCTGGCAGGAACTGAAGGCGATTAAGGCAGGTGACTTTTGGAGCCGGCGAGAAGGGATTATCGGTCTAGCAACTCTCTTAGTAATGGTCGGATCAGTTTGGGCTTTGATTCATTTCTCAAATAAAACTCCAAATTAGGAAACAAGCCCGTTTCATTCCAACTTGCGCGCTTCATCCGCGTCTGCGACAATTCAGCAGCGCGGGCGATGCAACAGCAAAATTATCCCAAACATTATTGCGGAGTTTTCGGCGTTTTCGGTCATCCGAACGCCGCCGAACTTGCCTACTACGGACTTTACGCGCTCCAGCATCGCGGCCAGGAAAGCGCCGGCATCGTCACCTGCCACGAGGGGAAGTTTTACAAGCACCACGGCATGGGCCTCGTGCCGCAGATTTTCAACGACCCGAAAATCCTCC
>Ga0302320_10011153_pt1 | contig 19091 bp, 18 predicted proteins | sample Bog_T0_3_FD_202130 | JGI IMG/M metagenome (GOLD analysis project Ga0302320, IMG submission 202130) | Peat permafrost microbial communities from Stordalen Mire near Abisko, Sweden - Bog_T0_3 | ecosystem: Environmental > Terrestrial > Soil > Wetlands > Peat | place: Sweden: Abisko, Stordalen Mire... | reverse complement strand
GGGCGGATCGGATTTTGGAAAAAATGAGGCGGCTGTCCAAACGAATTGTGGTGGAGCACCTGCCGGCCCCAGCCCGACGCAAGTCGTTGCCTATCAAGCCATTACACGCTAATTAAGCGCCATTCGGATCGAGCCCTGACTCGATTTAATCCGGTAGGGCGAGATCGAGACGCGACCTTTTCCCAGGAAATCGAGCATCGGCTCGACAGTCTCGTCCTACCATTGTTTCCCAATTTGACACGCCTCACGCCTTCTTTTTCAGGACTCTCTTCAGCGCCTTCAGGCAGCGCTGGTTCTCGCGCGGCGTGCCAATGGAAATGCGCACCCACTCCGGCAAACCGTAGTTGTCCACCGGGCGGATGATCACGCCCAGCGCCTGCATTTCAGTAGCAACGCGCCGCCCTTCGCCCACGCGCAGGAGTAAGAAGTTGGCCGCGGAGGGCACGTATTCCACCTTCATTTCGCGCAGGGCAGCCTCCAACATTTTCAGGCCGTCGGAATTATTTTGACGGGTCTTTTGAACATGCGCCTCGTCGTCCAAAGCGGCCAGGCCGGCGGCTTGTGCCAAAGAGTTGACGTTGAAGGGCTGCCGGACCTTCTCCAGCGCGGCCACGAAGTCGGGATGGCCGATGCCGTAGCCGAGCCGCAAACCGGCCAAGCCGTAAATTTTGGAAAAAGTGCGCAGCAAAATCAGGTTCGGCTTTTCGCCGCTCCGAACCAGCGGCACCAGGTCCTGCGGCGATTCCAAATAATCAATGTAAGCCTCGTCCAGCACAATCACCACCCCGGGCGGCGTGTTGTCAATCAGTTGTCGCACCGCCTCCGGCGCGGCCAGCGTGCCGGTCGGGTTGTTGGGGTTGGCGGCGAAAATCACCTTCGTGCGCGGCGTGACGGCGCGGCACAACGCCGGCAGGTCGTGTCCGTAATCGCGCGCGGGCACGACGACCGGCGTGGCCCCCATCAGGCGCGTGACCAGCGGATACACCAGGAAGCAATACTGCGACATCACGGCTTCAGCGCCCGGCGCCAGCAAGGCGCGGGCGATCAGTTCCAGGATTTCGTTCGAGCCGTTGCCCTGGATGAGGTTGGCCGTGTCCACGCCCAGTTTGGCAGCCAGCTTTTGTTTGAAGTAGAACGCGTTGCCGTCAGGGTAAAGATGCAGCTTGCGGGCCGCGCCCTTGAGCGCCGCCAGCGCGAGCGGCGACGGGCCGAGCGGATTCTCGTTGGAGGCCAGCTTGATGATGCTCCGCTCCGGCAGTCCCAATTCTCGGGCCACCTCTTCAATCGGGCGGCCGGGCTGATAGACGGGCAAATTCTCCAGGACCGGGTTCAGGGAAAAGGGCAGGCTCATAATGGTTAATTTTGCAAGGCTTTCAGGATTTTGGGCACATCCACATTCGCGGCGATGATGTCGCGGATAACCGAGATTTTTTCCGTGTCGGCGGCGCGCGTCTTGACAGTGAGGTTATGGACGGCGGAGGCGACCTCGTAAATGTCGTCGTCGGCGCGGAGGATCGGGAATGGCAGTTTCTCAATAATCCGGGACACGGCGGCCTGGGGTTTGAAATCGCCGGTGAGGATCACTCCGGCCAGGTGTTGGTCCGGGTCGTCCGGCGCGATGGCCGCCGCGAGAAGAATGTCCACCCGGTCGGCTGGCGTGATGACGAGCACGCCGCGCTTGAAGTGGCGGATGGCATTCTGGACGGCCATCGCCCCGATCACCACGCTGTCCACCACGTCCTGCGTCGGCGCTCCGGCATTCAGGCAATCCGCCTTTAATTCCTCGCGGATCAAGTCCATCGTTGGGCGGGCGAGGATGCTGCGGTAGGGAATGACGCCAAGAAGCTCCAGGCCCTTGCGTTTCAAGCCGCGCCGCGCGAAGTCGGCAATGACATCCATCTTGTCCGGCAGCACCTTGTTCAATATCACGCCGATGATCTCCACCCCCTCGCGCTCAAAGACCGCCTGGTTGAGATAGACTTCGTCAATCGGCTTCCCTATGCCGCCCTGGCTGATGATGATGACTTTGGCCCCAAGGATTTTCGCCACCTGCGCATTGGACAGATCGAACACCGCGCCCACGCCGCCGTGGCCCGAGCCTTCGCACACCACGAAGTCCTTTTCCCACGCCACGCGGTCAAAGGCCTTGGTAATTCTCTTGACCAGCGCCTCGTTATTGGACGATTGGAGGTATTTCTTGGTAAAATCCGGCTCGACCGCAATGGGGCTCATATCCAGCAGGGGACAATTGAGCCGGTACACCTGGTCCATGAGCACCGAGTCCTCGTCAATTTTTTGCTCCTCAATTTCCACAAAGCGCTGGCCGACCGGTTTGATGTAGCCGATGCGGGGATAGATGCTCTGCAAGGCCGCCAGCAGGCCGAGCGAAACGGTGGTTTTGCCGTCATGTTGCCGCGTGGCGGCGACATAAACTCGCGGTGTAATGGTGTTCATTCAGCGCCCTTGTTTGGGGTATCCTCTCCGAATTTCAAATAACTTGTTACCGGTGCCGTTTCAGGATGCAGCAGTTCGTAGCGGATGGACTGCACACCCACGATGGCCGCCACACCCAGAACGTCATGCGCGTTGGAACCGCGCGAGACATCGGCGGCCGGGCGGTCCAAGCCGAGCAGGATTTGTCCGTAAGCGTGCGCTTTGGCGACATGCTGGAGCAACTTGTGGGCGATATTGCCAGAGTTCAGATCCGGGAAAATCAGCACATTCGCGCGTCCTGCCACCGCGCTTTCAGGCAGTTTGCGCGCCGCGATTTCAGGCACCAGCGCCGCGTCCACCTGCAATTCCCCGTCGAAATCCGCGTCCAGCTTGAGTGTGCGCGCCTTTTGTTGCGCCAGCGCCGTCGCCGCCTGCACTTTGCCGATGGAAGGATGCGTCGCGCTCCCTTTGGTCGAGTAAGACAGCAGCGCCACCCGCGGCCGCGTGCCCAGCAGCAGCCGCGCCAATTGCGCCGTCGAGACCGCAATGTCCGAAAGCTGCTCCACATCCGGTTCCGGGATGACGCCGCAATCGGCCATGAACAGCACGCCGTTGTCGCCGAACCGCGTGTCCTCGACCTCCATGACCATGCAACTGGACGCCGTGGTCGCTTCCGGGGCCACCTTGACGATTTGGAACAGCGGGCGCAGCACACTGCCCGAACTTTGGTTCGCCCCGGAGACAAACCCGTCCGCCTGGTGCATGGCCACCATCATCGCGCCGTAATAATTGGGATTGAGCATCGCCTCGCGGGCCTCCTTGCCCTGGACGCCCTTGAAACGGCGCAGGAACTCGAACCGCTTGGCGAATGGCTCCAAGTCCTCGCTTTGCGCCGGGTTAATGATGCGGACCCCTTCCAGCGACACATTCAACTGCGCCGCCGCCTCCTTAATCTTGGTGCGGTCCCCCAGCAAAATCGGCGCGCCCAGCCGGAGCGAATGGTATTGCCGCGCGGCCTGTAGCACGCGCGGCTCGGTTCCCTCCGGGAACACCATCCGCTTGGGATGCCGCTGCAACTTCTCAATAATAGTGGCGATAAATCGCATGGCGAAGGGATACTCTCCGTGCGCCCCTCATTCAAGCTTTACCTTGCCTGCCGCGCCAGCCGGACTATAATTTGCCCCATGATGAACGCGGTTGAGCCGTCTCCGGTCCCCTTGCCTGGCGCGCATATCTGGCCGCTGTCATTTCATGCCTTGTTTGGGAAATGACCATTCGCAACTTCTCCCTCCTGGCGGTGGCATTGCTGGCGGCAATGCTCTGTAAAGCCGCGGATCGCGGCGTGCCGGCCACCCACGGCATCGCCAATTTTGGCCAGGTGAACACCCACCTTTATCGCGGCGCCCAACCGGATGCCACCGGCATGGCAAACCTCAAGCAACTCGGCATCAAGACCATTATCTGTCTGCGCATGACCAACGACCTCTGGAACGCGGAAGGCGTTGAAGCCACCAACAACGGCATGACTTTCATCAACATCCCACTTCCGGGCACCGCCCGGCCAAAGGACGCAGATGTGGCGCGCGCGCTTTCAGTGATTCAGAATTCTCCCGGGCCGGTATTTGTGCATTGCTGTTTCGGGTGCGACCGCACTGGCACGATCATCGCCTGCTACCGCATCCAGCATGACCGATGGACGGGCGCGGAGGCCCAAAAGGAGGCAGACCACTTTGGGATGTCGCCGTTTGAGTTTGGGATGAAGAGATTCATCGCCAATTTTGCCAGCAAGGCCGCCAAGAGCCGGGGCGGCACTCACCGACTTTCCTTGGCTGGCGGCGGTGGCGGAGCGCCTGGCCCCAATTGAGAAAAGGGGGAAATGCGCTTGCGCGGGCGCGGGGGCGGAACTATAGTATGAATAAATCATCGCGGGCGCGTTGCGATAAAACTGCGGCCATAACGACCGAGCAAACTCATGTATTTCGGAGCTGATTACCATCCAGAGCACTGGGTCCACCCGTACGCGGGAACGCCGGAGGAACCGGAAGCCCGGTGGAAAAAGGACATCGAGTTGATGCTGACCGCAGGCGTGAACACGGTGCGGATGGGGGAGTTTAGTTGGGGGATTTGCGAGCCGAAGGAGGGGCAATACGAATTTTCGTGGCTGAGGCGGGTGATGGATCTGATGGGGGAAGTGGGGATACAGGTAGTGCTTGGGACGCCGACGGCTGCGCCGCCGGTGTGGCTGGGAAAGAAGCATCCGGAAATCCTGCCGCTGGACGAACGGGGTCTTCCGTTGGGGGATGGCACGCGGCTGGCCTGCTGCCTGAACAGCGATCTCTATTGGGATTATTCCAAAAAGATAGTGCGGGCGATGGCGGGGGCGCTGGGGGATCATCCGCAGTTGATTGCGTGGCAAATCCACAATAATCCAGGGATCCACACGACGCTGCCGTGCTTCAACCAGGAAACGAAGCGGGACTGGCAGGCATGGCTGCAGGCCAAGTATGAAGACATCGGGCGTCTGAACGACCTGATGGGCCTGCGGTTTTGGGGCCAGGTGGTGACCGATTGGTCTGATGTGCCGATGCCGATGGCGGCGCCCGCGCCGCATAATCCGGCGTTGCTGATGGATTGGCGGCGGTTTTGCAGCGATACGATTGTGGCCTTTGTGAGGATGCAGTCGGACTTGCTGCGGGAGCTGACGCCGCGCGCGCCGACGACGAGCAACGTGCGCGTCTTCGGCCATCAAGTGGACCTGTTCGATCTGGCGGGCGCGCTCGACTTCATTTCACTCAACAGCGACGCCACCATCCAGTCCAGACCGGCCGTGAACGCGTGTGAGATTGATTTTCTTCGGTCGCTAAAGAAGACCGGGAGCAAGACGCCCGGCGGCGAAGAGGGATTTTGGGTGATTGAACAGCGGGCCGGCCACGTGAACTGGCAGGATGTCAATTCGCTGGTGCGTCCCGGGGTGGTGCGGCTGTTCACCTACCAGGTGCTTTCGCGGGGCGCGGATGCGGTGCTGTATTTCTTCTGGCGCCAGCCGCGGATAGGGACGGAGAAGTTTTTCGGGGCGATCCTGACGCACAACGGGCGCGGCGAAAACCGGGTGTACAAGGAAATCAGCCAAATCGGGGAGGAGATCAAACGCCTCGGCCCGGCGCTGGAAGGGACGAAAGTTGCGGCGGAAGCGTGCATACTTTACAGCCACGAGAATGACTGGTCCCTCTCGCTGCCGCGGCAGCCCAACGCGCATTTCAGCCTGCGGCACCATCTGCAATTGTTCCACAGCGCGCTGCACGATCGGAATATCGCGGTGGATTTCGCGCGGCCCGCGGACGATCTGGCGCGATACAAGCTGGTGTTTGCGCCGTCGCTGAGCCTGATGTCGGGGATGGAGACGGACATGCTGAAGCTGTATGTGCAAAACGGGGGGACGCTGGTGGCAACGTGCAATTCCGGGCTGGTGGACGAGCACCACATCGCCGCCGGGGACGGATTTCCATTGAACATGACGGATGTGTTCGGGCTGGAAGTGACGGAGTTCGATCCGATTGAGGCGGACCATGAGAATCATCTCGCCTTCCGAGGCTCGTTTCACGTCAACCAACCGCACCGTGCGCGGCTGTGGTGCGATGTGATTGCGCCGGCGGGCTGCGAAGTGCTGGCGACTTACACTCATGATTTTTATGCGAGCCATCCCGCGCTCACGATCAACAAATTCGGCCTGGGGAAGGCGATCTACATCGGCACCGTCTCGGACCAGCCGTTCTATTATGATTTGATTGACTGGCTGCGCCCGATGTGCGGGTTGCATCAGTTGCTCAAAGTGCCCGACACGGTGGAGGTGAGCATGCGCGAGAAGGCGGGGAGGCGGATTTTCTTCCTGCTCAACCACCAGAGCAGCGCGGTCCGGATCACTTTCTACAAGCCGATGCGCGATTTTCTGACCGAGCGGACGATCAACGGGAATTTCGACCTGCCGCCGCATGGAGTTTTGGTGCTGGATGAAAGCAGCAGCGATGAGTACGCGGCGCCGGTTGAAGAGCACGCGACCGCCGCGCAGGCGACCGTTTAATGCGGGGCCATCCCATGGCAAGCGGCCCGTTTCCATATTCACCGCGGCATTCGCCGCCTGAGCGGTCCACGCCCCGCCAGCGCGCGCTGGCGCAGTGGCGGGGTTGGAATTGGAGGGGGGCTGAAATTGCGCGGGAAATCTCCGGCAAGAAGGCCGATGCGGTGCTGCCCCGGGTGCTGACGGGATTGCGGATGGAGCGCCGGCAGGCCGAGGCGGAAATCGTGCGGGTGTGGAGCTGCCAGTTGGACCCGAACATCGTCGCGCACGCGCAGCCGACGGGTATCCGGAATGGGACGCTGTTTGTGGCGGTGGACAGCAGCGTATGGCTGGACGAGATCGTGCGCTACCGGCGGCGGGAAATTCTGGAACGTCTGCAAAACAGCTTTGGCCGGGAGCTGATCCGCCGTATTTCGTTCCGGCTGGGGTGAGACGATAATGTCAAAGAGCACCTCTCAAAGCGGCCAAACAGTGTTTGTAAGTGCTTTGGCGTTTCCCAGACCCCTTACGTTGCAACCCCGGCAACGATTTTCAGAATTACAGATTGACTCCTCGTACTATTCAAATTTCCACCAGTCGAAGTTCAATTGCTTTCCGTCGCCACCGCTGAATTTCAAAAACAGGTTGTGAACCCCTTTTGCGCCGCTCACGTCACATGACTGCGACTCCCACTTGTTCGGATCACCGGTAGGTTTGACCTTGAGAGTGCCAACCAATGCTCCCGACACGCTGTCAAGCCGCAGATCTATTGAGCCTCCATCCGCCGCGCTTGCCACACTGGCGGTGAATTTAACCGCGCCTTTGCCGGCGAAATCCACATTGCAAACTTCGATGTAAGCCCCATCGTGCATGCCGGTCACGTAAACACCCCCCTCGGCGCTCTTCGCGGTTTTGATGCCCGATTCCCACGCGATGGTTTCGGCCTCGACGCGCTGATAGGGATTGAGCGTGGTCACGGGAGCCACGCCTTCTTTCGTCATGGTCATCTGGACGATGGAGCCATCGGGATTAAACTTCATCTCGTCCACACAAACGGAACGATGGTAACCACCGCCGCCGGGCAGGGCGCCATTGTGGTAGAACAGGTAGGTTTTACCCTTGTAATCTACAACACCGGGATGATCCGTGAAGCTGCTACCCTGGGTGGGCAGCACAACCCCGCCATATTTCCATGGACCTGCCGGGCTGGGGCCCGTGGAATAGCCGATATGTTCTGAAATGGGTCCGGCAGCAAAGATGAGGTAGTAAAGTGCGTTGCGCTTGTATAGCCATGGGCCTTCTTCGTAGGTGGTGAGACGTTGCTGATCACTCTTGCTGCGTTTTCCGAAAGCCTCAATGGTCATGTTCTGAACGACCAGGCCGTGGTCGCCGATGCTCGTGTCGTATGAGATCATGTCCTTGTTCAGCTTCACATACCAGCATTTGGGATTGCCCCAGCAAAGATAAGCCTGGCCGTCGTCGTCAATGAATACGGTTGGGTCAATGCTGTCATACCTGCCGCCAATCAGCGGTTTCCCGAGCGGGTCGGTAAAGGGACCAAAGGGATTATCCGCCACCAGCACGCCGATTCCGCGCCCTTGCAACGGGCAATACATATACCATTTCCCTTCCCGTTCAATAGTCTGGAGCGCCCAGGCGCCGTTATCAAACCCGCCCCCCCCGGATATTTTCGGGTCTGCCCATTTGAAATTTCTGAGCGACGCCACCACACCATGATCCGTCCAGTTCACCATGTCCGTCGAGGTGAAGCATCTCCAGTCTTTCATGGTGAAGAAGTTGTTCACCAACACATCCTCGTCGTGGTCAACATACAGGTAGCAGACGCCGTCATGCACCACCGGCGCGGGATCGGCGGTGTAGATGGTTTGAATGATCGGGTTCAGGGCGTAACAATTCAAAGCAGCCCCAACCAAAGCCGACAAAGTCAATAAGTCATGTTTCATTTCTCAAATAGTGCGGGTAAATAGGCATTGAATCATTTCGTGTTGCGGGTCTTCTCCAAAAGGTGTGGGCGATTGTAGGCCAATTCAGGGTTTGTGCAAGCTTCTTTGGGCAGGACGAATCATGAACAGCAAGACGGTCACTTTTCTTGGACCGGCCCTTCCATCGTTTGCATCTTCTTGTCCGGCTCACCCAGGAGCGGGAGCATGATCTTGACGCGGATGAGGTAGCCGGCGTGGTTGGAGTGGACGCGGTCGGCCACCCACAAATCCTCGCGGGGCTTGCCGTCCGGGGTGAGCATGGCGTCCCACAAGTCAATATAGAGAAGTCCCTGCTGGGTGGCGACATACTGTTTGATCGCCTCGTTGGCCTCCTTGCGCCGGGCCGCTTCCTCCCAGCGGCCAGGTCCTGGAGTGATGCTGCTGAAGGCGATCGGCACTTGCGGCAGGAGGGGCCAGACATGACCGACGAAGGCCTTGAAATCCGCCAGGATGCTGGCAGCGCTCCGGCCGCCATGAACGTCATTGCCGCCGACATGGAGCACGATCATCCTCGGTTTATACGCGACGACGAGGCGGTCGGCATAGTAAAGTTGGTCGGAGATCTGGAAGGAGTCTATCCCGCGGTTGATGATGGTGTAGCCGGGCAAATCCTCCGCCACTGTTTTCCAGCGATAGAATTGCGAGTCGCCGGCCAGCAGAATCGCTCCCCGGGGCGGCGGGTTGGTCTTGTCGGCCCGCTCGTAAGCGAGGACGTTTGCCTCGAAAGGATGCGGCCGGTCGTTGGTCTGCGCGTTTGCTCCGGACGAAAAAACGAGGGCGGCGTATCCCAACAAGGCCAGGTTCTTTAGAGGCGATTTCATTGTTTCCAATTAATGGGTGGTGCGCGCCGATGTCAACCCATAGTTTGGCTCGCTTTCCGGGAATCGGGGTGCTCTGATTTATGGAGTGCGGGAGCTTGCTCCCGCTTTTGGATGCGGGGCGCCTCCTCAAGCGGAGCAAGCTCCTCTTGTAAGAGCGGCGGCAAGCCGCCGCACTCCATACTTTAGAGCGGCCCTACGGGGTCGGCCCCTCATGCTTCGTTTCTTCATTTCTTCCCTTGACTACCTGAGCTAATATGCTACTCTTCTTCCCGTGAGCGCCAGAAATGCAGACGCGGGCGGCAAAGGGACTGTGGCGGGGCGGGACAGCACCAGCTCAATCCCAACGGTCTCTTTTCGTCCTTCCGCCATACCTGACCAATTTACTCATGATTACCATTTAGGACCCAAAACGCTGATTTTTGATCGCATTATTCTCATTTTTGAGAAAAATAGTCACAAGTGTCTGTCCATGAACAACTTACACACAAAATTGAGATTTTCAAAGTCCAATCTGATCAAGCCTAATCAAGCCTAATCAAGCCCAATCAAGGTTAATCGTGCCATTTTCTTGAGACGCAATGCCTCCAAATCCATCAATCCGATACATGACAAATTCACTCAGGATTGCCCCCCCTGCGGAGGTTGGAATCGCTTGGAACCTTGCCTTTGAATCCGTGAATCACAAGCCGGGCAATAGTCGCCAGACGCAGGGCCTTCATGAACGGCACTTCGATCCCTCCATGCGCTTGAGTTTTCGCTTTATCCGAGAAGAGAATTGAGGTTTGATAGGGGAATGCACCTGAAGAAGATCAGTTTGATCGGCGCCGGCTTGCTGGGCGGCTCGCTGGGGCTGGCGATCCGCAAGCGGGAATTGTCGGCGAGAGTGCATGCGTACGTGCGGCGCGCGGAGAGCGTGGAGGAATGCCGGAGGATGGGCGTCGCGCAGTTGGCCACGCAAAATATAAAGGAGGCGGTGGAGGGTGCGGAACTGGTGATTTTATGCACACCGCTTTCGCAAATGCGGGAACTGACGCTGCAAATGCGGCCTTATTTGGCGGCGGGCGCGGTGGTGACGGATGTCGGTAGCGTGAAGGCGGGGGTGGTGCAGGAATTGGAGCCGCTTTTGAGCAAGGTCAAGGCCATGTTTGTGGGAAGTCATCCGATGGCCGGCTCGGAGAAGGCCGGGCTGGCGGCCGCGCGCGCGAACCTGTTTGAGAACGCCATTTGCCTGGTCACGCCGACGCCGCAATCGCCCGTGTGTGCGGTGGAAGCGGTGCAGGATTTTTGGAAGGCGCTTGGAGGATGTCCGGTGCGGATGTCGCCGGAGATGCATGACGATCTGGTGAGCCGTTCGAGCCATTTGCCTCACGTGGTGGCGGCGGAATTGGCGAATTATGTGTTAAGCCCGGCGCACCCCCGGGAACAGGCGATGGTGTGCGCGAGCGGCTTCCGGGATACGACGCGGATCGCGGCCAGTTCGCCAGAGATGTGGCGGGACGTCGCGATGGCGAATCGGAAGAACTTGAGCCGGGTGCTGGGCGTCTTTATCGAGGATTTGCAAGAATTCCAGCTTGCGCTGGAACGGGAGGACGCGGGGGCGATTGAGGAGTTTTTCACCAAGGCCAGGCAGCGGCGCGAGAAATGGCGCGCCCACTCGGACACGATGTCGGCGGAATGAGGTATGGTTGAACTAATCGAGATTAAGCCACTGGAAAAACCGGTGGCGGCGGAGATCACGGTGCCAGGGTCGAAGAGCCTGACCAATCGGGCCTTGATCCTGGCGGCACTGGCGGGCGGGGAAACGACGCTGCGGGGCGCGCTATGGAGCGAGGACACGCAGATTATGGTTGAGGGGCTTCGACGGCTCGGCTTCGTGATCCGGGTGCGACAGGAGCGCAGGGAGGCGTGCAATCGGACGCTGGTCGTGCGCGGGTTGGGCGGTCGTGTGCCGAACGGAGGGACGGCCGCCCGTCCGCTGGAGCTCTTTGCCGGGAACGCCGGGACTGTAGCGCGGTTTTTGGCGGCGCTGGTTTGTCTGGGCCGCGGGGTTTACCGGTTGGACGGAACATCGCGGATGCGGGAACGGCCGCAGGCGGGGTTGTTTGGGGCGTTGCGGGAATTGGGCTACCGTGTGGATTCGCCGAACGACCGGTTGCCCGCGGTTATTTTTGGAAGCGGCCCGCGCGAGGGCGCGGCTTGCGCGGTGGGGACGAAGGAGAGTTCGCAATTCGCGTCCGCGCTGGCCCTGTGCGCGGAGCGCGGCTTATGGCAGGTCACTCTGGCGGGAAAGAACGCCGAGGCGGAGCGTTATGTGCGGATGACGCGGGAGTTGATAAGGGAATTTCCCCGGCGCGGCGGGGAATTTCAAGTGGAAGCGGACGCATCGAGCGCGAGTTATTTTTGCGCGGCCCAATGGCTGATGCATCCGCCCAGTTCCATCACCGTGGCCTCGTTCCCGGTTTCGGATTGGCAGATGGACGCGGCATTTCCGCGTTTTCTGCCGCTGCCGGCGACGGTGTCGCGGCGGACGCAGCTTGGCGACAGCATCATGACGGCGATGGTGGTGGCGCCATTCGCAGCCAGGCCGGTGAGGTTCACGCATTTGGAACGGCTGCGGGGGCAAGAGTGCGAGCGGGTGGCGGCGATGCGGACGGAACTGGCCAAGTGCGGCGTGCGGGTGGCCGAGAAGGGGCAGAGTCTGACGATCTGGCCGGCATTGGAACTGCGCGGGGCGGAGATCGAAACTTACGGGGATCACCGGGTGGCGATGTGTTTTGCGATTCTGGGATTGAAAGTCGGGGGCATTAGAATCAAGAATCCTTCCTGTGTGATGAAGACGTTTCCCAATTTTTTTCAAAAGCTGGTCGGGCGACCGCCGGGCGGGCTGGGCGCGGTTATTGTTGACGCGCGGAGCCGGCGGCGGCTGGCCGTGGCGGATTTGTTCGCAACCTGAAAAACCATTGAAGACAGAAAACATTGTAATCGCCATTGACGGCACGAGCGCCTCTGGCAAGAGCACGAACGCCAAACGGGTGGCCCGGGAGCTGGGCTACACTTATGTGGACACCGGGGCGATGTATCGGACGCTGGCCTGGCACGCTTTGAAGCAGGGTGTGGACCCGAACGACGCGAAGGCCGTGGCGGCGCTGTGCCGCAAATGGAAGACGTCGCTGGAATGCGCGGATCACCAGGTGATTCTGCGGGTGAGCAGTTACTACCCGGAAAAGGAAATCCGCACGGCCGAAGTCAGCGCCGCGGTGCCGCATGTCGCCGCGGTGCCGGGCGTCCGGCAATGGATGAAGCGCAAACAGCGGGAGTGCATCAAGTTCGGCAACCTGGTGATGGAAGGGCGGGACATCGGCACGCATGTTTTTCCCGAAACCGGTTTGAAATTTTATCTTGACGCCAGCCTCCAGGAACGCACTCAGCGGCGGGCGGCCGAGGGCATCCGCGAGAATCTGGCCGCGAGGGACCGGCGGGACAGCGAACGGGCGGCTGCGCCGTTGATGATCGCTCTGGGGGCGACGGTGATCAACAACTCGCGCATGACCGCCGAGCAAACCAGCGCGCGGATTCTCGGTGAAGTCAAGAAGAAGTTAGCCGAGGCCGCGCCGCGTCCGCCGGCATGAACGGGCGCCCTCCAGCACCGCCATCGGGCGGTTTGGCTTTGTCAGGATGCGGCGCAATGAACCCGAGTTACAGAATCGGGTGGCATTTATTTCGCGCCGTGTTCCGATTTTACTTTGGCTGGCGGGTGTGCAATCCCGAACGGGTGCCGGAGTCGGGGCCGGTGATACTGGCGTGCAACCATGCGAGTTTTCTGGATCCGCCGCTGGTGGGGGCGGCCTTGGGGCGACCTATCAACTATTTGGCGCGGGCCTCGCTTTTCCGTTATCCCATCGCGGGCGCGATTCTGCGCTCCTGGCAGGTGGTGCCGGTGGACCGGGACGGCGGAACGGGCCGCGGATTCAAGGCAATTCTGGACAGGCTGGAGCGCGGCGGGGCGATCATCCTGTTCCCGGAAGGCACGCGGACGCTGGACGGGCGGCTGCAACCGGCGCGATCGGGCATTGGGCTGGCGGTCATCAAGTCCGCCGCGCCCGTCGTGCCGGTGCGGGTGTTCGGGACCTTCGACGCATACGGCAAGCACCGGCGCTGGCCGCATCCGCGGCAATTGACGGTCAAGTATGGCCGGCCGCTGGATTTCGCGGCGCCGCGGGCCGAGGCGGCGGTCTGCACAAAGCCGCGTGTCAAAGAGATTTACCAGGAGGCGGCGGATGAAATCATGGCTGCCATCGGGCGGCTCGAGCCGGTGGAGGACTGAAGGGATTGCGGATTGCGGATAAATGGACTATCTCTTGAAACTATGAGTGCGAAAGAAATTCTCCTGGAAGTGGCGGAAAAGTTGCCGCCGGATGCCACGCTCGTTGACGCCATTTACGAGCTGGAGTTTCGTCAGGCCGTCCAACAAGGGTTGGATGAATTGGACCGCGGCGAAGGTTTGCCGATTGAACAAGTGCGGTCCAAAATCGCCGAATGGGCTGGAAAATAATCATCGCTCCGTCAGCGGACGCCGATTTGGCGGATATTGTCCGTTATGTTGCCCGGCACAATCCCGATGCGGCGGCCCGCCTGGGTTATGACTTGATCACGCGCGCCGAAAAAGTCGCGGCGTTTCCTGAGATCGGCCGTATGGTACCGGAGTTTCGGAATTCGAATCTGCGCGAGGTTGTTTGCCGGTCTTATCGCGTCATCTACCGCATCCGGCACGACGAGCAGCGGATCGACATTGTCCGCTTCTGGCATGCGGCGCGCGGGTTCCCTCACATTCCCATGGAAGCGACTTAACAGGCGTCAGTATAGAAAGCAGATATGCAAAGCCAATCGGAAACGGAACGCAGCAAAAAGCATGTTTACGACGAGAGCAAAATCAAGACGCTCTCGTCCCTCGAACACATCCGCCTGCGGACCGGCATGTACATCGGCCGCATCGGCGACGGTTCGCATGGCGACGACGGCTGCTACATCCTGATGAAGGAAGTGGTGGACAACGCGGTGGACGAATTCATCATGGGCTACGGGAAGGAGGTGCAGATCACCATAGAGGACAACGCGGTGAGCGTGCGGGATTTCGGGCGCGGGATTCCGCTGGGCAAAGTGGTGGATTGCGTCTCCAAGATCAACACCGGCGCGAAATATAACGACGACGTTTTCCAGTTCAGCGTCGGGCTGAACGGGGTCGGCACCAAGGCGGTGAACGCGTTGTCGAGGGAATTCCTGGTGCGGAGCTATCGCGGCGGGGAATTTGTGGAAGCCGGTTTCAAAACCGGCAAACTGAAGAGCGAGAAGAGCGGAAAGGCGGCCGGGGAACCGGACGGGACGTTCATCCGCTTCGTGCCGGACCCGGAGATTTTCAAGGCATCGCGGTTCCAGGCGGAACATGTGGAACGGCGGCTGCGGCATTACAGCTACTTGAACAGCGGCTTGAAGCTAATCTACAACGGGCAGACGTTTGTGTCGCGCAACGGGCTGCTGGACTTGGTGCTGGAGGATTTGCGGGCGGACAACGCGGAACCGATTTACACGCCGCTGCATTACGCGGGCAAGACGCTGGAGTTTTGTTTCACACACAGCAACAGCCGTTACGGGGAGACATTTTTCTCGTTCGTCAACGGTCAGTACACCAGCGACGGCGGGACGCACCTGAGCGCGTTCCGCGAGGGCCTGCTCAAGGCGGTGAATGAATACGCGAAGGCCAAATTCGAGGGCGATGACGTGCGCGAGTGCATGATCGGCGCGGTGGCAATCCGGCTGCAGGACCCGGTTTTTGAATCGCAAACCAAGAACAAGCTGGGCAACACCGAAATCCGCTCCGACCTGGTCAACACGGTGCGGGAGGAATTGCTGCATTTTTTCAACCGCAACAAGGAAGTGGCGGAGAAGATCATCGCCAAGGCCGAGGACACCCGGCAATTGCACAAGGAATTGCAGGAGGTCAAAAAGCTGGCGCGCGAGCGGGCCAAGGCGATTACGCTGCGCATCCCGCAGCTCAAGGACTGCAAAATTCACTTTGACAAAGCGAAAGGCAAGGGGCATGGGTCCATGATTTTCCTCACCGAGGGGCAGTCCGCTGCCGGCTCGATTGTCAGTTGTCGCGATGTTGCGACGCAGGCGATTTTCGTGCTCAAAGGCAAACCGCTCAACGTTTGGGACCTGAAGCGCGACATTGTTTATCGCAACGACGAAATGTACAACTTGATGCGCGGCTTGGATATCGAGGACAACATCGAGCGATTGCGCTACGAGAAGGTGATTCTGGCGACGGACGCGGACGTGGACGGACTGCACATTCGCAATTTGCTGATCACGTATTTTTTCCGGTTTTTCGAGAAACTGGTCCACGATGGCCATCTGTTCGTGCTGGAGACGCCGCTGTTCCGCGTGCGCGACCGGGAGCAGACGATTTATTGCTACAGCGAGGCGGAGCGGGATGCCGCGTTGTCGAAGCTGGGCAAGAGCGCCGAGATCACGCGCTTCAAGGGCCTGGGCGAAATCACGCCGTCTGAGTTCAAGCAGTTCATAGGCGACAAAATGAAACTGAGCCAGGTGGAGTACGCGTCCAAGCCGGACGCGGCGGGCATCCTGGGATTTTACATGGGGAAGAACACCCCCGAGCGCAAGGATTACATCATGGAAAACCTGGTTGTGCCGGTGGAGGATTGAATGTGTAAATGCCAAAGCGGCTTGCCCGGATGGGGTGTCGTGATAAACTAGAATTATGAGCAGCAAAGAAATCGCCGTGGCTTTGATAGGCAAGTTGCCGGAAGAGGCAACGTTGATGGACATCGCCCAGGAAATCGAATTGGTCGCAGGCATCCGTAAGGGTACCGAGGAACTCGACAGGGGCGAAGGAGTAACCGCCGAGGAAGTGCGGAAGCAGATTTCAAAATGGGCCAAATCTACATAGTCATCTTCGCGCCGCAGTCCTTACGCGACTTGGAAGCCATTGTTCGTTTTATCAGTCTCCACGCTGGAGGTGAAACGGCGGAGAGGCTGGGCAAACAGCTAGTCGAAAAATCGCTATCTCTCCGCAGTCTTCCCGAACGCGGTCGAATTGTGCCGGAAACCGGGCTCCCCTATCGCGAAATAATTTACAGGAGTTACCGCGTTATCTATCGTTTGAACGGCGACAACATCGAAATTGTCCGGTTTTGGCACGCCGCCCGTGGTGTGCCAGAAATAGATTCCGACGAATTCGGACGTGGCGACCCGCAACATGGAATTTAGTAATGAGGAATTCGGCGAGCAGATCCGCAATCCGCAATTTCTAATCATGCCATCTAAACGCAAATCACAAGATCAGCCGCAACTGGCGTTGCCCTCTCCACCCACGACGCCCGCGGCGCCACCATCGCCCGCGCAGACACCTCCACAAGTTCCAATGGACCAGAACAAAGATGGCTCGCACGTTCAGGCCGAGGCGGTGGAGGTCGCGCCGCACCGGGAGTTTGTGCCGGGGAAGATTGATCTCGCGTTGCACAGGCGCGTGGACCGAAGTTTCCTGGACTACGCTTCTTATGTCATTCGCGACCGGGCCATTCCCCGGCTGTCGGACGGACTCAAACCGGTGCAGCGGCGCATTCTTTGGGCCATGCACGAAAGCGATGACGGGCGGTTCACGAAGGTCGCCAACGTGCGGGGCGACGCCACCAAGTATCATCCGCACGGCGACGCTTCGATTGACGCCGCGCTGGTGGTGCTGGCCAACAAGCGTTACCTGATCGAAGGCCAGGGGAATTTCGGTAACATCCACACCGGCGATCCCGCCGCGGCCCCGCGCTATATCGAATGCCGCCTGACCGAGTTGGCGCGCACCGAGTTGTTCAACGACGCGCTGACGGAATTTGTCCCCAGCTACGACGGGCGGAAGAAGGAGCCAGTCGCGCTGCCAAGCAAACTGCCGCTGCTCCTGATGCTGGGAACCGAAGGGATCGCGGTCGGGATGTCGTGCTGCATTTTGCCGCACAATTTTCCGGAGTTGCTCCAGGCGCAGATCGCCATTTTGAAGAAGCAGCCGTTCAGGGTGCTGCCGGATTTCCAAACGGGCGGGTTGATGGACGCTCGCGAATACCGCGACGGCGCTGGGCAGATCACGGTGCGGGCCAAGATCAAAATCAAGGACGATACCACCATCGTCATCAAGGAAATCCCGCCCAACACCACAACGGAAACGCTGCTGGCGTCCATCGAAGACGCGTCGCGCAAGGGCAAGATCAAGGTGAGGAGCATCAACGATTTCACGGCGGGCGAGGTGGAGATTGAAGTGCGGGCGCCAAGTGGCGTGACGGCGGAGCAATTGGCGGACGCGCTTTACGCGTTCACGGATTGCGAGACCACGCTGTCCAGCCGGCTGGTGGTCATTCGGGACAACCGGCCGGTGGAGATGACGGTGTCGGAGGTGTTGAGGGAAAACACGGCGCAATTGGTGGACCTGCTTAAGCGCGAGCTGGAGTTGCGGGAAGCGGAGCTGCAGCAGGAACTGCATTCCAAGACGCTGGTGCGCATCTTCATCGAGAACCGGATTTACAAGACCATCGAACAATGCCGCACCAACGAAGCGGTCGTCCAGGCCGTGCAGGACGGCTTTAAGCCATTCCGCCGCCAGATGTATCGCGATCTGTCCGCCGAGGACATTGAGATGCTCCTGGGCGTGCGTATCCGCCGCATTTCCCTCTTTGACATCAACAAACATCGCGAGGAGATGGACAAGGTGAAGGCCGAATTGGAGCAGACCCGCGGCTATCTCAAGAATGTGACCAAGTACGCCATCGCCCATTTGGAGGCGCTTTTTGCAAAGTACGGCCCCGTTTATCCGCGCCTGACCAAGTCGAGCCGCTACGACGAAGTGGACGCGCGCGAGGCGGCCTTCAAGGCGTTCAAGGTGGCTTACGACCGCGAATCAGGCTACGTGGGGCACAAGGTTTCCGGCGAGGAGTTCAAGCTGGACTGCACGAAATTTGACAAGCTGCTGATGGTGTTCAAGGACGGGCATTACCGGGTGGTGGAGCTTCCTGAAAAATTATTTGTCGGGCCGGACATGGTTTATTGCGGGCTGCCGGAACGGGACCGCGTCATAACCGTGGCCTATACCAACCGGGAGGCGAGCTATTTGAAACGGTTCACTTTTGGCGGGACGATTTTGAACAAGGAGTATTTCTGCATTCCGCCGAAGTCGAGAATCCTGTTCTTTGAGCCGGAGACGCCGGCGGAGTTGTTCATCCGTTACAAGGCGGCGCCGTATCAGAAGATCAACCAGCAGACCTGCCGTCCGTCGCAGGTGGAAGTCAAAGGCCCGAAGACGCGCGGGCGGCAGATTTCGATCAAGGAAGTGGCGGCCATCAACAGCAAACCGCCGCGCGGGTGGGACGCCGAAGCAGCGACGACGAAACTGGAATTCGTTTGAGCGCGGTATCCTTTGGCGCAGGGCAAAAATCTTCACTGGGGAGGCAGGCGGCACCAAGAGACCACGGGACTACGGACCATGGGACTACAGTGACCGGCCTTGCGCCGGGGGGAAACCGGCGGCACACCCGTTACACCGTTACATTACCTATGAGAAACGGCGCTTTTCGACCCGTTACATAACCGTTACATAGTGTCCGGCAGGAAACTCCCGATTTTTTTCCAGGATGGCGTCTGATGAATTCAGGATTGGACGCGTTTGTCCCGGCGACTATTCAAAATTCTTCCTGACAAGTTTTTTCATCCTTTTGCACGCGG
>Ga0302320_10011152_pt1 | contig 19092 bp, 18 predicted proteins | sample Bog_T0_3_FD_202130 | JGI IMG/M metagenome (GOLD analysis project Ga0302320, IMG submission 202130) | Peat permafrost microbial communities from Stordalen Mire near Abisko, Sweden - Bog_T0_3 | ecosystem: Environmental > Terrestrial > Soil > Wetlands > Peat | place: Sweden: Abisko, Stordalen Mire... | reverse complement strand
GGACCGACCCCTCTAAGGATGTTTGGGGACGGATTCTACAAATAGGTCGCTGCTCTGCAGCTGGGATTTGCGCCAGTGGCGAAGGATAGAAGGCGGTTTTGCAAAAGGGTTGCGTGTTTGGGGGGGCCGGGGCACCCATAGTTTTTCGCCCCGTCTTCTTCAGAATTCATGCGAAGGGAACTTGATTTTTCGCCCTCCGGTTTTGCCGGGCGGCAGTATGGTGCTTGCGCACAGCCACCGAGCAGGCGAGACGCCCGCCGCCACCACGGAGAGGGCGTTGGTTGGCAATGGCGGCGACTCTTTCCGGTCTATCTTCGCAACAGTACCGGCGACGGCGCGCACAGGAGTGACTCGCCCTAACTCGTCGGCCATGCGGGCCGCATCAACTGAATTCCTGGGTTCAATGGCCGAACTTCGTTTTGGAAAAATCTCTGCCGGTGGCTGACGAGGCCTCTTGGGGGCGGACTGGGTTAAAAATTGGCCGCTGGGGCGTTCGTTTACCGGGTCAACCTTTTGCGTGCGTAATGGGGGTGGATCTGCTTTAATAGTCGGCTCTGATTTGTATGGAAGATACCAATTCATTAATTGAGCAGCGGAAAACCAAGCTTCAACAACTGGAAGCCAAGGGCGTTTTCCCGTTCAAAAACAAATTTACCCCGTCGGAATCCTGCGCCGCCGCCCGCGGAAATTATGTCGAGGGCCGGGAGGTGGCTGTGGCGGGCCGGATCACCGCGCACCGGGACATGGGTAAATCCATGTTCATCGATGTGCGCGACCAAAGTGGCCGGATTCAGGCCTATGCGCAGAAGAATGTGCTGGGCGATGACCAGTTTCATATTTTCAGCCACCTGGACCTGGGCGATTTCATTGGCGTGAAGGGGCATTTGTTCATCACGAAGACCGGCGAGATTTCGGTCAAGGTGTCGGGTTTTACCATTTTGGCCAAGGCGCTGCGGCCGTTGCCGGGCAAGTGGCATGGTTTGGAAGACACGGAAACGCGGTATCGCCAGCGCTATCTGGATTTGATCTCCAATCCCGACGTCATGAAGGTGATGCTCCAGCGGAGCGCGATTATTCATGAAATCCGGGATTTTTTCCATAACCGCGGTTATGTGGAAGTGGAGACCCCCGTGATGCAGGGCATTCCCGGCGGCGCGGCGGCGCAACCGTTCAAAACGTTTCATAACGCCTTGGGCTGCGAATTTTACCTGCGCATTGCGCTGGAATTATATCACAAACGCCTGCTGGTGGGCGGAGTGGACAAGCTGTTTGAGATTGGTAAAAATTTTCGTAATGAAGGCCTTTCGCGCCGGCATAATCCGGAATTCACCATGCTGGAAGCATACTGCGCGTATGGGGATTACGAGGTCATGATGGAGATCGTGCAATCGCTCATCTGCCAGGTGGCGCAGAAGGTGTTGGGCACTTTGAAGATTGAGACCAAGGATGCCGAGGGCCAGGTGACGAAGACGATTGACCTCACGCCGAACTGGCGCCGGGCGAAATACAAGGATCTGGTCCGCGAGAAGGTGGCCGAGAAAACTCAGGGCAAGATTTCCGACTGGTTCACGCTGACGCCGGAAGAGCGCCGCCGGGTGGCGATTGAGGACTTGCAGATGGCGGGCGACATTGCGAAGGGCTACGAAGATTTTGAAGTGACGGGCGCGGTGTTTGAAAAGTTGATTGAGCCCACGCTGATTCAACCCACGTTTGTGACGCATTTGCCGAAGGAACTGGTGCCGCTGGCCAAGCTGACGCCCGATGATCCCAGCACGGTGGAGGTGTTCGAATGCTGCATCAATGGGCAGGAGATTTCGCCCGGTTACACGGAACAGAATGATCCGGTGGCGCAACGGGCGACGTTGGAGCACCAGGCGGGCGGGGAAACGCAAAAGCTGGACGAGGATTTTCTGGTGGCCCTGGAGCACGGCATGCCGCCGGCCGGTGGCATCGGCATTGGAATTGACCGGTTGTGCATGATGCTGCTGGGGCAGGAGAGCATCCGCGACGTGATTCTTTTCCCGCAGTTGAAACCGAAATGAATTTCTCCAAGCCATTGCGGAATCTGGGGAATAGCTATGCCTGCGTCGGGTTCAGTTTGGAACGTGACGAGGATAGGCATGGTGCGTCTGAGTCGGGCATCAACGTCGGAATGGATTATTTAGTTTCAGAGACTCACGTGCTCTCACCCCTCACCCCGGCCCTCTCCCCGTTGAGGGGCGAGGGAGCCGCGAACGGACACCACTATTATTCCTTCGGCGTTCGGCATAGCTACGACGGCGTGCAGAGGACTGCCCGCCCCACCCAGTTTGGTTCGGGGGAGGTGAGCAGGTCCGAATGGAGCCGGGGGCTTTCCATAAACCTCACTAAGTTTGCGTGCGAAGGGAACGAGGTTTTGGGCGAACGGTTTTGCCGCCGGGCGGGACGCCGCGGCTCCACGGCAGGCGAGACGCCCGCCACTACGATGGGAGTCGGCCGCGCTGCCAAAGACGGTGCGAACAGAAACCAATTTTTCCATTATCCAATATAAATCATGCTTACGGTAGCTGGCATCAGCAAATCATTTGGCGGTCGCGAATTGTTCGACGACGTATCCCTTTCACTACAGGCGGGCGAGCGGGTGGCGATAGTCGGCCCGAACGGAGCGGGCAAATCCACGCTGCTCAAAATCATTTTGGGCCAGGAGGAGGCCGATGGGGGTGAAGTGACCTTTATTCGCGGCACGAGCGTGGGGTATCTGCCGCAGGAGAGCGAACCGGCCGGCAACGAAACGGTCATGGATATCACCGTGCCGCATGATCACGAGCACGACGGCCAGTTTGTCGCGAAGGCCAAGCAAATTTTGGCGAGCCTGGGATTCAAGCAGAGTGATTTTGACCGGCCGGCGCGGGAGTTGTCCGGCGGCTGGGTCATGCGGGCGCATCTGGCGCGCTTACTGGCGCAGGAACCCGACCTATTGATGCTGGACGAGCCGACGAACCATCTGGACTTGGAGACGCTGATCTGGTTTCAGGATTATTTGATCCATTATCCGGGCGCGATTTTGCTGATCTCGCATGATCGCGAATTTTTGAACCGGCTCTGCACACACATTGCCGAGCTGCGGATGTCGCGGATTTTGCGGTACACGGGCAATTACGACACGTATCTGGAGCAACGGGCGTCGGCGGAAGCGACGATGGCGGCGACGGCGGTGGCGCAGCAGCGGGAGATCGACCGGTTGCAGCTTTTCGTGGACCGGTTTCGGGCCAAGAACACCAAGGCCGCGCAGGCGCAGAGCAAGATGAAGCAGATTGAGCGGCTGAAAGAGGACATGGTGGCGGGGCCGAGCGGGCCGGAAGCCACGGTGGGATTTCGTTTTCCGCAACCGCTGCGCAGCGGCCAGCGGGTGATCACGCTGAAAAACATCCGGTTTGGGTACGGCGACAAATTGATCTATGACGGCATGAATTTCGAGGCCGAGCGGCACGAGCGCACGGTCTTGGTGGGACCGAACGGCGCGGGCAAATCGACCTTGTTAAAACTGCTGGCCGACGTGCTGCAACCGCAGGGGGGCGAGCGCATATTGGGGCATAACGTCAAACACGGTTATTTTGCGCAACATCGGGCCGCCATGCTCAATCCCAAGAGCACGGTCATGGAAGAGGCGCTGGACACGCCGCAACGGATTACCGAGCAGGCCATCCGGAATATTTTGGGCAGTTTCCTGTTTCGCGGCGACGACGTTTTCAAGCCGGTGAGCGTGTTGAGCGGCGGAGAGAAAAGCCGGCTGGCGCTGGTAAAACTTTTGCTGGACCCGCCGAATCTTCTGCTGATGGACGAGCCCACCACGCATTTGGACCTGGCGAGCGTGGACGCGCTGATTGAGGCATTGAAGCAATATGAAGGCACGTTGATCTTCATCAGCCATGATGTGCATTTCATCCGGGCGCTGGCGAACCATGTGGTGCGCGTGGAGAACGGCACCCTGCGGCGATTCACCGGCGGCTACCAATATTATTTGGACAAGACCTCGCAATCGGCCCGGGCGGCGTTGACGAGTTCCAGTTTTGCGGCCGCCGCACCGGCGCGGCAAGCGGTGTCCGGTGCGGACCGGAAGGAGCAGAAGCGGCTGGAAGCGCAGCAGCGCCAGGCGCGTTCGCACAAACGGCAGGAGATCCAGCACCGGATCCACCACCTGGAGAAACAGATTCAGGCATTGGAGACGAAGCAAAAGGAGCTGAGCTTCGAGTTGGAAAAACCGGAGTCGTATGCGGGTGGAAGGGCGATGCAGATCAACCGGGAGCTGGTGGAAGTTCACGACCAGTTGCCGGTATTGACCGCGAAATGGGAGGCGGCTTCGCGCGAATTGGAGCAATTCGGCCAGCCGTCCGCGAGTTGAATCGGCTTGGCAGCGGGGGAGGGTTCTGTTTAATTGGCCGCGCTCAATGAGAAAGTACCCCGTCATTTGCCTGCTGATGCTGTGTGCCGCGTGCGGTCTGCGGTCGGCCCGGGGGCAGGAGGCGGATCGGATTGTGCAGGGACCGCTGAGCGAGCTCATCTCGGGAGTGCCCGAGGGTGTCTGGAGCCACAATTTCTTTTCCGGCATATCCGTGGGGACCAACGGGGTCTATGTGCGGCGCGGGGACACGCTCCTGATGGCGCAACAGGTGGTAATGGGCACCAACGACGAAGTCGAGGCGGACGGCCATGTCCGAATCGAGTCGTCGGGCGCCCTGTGGCTGGGCGAGCACATCACGTATAATTTTGCGACGCATCAGATGCGGAGCGAACAATTCCGCACCGGCAAGACGCCGGTGTTTGCTTCCGGAAGCAGCCTGCAAGGCAACGTTACGAACCAAACCTACACCGCCCGCAAAGTGGTGGTGACCACCGACGATTTTAGCGATCCCACCTTCGAGTTTCGCGCGGCCAAGGTGGTGATCGTTCCGAAAAAATATGTGGAAATGTGGCATGCGACTCTTTACGTGGAAGGCGTCCCGGTCTTTTACTTTCCTTATTACCGGCGCAACATCGGGTATCGCGCGAACAATTTTGATTTCATGCCGGGGGATCGCAGCCTTTATGGCCCGTATTTGCTGACGACGTATCGCTGGTTTGCGGGCGACAACGCGGACGGGAAGATTCACCTCGATTTTCGGGCGCGGCGCGGGGTCGGTTTGGGACCGGACGTCAATTTGCAGATGGGCCAATGGGGGGATCTGGGGCTGAAATATTATTACACGCACGACGACCGTCCCAATTTAGGCACGAACGGGCTGCCGAATTTCGGGAACGTTCCGGAGAATCGCCAACGGTTCTACGTGGGGTATCAAGCGACGCCGGCGACCAATTTTAATGTCAAAGCCCTGGTCAATTATCAGACGGATCCCTTCGTGCTGCATGATTTCTTTGAGAACGATTACCAGGCCAATCCCCAACCCAATACCTTGGTGGAAGCGAATCAGCATTGGGACAACTGGAGCCTGGATGCGCTGACCACGCCGCGCGTGAACAGTTTCTTCAATCAAATCGAACGGCTGCCGGATGTGAAACTGACCGGCTTTCGCCAGCAAATTTTGGATTCGCCGTTGTATTACGACAGCGAAAGTTCGTTTGGCTATTACCGCTCGTTCATCGCCGACACGAACGGGGCGTATCCGAATCCGGACGGCATTTATGCGAGTTCCGCGGCGCGGGGCGACACCTACCATGAATTACTGGTGCCGTGGACGTTTTTCAACTTCTTGAATGTGACGCCGCACCTGGGCGGACGGATCACGTATTACAGCAGTGAAAGCGCGGCGGCGGGGACGAATGACGAGACGTATCGCGAAGTGTTTGATACCGGCATTGGCACCTCGTTCAAAGCCAGCCGGGTGTGGAGCGGCGCCACCAATTCGCTGATGCAGGTGGACGGGCTGCGGCATGTTTTCGAGCCGTCCATCAACTATGTGTATGTTCCCCGGCCCAGCACGCCGCCGAACCAATTGCCGCAGTTTGATTCGGATCTGCCGAGCCTGATGCTGTTGCCGGTCCAGTTTCCCGATTACAACAACATTGATTCCATCGACAGCGAGAACGTCATTCGTTTCGGGGTGCGAAACACGCTGCAAACCAAGCGGGACGGGGTGATCGATAATCTAGTGGATTGGAATATGCTTTTGGACTGGCGGTTGCGGCCCGATCGCGGGCAAAACACGTTTAACGATCTTTATTCCAAACTGGTGTTCAAGCCAAGGGTGTGGCTATCCCTGGAATCGCAATTGCGCTATGACATCAATGACAGCCAGCTCAACATGGCGTTTCACCAGTTAATCTTTGCTCCGAACGACCGCTGGAGCTGGGGACTGGGGCACTGGTATTTGCATGGTGGATTTGTGGGTAATGGCGCCAATTATATCACCAGCACAATGTTTTACCGGGTGAGCGACAACTGGGGATTGCGGACGACCCACGATTTCGACGCCCAGTCGGGCCGCTTGCAGCAACAGTTTTACACGTTGTACCGCGATTTGCGGAGCTGGACGGCGGCGCTGACTTTCCGCGTGATTGATAACGGAATCGGTCCGCAAGACTTCACCGTGGCGTTTGCGTTTTCGCTCAAGGCATCACCGCAAATGCGGGTGGGCGACGATACGGTCAGCCCGGACCATTTGGTGGGAGAGTAGCGCATCAAATTACTTCAATTCAAAATATTCCTGGGGGCCGGTGAGGCTGTTGGTGTAAGGGCTGGTGGCCCCGCTGATCGGCGTGAAGATGCTGGTAAGGGTCGGGGCGTGGTAAAGTGAATACGCGGGGTCATTCCACGTCAAAACCAACTTGGCGCCAGCCACGGCGGTTTGCAGGGTGGGAGTCAGCACTATTTTAAAGATCGAGCCATCACCCAGAGAGATGCCTTGAATGCCCGTGAGAGCGGCGCCATACAAGGCGCCGCCGGACAATATCAACGTGTAGGGATCACCGCCATCGGTGAACTGAAAAGAATGGAGCACGGTAAAACCGGTCCCTGCGGTGCTGATTGTGAACACGGTTCCCTGCGCGCCGCTGCCGCCGTAGGTCGTGGTGCCGTACAAAGTATCACCGGACAAAACCAGACCGGTAAGATCGTAAGGTTGCAGTCCATCCACGTTGGCGCCCCCCGCCAGCGAGAAATCGTAAAGATTGGTAAAATTGAGGCCGTCGGTATCGATCCGGAAAATGTTGCCGGAACCGTTTGTGCCGCCTTGAAATGTCACCCCATAGAGGGTGTTGCCGCTGAGGGTGGGCGTGGCGTAGGGAGCCCAGCCGTTGGTCTGCTTGAAATCGAACAGGTCGGCGAAGCCGGCCCCACCCACCCGGTAGACATAACCATCGGCAAAACGACCGGCCGAATAGGCGAAGCCAAAAATACCATTGCTGGTCACCACCACACCACCATAAGGATCCGCATAATATGATCATATCGGCAAACAGCATCCTTCACGGAATTTTTTTACCAATGCCCAGATTGAATTTTTCATATTAATTCATCGCGGCGCCGGCTGTCCGGCGGATTTTATTCCGCCATTATAGGATCACTGCCGAAAGTCTATTCCAAAGCGGGGAGGGTGATACTCAGGGTGGTGCCTTGGCCGGATTCGCTGCGGGCGGCGATGATGCCGCCGTGTTCGCGGATGATCCGGTCGCAGATGGTCAGACCGAGGCCGGTGCCATTTTTTTTGGTGGTAAAAAACGGCTCAAAAAGGTGCTTGAGGTTTTCGCTGGAAATGCCGGCTCCGGTATCGTGCACGGCGATTAAAATCTGCCGGGGGGATCCCGGGGCCGCGGCTTGGAATTCGGTGGTCAGCGTCAGTACTCCATTATCGCCCAGCGCTTCAATGGCGTTCAGCAGCAGATTCATGAAGACCTGCTGGAGCTGGCCTTCGTCGCCGCGAACGGTGCCGCGCCCGGCCTGAAAATTCCGCACGACGTTGATCTGTTTGCCGCTGATCTGGTAATGCAGGAGGCGGAGGGCATGTTCGAAGAGATCGTGGATGTGCACGTCCGTCATGGCCGGGTCCGCGTTGCCGCGGGTGGGGCCGGCGAAGCGGAGCATCTGGGTGACGAGCGTGTCGATGCGGCGAAGTTCGCGCTGAACGGTTTCGGAGAGCTCGCGGTCCTCGCCCTTTTCGAGGAGGAGCTGAATAAAAGTATTGATGGCGACCAGGCCGTTTTTGATCTCATGGGCCACGCTGGCGGAGACGAGGCCGAGATTCGCCAGGCGATCGAGTCGCTGGATCTTCTGGTCAAAAGATTCTGCTTCGGCCGGATTACGGCCGCTGCCCGGAATTAAATCGTCGCAGGGTGTCATGTATGCAGTGTTGTGCCTCCCCAAGTGCCCCGGGCGATTCGGTTTTGACAACAAAGTCGGAGCCAAGGTAAAACAACTGAACTCGGGATGGCAACCAACAAAAAGTTAAATCACAAACCCCTGGTTTTTTGCGGCTGGCAATTCCAGGCGTTATGGTTAGGCTGGTGGCTCCATGAAGAAAAAGTTCGATGACATTGAGTCGGTGATTGCCGAAATCCGCAAGGGCAAGGTGGTGATCATGGTGGACGATGCGGACCGGGAAAATGAGGGGGACCTCATTATGGCCGGGCAGCATGTGAGCCCGGCAGCGATCAATTTCATGGCGCGATTTGGGCGCGGGCTCATCTGTGTTTCCACGACGGTCGAACGGCTGCAACAGCTCGGGATCGACCGGATGGTGCAACAGAATCGCGAGAGCCACCGGACGGATTTTCAAGTGAGCGTGGATGCGGCGCGGGGGATCACGACGGGAATCAGTGTGACCGACCGGGCCAAGACGATCCAGATCATGTCCGCCCCCGTGGCCGTACCGGAAGATTTGGTGCAGCCGGGGCATATATTTCCGTTGCGGGCACGCCCGGGCGGGGTGCTCCAACGGGCCGGGCACACGGAGGCGACGGTGGATTTGGTTCGGCTGGCGGGTTTGCGTCCCATCGGCGTGCTTTGTGAGATTTTGAACGAGGACGGCAGCATGGCACGCTTGCCCCAATTGTTAAAATTTGCCCGGAAACATCATCTGAAGATTTGCAGCATAGCGTCGCTGATTGAATACCGCCGGACGCGGGACAAACTGGTGGAACGGGTGGAAACCGTGAAGATGCCGACGGATTATGGCGATTTTGACCTGGCATTGTATCGTTCGAAAATTGACGGCCAACATCATCTGGCGCTGGTGCGGGGGGAGGTGGCCGGCAAGGAGAAGGTGCTGGTCCGGGTGCATAGCGAATGTCTGACGGGAGATGTATTTGGTTCCCGGCGATGCGATTGCGGACCGCAGTTGCATCATGCGCTCAAGCAGGTGGCGGAGGAAGGTTGCGGTGTGGTGCTGTATATGCGACAGGAAGGGCGCGGGATCGGCCTGGCGCCAAAGATTTTGGCTTACAAGCTGCAAGAACAGGGGTATGATACTGTGGAAGCCAATCAGAAGCTGGGATACGGGATGGACTTGCGGGAATACGGAGTGGGAGCGCAGATTCTGGCGGACTTGGGCCTAAAAACCATTCGTTTGCTGACCAACAACCCGAGAAAAATCGTGGGGCTGGCCGGCTACGGTTTGAAAGTAGTTGAGCGGGTTCCGATTAAGGTAAGTCCTAATCCGCACAACGAACGCTACTTAAAAACGAAACGCCAGAAGATGGGGCACCTGCTTTGATGGGTGTATCGTGTTAATAATCAATCACTTAAAATAATTAAAAAACGGCATAGTTTTTGTTTGCTCGTAAATGATTGATAATTCACACTAAAGGCAATCAGTCACAACCTATAATATGGCCAAACTCGTAGTGATAAATCAGGGATTGGCCGGTCTGTCATTGGAGTTGAACGAAAACTGGGCGACGATCGGTCGCGGCAACGGTAACGCGCTGCAGATCGTCGAAACCTCAGTTTCCGGGAAACATTGCGAAGTTCAGCTGATCGGAAACGAACTTAATGTTCGGGATTTACGGTCAACCAATGGCACGTTCGTCCGGGGCCAAAAAATCGCCGAAGCTGTCCTGAAACCAGGGCAGACCCTCCGCCTTGGTCAAGTCGAGTTGCGTTTTGAAGCGGACGTGGCCGCGCCGGTCACTCCCAAGTCCCCCGCTTCGGCGCCGCATCCGGGATCGCACCCGGCGCCGGTCATTCCCGTGGTTTCGTCGGTGCCCGTTCCGCCGGTGGTGCCGGTCGTGCCGGCCGCACCCAAGCCGACGCGCCCGGTGGTTCCCCCGGTGGCTCCCGTCACGCCGGTGGTGCCGGTGGTTGCGGCGGCGCCCGCTCCGGTAAAAGCAGAGCCTCCGGCGGCACCGGGCAAACGGTACAGTGTGCTGTTCGTGGATGACAATGAAGCCTTTCTTTCCATGTTCGCGGAGCTGTGTTCCAGCCTGGCGAACAAGCAATGGGACATCCAAACGGCAGCCACGGGCGACCGGGCCCTTGAGATCTTGCGCCGACAATCCTTCGACCTGGTGGTTTTGGATATTGCGATGCCGATGGTGGATGGCATTCAATTGCTGAACATCATCAAGCGCCGCTATCACGATGTCAAAGTGGCGGTGCTGACGGGCAACGGGACGGAAGCCAACCGGACGACGTGCCTGGCCGGCGGCGCGGAACTCTTTATCGAGAAACCAACGGTGATGGATGGGTTCAAGGTAGTGTTCAACATGTTGAACGACCTGGTTTCATGGATGACACACCGCGAAGGTTTTAGCGGCACAGTCCGGCAGGTGGGATTGCAGGAAGTGATTCAAATGGAATGCCTGGGCCGGCATTCTTCCGTGCTGGAAATCCGCAATCAGAATGCCAACGGCCAGATTTACATCGAGTCCGGCTCCCTGGTTCACGCGGAGACACCCAATTTGTCCGGAGAAAAAGCCCTGCAACTGCTTTTGTCCCTGGCGGGCGGAGAATTTCGATTGTTGCAATTCAAGGCCCCCAAAGGCCGGACGATCACGGGGAGCTGGGAATTTTTGCTGATGGAAGCGGCGCGGCTGCGGGATGAAGAGCATCACAACTCGACGCTCGCCCGGCAAGCCTTGGAGCCGGTCAAATCGCCGATTGTTCCCAATCCGGTCGGCACACCGAACGGGGTAATTGCCCCGTCACCCGCCAAAACTGCGGCCATAGCGGTTCCCGCAACCGTGGCGCCGACCCCCAAATACACGGTGGCCCCGGCCCCGGCTCCGGCCCCAGTCACGGTGCCGGTTCCTTTGCCCGCGCCGGAAGCTCCCCCGAAACCTGAGGCGTCTTTGCCGTCGCCACCCGAGGTCGGGAAAGTTGAACCGGACAAGGGACCGCCTGAAAAGACGGGGCCGGAGACTTCCAGCGCTCATTCGCTGGGCGATGAGATTGTCGTGGTGGCGACTTACGACGGAAAATGGCATCCTTCCGATAACCAGAAGAAGAAGAAGTAGGCTTTTTCCGCCCGTTCCATTCATGTTGCGCAGAACTTCACAGTCGAGGATACGCCTGACCTCCGGCCGCTTTGCCATTGTGGCCTCCCGATACAACACGCGGTATGTCGATGCGATGTTGCGGTCGGCGAAGTCCGAGTTGGCGCGGGCCGGCGCGACGACCCAAGTCGTTCGGGTGCCGGGCGCCTATGAGATTCCGGTGGTGACCCAGCGTTTGGCGCGGACCAGTCAGCCGCCGCTGGCGGGAATCATCTGTCTGGGAGTCATTTTGCGCGGGCAGACGGTTCACGCGGCGCACATTGGCGATGCGGTGAGCCGGGCATTGATGGAAATTCAACTGGCCCACGAGGTGCCGGTGATCCACGAGGTTTTATTGCTGGAGAACGAGGAGCAGGCCCGCGTGCGGTGCCTGGGCAAAACCCACAATCGCGGAATGGAAGCGGCGCAGACGGCGCTGGCGATGGCGGCGTTGATGAAGACGCTTTGAAGGGTGTAATATTGGACTAATGTTTTGCGCGGAAAATACTTTGTGAAATATTTCACAAGTTCCTTGACCACTTGGAAGACCGTGCTAAGTTTTTCAACGATTCTAGATTAAAAAATCGATTATGAAAAAGACCATTCTTTTCCTTGCGGCGGCACTGGCGGTTTCCGCCGGCCTCCAAGCTGCTGACATCACGGGCGTGATTAATTTCAAGGGCACCGCGCCCGCCGAAAGAGAGATTGCGCCGATCAAAGACAATCCCGACTGCGCGGCGATGTACCCCAATGGCCTGCCGAGCACGAAGTTTTATGTCGTGAGTGCCGACGGCGGCCTGGCGGATGTCGTCGTTTCGCTGAAAGGAATCACCGGCAAGTCGACCGGCGCCTCGGCGGATCCGGTGGTGGTGGATCAAAAGGGCTGTCTCTATTCGCCCCAGATTCTGGCGATACAAACCGGCCAGAAGCTGGTCGTGAAAAATTCGGACACCTGCGTTCACAACGTGCACACCAAACCGGCGGCCAACCCGGAATCCAACCAGGTGCAAATGCCGGGCGGAGCGGATCTGACCTTTACTTTTGATAAACCGGAACCGTTCCTGAAGTTCCAATGCGACGTTCATCCGTGGATGTTTGCGTGGGTTTCCGTGTTCGATCATCCGTACTTCTCCGTGAGCGACAAGGACGGGAAATTCACGATCAAGAATGTGCCGGCGGGCAAATACACCTTGGAAGCCGTGCACCGCAAATTGGGAACGCAGACGGCGGACATTGAAGTCACCGAAGCGGGCGTGGTGCAAAACTTCACGTTTGCGCCGAAATAATTTTTTCCTCGAACGCCGCTGCGTTGACTCGCAGCGGCTTTATTGTCCCTGCAACATGAACGAAAATTGTCATCCCAAGTACAACGGACGGTTATTCTGGTTCGCGACGGCGAGCGCCATCGTCACGTTTTTATTGATTGGCCTGGGTGGATTGGTAACCAGCCACGAAGCGGGGATGTCGGTGCCGGACTGGCCGACGAGCTATGGGTACAACATGTTTGCGCTGCCGATCCAGTTCTGGCATGGCGGCGCGTTTTTTGAACACACGCACCGGTTGCTGGCCTCGGCGGTGGGTTTTTTAACGACAATATTAGCGGTATGGCTTTGGCTGAAGGATGAACGCCGCTGGCTGCGCTGGCTGGGGGTGGCCGCCTTTTTGCTGGTGGTGGCCCAGGGGATATTGGGGGGACTGCGGGTGCGCCTGCGCATGGATAATCTGGGGATTTTCCACAGCGCCCTCGCGCAATCGTTTCTGGTCTTGATGTGCGCCATCGCGCTGTTCACGAGCCGCTGGTGGTTGCAGCAGACGGCGGCCGCGGCGCACGGGGTGGCGCGGGGATTGCGCAGCCACGTATTATTCGTGACGGTTTTGATATTTGTTCAATTGCTCATTGGCGCCACCATGCGCCATCAGCACGCCGGACTGGCGATTTCGGATTTCCCGCTGGCGCACGGAAAAATCTGGCCGGACACGAGTCCGGAGGCGGTGGCGCATTACAATGCGGAGCGCACGGAAATGAACGGGGAGAATCCCATCACGGGTTTTCAAGTGGTGCTGCAGATGGTACACCGGCTCGGGGCGGTGATCATTCTGCTGGGCGTGGCGGCGGCGGCGCCGCTGGCGCGCAAACGCCTGGGCGGGGCGGACGGGTTGACGAAGTTTGCGTGGGCGTGGCTGGGCCTGCTGATACTGCAAGTCACCCTCGGGGCGGCTACCATTTGGTATAAAAAAGCGGCCGACGTGGCGACGGCGCACGTGATGATCGGCGCCTTGTCATTGGTGGCAGGGTCGTTGTGGTGGCTGGCGGCGACCCGGCGAACTTCATTGACAGAAATTGCCAATGAGGGCCAAAATACAGTTAACTAGGTACCCTTGTACCGTAGCTATCAAACAAAGAGAATGAAATTGTCCGCGGAAGCTCTCAATTCAACTGATTTAATCGAAAAAGGTTTGGCGAGTGTAATGGCCGATTTGGTCAAATCCCGCCTGACGACTTTGGTATTGCTGACCACGCTGGTGGGCTTCTACCTCGGGTGGCGCGGCCCGATGAATTTTCTCCCGATGTTTCACGTGCTCCTGGGTACGGGTTTGCTCGCGAGCGGCGCGGCGGCCTTGAACCAGTTGTTGGAGCGGGAATTTGACGCGCGGATGCGGCGCACGGCGGGACGTCCATTGCCATCGGGACGATTGCAGCCGGGAACCGTGATGTTGATTGGCGGCATCAGCTCGGCGGTCGGCCTGGTTTATCTGGCGGTGCTGGTTAATCTCTTAACCAGCGTGATCGGCGCGGTTTCGCTGATCAGTTATCTCTTCATTTACACCCCCCTGAAGCGCGTCACGTGGACGAATACTTTGGTCGGGGCGATTCCCGGCGCCTTGCCGCCCTTGATGGGTTGGACCGCGGCCCGTGGCGAACTCACGAACGAAGGCTGGACGTTATTCGCGATTCTGGCGTTCTGGCAGTTGCCGCACTTTTTTGCCATCGCCTGGATGTACCGGGATGAGTACGCGAAAGCCGGATTCATCATGCTGCCGAATGTGGATGGGGATGGCCGCCGGACGGGACAGCAGGCGGTTTGGAACACGATGGCGTTGATGACCGTCAGCCTGCTTCCTTTTGCGTTCCACCTGGCGGGGATGGTTTATCTGGTGAGTGCGCTGGTTTTGGGAGCGGCGTTCCTATGGTTTGCCATTCAATTTTCCCGCCAGCTGACGCTGGGCCGGGCGCGTCAATTGTTCCTGTTCTCGATCATCTACCTGCCATTGCTGCTATCGGCGATGGTGTGGGACAAAGTGAAATAATCAAATTTATGCAAGCGACCGTACAAGAATTTCCGCCCTACCGCGAGGGTGAAGCCCATGCTCATGAAGCGCACGGCCACCACGAGCAGCCCTTCTTCACGAAGTACATTTTCTCCACGGATCACAAAGTGATCGGGCTTCAGTACGGCTTCGTGTCGCTGTGCTTCATGTTGTTCGGCCTGTTTCTGATGCTGATGATGCGCTGGCAGATCGCGCATCCGGGCGTGCCGGTGCCGTTGTTCGGTCCGCTGTTGGAAAAGGTGCTGGGGCAACCGGCGGCCGGTGGGGCCATCTCCGCGGATTTGTACAATTCCTTTGGCGCGATGCACGGGACCATCATGGTGTTCCTGGGAGTGGTGCCGCTGGCCTTTGCCGCGTTTGGCAATTACGTGGTGCCGCTGATGATCGGCGCGCCGGATATGGCTTTTCCCCGGATTAACATGGCGAGCTTCCACGCGTTTTTCCTGGGCGGCCTGGTGATGCTGGTGAGCTTTTTTATTCCCGGCGGCGCCGCGCAGGCGGGCTGGACCTCCTACTCGCCGCTGGCGACCACGATCCCGACCGACGGGCAGGCTTTTTGGCTGGTGGGAATGGTGCTGCTGATAACATCCTCGCTTTTGGGCGCGGTGAATTTTATAGCCACCATCATTCAATTGCGGGCGCCGGGCATGACGTGGATGCGGCTGCCGTTTTTTGTTTGGGCCCAGTTTGTCACCGCCTTTTTACTATTGCTGGCCTTTCCGCCCCTGGAAGCTGCCGGCTTCATGCAATTGATGGATAACGTGGCGGGCACGAGTTTCTTCCTGCCGACGGGTCTGGCGATTGGCGGCCACATGGCCAATGTGAGCGGCGGCGGCAGTCCGCTGCTGTGGCAGCATTTGTTCTGGTTCCTCGGCCATCCGGAAGTGTATGTGCTCATCTTGCCGGCGATGGGCATTGTTTGTGAAGTGATCGCGAACAACACCCGCAAGCCGATCTGGGGCTACAAGTCGCTGGTTTATTCCACGCTCGTGATCGGTTTGCTGTCTTTCATTGTTTGGGCGCATCACATGTATATGACGGGCATGGGACAAAAGATCGCGACGTTCTTCCAGGCGACGACGATGATCATATCGATACCGTCGGTGATTATTTTGACGTGTTTGTTCCTGTCGTTGTGGGGTGCGTCGATCCGGTTTAACACGCCGATGATGTTTGCCCTGGGATTCCTGCCGATGTTCGGCATCGGCGGTTTGACCGGTCTGCCGCTGGGACTGGCGGCGACGGATCTTTATCTTCACGACACATACTACATCATTGCGCATTTCCATTACGTGGTTGCGCCCGGAACGATCTTCGCGCTGTTCGCGGGCATTTATTTTTGGTTTCCAAAAATTACCGGCCGCAAGCTGAATGAGTTTTGGGGGCGGGTGCATTTCTGGTGTTCTTTCATCTTCATGAACGTGGTTTTTCTGCCAATGTTTACACAGGGCGCCAAGGGCATGTTGCGGCGCATGTCGAATGGTGGCGCCAATTATTCGGCCGCCCAGGTGCACAATGCCATTGACACCCTGCCGGGATCGGTCATGGAAATGAACACATGGATTCTGTGGGGAGCCGTGGCACTGGGTCTGGCCCAAATCCCGTTTATCATCAATTTATTCTGGAGCATCAAGCACGGTGAACCGGTGGAAAGCGACAATCCCTGGGGCGCGACGACGCTGGACTGGCAGACGCCCACGCCGCCGCCGCACGGTAATTTTGCCACGGAACCGCATGTGGTTCGCGGGCCTTACGAATACAACGCTCCCGGTCATGAAGGCTCGTTTTTGCCGCAAAGCGATCCGGCGGTAACCCCAACTCCCCACGCGCACTGATTTTTCATGGACATCCCCTATACAGTTCAAGTACGCCCCGATACCGGTCTATACAACGCCAAGGTGGGCATCTGGCTCTTCCTGGCGTCGGAAATGATGCTCTTCGGCGGATTGTTCTCCGCGTATATATTGTTGCGCGTGGGCACGCCGCCCGGCGAATGGCCGCACGGCTGGCTGGACGTTCGTTTTGGCGCGTTTAATACGATGTTGCTGGCGTTATCGGCCATCACCACGCTGCTGGCTTGGGTCGCCTGCAAGGTGGGAGATTTTCGCAAATTCAAATTCTTCCACGCCTGCACCCTGATCCTGGCGCTGTCATTTTTGTGCGTCAAAATGTATGAGTACCATGACAAATGGATTCATTACGAAATTGAGCTGAAAGACGGGCGGATCGCCGATGGCCATCTCGTTTCGCGTACCAGCGATGAAGTGGTGATCGAGGGCCGTTACGTGACCGACAAGAAGGACCTCTACGATCTGCGGGCGCAGAAGAACCTCCCGCACGATGAAATTAGGATTGCGCCGTCCGACATTGTGAAGATGCAGAACTACGGGCCCTGGCATAACACTTTCACGGCCATTTATTTTACGCTGACGGGCTTGCACGCGCTGCACATTTTGGGAGGCTGCTGTGTCATCGGATATCTCTGGGGGCCAGGCAGTAAGATGTGGAAGACCGATCACGAACGGTTTACGAACCGGGTGGAAGTGTCCGGATTATTCTGGCATTTCGTCGATCTGGTGTGGATTTTCCTGTTTCCCGTGCTTTATTTAACTTGATATATGAGCGAATCAAACCATCCCGTTGATCTGAAGAGTTCCATTCGCACCTGCATCATGGTGTTTGCGGTGGTGTTTATCGCCACGGCGTCCATGATCGCGGTATCGTTTTCCCATGTAGGCGGCTGGCCGCTTAAAGTGGCCTTGATTCTGGCCATCGCGGTGGTTAACGCCTTTTTTGTGGCGGGCTATCTGATGCATTTGTTATCGGAGAAGAAGCTGGTTTACACCGTGCTCGCCTTTACGGTGTTTTTCTTTATCGGCCTGATGGGTCTTACCGTATGGGCGACCAATGATTTTCCAACGGGAACCCTCAACCATTAAATTTTGCGATTATGTCGTTAAAAGCCTTTCATCTGATTTTTGTGACTCTGTTGACCTCCCTGTCCTTCGGGTGTGCGGCGTGGGCTTTTGGTGATGGAAAACCGGTTGCGGGCGTGGCGGGAGCCGTGGCCGGAGTACTGGTGATTGTTTACGGGGTCTATTTTTTAAAGAAATTAAAGAACGTCAGTTACTTGTGAAAAGCTTCCTTAAAATCGCCCTGTTGATAATGCTGGCGCTGTTGCTGCCGGCGCGAATTTTTGCGTGCGCGGCCTGCTACGGCGGCCCGGTGGATTCACCGCTCACGGAGGGCATGAACTGGGGGATTTTCAGCCTGCTCGGCGTGGTGATCACGGTGCTGGCCACGATTCTGGTGTTTTTCATTCACATCATTCGCAAGAGCGAGGCGCTGGCCGCCAAGATGGAGGAAGCCTCCAAACCCCTAGAAGTATGAATAATTGGTTTGCCCAAAATGTTTTAGGTTTGCCGCAACTGGCCTCGAGCAACGGCCAGGCGGTGGACGACCTGATGGTCTATCTGCACTACCTGATGCTGGCGCTGTTTCTGGGCTGGATTTCCTATTTTGGTTTTGTGCTGTGGCGCTTTAACGCGAAACGCCATCCGAAGGCCAATTATGAAGGGGCGAAAAGCCATGCGCCGAGTTACGTGGAAGTCATCATTGTCGTGGTGGAAGCCGTGTTGCTGATATTCATCGCCGTGCCCGTTTGGGCGAAGACGGTCAGCAAGTTTCCGAGTGCCGCGGATTCCACGGTGGTCCAGATCGTGGCCCAGCAATTCGCCTGGAACGCCCGTTACGCGGGGCCGGACGGCATCTTTGGCCATCAAGAGATGAAGTATGTGACGGCCGACAATATTTTTGGCGTCGATCCCAAGGATCCGAACGGCAAGGATGACATCCAGGTTTTGAATGAGATCCATGTGCCGGTCAACAAGCCGGTGTTGATCTATTTGAGTTCCAAGGACGTGATTCATTCCCTGAAGCTGATCGCGATGCGGATCACCCAGGATGCCATTCCGGGATTGCGCATTCCCTGCACCTTTACCCCCACCAAGATCGGCCGCTATCAGATCGAATGCGCGCAATTGTGCGGCAACGGTCACGCCTCGATGTCCGGCGGTTTTGTGGTGGTGGAAAGCCCGGAAGACTTCGATAAATGGATCAAGTCCAAATCGGCCAGTCCGGCGGCGACGAGTTTTGAATAGTGAGCGCTTTGCCGTTGCGTAAAGGTAACGATTAATGGCTGAATCGTCTCATAGTTTGCCGCGGACGCTTTGGCTGGGGCTCGTCTTGTTTCTCGCGTTAATCTGCTTCGCCTGGCTGGTCTCCCTGCGCCAATTGCAACGCCACCGGTTCGCCCCCTTG
>Ga0302320_10011150_pt1 | contig 19095 bp, 15 predicted proteins | sample Bog_T0_3_FD_202130 | JGI IMG/M metagenome (GOLD analysis project Ga0302320, IMG submission 202130) | Peat permafrost microbial communities from Stordalen Mire near Abisko, Sweden - Bog_T0_3 | ecosystem: Environmental > Terrestrial > Soil > Wetlands > Peat | place: Sweden: Abisko, Stordalen Mire... | reverse complement strand
CTGCTGGTGACCGGGGTTGCTCAGGCACTGTTTCCGCACCAGGCCAACGGCTCTCTCATTAAAGATCCCGCCAAGCCGGACGTCACGATCGGTTCGGAACTGATCGGACAGGAGTTTGATCAGCCGAAGTACTTCTGGGGACGTATCTCCGCCACGACCCCTATGCCTTACAATGCCGGGTCTTCGGGGGGCTCGAACATCGGCCCGACGAATCCTGCCCTCAAGCAGGAAGTAGTCGCACGGATCACCGCATTGAAGCAATACGACTATGATCATGACACCCCAATTCCCACCGATCTCGTCACATCATCCGGAAGCGGACTGGACCCGGACATCACTCCCGAAGCGGCCATCTTCCAGATTCCACGTGTCGCCAAAACAAGAAGTATCGATCCTGCCAAGTTGAAATCCCTTGTTGAGCGGTTAACCCAATCACCGCAACTCGGGATCCTCGGAGAACCCCGCGTCAATGTCTTGGCACTAAACTTGGCCCTGGATCGTGGACAACTATAAGGGGTTGGTGATGCGGGTTATGTCGCGATGTACAATGCCTCTGCAGTCGCAAGAGCCCGAGCGATATGATTGATGTGAATATGTGTCGGCTGGTTTGCCAAAGTCAATGAGCCAGCGTCCAGATCCTGACGCCTTGCTTGCAAAGCTCGCCACCGAGGGAGGAGCCACAGAACGTGGTTGCCTAAAGGTGTATCTGGGCATGGCCGCGGGTGTGGGCAAAACCTACACAATGCTCTCCGACGGACAGGAGGCAAAGCGCCGAGGCGAGGATGTTGTTGTCGGCTTCCTTCAAGCCCACGGTCGGCGCGAGACCGAAGATTTGGCCGAAGGCCTTGAGCGGATCCCCCTCAAGGAAATTCCCTACCAAGGCATTACCCTTGAGGAGTTTGACCTGGACGCAGCACTTGCCCGGAAGCCTGGGCTGGTCCTCGTCGATGAATTGGCGCACACCAATGCCCCCGGTTCGCGCCATCGTCGGCGATGGCAAGATGTTCAAGAACTGCTGAGTGCTGGGATCAACGTTGCCACCACCGTCAATATTCAGCACTTCGAAAGCCTGAACGATGTGGTCGCCCAGATCACCGGCATCATCGTCACCGAGACCCTGCCCGATTCGGTGATCCAAGAGGCTCAGGATGTTGAGCTTATCGACTTGACCCCCGACGAGTTGATCCATCGCATCAAAGAAGGCAAGGTCTACATCCCTCAGAAGGTTGATCAGGCGCTGGATGGCTTTTTCAAGAAGCGCAACCTGGTCGCCCTCCGAGAACTGGCCCTTCGGCGCACCGCCGAGGCGGTCGACCAGCAGGTGCGGACCTTTCGGGCAGCAGAGGGGGTCAAGGAGTCTTGGCACACCAGCGAGCGACTCCTCGTCTGCATCGCGCCAAACAAATTGAGCACCCATGTTGTGAGGGCTGCCCACAACATGGCCAATGCCCTCCACGAAGAGTGGTACGCGGTCACGGTTGAAAGCACGCGCCAGGTGAGCGAGGCGGAAGCAAAGGTCGTCTATGAGGCGCTTCGTCTGGCCGAGCAACTCGGAGCCAAGACATCGATCCTCTCCGGGGCCGGCATCGCCGACGAGATTGTGCGCTTCGCTCAGGCCCACAACATCACCACCATCGTCGTGGCCAAACCCGTGCAGCCGCGATGGAAGGAGATCCTCTTTGGTTCGGTGGTGGACTCGTTGGTTCGGCACAGCGGGGACATCAATATCCATGTCATTCGCGGCGTTGACGATGGCGCTCCACCAGCCAACCCGCTGGCGGTGAGGAACAAAACCATCGATTGGCGGGGCTGGGGCCTATCCGTGGTAACCGTGGCTTTGGCCACGGTCGCCTGCGGCCTCCTCGACCCATGGGTGACGGAGGCGGGAAAGAGCATGATCTACCTGCTTGCGGTGGCCACGGTGGGCTTTAGCGCCGGAATGGCCGAATCTGCGTTCGCGTCATTGCTTGCCATCCTATGTCTTAACTATTTCTTTACCGCGCCGCGTGGCACTTTTCAGGTCGCGAACCCTCAATATTATGTCGTGTTCACGGTCTTGGCCGTGGTCAGCCTCAGCATTAGCGCTTTGGCAACCAGGACGAGGGAGGAAGGGCGACAGTCGGCGCTGAGGGCGCGCCGAACCGCCGCCCTTTACGAGCTGAGCCGGAAGTTGGCAGCCACCCGAAGCCGGCGTGAAATCGCCGAATTCGCTGCCGAGCAAGTGCGCAATGTGTTCGAATGTGATGCGGCCGTGCTCATCAAGTCGCGCAAAACGGGTGAGCTCTTTTCCGCCCCTGGTTCACGGAGCGGGTTTGAAAATGACGACAAGGAGATTGCGGTGGCGAACTGGGTCGCCGATCGCGGTACCCGGGCAGGTCGGTTCACCGACACGCTCCCCGGCTCATCGGGACTCTATCTTCCCCTTAACGCGGAGAAGGGCTGTGTGGGCGTTCTTGCGGTGTTGCTTGGCGAAGGACGCGCCCTTGATGGCGCGTGGGAACACCTGCTTCAAACCTATGCGAACCAGCTTGCCGTCGCCATCGAACGAACCAATCTGGCCAAGAACTCGACGGAGACCCACTTGGAGGTCGAGCGGGAAAAGCTTCGGAGCGCGCTGCTGAGCACGGTTTCTCACGACCTGCGAACACCGCTTGCCGTCATCGCCGGTTCGGCCGACCAACTCAGGAGCAGTACGACCCTTACCGATCCCCATGACCGGGAGCTCGCTGAAGCGGTGGCGACCGAGGCGGAGCGTCTCGAGCGTCAGGTTCGGAATCTGCTTGATATGACGCGACTGGAATCCGGATCGATTGAGTTGCGACCGGAATGGCAGTCGATCGAAGAATTGATTGGTGGCGCCCTTTTGCGCTGTGAACCGGTGCTCGCCGGTCGCTCGGTAAAGGTCAGCCTTCCACAGAATCTGCCATTGCTGAGGCTTGACGGAGAGCTCATGGAGCACGTGTTTATCAACCTCTTCGAGAACGCCGCGCGCCACACGCCAGAAGGCGCCTATGTGCATGTGACCGGGGACCAGAAGAGTGGCGACGTTGAGATCCTGTTCGAGAATAACGGTCCTTGCTTGATCAAGGGTGAGGAGGAGATGATCTTCCGAAAATTCGCTCGTTCAGCATCCACCAAGGGACGTGGTTCCGGCTTGGGTTTGGCGATTTGCCGCTCCATCGTAGAAGCACATGGCGGCGCCATATGGGCGCAGTCCATTCAGCCACAAGGCGTGCGATTCGTCATTTCCCTTCCGTTACCGGATAAAGCCCCGGAGGCGCCCGTTGAACACTGAACCGATTCGGTTGTTGATTATTGAAGATGAAGCCCCAATTCGTCGGCTGATCAAGGCGAGCTATGGGCCGACGGAAGCCCATGTCTTCGAAGCAGACACTGCCGAAGAGGGTCTGCGGGCCACCGCACGCCATAATCCAGAAGTCATCCTCCTTGACCTTGGGTTGCCGGATCAGGACGGCCAAGAGGTCTGCCGCCAGATTCGAGAATGGAGCCAGACGCCGATCATCGTGCTGTCAGCGAGGGGCCAAGAGCGCGACAAGGTCGCCGCTCTCGACAATGGCGCGGACGACTACATCACCAAACCGTTCAACGTGGGTGAGCTACAAGCGCGAATTCGGGCGGCCCTCCGCCATGGGGCCAGGCTCAAAACCCAGGCGGCCGACGTCCCCTTCGAGAGGGGAAACATTCGAATTGACGTCGGCGGCCGATTGGTATTCAAGGGCGGAGTGGAGGTTCACCTGACCCCCAATGAGTTTAAGCTCCTTGCCCTCCTGGTTCGGCATGCCGGCATGGTGTTGACCCACCGCCAGTTGCTTGAGGAAGTCTGGGGCCCCGCCTATGCCGACGAACTGCATTACCTGCGCGTTTATATGGGGCAGCTTCGTCACAAGCTGGAAGACGACCCCGCCAGACCACAGTTGATTCGCACCGAATCTGGGGTTGGCTATCGGTTGCTTGTTGACGGTTAGCTGGCCTGGCTGAGGTACTTCTCGTCGTGCAGGGAGTGGACGGTTTCCAGGATGGCTACCTCCAAGTCCCGTCGGTAACGTCCTAGCACTTCAAGATTGCTTTCCAGCGAGTCGGCGATGCTCACCAAGTCGGTGAATTCGGGCGTTCTTAGGTGCTTATTGATCAGCCGCCTCTCCGTCACATTGATTTGGCGCATGCGGTCGAGCAACTCGGAAGCCCGTTCCAGCAACTCGGAGGCATCCCCTCTCACATTTGCGGGGGCAGTCGGAACCATCGGTGCCGGCTGCTTGGGCGCCCGTGCCGGCTTGGAACCGGCGTCCTGAAATCGAGCATTCCATACGGCTCCATCCACCCTCGGCATCGCATCAAAGTAGATACCCGTTGCGAACAAGGGCCCCGAAGCAGGGAGGCGACGGCTGTATCGTACGGACATGGGCAGGCAAAGTTCTCGCCGGTTGATTTCGCAGCAAAGCCTCAGGTCATCGCCTTGGTCGAGTTGTACGGACGAATGGAGGCATGCGCCTTCGCGCGACATGTCCCAAATGATCACGGGAATCTCGTCGTCCCCTCGCAGGACCTTCCCGGCAAGGTCGGCGACTGTCTTGCGGTCGTTCTGGGCATTGGGTAGCTGGCGCATGGGAGTGGACAGCACGATCCGATAGCAATACTGGCACGGTTGGGCGATGGTGGCGCCGTTGCCCATAAAGATGGGCGCCTTACGGCTGTTCATTTCCTCCACGTCGGTGCTCTCAAGCTGGGCGACAAAGTGAATGGATGCATTATCGCATTGAACGGCGAGGGTCAAGCTTGAGTTTGCTGGCAGTGGCGCGGCGGAACTGATCCAGATGTCAGGCAGTTTGACATCGTAGAGCCATGCTGGGGTCCAACCACTTGCACCGGAGTGGTAAACGCGGGCGCGAGAGTTCAGAAGTTGCTTTGAAGCTGACCTAGAAGACATAACATTCCCTTCCCCACAATTGTCATTATTGGCGTTGCCAAATGGAAATTGCCCAGCGATTCTGCCAGGTTAAAGGTGACTTCAGTCTACGAGAACGCGGCCGTAGCCATCGGTTTTGACTCCACCGCAAAGAATGAAGATTCCGTCGACAAACGACCAAAGCCAAAGCGAGCCACATGTAAGAACAGTGAACAGGAGTTGGAGCGCCCCGATCGCCGAGTACCCAAGGTACATTCGCCCCACTCCGGGGAGTATGATGCCAAGAATGCCAGCGAGGGCGCGGCTCTTGTCGCTTCGGATGCCACCTGGATAGAGCGTGTTGGCGATGCCGGGCTGTTGTAAGTTCAATGGCGACGGCGAAAATATGGAGGGACCAGGCCGCGGGACCATTTCAGTTTGAGGCGGCGTCAGCGGTTGGCCAGGCATATACGAAGGCTGCGGGGCGCTGACGCCAGGGAATCCGCGCCCCGGTGGCGGAGGGGCTTGAGGCATCGGAGGCGGGGAAAGAAAGGGATTCGACTTGGTAAACGTCTCCGCTAGCTGCGGGACCTTATCGGCAGGCAGCCAATCCGCCATGCCCGTCTTCCAAACAAAAGTCTCCCGACCAATCACCCCGCCCTCAATGAGTTCGTCGAATTGATCGCGGGTCAATGGGCCGAGTTGACCGTAGTGCCCGATGTAAAACCACTCTGCATCCACTGGACTGAAACCTCGACCGGCATTAGCAGGATACTCGCTTCAAGCCTTAACGGTTGGGCAACATGCCCAAGGGCCTATTCGATTTATCCGCTGGAGAACTGGGGATCGGTAGCCGCCGCCTTTATGGCAGTGGCAAGCCAAAGGCCTCTAAGTATTGGCGAAGCTTGGCGACCCGGCCAGGCGTCGCAAGCGAAAGGTCGCGAGGGCGGCCCCGGGCGTCGATCATGATGCCCACAATGCCGCCATTCACCTTTGCGGTGACCGTCTTTCCGCGTCCCTCCCCGAGATCAAAGGGGCGCCCGGGTTCCAAGACCAACTCGGCGGTTTCGCCACGTCCCAAGGGGATCACCTTGAGTGAACCGTAAGGAACCCCCTCGTTAATGCCACTCCCCCGAACGGTGACGCAGATTTCGCCCTCCTTACCTGCGCCCACCGGGGCAATGCAGGGGCCGCACGGCACGATGCAATCGTGCTCGAACACCTCGCGGGCCGCCTCGTACAAGTGCTCGCTGAGGACGCCGAGGTGCGGCATCATGAAGATCGAGTCCACCGTGATGTCGGTAATGCCCTCAGGTTGGTAGGCATCCAGCATCATCAGCGCCGATTCCGCTCGGCGCGGCGCATGGCTCAGAACTCCGCCTGATCCGATGATCATGTTGAGATTCATCATCTTCACCAACGTCTCACCTGAGCCGCCTTGGTTGAAGATTTGCCCAACGTCGCGCTGCTGCTGTTGACCCTTCAGCCCTCGCGCCAAAGACTTGTGGTGCTCGAAAGCCAGCCGTAGGGCTTCGCGAGCAACCGCTTGTTCAATGAGCAGATCTTCGTAGGTGTGGGGAATCGTTGTGGGCCGAATCATTTTGTTGCGAAGGCGATTTCTCACCTCGGCGGTATCAATCTCGAAAGGCAGCCAGCGGGCAATGTTATCGATTCCCGCTTCCTTGAGCACATTGCAGATCGAGTAGCTCATGCCGAGATTCGCGGAAACAGTTCTGTTATAGATTCCGCTAAAAACACTGAATACATCGGTGGTCGCCCCGCCAATGTCAACCCCCAGGATATTGAGTTTCTCCTGGTCGGCATAGTGCTTCATGAGCTTGCCCACCGCATTCGGAGTGGCCATCACCTCTTCGCTCGTCCATTCAAGGAGCTTGGAGTAGCCGGGCGCCTGCTGCATCACATGTTCAAGGAACATCTCGTGGATTTCATCGCGGGCAGGGTCGAGGTTCTCGCGATCAAGGGTGGGTCTCAGGTTGTCCACCGGTTTGAATTCGATGCCTTCGCCCAGCACCGTCCTGACCTCCTCGCGGGCCTCCTTGTTGCCCGCGTAGATCACGGGGAGCTTCATGTCTCCGAACCGAGGGCGGGGATCGGCGCGCCTGACTACTTCACCCATTTCGATGAGGTGGGACTTGGTGCCACCATCGGTTCCCCCCGACATGAGGATGATGTCCGGCCTCAATTGGCGTAGCCGTTCGACCTTCTGATACTCCTTGCGGCCATCGTCTACGGCAAGGGTATCCATGAGGATCGCGCCGGCGCCCAGGGCGGCGCGCTCGGCAGATTCCGCCGACATGGACTTGACCACCCCGGCGACCATCATTTGCAGGCCGCCGCCTGCGGATGACGTGGAGACGTACATGTCCGAACCGTCGAGTGCGTCCTTGGCTTCGCCTGAGCGCACGCCTTCCTTCAAATACCGCTTGACGAGCCCGTTTTCAATCAGGGTTCGCTTGCCGTTTGGAAACCCTTCGGGCACCGTTTCACTCGTGACCTCCTCAAGTTCGGTCACCGCGTTGAGAACGCCCACCGTCACATCTTCAAACGGTCGTTCCACCGTGGTCGGCGCCTCGCCTCGGGCGACCAGGCGGTACTGGCCGGCATCGTTCTTTTCGATGAGGATGGCTTTGGTGGTGGTCGAGCCACAGTCGGTCGCGAGAATCCGACGTACATCTTGGGACATAGGACCCATTATGGACGCATCGAAGCCGTGAACGTGCTCCTAGCAGGTTGATCTCGTTCGTCGAGTTAGTGGGCGACCGCGGTCGCCAGAGCGTCGAGGAGGCGATCGGTCTCTTCCAAGTCGATACAGGCATCGGTCACGCTTTGACCATAGACCAGTTCTCGCATAGGGTCGATGTCTTGGCGACCGGCCACCAAGTTGCTCTCCAACATGATGCCAAAGACGTGCCGCGAGCCGTTTCGCAGTTGATCGGCGATCTCCAGCGCAACCCCTCCCTGTCGCGTATGGTCCTTATGAGAGTTTGCGTGGCTGCAGTCCACCATGACACGCTGAGGTAGGCCGGCCTTGGCCAGGACAGCCGCCGCCTCCTCGATGTGGGAGGCTTCGAAATTGGGTCCGCTCTTTGACCCTCCGCGAAGGACCAAGTGAGTGTGCTGATTTCCAGTCGTGCGGAAGTGGGCGGCGACTCCGTCCTTGGTGATGCTAGGGAACCAATGGGAACGCTGGGCAGAGAGGATGGCGTCGACCGCAGGCTGGATGCGCCCATCAACCGGGTTCTTGAAGCCCACCGTCATGGAAAGGCCGCTTGCGAGTTGGCGATGGGGCTGGCTCTCCGAGGTCCGGGCGCCGATCGCGCCCCATGTCAGGAAATCACTGATGTATTGAGGCACCGTCATATCGAGAAACTCGGTCGCGGTGGGCAGTCCCATCTCGGCAAGGTCGCGTAGGAGACCTCGAGCTTCCCGAAGCCCTCGGTTGATTCGGTGGGAGCCGTTGAGATCGGGATCGGTGATGAAACCTTCCCATCCGATCACCGTTCGAGGCTTCTCGAAATAGGTGCGCATCACGATGAATATATGATCGCGGTAGCGATCGGCCATCCTTGTGATGCGTTCCGCATATTCGCGAGCCGCCGCCGGATCGTGGATGGAGCACGGTCCCACAATCGCTACTAGCCGCTTGTCCTCGCCGAACGCAATCTCGGCAACGGTCCGACGGGCTGCGAGAACCTTAGCTGAGCTTTCCGGGGTGCGAGCGATCTCCTCCAGGAGGATGGCTGGCGAAATAAGCGGCCGGGTCTCCGCGATGCGCACATCGTCCAGGCGATCCCTTTCCGAACCCAGGCTCATCAGGTCGGCTTCGTATTGCATGATTTGCACCAAAAAAGCGCGACACATTGGCCGCGCCTCACCTTCCATTGTACCTTGGCCGCCATAATGCCATCAAAAAGCCAACCAGGCCGAAAGCGATTGCTTTCGGCCCGGTCGGGGGAAGGAGGATATGCGTCTATCTTTCCTAACGGAACGGGTCATGTGAACGTTCCCGGCTTTGACCAGAACTTTAACTTCGTTGCCGAATTTGCGAAAGAATGCGATATTTACGGGGACTTTCGACCTATTTGGGCTGGGGCTTCGTGCTTTTCCTCATTCTGCCCATGATCGGCATTGCCCTTTATTCGCTCCAACATCGCGCATTACCCTCCCTGGCTGATCCCGATACGCAGTCGGCGATTGTGATAAGCCTGAAGACCTGCGCCATTGGCGTGCTGGTCATCGGGATCTTGGGCACGCCCTTGGCCCTCCTAATCGCGACCTCGCGAGGTTCGGTCAAGGCCCTTCTTGAATCAGTGGTCGCACTACCCATCGTGCTACCCCCGGCCGCCGCCGGCATCGGCCTCCTGCTCGTCTTCGGGCGCACCGGTTTGCTCGGGCCCTCGCTTTCCTCGGTTGGCATCCACTTGCCGTTCAGCGCGGGCGCCGTCGTCATCGCCCAGGTTTTTGTGGCAGCGCCCTATTACATCCGCAACGCCGCCGAAGCGTTTGGTTCGGTAAATGGCGCCTTGCTGGAGGCTGCCGCACTTGACGGAGCGGATCGGCGAAGGGTGTTCTGGTCAGTGGTGATTCCCCTGTCGGCCCCGCTCATGTCGGCGGGCATGGTGCTGGCATTTGCCCGAGCACTCGGCGAGTTCGGAGCCACGATCCTGTTTGCCGGCAACCTGCCGGGGGTGACCCAGACAATGCCGTTGGCGATTTATGTGGGATTTGAGGGCAACCTTGCGAACGCGACTGGCCTTGCGCTCTTGCTTCTCATCGTTGCGGCCTTCGCGATTGTCGTCGCTCAGGTCGCATTACCTGGAGGCAAGGCGAAGTGGGCAGAGTAGGGCCCTGCGCAACCTGCTATTGGGTGGCGAAACTGTTGAAAAGGACCTTCATCACCGGCCCCGACTTTGAATCGTAGGGATAGTCGGCATCCAGCGGAGCATCCTTCTTGGGATCAGCCGACCCGTCATCGGCGTCATCGTCCTTCTTCGGGAGAACCGAGTTGATGTCGGCGCAAAGCTGGCGTTTGAGCAGCTTAAGGCCGGCCTGGGTCGAAAGGTCTTGGGGCGACTTCGATTTCAGACGCATGATGATCGCGTCGTTGATCAGGATCGAATTCTTGTCAATCGCGTCTTTCGAGAAGTCCTTGAGGCACACCAGACCTATCTCCGTCTTCAGGTAGGTTTGGCCATCGCTCAGGTTGACAAGAAGCTCTTTAAGGGGAATTCCCTCGCCGAGTTCAACCTTCTTGGTGCCCTTGTGCTTGGTGTCTTTGCCATGGGACATCATGAAGTAGCCGCCGCCCGCCAAGACGAGCGCCACCACTACGATGACCAGGAGCTTGCCAATGCCCCCCTTTTTGGCTGGTTTCCCTTCGCCTTTGTCGTCTTTCTTTGCGTCTGCCAATGCCGCAACCCCAAGGACCGGCGTTCCAATCCTAACCCGATTATTGGCATGTCAGGTTCAAACTGAAGAGGGCAAGTGGAGCTACAGAGATCGGTTGGTGACGGCCTGAGCCAGAAGCTCGAGCAGTCGCTCGGTCTCGTCAAAGTCGACGCAGGCATCGGTGATGCTTCTGCCGTACACGAGCGGCTGGCCGGGGACGATATCCTGGCGTCCCGCCAACAGGTTGCTCTCAATCATGACCCCAATGATGTTGGGTGAACCCCATCGAACCTGCTTCGCCACCGACTCGACGGCGATACGCTGCCGGGAATGGTCCTTGTTTGAGTTGCTGTGGCTGCAGTCGATCATGACGCGTTCCGGCAACTTGGCTTCGCGGAGACTGCGGGAGGCCTCTTCCACGTGAGTGGCATCGAAGTTGGGACCCGTTTTTGAGCCGCCCCTCAGCACCACATGAGTGTGTTCATTCCCCTTCGTGCGAAAATGAGCGGCAACGCCGTCCTTGGTAATGCCGGGAAACCAGTGGGATCGACGAGACGACATGATGGCGTCGATCGCGGGCTGGATCCGCCCGTCGACGGGGTTCTTGAACCCAACCGGCATGGAGAGGCCGCTAGCCAGTTTGCGGTGCGGCTGGCTCTCGGCTGTTCTCGCCCCGATCGCTCCCCAGGTGACAAAATCGGAGATGTACTGGGGCACCGTCATATCGAGGAACTCGGTTGCCGCCGGCAGTCCCATCTCAGCAAGGTCGCGCAGGAGGGTGCGCGCTTCGCGCAGACCCTTATTGATGTGGTGCGAGTCATCGAGATCGGGGTCGGTGATAAACCCTTCCCAACCCACCACCGAGCGCGGCTTTTCAAAGTAGCTGCGCATGATGATGAAAAGCTCCTTGCGGTACCGCTCAGCGACCTGTTTGATTCGGCTCGCGTATTCGCGAGCTGAGCTCAACTCATGGATGGAGCATGGCCCGACGATGACAACCAGCCGAGAGTCAGCCTTGCCAAAGGCAATTTCGCAAACCGTCCGCCTGGCCTCCAGCACCGTTCGTGACCCGTACTCGCTGCGGGCGATTTCTTCGAGGAGAATCGCCGGTGAAATCAGCGGCCGAGCCTCCGCGATGCGCACATCGTCAAGTCGGTCGCGCTCTGAGCCAAGGCTCATCAAGTCGGTATCGTCAAGCATAGAATCCGAGAACGCAAAAAGCCGGCCAGATCGGCCGGCCCGTGTCTGTGGAGTCTACCATTCGTAACAAAGGCTGTCCCACCGCCCCGGACCAACCGTCGCATCCGGAAGGGCGTGGCTTGCCAGCAACCACACTCCCACGGTGAATTCCAAGTCTTCTGGACGCCGAGAACGCCAGACATTAAGTATTCGAACCAACCCTCAGGAAAAGTAATGGCAGCGGACTTCGACCGCCTTGCCTTCGTCATCAAGCACGAACGTCTCGGCGGCGCGGACGTCGCGGGCAACGTTCCGATAGAAAATCACCACGCTATGGACTCCGGTTGCCACTCCCGACAGCTCAAAGCGAAGGTCGGGATAGTTAGGCAGAACCCGGGTCACATACTCTCGAACCTGTTCGATGCCGTTCAGCTGGCCCCGCTCGCTAAACCCTCGCTGCGCAATCAGCGGGGATTGGTAAAGCACATCGTCTGCATAGTGGGCCATGATGCGGTCTACATCGTGGCTGTTCCAGGCTTCGATCCAATGGTTGGCAAACTGCCGAGCCTCGGCATCAGAAATCAACGCTTCGTTATTAAGGACTTGCATCTTTGATAGCCCCCTCAACCGCTAGTCTACAGCTGAAATTGCCCGTTTGACCAAGTTTAGTTGGGCGCATTCGGCGGCGGAGCTACTCTTTGAGACCGGTATTGGCAAGGCTCGCCACCACCTGTTTCTGGAAGAAGAAGAACAAAATGAGCACCGGGATAATTGAGACCATTGCCCCTGCCATCTCGACGTTCTGGCGGTCGCTGAAGCGCCCTTGAAGCAAGGCGATCACGATGGGAAGTGTGAACAGCTTGTCGTTGAGCAGGAAGATGAGCGGGCCCATGAAGCTGTTCCAGGACCCAAGGAAGGTCAGAATGGCGAGCGTGGACAGTAACGCCTTGGACAGCGGGAACACGATGCGGAAGATGATTCGCCATTCGCTCGCGCCCTCTAGATGGGCCGATTCGATCAGACTGTCGGGAATGGTCCCGATGAACTGACGGGACATGAACACGCCGAACGCGCCGCCCAGGCCGGGAACGATGAGGGGCGCCCATGTATCCAGCCAGCCGAAGTCGCGGAAGAGCAGGAATCCTGGGATCAAGAGGACAGCGCCCGGGATCATCATCGTGGAAAGGAGGACAACAAAGAACACGTCTCGCCCTGCGAATCGGTGCTTGGCGAACGCATACCCAGCCAACGCGCAAATCAGGACGGTGCCAACCGTCGATAGAATGGCGACGATCACGCTGTTGACCGCCGCGCGGAAGACGACATTATCCCGAACCAGTTCAATGTAAGGTTCGATGGTGAAGGGATGGGGCCAGAAGCTAGGGTGAATCGCCTGCGCTTCATCCTTGCTCTTGAATGAGGTCACGATCATGAAATAGAAGGGGAAGATCATGACAAGCCCACCAAGCGTGAGCAGCAGATACGTCCCCCAAAGGCTTCCTTTCTCCTTCCGCATGGCTTAGACCTCTCCCCGCCGATGGAGCCATAGCTGGATCATCGTGATCAGGATCGTGATGACAAAGAGCACGTACGCCACGGCGGCCGCCTTGCCCATTTCAAAGGATTCGAAGCCGTAGTGGTAGAGGAGGGGGACGACGGTTTGGCCGGCATCCTCCGGGCCAAATCGGGCGCTGGCGCCCCCGCTCTTGCCGGCGAGGGTGTAAATGGTATCGAAAACCTGAAAGCTGCCGATCACGCCCAGCACCAGCATGAAAAAGACCTGGGGTCGAATGCCGGGCACCGCGACGTTCCAGAATTTGCGAACTTGGCCGGCGCCATCCATCTCGGCCGCCTCGAACTGCTCTTCGGGAACCTGCTGCAGGCCGGCGAGAAATACAAGGATGGAGAACGCCAAGCCCTGCCAAATGGCGAGTGCCATCACGCTCGGCAGGAAGAACTTCTCGCTGGTAAGAAATTGAATCGGGTCTTTGACCCAATGCCAATCAAGCAGGAGGGCGTTCAGCCAACCCAGTTGTGAGTCGAGGAGCAGAAGAGTGAAGATGAGGGCGATCGACACGACGCCGGTGACCATCGGTGAGAAGAAGATAAAGCGCCACCAGCGCTGGGCCCTTAGCCTATTGTTGAGGAGAAACGCAAAGACGAGCGAAACGACCATGCCGATCGGTACTGTGACCACCGCGTACAGGCCAGTCCTCCAAAGGCTCGCCGGCAGGTCGCCGTTCCCAATGACCTCGCGGTAGTTATCAATCCCGTTCCACCGCGCAGCGGAAAGCGGGAGGACGGGATGGTATTTCGTGAAGGAGATATAGAGGGCGACGGCAGCGGGGATGAAAACGAAGATCAGCGAAAGCGCCAAAGGCGGTGCGATGAGGAGGTAGGAGATAAGGTTGGCTCGGTTCTTCTTGGGGCCCACCGCGAAGGCGACATAGCCCACGAAGATGAGCAGCGCCACCCACTTGGCGACCTTAAGGGCGTCTGGAGCGGCCTGAGCTTCCGCAAAGTGGCTGGACACGTCCGCATAGAACGCTCCCTCGCCACTCTCCTTGGCGAAGATCTCCATCGCTTTGGGAGCAAGGTCTTTGTAGCCGCTTGCGACCTTGTCACGGATGTCGTTCTCAAGCGTGTTGTACTCGTCCTGATACTTGCCCTGCCCAAACGCTTCGATGACTTCCCGGCGACTGATGCCGTGTCGGGCGGCAATTTCATCCTGCCGGCTTTGAATGAAAGAGCCCACCGAATCCAGGAAGTTCTGCTCGAGAGGGCCGACGTCCTCCGACCCGGGCACGCCTTGTTGGGTGTTAAAGGAGGGAAGCACCTTCTTGTAAACATCCACAAGGTCGTGCTCCGCCTGAAGCTTGGGCTCACTGTTCCAAAAGGCATCGTTGCTTGGCTCATAGGCCTGCCGCACCGTCGAGAAGAAGCAGCTTGAGTTTTCACCCCGGCTCAAATGGTCGAGCACGATCTCGTGCTGTACGGGCATGCTCGTCAGGAACATGATCCAGTCGAACGCCGCTTTCTTCAGCTTTGCATCCCGAAAGATGACGAGCGATGTCCCCGCCATGATGTTGTAAGGCTTGCCGCCATCGGCGATCGGCCACGTGGCCATCGCCCAATGGCCATCAAGGGCGGGCTTATTGATATGCAGCTCGGTGAACGTGTCGGTGACTGCAACGTAGACCGGGGTTGCGGTGCCGATGTTGTCGGCGGCGAAGACGCCGCCTCCGCCTCCGTTCAAATTCTGGCCAGGGCTTAGGTGCATCCACCACAGGTTGAGCGCTTCGACGACCCCCTTTTGATACAGGGGATCGAGCCAGTCCACCGTCGGCTTGCCCTGGGCATCCATGTGAACGCTGCTTTTGCCGTAAGGCATGGTGTACATCGATAGCGACCAGGCAGCGGTGCTGGGGAACTCGAAGTAGGTCATGTACCCGTTCGCATCCAGCACGTTCAGGACGTGGTTGTATTCGGAAATGGTGGTCGGTGGGCTGAGCCCGAGCTTTTGGAAAGTATCGGTTCGGTAGAAGATGATGGGGGTGGTGGTGTCGAAGGGCACCCCGTAGAGGTGGTTACCGATTGATCCGAGGGGAAGGGTGGCCGGGTAGTAGCGGTCTTCAAGCTCCTTGACCCGGTCGGGAAACTCGGTACGGAGGTCGACCACGCCGCTTACGATGCCGTAGTCGTATGGCCCGCCATTATTGGTGATGCCGACATCGGGCGGAAGGCCGGCGGCCATCGCCGTCAAGTACTTGAATTTGAAGCTGCCCCAAGGAAGAGGCAGGAAGCTCACCTTGACATGCTCGGTTTTCTCGAACTCGTTGCCGAGGCGGGTGTAAAGCTCTTGATCCTCGAGTCCCGCCCCCACCATCCAGAAGTGAAGAGTGGGCTCGGCCAGCCCCGTGCAGGCAATCAGGAGCGTGGCGATCAGGGCAAAAAAGCGACAGGTACGGAGCATGCGCAGGTCACGTAAGGGTCATCGAGACGCAAGACTCCGCTAAGAAATCGCCTCTGATCCTGAGGACAATATACACTGATTCACGCAGGAAGGGCCAAAGGTTGTCAGTCGGCGGTCGAACTCTTACTTCTCGTTTATAAGCTCTCCGCCGGCGGCTGAAGGGTGGCGCGGTAGCATGACCCAATCTTGGACCGATTACTCCAATCTGCCGACATGGCCATCTTCCGGCTGATTCACCTCGGCATGCACCGAGATTGGCTCGATCCATTCTTTGCCCTGCTCTCGTTCAGCGGCCTCGGGTGGTCTGAGACGGGGTACGTGGTCATCCTGATCCTCTTCAAGGCCACCCGACGGTATGCGCTTCCCATCGGATTGGCGACCGCGTTGGCGGGGTTCCTGCTTTCTGATGGCCTCAAGGCCCTGATCCCGAGAAATCGTCCGAGCCTGCTGCCCTTCGCCCATCCGCAGGAGGCCATCTACTATCACAGCTTTCCCAGCGGGCATACGGCGTCGTCGTTTGGCCTGGCGATCATGGCCTTGATGCTGACCTGGCGACGTCCAGACTGTCGCTGGATCGGCCTGGCGGCAATTTTCTGGTCGTCACTTGTGGCTCTCAGCCGCATCTACCGCGGCGTCCACTGGCCTACCGATGTGCTGGGCGGCATCTGCTGCGGCCTGCTCGGCGCCGGCTTCGCCTATCTTATCCTTGACCATTTCAACCTCGTACCTGCCAACGCCGATCCAAAGTTAGATGCCACGGTTGATGACCCAGAGCCCATTTAAGACTCCTCTCCCGATGCTGTTTGCGGGAGAGGACTTCCGGGGCAGGGGACCCCGGATGGGTGAGGGAGATAAATCCGGCAAATCGCCCATAATCCTAACTCTATGCCCCATTTGATTGCCGTCCTCGCCGGAGATGGAATCGGCCCTGAAGTCACCGCCCAGGCGGTGCGCGTCCTTGAAGCGGTGGGCGCGGACCTTGTATTTGAATCCGCGCTTGTAGGCGGTTGCGCCTACGATGCCACCGGCCATCCGCTTCCGCCAGAAACCCTCGCCCTCTGTAAGCGATCAGATGCCGTGCTCTTAGGCGCGGTCGGTGGCCCGAAGTGGGACAACGTGCAGCCGGTGTCCCTTCGACCGGAGGTCGGGGCGCTATTGCCGCTGCGCGGCGAGCTGAATCTCTACGCCAACGTACGCCCGGCCAAGACCTTTCCCGCTCTCCTCAGTTCCTCGCCCCTGAAAGGCGACAACGGCCTCATCGACCTCGTGGTGATGCGCGAGCTGACCGGAGGCATCTACTTTGGCAAGCCCCGCGAACGCCGCGAAGATGGCGCGGTAGCGGTCGATACCTGTATCTACAGTAAGCCCGAGGTCGAGCGGATTGCTCGTCGTGCCTTCGAGATTGCGCAGAACCGCCGCAAACACGTAACCAGCGTGGACAAAGCGAACGTGCTCGAGACCAGCCGCCTATGGCGCGAAACGGTGATCGGGGTCGCCGCCGATTACCCGGACGTTGAACTGGCTCACATGCTGGTCGATAACTGCGCCATGCAGTTTGTAAGGAATCCTAAGCAATTCGACGTGATCGTCACCGAGAACATGTTCGGCGATATCCTGAGCGATGAGTCGTCGGTCATCACCGGTTCGCTCGGCATGCTGCCCTCCGCCTCCCTAAGCGACCCCAACCGGGGCCGCGTGTTCGGCCTCTACGAGCCCATCCACGGCAGCGCGCCCGACATCGCGGGGCAAAACAAGGCCAACCCCCTCGCCACCATCCTCAGCACCGCGATGATGCTCCAATATTCCTTCGGCGATTTTGCCACTGCCTCTCGCATTGAGCAGGCCGTAGAGGCCACCCTTGAGGAGGGTTATCGCACCGGCGACATCTACACCGAGGGCACGCGGCTCGTGGGCACCAAGGAAATGGGGGACGCCGTGATCGCCCAATTGTGAGGCCAAAACGAAGGGTATGGTGTAACCGCGGCGGTCATCGGGGAAGAAGCGATTGAACCTTCGTTGCATAAGATTTGAATGCGTTGTGACCCATGAATTCGCCTTGCGGGGAAAGAATGGTGCATATGAATTGCCGGCCATTTTGCATGGTGCGCTCGGCAGAGAGATGCACCGCTACGGCGACTCCCGGCTGGCTGAGATGTTCGAGAGCAAACGTACGCTGAACGACGCCAAACAGGATGGTGGGCCTTTCAACACACCCCCGCCACCGATCGGCTTAGGAAGGATGTTCGTTCTGGCTCAGGAGAACCGCCTCGTTCCAGGCGAGCTTTTTGCGGCCGAGCTCTTTATCCTCGGGGGCGCCCCAGAGACGGTTCGCGAGGTGATTGAATGTTTTGCCCTGGCCGGAGCCCACGGTATCGGCCGCCCCAGTGAGGACGGTGGGCTGCGGGGCGGATTCGCGGTTCTTGATGTGCTTGAGTGTGGATATCGGAGCATCGGTTCGGAGGCGGCCATTTTTCGCAACGACGCTTTTGCAGCGGGTTGCTCGGTCGAATTCCTATCGCCGCTTTCCCTGAAGTGGCTGTCGCCTGAAGCGACGCCAGCGTTTTCGGACCTTATGAAGGCCTGCCACGAGCGCCTTGTGAAGTCGCTTTGGGCATCTTACGGACAGGGCGCGCACCCATTCTCCTTCTCGCCGGAGGCGTCGCGTCGCATCAAGCTTCAATCCGGCGAGACTTGCGTTGAGCGTTGGGCTAAGCATTTAGGCGATGGCTCGGCGCGCCCGGGGGGGGCGCCCTACGCGGGGTGCATTGGCTGGGCGTCCTACGTGGGAGATATCCGGCCCTTTCTTTCCCCGTTGTTTATGGCTTGCAGGGTCGGGATTGGGCAGGGAAGTGCAATGGGGTTGGGACGGCTGCTGATCCGGCCGTTTGGGGAAAGCGTCTAGCAAAGTTTGGAATTCTAGGGCAAGGGGACCGACGACGAAACTGTGGGCTGCAACTGCCGCAGGCTTTCGAACCCCGCTCCGAAGGGGTCATATTCTCTGCTACCGTTTAGAATGACGAGATTCCGCAACGATCTAGAACAAGCCGTGTAGAACAATGTTGAACGGTTTGTATTCCTGAGCGCCGTGATGTCTGGTTCGGGTAGCCAAATGAGAATGACGCTGTCGAGCTCCCACCCCTTAAAGCTGTGAATGGTACTCATTTTAAGTTCGCCCTTGCCCATCCAAAAGGTGAGCTTCCGTCTCCGGCTCTCTTGGCGCGTCTGACCGAAGACGTGGTTAATCTGACCGTAGGATTTCTCGAGTCGCGTCACGGCTTCGATGCCGGACTTGTGGTCGGCCAACAGGACCACGATATCGCTGGGGCTGATTAACTCTCCCTTGCGCTTCTCGAGCTCGGCAATGGCAACTTCAACCAAATCAAGTGCGGTGCCAAAGGAGTCAACATTTTCCCATAGGAGGGTCTCAAGGCCGGTCAAGCGGGCCTGCGGTTCGATTGGGAAGTCCTCGGGATCTCCAAGGCCGGTTTCCTTTGCAAAGACATTCAGGAGTTCGCAGACTTTCTGCGGAAGACGGTGGCTCTGGGCTGGCATTTGACCCCAATTGCCCCGAAACTTGCATCGTTTAAGCGATTTACCGACGTCACGCCCCCCATCTTGACGATAAATATTT
>Ga0302320_10011148_pt1 | contig 19096 bp, 15 predicted proteins | sample Bog_T0_3_FD_202130 | JGI IMG/M metagenome (GOLD analysis project Ga0302320, IMG submission 202130) | Peat permafrost microbial communities from Stordalen Mire near Abisko, Sweden - Bog_T0_3 | ecosystem: Environmental > Terrestrial > Soil > Wetlands > Peat | place: Sweden: Abisko, Stordalen Mire... | reverse complement strand
AGCAGGAGTTCCTGCAACCGCAGCCACACGGTCGTGATCTTGAGATAAAGACTGCACATGGGCACACCCTGCCAATAGCAGCCATCCCAACAAGAGAGTCCACCTTGAAAGATATTTGGTTCTCATTCTACTTTTTAATAACAAATTTGACAACAAACCCATGACCCCTAATACTAACTGATACTGTTCAAAAAAGTCAAATTCCACATTGTGTACAGAATGACTCTCACCAGGGAGAAGACGTGGAAATTGCCTCAATTTCTAAGGCTTTTTTTGAACTGTTTGGGATTTTTCGATCCCCTTGAACCGCAGGAGTACGACGCTGGGCTATCTGACTGCCCAAGAACGGGGAGCTGAGATCCTCTCTCCCAACCCACTGATCTTTGCCCTCAAATCTAAAATGCACAATTTTAGAGAGCTCAGTCCAATTCTTGGCGTAGCGCCCGGTTTCTCCTAAGAATATTTTTTGCGCCAAATAAGTCTCTTCAGCTAAATTCGATTCATTTAAATTGTCCAATTGCCCCATTTGACCACCGGACGCACTCCCTAGCAGTTCTCCTTCTTTCAAGCTTTCATTAGCCCCTTCGAAAGAGTCCAATCGGACCCCCTGCACTGGGAATCGAATTCCTTCTGCAAACACGACCCTTTGATTGTTGGAATCCTCCTGAAATGAGTACTGAAAATAACCTTTAAATATGCCCTGCTCAGTCATGACTTGACCCTTAGGTAACTCTTTCAGCATTCGAAGGTGTTTATAGGCTTGGGCTTTAAGATACTCAGCACTCGGTGAAGGAAGGTCAATGCTTGAATGAACCTGATAATCCTGATTGACTGAAATAATTTCCGTGAGCTTGCCGTTGAGCTCATAAAATGCTGTTACTAAAAGCTGATCTGCTCCGGCCTCTCCAATCCTCACATCATAAAAATCAGTCACTTCTCTGGGCAGCTTATAACCAATTTTACCCAACGTCTTGGTGAAATGACCGTAAACTGAATGGTAATAATGCTCATAAGTGACAACCCGATCTAACACCTCAAGAAGCTCTATTCTTCTGGAATTTTGTCCAGAATGAACCCCATCTGACACAGATAAACTTTCAGAATGCTCCATCTGCCTATTCCACCAAGAAAGTCCTGACAGCAAAAGCATAACAACAGGAATCAATGAATACTTCCGAAATATTTCCACTCTTTAAATTGATGCAAAGCAAAAGCCAAATTGTAACAAAAACTTAACAATTTAATTATTAAAAATCAGTAAGTTAGAAAACCCCTTCCAAAAAAGTTGCACAAAACTTCACTAGGACTTTGACACTGCCTAGTTCTTGAACATTTCCGAGGGTTCTCCGGCCTGCTATAAATTTCAGGACCAGCTGCATTAAATCGCATAAATTTTACTCGATCGTTTTTTATAGCAGGAGTGAAAACTCCCATTTTTCTGGCAAAAACAACCATGGCCTATTCTTTGCTTATCCAGCGCGCGTCGTAAGTAATGGAGCCAGAAAAACCAACCAGGAGAGGACCATGAGAGCTATCTCACCTAGAAAACAAAGAATTTTCCCATTTCGGGAATCGATCCACCTTGCCTATTTAGCAATAGGATTGACTTCCCCCTCTTTAAGCTGGGGCATCCATGAGCCTGAAACTCTAGTACCCTTGGAACCCAGAATGATGAATTTTTCAGAATCCTTAGCTTCGAAAACCCGAAATGCCTACTTAGACCTAAAAAAAAATTCAGATTTAGACAAAATCATTTCAGATTCTCAGGCAAATGTTTTGAACATAAGTCAAAGAATCGTCGGACCTTCCAATATTGAAACAACAAAATTTCAGCATTACTACAAGGGAATTGAAGTCATTGGCTCCATGGCCTTTCATCACGTAACCGATCAAGGCACTTTGATTCAAAATAGAGTTTCATCTTTCGAGCTAAACACTTCCCCAACTCTCTCTGTCGAAACCGCAGCAGCTTTAGCACAGGGATTACATTCTGAAATGAATCTTAAAAGCCAACCCCAATTGCGAATTTTGCCATCAAAAGAGGAAGGCCGAGCCCGCTTGATCTATTGGATAGAGTTAAAAGGCAAGGGCCTGACAGGTGGACAAGACATCCTTCTAGATGCTCAAAGTGGCCAGGTCATTGCCGAACTTTCCCACGATCACACCTTGGCACCCATTCAAATATACTCAGCCTATAAGCAGGGTCACAAAATCACTCCCAGCTTAGCAACAAATTCGAACACTGGAAAAAAAGACCTTCAGAGCTGCACTTTAGAAAAGCTGGAAGATGGAAGCACTCAGAAAGTTACTTTAGATAGCTGTAAATTAATTTATCAAGGCGAATCTCCCCTCACTCAATCCCAATGCCAAGTCATTGATGGAATGCAAGGTTTCCCGGTGGATCTCCATCCGAAAGCTTGCACTCAAATGGTCAAAGACAGCGTGATGAGTAATCCTTCAGACCCTGCTGTTTTAAGAGCAGCATCCAATTCGAAAAAAGTACTGACCTACTTTAGTACCCGCTTTGGGAGAAATAGCTATGACAACCAAGGTACAGACTTAGTCAGCATTATCCATGCAGGAGACCATATGGCCAACGCCTTTTGGACCACAGATCTCAATACCATGGTCTATGGCGATGGCGATGGCAACAGCATGGGAGACCTGACACAATCTGTAGATGTAGCAGGTCATGAAATGACCCATGGAGTTACCTCAAAAACAGCTGATTTCCTCATGATGGGAGAATCCGGAGCACTCAGTGAAGCGTTTTCCGATTTTTTCGGTAAACGGATTGAAAATCAAGACAATTGGGTCGTTGGAAATCGGCTGTTTTTGGACCCACAGGGCCCTCAGGGAATTCGAGACCTAGCTGACCCCCACCATTTAAAAGATCACATTCGTAATGCAAAGGGCGACTCTATTGAAAAACCTTATCCTTCCAGCGTAGAAGAACAAGCCAACGTAGGTGCTCATGAGAGTTGCGATGAGTCAAACGACCACTGCTGGATTCACCACAATTCCACCATTCCCAGCCATGCCTCGTACCTGGTAACCAAGGTCCTGGGCGCTGAAAAAGCAGAACTGCTTTACTACACTGCGCTCACTCAAAACCTGACTTCTACGGATAATTTTAAGACAGCAGCATTGGCAATCATCAGTACTTGTCAGCAGCTGGGATATACCCATAATGAATGCTCCTCAGTACGTGCAGTCTATCTGAAAGTGGGAATACTCACGTCATAAGTCAAAAACATCCAAAATTTAAAGCACTTATCTTTTTAATTCCTGTTAATTAATGAAGATCAGAGGGTTTAAACTTCTGAACCACTTCCACAATTTTGAATTCTAGGTCCTCATCCGTCTCATAAACATCGTCAATATGGGAGGAGCGCATCAAGTACTGAACAATGGTATTAGCAATGACTTTAGGAGGCTTCTGAAAGTAAAATCCATTCAATTCATCTAATCCGAAGCTGTTCCGAACCACTGCTTTTGCCGCCCGGTACTGCTCACTTTCAGTGAATTCCGATTCTTGAAGCATCTCAGCCTTCGCTCCTAGCTTTGCAAGCGTTTTCTCTTTGAGATCTTCATCCGTTAGAATAAAAGGTCCAATCAGACCATAAACCTCATCTTGAACGATTTGCCTTAATCTTGCAGGAAAACTAATACACTTATTGTTTTCAAGCCGGTTAATAATACTTTTGCACAGTAACCGAAGAGTTTCTTTTTGCGTGCCCATTTTGGACCCCTCATTAGTTTTGACTTCTTTTAACATTAGCTCAGGTCGGCTTTCGTCTCAGCTTATTTTTCAATTTTTCCCCAAAAATATCGAGAATCTCATTGGCCTCTACAAGCTGAAACATCCGTGCGCCTAACCAAAAAATACCGACCCCTTCCATAATAAGCACACCCACCTTGATGCCACGACCTAAAACTAGACCAAATCTACCTAGATAAGATAGAAAAAAATAGTCTGAAAACAAAATCCTTATCCCGTGGTTTGTCAAAGCGCATACCCCCCCCATCAGAAGGGCTACAGCTAGATAGGCAAAAAACGAACGAACGAGCGGCGAAAAATCCAGACTCCCCTTTTGCTTTTGAAGCATCGACCGTACAGACCCTAAAAGAAACGCTGCATTAAAAATAGCAGCCATTGAAGTTCCTAAGGCTAAACCCTGAAACCCCAAAGGACCCAATAGAATTAAGTTCAAAAAAATGGTGATAAAAACAGAGAGGACACTAGAAATCACTGGAATCCTAGTATTTCCCAACGCGTAACATGCAGGAACTAATACTTTCACACTAGAATAGGCGGTTAAACCTACGGAATACATAGCAAGGGCTTTGGCAGTGGCGTGAGTATCTTCGGTATAAAAACGTCCATACTGAAAAAGCATTTCAACAATAGGATAACCTAAAAAAATAAGCCCTGCCGACGCAGGAAGATTGACTGCAAAGACACTCTTTAAACTATGATGAAGAGTTTGTGACACACCTTTTACGTTATTTTGAGCCCATTGAGAGGAAAGCTGTGGCAAGGTAGCAGACGCAAGAGAAACTCCAAAAATTCCGATTGGAAACTGCATAAGACGAAACGAATAGTTTAGCCATGAAACAGCTCCTGGTCCTTGAGAGGTCGCTAATATCGTATTCACTAAAATATTGACCTGCGTAGCAGCAAGCCCAATCGTGCCAGGTACCATCATCCAAAGCATATGTTTCAGACGAGGATCTTGACTCCAAGAGGGATCCCCAGGATTTCTTCCCTGCCAGCGGTATCCTTTTCGATACAACGTGGGCAGCTGACAAAACGCCTGCACTGCACCCCCAACCACCACTCCAATAGCCATACCCTCGATGGGCTGCAGACCCCAACCCACATGCCCAAAAATCTGGGAAAGCAAAACTCCTACCACAACCGAAGTCAGGTTAAAGAGCGCTGAAGCAAACGCTGGCAGAAAAAAAACACCGCAGGCATTGAGGATTCCCATATAAGCTGCAGCAAGAGCTACCAAAGGGAAAAAAGGAAACATGAGTTGAGTCATTCGAACGGTTAGTTCAAATTTTCCTGGGATTCTTTTAAATGCGGACGCATAGAGATTGACTAAATGAGGAGCAAAAATGATCCCAGCCACAGCCAAAACACTTACTGTACCTAAGAGAACTCGAAACACCAATCCTGCAATGCGCCAAGCCCTTAGGTCCCCTTCCTCCAACCTAGCTCTTGTGAAAGTAGGTACTAAAGAAGCACTCATCGCGCCTTCTGCAAACAAATCCCGAAGAAGATTGGGTATCCGAAAAGCCACATTAAAAGCATCTGTAAAATTGCCCGCGCCAAAAAAGAAGGCAAAAACCTGCTCTCGAACCAGCCCCATCAATCGACTGAGTAGAGTTGCCGCTCCCATTGCCCCTGCCGCCTTCAAGACCCCTGACTGGGTGGAAGTAGCAGAGGAAGGGGATGCAAGCGAGGATGGGGTCAGAGCCATTTTCAGGTTCTAATTCTATCTAAACTAAATTTTTTTTCTAGCCAACTCGTAATACCATCATCCAACTTCGACCGAAAGGGAGCTGCTAACAGGCTCAACTGCGCATTGACCTCCATCTGCGCATCGCTACAGGCTAGCGTAGCAGAAAAAATAGCTGATTTAATCCTCAGTTCTTTCTTTTCTGGATCCCGATCGATTTCAAATCTACCAATCGGAGCTTTCCCTAAAAATCGTTCGATATCTTTTGAAATGGCTTCGTAAAGTTCCGTGGAAGTTTTTCCAGGTATTTTGACTCGACGTGAATAACTGGGCATCTCTATTACTCCAAAATGAAATTCTTTTCCAATGATAGATTTTGCTCTAAAGGTTTTTAGCCTACACTAGCAACTTGAGATCTGCAAGCTCTTGACCTGATGTTACCTGTTCCTCTGCAGCCACTTTCCACTGGATAACCGTTGATGGAAAAGGCACGCAGTGAGGCACAAACTGGCCTAGTGATTCTAAAATGACCAAGGGCTCATGAGCAGGAACAAGAGCTGTGGCTCGAACCAACATTGCGTGTACCTTCCCGGTCACTAACGCCCCAAATCGAATATTATTATTCTTTTTGTTATCTATTTTTCGTACAGTCAAGAACCACTTTCCCAACCGAACCAACCAGGAATTAGCTGACTTAGGAAACACGCAAACCCCTACTTCGACCTGCCGCTGTGCTTCATCAACCACTAATCGGCCTGACAGTCCGCCTCCCCCTTGATAAGACCAAAACTCAGGAGCAGATACCCACTCCAGCGCTGGCAGCCGTTCCCCAAAAAAATTAAAACTTCCGCCAGTAGGTTCGCCTCCCTCGGACTTCCGCCCAGGAATGACCCAACGCTCAGAAATAATCCAGCGTTCAGAACACGCAAGTAATGAGCAAACTTCTATTACTTTTTGAACAATCAAAGGAGGAGGCTCCATTTGAGGAATGAATTCTTCATCCAAAACACTAGCATGAAACATCCCTTCTTTGACCCAGGGATGATCCAGAATTTCAGCCAAAAACCGCTCATTAGTCTGCAAGGACCCTGCAATCCATGTTTCGCCTAAAAACTCCTGAGCCCTTGAAATCAGCTTTTTTTCATCACTGGAGGTCACCAAAAGCAGACCCAACATCCCAGAATCCGAAGGAGAAACCCTCTCAGATCTCTCAAAGGGAAAACTCAGCTCGCCTGAAACCCCTGGTTGAGACCATTGTTTTTTCAAGGGGGTTTCATAAACTAAACCGGGCTGAGGAAGTTGCAAATAAGGATCTTCAGCATAAAGCCTGGCCGATAATCCAAAAGGATTTTGAGAAATACGTGGATTTAAAAGCTCTTCTGCTGAGACATTGGAACTATCTTCTAAAGTAGCCAGTTGCCAATCCACTGCACTCGTCCCAGCAACGCGCTCCCAAAGCGGAAATGCCGTATTTAATCGAGGCACCCCCTCCAGCAAAAATACTCGATCGGAGTCCACTAAAAACTCAAACGAACCCACTCCCACAAATCCAAAATTCTCAGCTAAAATGCGGGTCCACTGATGGAGTTGAGCCAAAATGGAAGCATCCAAGTGAAGCGCCGGGCAGAATTCTATTAACTTCCGGTGTCTCTGCTGAAGGGATGCATCCACTGCAGGAAAAACTTGAACCCACCCATTTTGAAACCGAGCAAAAGGTATCCCAATTCTACGGGCTCCTTCAAAATACCGCTCAGGAAAAAAAAGGACTTCTCCCAAATTTTTTCGTAGCTGATCCAGCCAAGGCAATAGATCTTTCTGAAGGGACTGCCTGCTTTGAACCATCCAACTACCAAAGCCCCCGCCACCTTTTACTACTTTAAGAAAAAAAGGAAATTTCTGTTGAGTGCGATCCATAAACTCTTCAATTTCTCGAAGACTATGCATAGGATCAGAACTTAAAACTCCATGAGCAATTCCCAACTTACCTGCCTCCAAAAGAAAATTGAGCTTATGATTCAATAATGACAAAATTCGAGCAGAAGGACTCACAACCGTCAGTCCAAATTCTCTGGCTAGGGTTGGAAGCTCAGGGCGCTCCGCCCAAAGTGTTGTACCCGGATGAACTAAATGATGGACTAAATTTTGCTGCCCCCCCCCCTGAAGCGGGAGAGATCCTTCACCCATCTGAACAAATTCTGAAAAAAGACAGCGAATTTGATCCAAGCTCGTGGGATCTGATAAACAAGGACGTCTCTTTTGGGTAAGTAACTGCTGCGAAACCACCTCAAAGGATCGGACTCTCAACGAACGAGCAATCCAATCCTCCATAGCCCGTTCACCTAATACTAACGCTTTGCGCACTCTGAATTCCGAGTGTGCACCAGAATTTTTCATTGCTAGGCCTTTTCAAAATGGCTTATGCGAGAAGCGTTTTGATCCCCTCGAATTTCAGCCCCAATTAAAATATCTCCTCTTTGAAGCACCTCCCCTGCTTGCGGATCTGTATTTTGAAACCGGTACCGTGCCCTTCTCTTGCCTTCTTGTCCACAGACGAAAAATTCGGAATCACGTCCTTCCCTGTGAGCAGGACTAACCAATCGATACCGAGTTTTCTCAGCGAATGCACCCAACCTGGGCAAAATCTCCTCACGAGGTCTAGGACTTTTGACAATGACCAAGTAGCTAAACGGAAGGGACTTCCGATCCAATCCTGCCATTTGATCTAAAATCCGAAAATAAGGCGGACGCCACCACAAGACGTCTTCATGGCACCAGTCCTCCGCTTGCTTCAGTGCCCCGCATGCCTGATGCCCTATACAAGGAAGGAGAATTTGCCAACCGCCGCCACTTTTCTCTCGTAATGCTAATAATTCCTGCCTAAGTTCCAACAGCCTTCGAGACTGCAATTTTAAGGCGGGCTCGATTAAAATCACCACTCCTTCATCCTCCAGATGCTTCGCCCAGCTTTTAATCAAGATGGGAGCTAATTCTTTTGGACTCAGTTGAACTTCATTCAGATAATAACTCATCAGCCAGAGATGAAACCGAGGGGCATTGGCTGGAAGAAACCCTTGAGAAGGATCGAGCTTCCGATGAAAAGGCCTAATTCCCCAATTTCCAAAATCCAAGTGAGAAAAATAAGCCTCCGCCCACCGAGACCCCAGTTCAAGCATCGATCGATCCTGCTCAATCAGCGCCCAAGATCCTGACTGAGGAAGACCTAGAACAGCAACCTTTTCTCCAGCAGCAATTCCGCAAGCCCCGGACGCTGGCCCTGCTCCAAATTCAATGCCACGAAATTGCCCCTGATGCTGCCAACGAAACCCCAATCGTGCAAGTTCGTTCCAAATGCAAGCCATTCGAAACAAATTGCAAGGCATAAAATACAGAAAATAGGCCAACCTGAGATGGGCAGGATGGGAGCTTTGTTTCCAATAAGGATCCAGACCACCGGCTTGATTTTTTTCTTCCCGATTAAATAATCCAGAAAGTTTAAGAATATGGGGAACGATGGAACGAGAAAGAAAACGAGAGGATTCAATCGAAGAAATGTCCGGCAGTAGCTTTTGATCGACGGAAAACTGCGCGATCCATTCTTGGAACTGTTTTCCAAACGCGGTAGAGAGCATTTCGGGTACTTGCATCGGAGCGTAAGATACTCTGCTTTGCAGGGATTGAACAGCCCGATCCTGTGACTAATCCGGGGATGAATCTAGATTTTGACCACCCTAACCTTGACCTAGAGGATAGGTATTTATTATACCACTTTGTATAAAATTATGTTAAAGATCATCCCATGATGCTACTTTCCCGAATGGTGGTTTTTTTCATTTTGGTATTTTTTGGCCAGTCTTTGCCAACTTGGGCTAACCCCAAAGTGGTTCACCTTGCTCAAAACCATGGCAGCTTTACAGATGAAGTCATGACGGCTCTGATTGCAGGAAATCGACCCTATCTATTTAATGTGAAAACCTTTTTTGACGATTTTAGGGAGGTGTATCAAAGCCAACAGATCATCTATGATTGGCTTGAAACTCACCTAAAAGAAAACCCTAATTTATGGGTATTTGATGAAAACAGGTGGGTTGCCCCGACGGAACAAGAGTGCCAACCGATTCGGGAAAGAATGCAACAGTTTTCATTAAAGGATCCTACTGCTATACAAATGCTTGTTCTCGTTCAAGAGGGACCAGCAAGGGTTCTTTATTGTTCTGGGACTCTAAGAAACTACCATCCAGGGGATGATCAGTACCTGTATCAATTAGCAAGATCCAATAGAGGCATGGACTACATAACGAAGAACTATGACTCTCATCAAGTCTTTGGTGATCGTGAAAAATGGGTAGTGAACCAGGTAAAGGGAAAAATTGAACCGGAGTCCGCTCAAGAAGCTGCCATTATTTTTGGAGCTGCCCATGACTTTAAGAAGTACTTCGTCCCTGGCACTGATAGTATTCTCAGCCCCGTCGACTATATTCGTCATGAACTTGTGCCTGCGCAAAAAGACGCGGGGAGAGATTTGAAGCTCTTTAACTGGTTGTCGTCCTTGGAAGATGATCTAAGTGAATTACCAAGGAGTGATGTTCCATTCTCGGATGAGTTAGCTGAACGCATGCACGGAATCCGATCATTTCGAGAACTTGAAAGTAAGATCGATGTCTCCATTGGGGAATTTCTTTTGAAGGGATGCCAAGCAGAATACGAACTCACTTCGAAACTCATAGAAAAAGTCAATCAATGTGCCCTACGACCGATAACAGAATCCACTGAAAAAAATACATTCGACTACATGCAGATGTTCTACCTCGTTGGCACCCTTTCCATTGAAGAATTACAAAAGCTAGAGAGAAACTATCACACACGGTCTGCAGCGGCTCAGGGAGACTTCAACCGGTTTATGAACGCAGCGTTGGAAAAGTATGCTCCCAATTATTTTTGGAATGTCCAAACACAGCAAGTGGAGAAAGTAAAAAGATAAAACCGAGAATTCTTGACACTTACTTCGCACCACCCATTAAATTTGCTCTAATTTCAGCCAAATAGTTTTTGACTTTTACTTCGTGAGCCTCTCGGGCTTGCTGGCTTGACAAATCAGGCGTCGTAGACAAATTGACATTCACTAATAGATCCTTGGGAATTTCCTCTAAGAACCGGCTTGAGTTTCTAGGAACAGGCTTTCCATAACGAATGCGATTTTTAGCTCGAGTTAAAAAAAGAAAATCCTTCGCTCGAGTCATCCCCACATAACAAAGCCTTCGCTCTTCGCCAAAATCGGTCGCCTCTTCAATTGTACGCCGATGAGGGATAAACCCTTCCTCCATTCCCACCATAAATACGATCGAGTACTCGAGACCCTTTGCCCCATGCAGGGTCAAAAGTGTTACCTGATTTTTCTGGGTATCTTTATCGTTTTTTTCTTCGTCCTTTTCTTGCTCCTGCGCTTCTAAAGTCATTCGATTTAAAAACTCGCGCAAAAACTCTAGCCCCGTCTTAGAAGGAGATCCCTCGACCAACACAAGGGGTTCTTCATCCACCTGGGCTTCCTGCTGCTCAGAATGATCTGGCTTAAATTGACCCATGGAGTGGATCAGCTCCTCAACATTTTCCCACTTTTTTGCAGCCTGCACAGGATCATCACACTCTTCTTCCACTGCCCGCTTGGCCTGGATCTTTTCTAAGGAGGCCCGTGCCCACGTTACAACCGCCCCTGCATCAAAAGCGACCAAAGCCAAATCCTGATGCAGCCCTCTGATCAAATCTCTAAAATTAGAAATGGCAGGAGCTGTTTTAGGAGCCAATCGAGGCGCCTCTGGAAGTGCTTCAAAGAAAGAGATCCCCTGAGAAAAGGCATAGCCTCCGATGGCTTCAATGGAAGTTTTTCCAATACCCCGGGCAGGCCAATTCAAAATTCGTCTGAGAGAAGCATCATCTTTGAAATTCCCTATTAAACGCCAATAAGAAAGAACATCCTTCACCTCTTTGCGAGCCAGAAAAGACAATCCTCCCACAATTTTATAAGGAATCCCCCTGCGTCTCAGCGCTTCTTCAAAAACCCTAGACTGGGAATTGGAGCGATATAAAATGGCAAAATCTTTCCATAAGCGGGATGAGTCACTACTGGAGCGTCTTAAAATTTCTTCTGCAACAAAATCAGCCTCTGCGCGATCCTCCTCAACAATGACATGGGAAATAGGCTCTCCCACTCCGCGATCTGACCATAGTTTCTTGGGATACCGATTTCGATTCTTCTCAATCACACTGTTGGCAGCCTCAAGAATCCTGGAAGTACTTCGATAGTTTTGATCTAAAGTAATCGTGCGGGCATCAGGATAGTGGTTAGCAAACCCTAAAATATGACTGGGATCTGCCCCCCTCCAAGCATAGATAGACTGATCATCATCTCCAACCACACAAAGATTTTGAACCCTTTGCGTTAAAAGCTTTAAAATCCGAAACTGAGCCGCATTGGTATCCTGGTACTCATCCACTAAAATATGACGAAACCTTGCTCCATAATGTTCCCGCAGATCCCCATGATCGGTCAAAAGCCTGACCGTATTGAAAATCAAGTCATCAAAATCCATAGCATTCAAAATTTTGAGTTGATCTTGATACCTTGAAAAACTCGATGCTGTTGCTATTGCATAGTCCGAGGAAAGCTTTCCTGAGTCCAAGAAGAATTTCTCAGCTTCCCCAGGATTAAAAAACCGATTTTTGGCTTGTCCTATTTCAAAAAGAATCACATCGGGATCAAACTTACGATCATCAATTTTAATATTTCTCAATACTTGTCGTAACACATCGGTCTGATCGTTTTGATCCAAAATAGTAAAATTTTTCTGAAACCCCAATCGATCGGCATGGGCCCTGAGCAACCGTGCACAAAGACTGTGAAAGGTCGTAATGGTTAACCCCCGCGTAGCTGCTTTGCCGGAGCTACTGCAGACCAAGCGAACCACTCTTTCTCTCAATTCAGCAGCTGCTTTATTGGTAAAAGAAAGTCCTAAAATTTCCGAACCTAAAATACAGCGCTGGGAAATGAGGTAAGCAATTCGATAAGCCATCGTGCTGGTCTTTCCACTTCCAGCCCCTGCTAATAGGAGCAGTGGGCCTGAACCGTGCGTGACGGCCTCCCGTTGAGGAGTGTTCAGACGATTCAGATTCAGTGCCATGGAATCAGCCCCCCCGTCTCCGAGTATGGACCCAACAAACCCCTAAAACATAGGTAAGCTGAAGTAAGACAAATCCGATGACCCACGGAGTACCGCCTGTAGCAAAACCATAAGAATGAAGCCCTACCCCTAAAATAAAATTGACCCCATACCAGGCCATTACAACAGACATAAAACTCAGAGTTGACCAAACAGCAAAGCCAAATTGACCTATCCAACTGGTAAAGCGCCCATGAAGGATCACTAAGTAACAAAGCAAGGTAATCAGTGCCCAAACTTCCTTGGGGTCCCATCCCCAAAACCTACCCCAAGAATAATCTGCCCAAATTCCACCAAGAATAGTTCCAGCAGCTATCAAAACCACTCCAAACTGCATAGCGCGATAGGTGAGCTGATTCAGGAGATTCGTTTTCTTCGCACTGGGATTTCTTAAAAAATGAAAAAGAGTCATATTGGATAAACCCAACGTAAGAGCAAAAGCTGCATACCCTAACGTAATTGTGAGAACATGCACCGTAAGCCAATAGTTACTCCGTAACACAGGCATTAAGGGATGGATGGACGGATCTAAAATCATCGGGGCAGAGTCTCCCGCAATTAATCCCAAAGTGGCCAGCGTGCAGGCCACCGCAAAAATTACTTCTTGCCGGTGCATATAATAGAGAATGGACGCAAACGCGATCACTCCAAAACTGACCCAAATCACCGATTCGTACATATTGGTCACAGGGGGACGGCCTGAAACAAAACACCGAAGCCCCATTCCAACAAGGTGACTGGATATCCCAATCCCCGTCAAGCCAAAGGCTGCTTGCTTGAGTTTCCTCAAAGCCAAGCGAGCATTCCCAGGGGAAATTAAAACCCATAGCCATAAAAGACCTGCCAACAAGTAACTGACCCAAGCAATACAAAAAGGTCTTAAATGATTATAAAAAGACTCTGCTTTCACTCGATTTTTATAGCTTTCTGAATAATGAGGGATCTGGGCTTCGATAGCAGATCGAAGACTCACAGAGGCTTGACCAAAACGCTCTGCATCGTCGGCTTGATAAGACTTCAAAAGCTCAACAAACTGACTTCGAATGGAAAGACCTTGGGGATCCCCATCAATCAAACTCGACCATGCAGCAGGTGCGGGTTTTGGAATAACCAACCACCCCTGCCCACTCACCAGCCCTTGAAAAAGCCCAAGACGATCGAGCACCGTTTTAAGCTCCTGATCTCTTGGACTGCTTCGAGGTACCCCTGACGACGTATTCGAAGGCGCAGTCACCTGGGATCCCATTCCTGCATGTCCCAGTCGTTGTGCATATTGAGCTAAAATGGGATTTCCAATCAGTTCTCCCGGGGAATAATAGACTCGTTTTTCCTCTAATCCCAATTGCCTGCGAACATCCTCTCGACCCACCCGAATCACAGGTTGAGACTCCCAATACTGGGGAACAGCAATCCAAGAGACGATCAAATCTACAGGATCCCAATTCTTGTAACGACGGGAGCCTGTCTCATAAAGCACCACTTCGCCAGCAAAAGAATCCAAAGGCTTAATCCTGCCCCCACTTTGAACAGGAGTAAGGCCTAAAATTCGAAATGGCCATTTCTTTGGAGCGATACCTGAAGGTGCAGTCTCAGCCCACCCTAGAGTTTGAGAAATTAGTAGAACGAATAGGCATAGGACTCTCATTGCAAGATTCATAATTTCTTCCTAGCTTTTGCAATAAACAAAAAAATAGAACCCAGCACAATCAGCAACGACCCCAGGTACTTCCAAATTCTCCCTGGATCTCGATTGACTGAAAAAATGGAAGTCACTGGTCTGGGATCTGCATCTTCATAGCTCGCTTGATAAACGGTAAATCCTCCCACTGCGAGGGGTTCATTCATACTAATTTTTTGAGTTCCTATTTGAGCTCCTAAAGGAGCGTTGCCCAGAACGGTCACTTCTGAAGCATAGGAAGCAGGACTTAAAGTGCCTGGATCATGCTCGACGGTAAAACGTTCCAATCGGAGCGAAAAGGGAAGAACAATTCTTTTTGGAAAATAGCCCACTTCCACCTCTTGACTCCCTAAATTGAGGACTGCACGATCGCCCAAACCGAGCCAAACTCCCTCACTCCCAGCAGGCATCACATGAATCGCGGAAGGGGGAGCCTGAGTTCCATACTGCACTCGAGAAGACTGATAGCTAGAGCGAGGGATCGCATCGGTAATCCATTCCAAAACCGTGATAGTGATATTCCCCTTCCATCCCGGATGAATGAGTGGATGAATGAGCTGATTTTGAATTTGCCCAGTTTTGAATCCGCCTTTGACTTGTTTTCCATCGGAAGACTGCGCAACGAATGCCAAACTCCCATCTTTTTGGGCACGAAAAACAAGGGACGGACTTGCTGACTTACTCTTTTGAATCGGAGAATCACTCCCACTGAGGCTAAAATGAGCAGGCCCTGCTTGAATGGACCGCCACTCAGGAGATCCGTCCCAAAGCCAAAATTCCTGAGAAATGGCCATAGGACCTCCCACTACTTTAAATCGAATCGCAGGCACCTTTGGAACTAACGTCTGTGCATGAGAAGTCGGAGATGTCCCTTGAGGAATACCTTGAGATACAAAAGACACCTCGGATTCTCCATGACTAAGGAACCGATCTATCTTTAAATCGATGGGTATGCCAAAATCTTTCAACAAAATCGGCTGGAACGCAACCATGGGAGGAATCCATGGAATCAGAATCGAATGGACCTTTTGCTGATCGCTGATGACTAAATAGGCTTGATCTAACTCCACAACACTTGCTGTTTCGCCTTCAGAAATGCGTAAGCTTCCATCAACACCAGAGCGATCTGTCATCCAAGAACCCCAGAGCAAAATAAGAATTCCAAAATGAGCAAGTAAAAAAGGAATATGCTTTTTTTTCCAAGGGTATCGACTAATCGCCACACAAAGAATATTCACACCTAAAGTAAACAAAAGTAGATGAAACCCAAAGGATCGATAAACCCAGTACTGAGCAGTAGGCGTATCATAAACCGATTCAAGGATAGTAGCAGCAGCCAGGCAAGCTGCTAATGCCAAGATCACAAGGACTGCTAGTTTCAAAGAACTCAGCGCCCAAAAAACTTTCTCGATTTTAAATCTCGCTGGAAATCGCACTGGAAATCGAAAGGGGCAATTGTTCATGGTTCTAAAAGCGCTGCATACCAGGCAACTCAAGGGCAATACTTTTCCCCTGATCCAGTGACACTTCACCCGCAGGTAAAAAGGGAACTCCGGCTAGCTGAAATAATTTCTTTTGCACGAACCGTTCTCGATCTAGTGTTTGTACGGGAAGCGAGTCTTTTATCGCTTTTTCATCAAAAACCCGATCATAAATCTTTTTTCGAAAAAAACCTGCATTGCGCCCAATCACGACTCGAGCCATCCGACGGAGTTTTTTTGCATAAAACCAGCACTGGCGCTCTCCTGGGCCGGTCAAATCAATAATCAAATCGACTTCCTGAGGAGGAGCCATCCCAATCGTAGTCCCCAAAACCGTTTGAAAAAATACCACCGCATCCGGATAAGAAACAATGACCTTCTGCCTCAATGCCCCAGGATCAAAAACAATCCCACGAGCAGAGATCACAATGAGCACAAACTTCACCCCAGGAACACGATTGGATAAGATATCCTCTTGTTGAGCCATTCGAACCAAACCCGCTTGAGATTCTTGATCGATGGGGGAACCCCCTTTTGGAGCCGATTGAAGGTCGAGAGACTGACCTGATTTCTGGCTTTTTCTGAGATCTGCCCGTCGTTCCATAGTGCTTAGGTTTACCACCTATTTTAACAAGCGACACTAAATTAATTTTAATTGTCAGCCCTCTCGAGGTCTGGTAGTGAGGCTTGCTATATCGCAAGGAGTCATTATGATTAATAAAATAAAATATGCCTTCATTTTTCTTGGATTGACTTGTTTCTCCAGTGCTGTCTTGGCAATGAATTTTAATGACTATTTGCAATCCATACCCGAGGGGAATCCGGGTACCCATCCCAGTGAATATACCTTCAACCCTAGCCTGCTTCCTCTGCCTGGTGATTATTCTCAGTATCAGGTTAGTAATGTCATCCTCCTTTTTGACACTTCTGGAAGCACCGCATTTTCATCTGACAGAGGAGGACGTAGAGGCGGAGGAAGCCGAAGAGGATCTGTAGTCACACCTCCTCAACAGGCCGTCGACCCCCAAAAGCCTCAAACTAAACACATTGCTTTAGCCCAGCTGGAAGGGCTTTCACTCGCACTGAAGTACTTAGCTCAAACTTCAACATCAGCTGCACCTGGAAACGCCCGCCTTTATCTGGTCGGCTTTAGTGGAAATGCTCAGCGACCTATCGCTGAAGAACTGAGTTTTCCCGCACTTATCAGCAGTTCAGCTCAATTCGAAGCCATTGCTCATCGATTACCTCAAATTATGCCCAGGCCTGAATTTGGCTCAACCTCTCTCGGCAAGGGCCTTGAGGAAGTTTTAAAGGCTGAAATTGATCCAGGCCCAACTTTAATGATTGTAGTTACAGACGGCCAAACGTCAGATGCGAGTCAAACAGCAGAACTCGTCAATCAGCTCTCCCTAAAAGTGGCTGGAAGCGAAGTGCCGGGCTTTCGATTTGATGTAATCACTATTGGAGCAGGAAGTATTGCCCTGGATTCCCTAGATGGCGGCTCGAGACGCCAAAGCGTGAGTACTTTTTCTGAACGAGCCGGCCGATTTTCCAGTGCTGCTGCATCTTCTAATAGCTCTCAATGCAATCGTGCTTACTTAGAAGGTTTGACAGCGTTTGCATCCGCCTTGGGCAAGGGCAAATACTCGGGAGCGTACCAAGACTATTCAGACTTAAACCAAGCTCTCCACTTCTTTTTTAGCGGCAAAGACGATGGCTCCCATGCTTTGTTTATTCAAAGTGACACTCCCGGACTGCTCTGGCGCGCCCAATCTCATCAATATGTGTTTGTTGATGAGTTTATCCGGTATGGCATCCCTGGCACCCCCTACACTTTCGATAAACTCGGATATCAAGCAACCATTGAGCAAGATCCTACTACCAAGCTCATTCGTGTCACAGATGTCAGAGGCAAGCAGCGCTACTACCTTTGGGAAAAGGCATCCCACTTGAAAGCCACAACATCACCAGCCGGATCCACCACGGTCAAGGTAACCTCAGACGTCACGGAGATTCAAAACCTCATTAATACTTATTTTTAGGATGGCACCTGGGAGAAGGAATTGAGAGCTAAATTCGGAGTCCGAGGCTCAGTGTGGACGAAAACCGGGTTAAGGAATTTCAAGCTCTGAAATCATTGATCAAAACCTATTTGTGCAAATGCAACTTGTGCAAAAATTCACTCAATTTTGGATTAAGAAACCGTAATAATTTCAAGCAATTTTGAGCTTAACCCAGTTTTCGTCCACACTGAGCCTCGGACTCTCAAAAGGTCATGATTTGTAGGGCATTTTTATATTTGACTTAGCTAAGTATATTAGCTAATATTTTAGAGGTATGAGTAAAGTCTCTATGTGGAAGGCAAAGACAAATTTATCAAAACTGATTCAAGATGCCTTGAATGGGGAAGAGGTTATTATCTCCAATAAAGACAAACCCTTGGTACGTTTGGTTCCTGTGGAAACTGGAACTTATAAGAAGTTACTAGGACTATTTCAGGGGAAAATTTGGATGAGTGAAGACTTTAACGAAGTACCTGATGGTTTTGAGGATTACGTGTGAGGAAGCAGTCTTTTTTGCTAGACACACAAGTTTTTATTTTTGCACTTCATTCGCCGGAACGCATCCCACTCAAGACGAGGAAGCTTTTTGAAGGTGTAGATCATGAATTTTACCTCAGTATAGCCAGCATCTGGGAGATGAGCATTAAATCCAGTTTAGGGAAACTTAAATTTCAATACCCACTCAAAGAAATTATCCAGCACTCAATAAAAGAATCTGGACTTAAAATTCTTCCTCTTCAAGTGGATCATACCTATGCTGTTCATGATTTACCCTTTCATCATAAAGATCCATTTGATCGAATTATCATAGCCCAAGCACTCTTGGAGAAGATTCCGATTATTAGCTGTGATCAAGCGTTTGACCATTATAAAGTTAAGCGGATTTGGTAATAATCTAGGATATGCAAAGTTATTTTAATTTTTCATTATCCCTTAATCCTGGAAACCTTTTTATACGCCATTGAAGCTTCAGCAAGGTCGTAGCGACTCTGAAGATCCATCAATACTCAGGTTCTGTGCCAAAAGCATCCGCAAAATGAAAAGCTATCACCGATCGGGTAGGCTGACCCATTGCTGAGCCAGCCCCGCCACAGAACCTCATCGTGCCGATTTCCGGCAATGGGCTCTTCAGAACGAAGAACGTTTTACAGCCTAACGTATCGCCTGAGATCAGAATATCCTATTTTGATCTTCG
>Ga0302320_10011146_pt1 | contig 19098 bp, 13 predicted proteins | sample Bog_T0_3_FD_202130 | JGI IMG/M metagenome (GOLD analysis project Ga0302320, IMG submission 202130) | Peat permafrost microbial communities from Stordalen Mire near Abisko, Sweden - Bog_T0_3 | ecosystem: Environmental > Terrestrial > Soil > Wetlands > Peat | place: Sweden: Abisko, Stordalen Mire... | reverse complement strand
ATCCGCGAGGGGAAGGCCAACCTGAAGGACTCCTACGGGCTGATCAAGGATGGCGAGGCGTTCCTGTTGAACATGCATATTGGGCCGTACTCCCACGGCAACATCGCCAACCACGACGAAACACGTACCCGCAAACTCCTCATGCATCGCGAGGAAGTTCGCAAGCTACTCTCCAAGACGCAAATCAAAGGGCATACGCTCATCCCCACGCGGCTTTACTTCCGCAATGGGCGGGTGAAGTGCGAGCTGGCGCTGGCCAAGGGTAAGCAGGACTGGGATAAGCGGGAGACGGAGCGGCGGCGGGAGGCGGACCGGGAGGCGCGGGTGGCGATCAAGGCGAATAAGCACAGGAACAGCCTGTAGCTTTTAGCTGTCAGCTTTCAGCCCGGCTGTGCTGAAGTTGATGGGCTGTTTGGCGCTGAGGCCTTACTTCTGCCATTCTTCCGGGATGCAGGCGGGTTTCAGTTTCATCTCTTCGCCCGTCCTAATGTCGGGATAAGCCCACGGCTGGACCATTTCGAGCGGTGTGATTCGCGGCGTGAACTGCAATCCCTGGCTAGCGTCAAGCTGTTTGAGCACATCGACGAGCTTCTTCGCACATTCTTTGCCGACTTTGCGCTCGGGAACAAATAACCATGGCCGGACGGGCCAATCCGGCGGCAAATGGCTGTATTTGACGAGGGCTTTAAGAACTTCGTCCCATTTATCGTTCCACGCACGAAGCCGCCTGATCAGGGAGTTTAAGTTCTCGCTGTAGGTTACTTCGCACAGAAAAATCCCCGACGGCCCAGACAGTTCAGATCCAAATTGGACGGCCAGAATATCGCAATACCAACTCAAGCCCTTTGGCGGTTTCTTGCCCTCCATGGTCTGTATGTAGCATTCAGGGTTGACGAACACCGAGCGGTCGGCCCGCAAGTATTCCGTAACGACGCCTTGATAGTAGTCCACGTCTTCTCCATCTTGAGAACATGCAATGAGGATTCCAGGCCCGATCAGAAGCGGATCGATCCTATGCTCGATCTGATTGGCAAGCAAATGGCACGAATGGGGAAGGCGTTAGCGGATCACGTTGACTTCGATGTTCAGGCCGAGGTTCTTCCAGGCGGCGTCTGCGGTGTAGACGGGGGCGTTGCGCTGGATGGCGAGGGCGAGACAGGCGCGGTCGCCGAGGGAGAGGCCGTAGGGTCGGGTTACTCTTACCAAGCCGCCGGCGATCCGAGCCTGGTCCTCGTCAAATGGGACCGAGGGGCAACGGGCTTCGGCGATGTGCCACCAGGCAAGCGCCTCGTCGATTCCGGCGGAGACCAGCTTGGTTTGCACTTCCGCTTGATTCACCGCGCCGATGATGGCGCGCGACAGACAGGAGGCGACGATGTCTGCCCCCGGTTCGCCGCGAATCAGAGCCAAGAGGGCGGAGGCGTCAAGGACGGCGAGGCTATCCAAGCCATTCCTCCGTCTCGCGGCGCGCCTCTTCGCGGCGCTCGGCAATCAATTCGTCGGAGAGCAGGCGATCGCCGGGAATCAGGGCGCGCAAGCTCTCCTGAATGCCGCGGATGCGGGCCAACTGGGACTCAACCTTCAGAACGTCTCCCTCGAGGGACAAGAAGAGAGTGTCCCCCGGTTTGATCCCCATCTTTGAGCGGATTTCAGCGGGGATGACGATGCGGCCGTTGCCATTTATCTTCGATTTGACATATTGCCAAGTTGTGACAGAACCTCGATCAATCGTTGATTGTGACATACAATTACAATATGACAATTATGAGCAATATGTCAAATTTAATATTGATGACATTTCCTGGGGTTCATGCAGGGATATCGAACGCTCGATCCGGCATTTGCCACGAGGCGCGCTTCCCGTGAAGAATAGGCACTATGCGAACTGAGATTTCTTTTGCCCCGGTTGCGGGGATTGTTACCGAATTATTGGCCGTTCTGGCCGTTGACAGCCAAACCGCCAAGGGTCCCGATGCCAAACCGCAGCCGACGCTGCTGACTGGCGATGCTGCCGTGGAGGCAGCCGCAGCCGGAGTGCTGGAGACGGGAGAGTACAAGGGTGGCGCGAATGAGACGGTCTTAATCCACGCGCCGACGGGACTCAAGGCCAAGCGGCTGCTGATTGTGGGGCTGGGCAAACTGAGCAAGGCCACGGTCGATGGCGTGAGGGAAGCTGCCGGAACCGCAGTGAGGTTTGCGAAGCCGCGAGGAATTCGGGAGTTGACCTTGGCACTACCCTCCCCCGAGAGTCTGCCCCAGGCAGGCGTGGCGAGGGCGGCGGTGGAGGGAGCGCTGGTGGGGGATTTCGATGCCGATACCTACCGCAGCGAGCGCAAGGACCAGAGCATTCAGGCATTGACGGTTGCGGCGCCGGCGGATGCGGACCGGGCGGCGACGGAAGCGGCGATTGCTGAGGGAGTGATTGTTGGCGAGAGCCAGAACCTGGCGCGCTCTCTGGTGAATGAGCCGGGCAATAAGCTGACGCCGACGATTCTGGGCCAACGCGCGGCGCTGATGGCGCAGGAGGTTGGGCTGGGGTGGGAAGTGCATTCGACCGAGATGCTGCACCAACTGAAGATGGGCGCGTTCTGGAGCGTGGCGCAGGGATCGGCGGAGCCGCCGGCGCTGATCGTCCTGCGCTACGAGCCAGAGGGCGTATCGGAGGGGCCAGTTCTTGGGCTGGTCGGCAAGGGCATTACGTTCGACACGGGCGGTATCTCGATCAAGCCCGCGGACAATATGGAGAAGATGAAGTACGACATGGCGGGTGGGGCGGCGATGATCGGGGCGATGCGCGCCATTGCGCTGCTGAAGCCCAAGGTGCGGGTGATCGCGATTGTTTGCGCGGCAGAGAACATGCCGTCGGACACGGCGCAAAAACCGGGTGACGTGCAGACGGCGATGTCGGGAAAGACCATTGAGATTATCAATACCGACGCCGAGGGGCGGCTGGTGCTGGCCGACGGGATTACTTACGCGCGGCAACTGGGCGCGACGCATCTGATTGATGCGGCGACGCTCACGGGCGCGATTTCCGTTGCTCTGGGAAAGAGCACGGCCGGTGTGTTCTCGAACAACGATGCGACGTATGCGAAGTTCGAGGCCGCGCTCGCGGTTTCCGGGGAAAAGTTCTGGCGGCTGCCGCTGGGCGAGGAATACGCCGAACTGATCAAGTCCGATATCGGCGACATCAAGAACACGGGCGGACGATACGGCGGCGCCAGCACTGCCGCCGAATTTCTGCACACCTTCGCGGAAGACACGCCATGGATTCATCTCGATATTGCGGGAGTGGCATGGGTGGAGGAGTCGCGGCCGCACATTGCCAAGGGCCCGAGCGGGATTGGCGTGCGGTCGATTCTGGAGTGGGTGCGGAGCTTTCAGGTTTCTGACCGTGTGAATTCCCGTTAGTTGAGTTCGTGCTATCCCACCCATTTCCCTTCCGCGGCGGACGGAAATGAGTGGGGCACGGATACAGTATTTTGTGGCCGCAGCAATATGGCGGGATACCGAGCCCGCTCCATTTTCCACATAAGGTTTTTCTCATAGGGCTTCGCGCGATCAAGTTATGTCGCGTTGGGCCGATGCAAAAGTGTGAGCGCGATGCGCAAATTTGCGCTTGCGCGCCCGCGACATTCGGGCGAAGAGCCGCGGTATGGGCTTTGCCGGGCGGGGAGGCTGCGATGACGGATCGCGTGGAACTGATTGAAACCGCGCTCGACAGTATGTCGGATGGGTTGGGGCTTTTGAGCAGGGAAGGCGAAGTGATGCTATGGAACCAAGCGGCGCAAGGCATTACAGGTTACCCGGCCATCGAGTTGCTCGGCCGCCCCATTCCCGAGGGCCTGGAGCAATTATTGGAAAACGATCGCAACGTGGGACAGCCGCCGGGCAGTCTTCCTGAAAGGCAGCGTTCGGTAGCGCGGGCGCGCCACAAGCTGGGTCACTTTGTGCCTGTGATTGTTAGCATGCGGATCTTGTTTAACGGACTCGGGGAGCGCATCGGAGCGTCGGTGCGCTTTCATCCGGTTGACAGCCAAGACGCCCTGCCGCAAAGCGAAGAGAGCGACTTCTCCTGCACGGACAGCGCCCGCGCCGATCTGCTGGAGCGGCTGCAAATCGATTACGACGATTTCGAACACGGCGAGGCGCCCCTGGGAATTTTGCGCATCAGCGTGGATCAGGCGAAGGAGTTGCGCGAGACGCACGGCGCCGCAGCGTGCCAGGCGATGCTCGAAAAGGTTTACCATGCCCTGGCTCACGGATTGCGTCCGGGCGAAGAGATTGGCTATTGGGCCAACGACGGATTTCTCATTATCGCGCACGAGCGCAGCTCCGAAATGCTGGCGGGGCACGCACAAACGCTGGTTGGTTTGGCGCGCACAGCCGATTTTCGCTGGTGGGGTGACCGGATTTCGCTGACGGTGAGCATCGGCGCGGCGCAGGTGAGCGGCGATCCAGCGGAAAGCTTGACACAGATGCTGCAGCGCGCCCGCGAAGCCATGGAAAGCAGCATCCGGGAAGGCGGCAACCGGGCCGCGACCGCTGCGAATAACGGCGCCGCACATCATGCGCAGGAGGATTTGCCATGTTCGCCATCATAGGCATCTTCCTTGTTTTCGCAGCGGTCATCGGCGGCTTCCTGATGGAGAAGGGGCACATGGCCGTTCTTGTTCAGCCCGCCGAGCTGCTGATCATCGCCGGGGCGGCCGCGGGAACGCTATTGGTGGCCAACCCGATGCGCATTCTCAAGGCGATTGCAGCGGGTCTCACAGGCATACTCAAAGGTTCGCCCTACACCAAGGCGCGCTACCTGAGCACGCTCAAGATGATGTATCAGTTCTTGAACAAGGTGCGGAAAGAGGGGCTGCTGGCCGTAGAGATGGACGTCGAGAAGCCGAAGGAAAGCGCAATCTTCAAGAGCTATACCGATTTTCTCCACGACCATCATGCGCTGAACTTTGTTTGCGATACGCTACGCACGGCCATTACGGGCGGCGTGGAACCGTTCGACATGGATCAGATGATGGAGCTGGACATGGAAGTGCATCATCATGAAGCCGAACAGCCGGTGGCTTCACTGACCACGGTGGCCGACTCTCTGCCCGGCCTGGGCATTGTGGCCGCAGTGCTGGGTGTCGTGATTACCATGGGCGCGCTAGGCGGACCGCCCGAAGAGATTGGCAAACACGTGGCCGCAGCGCTGGTGGGCACGTTTCTCGGCATTCTGCTCTGCTACGGGTTGGTTGGACCGCTGGCGGCAAACATGGGCAAGCTCGCCGAGGAACACAACGAATATCTGCACGTGCTTCGCGTGTTATTACTGGCGTTTCTTAAAGGCTCCGCGCCGATGATCGCCATTGAACTGGGGCGCCGCGCCATTCCTGCTTATGCCCGTCCGGGATTCGATGAGATGGAAAAGCACTGCAAGAACAAGAGTGAGCCGGTGGAAGCGGCTGCGGCGTAGAAGACAGGGAGCGAGGGAGCGAGGGAGCAAGGGAGCGACAAGGCAGGAAGCAGAGAGTAGCCAGTGGGGAGTAGAAAACCGAAGTAGAAAGTTAAACGATTCCATGGCGGCGAAAGCGCAACCCATTATCGTAATCAAGAAGAAGGGTGGCCACGGAGGCCACCACGGCGGCGCGTGGAAAGTGGCATACGCCGACTTTGTGACCGCGATGATGGCACTGTTCATCGTGCTCTGGCTTACGAGTCAGACCGACGCAGTGAAAAAAGCCGTGGCCGGGTACTTCAATGACCCGAAGGGACTGGCGACCCTGCTCGGCACTACATTGTCGGGCACAGGCAATGGCTCAGTGCCCGTGCCCGATCAGAATCAGAAACAATTGCAGGATCTCAAGGAAAAACTGGAGAAGGAAATTGAGGCGCGCAAGGATCTCGAGAAGCTAATCAAGCAGATTGAGATCACGATCACGTCGGAGGGCCTGCGGATCGAGCTGATCGAAGATAAGAACGGCACGTTCTACCAAAGCGGGTACGCGAAATTGAGTGCCGACGGCCAGGAACTGCTGGCGTTGCTGGCGGCGGAGCTGAAGACCCTGCCGAACCAACTGCTCATCGAAGGCCACACGGATGCAGCGCAGTATTCGAGGGATGCGAACTACAGCAACTGGGAGCTTTCAGCCGACCGCGCCAACGCCGCGCGCCGCCTGCTGCAGCAGGATGGAGTACGCGGCGACCAGGTAACGCAGGTACGTGGATTCGCCGACCAGATGTTGCGCGTGAAGAGTAATCCGTACGATCCTTCGAATCGCCGCATCACGATACTGGTGAAGAACAATGACGATACGCCGGCGCCGACGCTGGTTCACGCCAAGGTGGTTGACGGCGCAGCGGGACCTGCTCCCGGCCCGGCTGCTATACCAACGCCGCCGCCTGCGCCGCCTGCGACTCCGGCCAAGCCGGCTGCCTCGACGCCGACCAAGCCCGGCTTGCTGAGCCGGCTCAAGGGTCTGTTGCCGGGAACGAGAAAATGATTCCAAATCTCTGACCACGTGAATTCGCGCTAATGGAGATCTCGCTATCCCACCCGTTCGCCCAAAATCGGACGAATGGATGGGGCACGGAGAGGTTTGTGGCCATGCAGTCAGGAGCTGTGGCAGTTTTCTCTGAGCTTGGGCAGTTGAGAGAACGGTCTCTCGAAAACAGGACGCATCCCTCCTTCATGGTGTAGTCTGGTCTGCGGATCAGGAAGCGATTACCGGAGGGCAAGTTCCATGGCTATCGTTGCCGGCGTGGATTTCGGCACACTCAGCGTTCGCGTGACTCTCGTTGACAGCAAGAAGGGCCCGATCGGCACTGGATCGGCCTCATATCCGCTGCAACGCCGGCGCGACGATCCCAACTATGCAACGCAGTCGCATGCGGATCAGATGGCTGCCCTGGTTGCGGCTACAAAGGACGCGCTCAAGGCTACCGGCGTTGCGGGTGCAGACGTTGCTGCCATCGCGCTCGATACTACGGGCTCAAGCGTGATTCCGGTGGGCGAGGGCCTTGAGCCGCTCGACGAATACTACCTTTGGTGCGACCATCGCGCTTTTGCCGAGGCCGAGGAAATTACGCACAAGGCGCACACTCTGGGATTTGAAGGTATTGAATGGTGCGGCGGCATCTACTCACACGAGTGGGGATTTGCGAAACTGCTGCACTGGTTGCGGCACAACCCGGAGAAGCGCTCGCGTTTTGTTACAGCGCTCGAACACTGCGACATGGTTGCGGCTACGCTCTCGGGAGTGACCGAAGTGAGCGCGCTGAAGCGCAGCGCTTGCGCCATGGGACATAAGTGGATGTGGAATCCGAAGTGGGACGGGCTGCCGCCGGAGGAATTTCTGGTCGCCGTCGATCCGCTGCTGGCCGGCGTGCGCGCCAAGATGGGCGGCGAGTATCTGACAAGCGATCGCATCGCCGGTCATCTCTCTGCAAAGTGGGCGGCGGAACTCGGACTTCGCGAAGGGCTTCCGATTCCCGTGGGAGCGTTCGATGCGCATTGGGACGCGATAGGAGCCAATATTCGCGAAGGCGACGTGGTGAATGTGGTCGGTACGTCAACCTGCATTATCGCCATCGCGAAAAAGACGGAGCTGATTCCGGGAGTGTGCGGCGTGGTGCCGGGCAGCGTGCATCCGCAATACACAGGCATTGAAGCGGGTTTGTCCGCAGTGGGTGATATTTTCGACGCCATTGCCAGGCGCGCCAACACGACGGTGGCCGCGCTCTCGGAGGGCCTCGATGCATGGAAGGCTGGCCAGACCGGGTTGCTGCGGTTGAGTTGGGACAACGGCGATCGCACGGTGCTTGTGAATCCCGAACTGGGCGGCGTGACGCTGGGCTGGAACCTGGTGCACACCGCGCAGGACGAGCTGTTTGCCGCTATTGAGGGAACAGCTTTCCACACGCGCATCATTCTGGAGCGCATGGCCGAGCATGGCGTGCCCATTGATCGCGTGATCAATGCGGGCGGTATTCCGCAAAAGAACGAAATTCTCAACCGTGTTTACGCGAACGTGCTGAACAAGCCGGTGCTGGTGCCTGCGGGCATTCCCACCAGCCTGGGCTCGGGAATTTTCGCGCTCGTTGCCGCCGGAGCCTACAAGACGATCGAAGAGGCTCAGGCCGCGGTGTGCCTGCCCTTCCGCACCGTGGAGCCGGATGCGAAAGCTGCCGCGATTTACGAGCAGCTTTATCCGCTTTATCGCGATGTGTATTTTGCGTTGGGTAAACGCGACGCGGCGGCCGCCGCGTTGGGCAAAGTGCTGCCGGAGCTGAGAAGGATTGCGGCGCAGGTGCACAAGGCCAGCTGAACGATCCGCCCGGCGCGATGGGCGACGTGAAGCCCAGTTCCGGCAACGCGACCGGCTCCGCCTGTCCCTGCGCTTGCGATTCGGGTCCGCGCGGTTTACCGTGGACTTCACAATCCAAATTGCCGGGAGCCTTGTGCCTTCATCATATCTGCGTTCTCATCTGCCCTACCTGCTTGTCGCGCTGATCACGCCGGCTCTGCCCGCAGCCGCGCACGCGCAAGCGCTGCCGGAAGCTCCGTATGCCGGGCCGACCGCCGATCCTTGGAGCGCGCCGCATTTCTCGATCGATCCGAAGACTCTGTACCAGGCTGCGTCCGCCGCGCCCGCGCCGGATGGTGCCAACGTGACGGAGCTTAGCGAGGATGAGCACTTTACCTTCGACGAGACCGGGCGGCTGGTGCACGTCGGCCATGCCATCTATAAGGTGCTGACGCAGAAGGGCGCCGAAGGATGGGACTCACTGGCGGTTAGTTGGGAGCCGTGGCTCGAAGCGCGGCCCGTGATCCGCGCGCGCGTGATCGCGCCCGACTTCAGCGTTCATACTCTGGATCCAAACACCATCACGGAAGCTCCGGCCCGTGGCGGCGATTACAAGACGTACAGCGACGGAAAGCGCCTGCGCGCGCCGCTGCCGGCGATCGCCCCCGGCGTGGTGGTGGAAGAAGAATTCAGCGTGACGGAAAACCAAACTCTCTTCGCGGCCGGCCGCGTGGGGCGCATAGCGCTCGGCCAGGAAGACGTTCCCGTGGCGCACAGCCGCGTGGTTTTCGACTTTCCCGCTGCGCTTCCGCTACGCACCAACCTCCTGTTACTGCCCGGCATCAAGCCGGTGCGCGCCGAGACGGGCGGGCGCGTCACTCTGACCTACGATGTGGGCCCATTGGATGCGATCGATACACGCGAACCATACCTGCCTCCCGAGGATGTGCGATTCCCGATGATCGAATACTCGACTGGCGCGTCGTGGCAGAGTATTGCGACAGAGTACGGCAAGATTGTGGACGGCCGCGCGAACTCGCCGGCGGTCGAAAGCGTGGTGACGCCGCTAATTGCGGGCAAAAGCTCCGCAGGCGACAAAGAAGTTGCCATTCTGGATTTCCTCGACCGCGAGGTGCGTTACACCGGAATCGAGTTCGGCGAAGCCGCGATTATTCCTCACGATCCCGCGGAGACCCTGGCCAAGAAATACGGCGATTGCAAGGACAAGGCCACGCTGCTGGTGGCGATGCTGCGCGCCGCCGGGATTCCCGCGTATGTGGCACTGCTCAATGTCGAAATCCGTGCGGATGTTCCCTTAGATCTTCCCGGCATGGGAATGTTCGATCACGCGATCGTCTACGTTCCCGGCAAGAATCCGCTTTGGATTGATGCCACCGACCGCTACGCGCCACTGGGCCAGTTGCCGATGGGCGACCAAAGCCGTCTTGCGCTCATCACCAGCGACGCAACCACGGCTCTGGTCAGGATTCCCGAGGCGCCTTCCCACGACAACGGCCTGATAGAGACACGCGAGTTTACGCTGACAGACAACGGCCCAGCGAAAGTAGTGGAGATGACGCAGCCAAAAGGCATTCTGGAATCGGGCTACCGCGGCTACTACGCCGACAAACCAGACCAGGACACGCGCGAAGGGCTGCGCGGTTACATCAAGGCAGAGTACCTTTGCGACGATCTCACAAGAGTCGAACGGACCGATCCGGCCGATCTTTCACGGCCCTTCCAACTGACCATCGCCTGTGAAAAGGCGAAGCGCGGTTATACGGATCTCGAAAGCGCTCAAGCTGCGATTCGCGTCGACCGGCTCTTTCAGTTTCTCCCGGATGAGTTGAAGCAGAAAGATAATCCCGACGAGAAGAAAAACAATGGTCCGGACAAGCCGAAGAAGCCTCGCACCGAAGACTGGTGGATGAATGCCGCCTTCTCCATGGAGTGGAACTATCGCTTTATTCCTCCGGCGGGATTCACTCCCAAGCAACTGCCTAAAGATGCGAGCATCGCGCTCGGCCCGGCGTTGTTGACGGAGAAATTCACCGCAGACAAGGACGGCGTGGTGCTGGCGCATCTGGTGTTCGATTCCGTGAAGCGCCGCTATACCGCGGCAGAGGCAACTGCGCTGCGCAATCAGGTGGCCGATCTAATCAATGGTCCAGCCATCCTGATTGACTTTGAGCCGCAGGGCGAGGTGCTTTTGCGCGAGGGCAAGGTGAAGGAAGCACTGGCAAGCTATCGCGCGCTGATTGCCGCCAACCCGAAGTCGGCCGTGCACCACCTGCAGGTGGCCAACGTGCTGCTGCAGGCGGGCATGGGCGAGGCAGCCCGCAATGAAGCGCGACTTGCCGTCAAGCTCGATCCAAGCTCCGCGCTCGCGGAGCGCGTGCTCGCCGAAATTCTGAAACACGATCTAGTGGGTCGCGAACTTCGCGCAGGGAGCGACCTGACCGGAGCGGCCGAGGCTTATCGCGCTGCCATCAAGCTCGATCCCGACGATCACACGGCACAAGCCAATCTGGGGATTCTGCTTGAATACGATTCTGTGGGACGCCGCTACAGCGGCCAGGCGCACATGAAGGAGGCTGTCGCCGAATATGAAGAGCTGGGCCAGGACAAGCTTGCCGATCTTGGACTCACCGACAATCTTGCCTTTGCGCACTTTTATAGCGGCGATTACGCCGGAGCGTACAAAGCAGCGCAGGCGCTGAATCCCGAACCCAAGGCTCTGATGGCGGCGTGCATGGCCATGCTGCAAAGCAGCAATGCGGGACTCGACGAGGCCAACAAGCGCGCTACCGACGACAACAGCTTCAAGGAGACCGCGCGCACCTCCGGCGAAATGCTGATGAACATGCGGCAGTATGGGCAAGCGGTTGACTTTTACCAGGCGGGTGCAGGGGGTGACGATGCCGCGCGGACATTGGGTCTAGCGAATATGCTGCGCGGCGCGCCGCACCACGAGGACGTGCAATTCGCGAACACTCCGGCAGACGTCGTCAAGCGGTTCTCCATGGTGCCCTTCGATCCCGGACTCACTAGAGACAGTTTGGCGGCCATGCTCAGCCGCAACGGCATCAAGGCGCTGAACGCCATGGACGCTGACGAGTTGAAGGAAGAACTTGCAAGCGGCAAGAAGATGAACAGCGAACTGGCCCGCGAAGGAAGCTCGCTGGATGTGACCGAAGACATTGTGCTCCACATGCTCGACCCAAAGAGCGAAGGCGATGACACGATCGGCTACCGCGAAAAGGTGGAAGTCCTGGGCGGGAGCACAATGACAATTTACATCGTGAAGGAAGACGGGCATTACAAACTGCTCGACACCGGCGAAAAGCCAAACGCCATCGGACTTGAAATGCTCGACCGTATCGAGGCCGGCGATCTGCGGGGTGCGAAGGCGCTGCTGGACTGGATGCGCGAGGATATGCACCTCGAGGGCGGCGACGATCCGCTCGGCGGCCCGGTGTTTCCGCGCTTCTGGACGAAGGGCGAAGCCCCGGATGCACGCAAGATGAGGCTGGCCGCGGCGGCGATTCTCATTGGGTCAAAACCCACAGTGGCGCAGGGCATTCCGATTCTGGAGGAGGGCCTGAAGGATGCGACCGGCGATCGCGAGCGCACCAATATTCGGATCGCGCTGGCGGTTGGATACCTGATCCAGGACAAGTTTGCGCCGCTACTCGAAGTTTCATCGGCGCTGCTGAAGGATGAGCCGGAATCGAAGACGGCCTTTATCGACAACGTGTACGCGCTCATGGGTTTGGGCCGCTACGACGAGGCGCTGGCGCAGGCCGACGCACGGCTGAAGCTGCTGGAGAACGACAGTGACGCTTACGAAATGAAGATCGAAATCGAAGCGAACCGCGGAAACTTTGCGGCGGCGCGCGGTTGGGCGCAGAAACTTGCCGATCTCGGCAAGGAAGACGCGATGCTGCTGAACAACGAGACGTGGTACGCGCTCTTCACCGGCAAGGTGGAGCAGACCGACATTGCCAAGGCCATTCACGCTACCGAGATGCAGAAAGACGCGCCGGGAATTCTGCACACACTCGCTTGCCTCTACGCGGAGGCGGGAAATACCAAGGATGCGCATGACGTTCTGTTGCGCGCCATGGACGACTGGAATCTCGATGAGCCGAATGACGAGGTCTGGTACGTGCTGGGCCGTATCGCGGAGCAATACGGCGAGCGCGAGATCGCCATTGCGGACTATCGCAAGCTGGAGAAGCCGAAAGAGATGCTGATGCTTTCCACTTCGACGTGGAAGCTGGCGCAGATACGGTTGAAGGCGATGGGTGCGCAGGAGACGGCGGCGGCGAAGTAGTTCGAGGCCACTCGATCACAGCGAGTCTCATGTGCGGGTCTGGAGACCCGCACTACAGCCGGTCAGGAGACCGGCGGTACAAATCGTCGAGACCGGCAAATTCATGCGGAATCCGGCGGTACAGACGGCGGGTCACTGCTGCTGTTGCTGCTGCATCTGCTGGAGGTCGATAAAGGGCGGGGCGGGCTCGGGCGGTTGCTGGGCGCGCTCTACCAGCACACTCCAGTCCTCGGGGATGGGCAGCTTGCGATCGAGGGGCGGCGGGCTATCGCTGGCTTCAACCTGCACGGCCACATACAGCTCGCTCGCGGTGTTGCCACGGAAAACGCCATGCGTGGGTGGAACGTCAGCGTAATCGCGGCCCACGGCGGTGCGGATGTGACGATGATGGGCGACGAGGTTGTTGGTAGGGTCGATGCCCACCCAGCCAAGGCTGGGCATTAACGCCTCAACCCATGCATGCGTGGCATCGGGCGTGGAGCGGTCGTGGTCCTCACGGCTGCGATATAAATAACCGGACACGTAGCGAGCGGGAATGCGCACATGGCGCAGCAGGGCGATCATGGTGTGCGCGAAATCCTGGCACACGCCCTTGCCGCTGACAATGGCCTCGTCGATCGGCGAATCGACGCGCGTGGAGCGGGGCACGTATTCGAAATAATTGAAGAGGCGCTGGTTAAGCTCAAGTACGAGCATGAGTGGATCGTCGCGGCGGGTGACGCCCATCTGTTGAGCGAGCAGGGTCACCGCCGGGGTTTCAACGACGAAAGCGCTGGGCAGCAGCATCTCCCAGTAATCGCCCGCGTCGATTAGCGCGTCCAGCTCGCCCCACGCTTCGGGCGCAAGAGAGAGCGGGACATCGGGGAAAGGCTGTTGCTCGACGACGGACTCGGCCACGATGACGAGCTGGTTGTGCTCGCCTGGGATGTCGAAGTGCTGAACGTTATTGCCAAGATGATCGCGGTAGCTGAAGACGCGGCAGCGCGGGCTGACGGAGAGCGTAAAGGTGAGGCAGTGCTGGGCCGAGTCGGAGCGTGGGTGCATGCGCGTTTCCATGATGCTCTCGCTGATGGGATGCGAGTAGCGGAAGCGCGTGAGGTGCCGGATGGAATAGAAGTTCATGGCTGCACCCTTAAAAAGCTAACGCGGATTGAATCGAGTAATGCACGTAGTAGCGGTAAATGAGCTCGTGAATGTAGAGGCATTGTGCACGGATGTTGTGCAGGAACGATGCCGCATCGCCAGCGAGGATCTCTTGAATGTTGGTGTACACAAGCATGGCGTGAAGCTTGCCGATGCCGGAGATGAGCTCATCTGGAGCGCGCCTGCCGCCGGTGTGTTGAATACCCTGGATCGACTCGCGCGCGCCGTCGACACAATAGCGGATGGCGTGGGGAAAGTCGCGATTGAGGAGGAGGAACTCAAGGACGCGAGCGGGGGATAGATCGGCGGTGTAGACCTGACAATACGCTTCGAACGACGTGCAACTGCGCAGCAGACCGACGAACTCGAGGTAAAGGTGAGCGGCGCTTTCCTGCGCGCCATGCTGAAAGAGTTCGGGCTGGTAAACCTCGAGCAAGGTTGCCGTGGCATAGGCCCGCTCAAGGTAGCGGCCGAGGCGGATGAACTGCCAGCCCTGGCCGTGGATCATTGTGGTATCGGTTGTGCCCTTGAAGAGATAGATGCCGTCGATAATCGACGCGAGCAGGTCGTTGACGCTGGAGCTGAATTGGGACTGCGCGTGCGGCGAATGAATGTGATGATAGAGGCGATTGAGACGCTGCCACTGCTCAGTCGAGATTTCTTCGCGCACCTGGCGAGCGTTTTCGCGCGCACCGCTCACACAGAAGGTGACGGACAGCGGATCAATGGGATCGAAGATGAGCGTGCGGGCCATCTGTTCGAGTGAGCCGTTCCAAGGCATGCCTTCCGGCTTGCCGAGCGCGGCCATCATGCGATGCCATCGCGTTTCCACGTTGGGGCCGCCGGTATCGAGCACCAGGCTCATGGTCACGTCGAGTTGGCGCACGGCATTTTCGGCGCGCTCGAGGTAGCGGCTCATCCAGTACAGGCTGTCGGCGACTCGCGATAGCATTCTGTCCTTCTTTTCGGTATGAGCTTTTTCGAATCCGACTATTCCAGAACCCATGTGTCCTTGCTGCCTCCGCCTTGCGAGGAGTTGACGACGAGAGAGCCTCTTTCGAGCGCCACGCGGGTCAATCCGCCGGGCACGATGTTTACCTTGTCACCAAAAAGAATGTAAGGCCGCAGATCCACGTGGCGCGGCTCCAACCGGTCGTCGATAAGGCAAGGAGCGCGCGAGAATTGGAGCGTGGGCTGGGCAATGTAGTTGCGTGGGTTGGCCTCGATCTGCCGCGCGAACTCTTCGCGCTGCGACGCAGTGGAATGCGGGCCGATCAACATGCCGTAGCCGCCGCTCTCGCCCACGGCTTTGACCACCAGCTTGTCGAGATTGGCGAGCACGTGCTTGCGGTCCTTATCTTCGCTGAGGAGAAAAGTTTCCACGTTGGACAAAATTGGATCTTCGTTGAGGTAATAGCGGATCATGCGCGGCACGTAGGCGTAGACGGCCTTGTCGTCCGCGAGGCCGGTGCCGAAAGCATTGGATACCGTGACGTTGCCGGCGCGATAGGCGTTGAACAGGCCCGCGCAGCCCAGTGCAGAGTCGGAGCGAAAGACAAGCGGGTCGCTGAAGTCGTCGTCTACGCGGCGGTAGATGACATCGACGCGCTTGAGGCCGTCGGTGGTGCGCATGTAGACGATGTTGTCGTGCGTGACCAGATCGCGGCCCTCGACGAGGTCGACGCCCATCTGGCGCGCGAGGTAGGTGTGCTCAAAGTAAGCGGAGTTGAAGACGCCCGGCGTGAGCAGTACGATGTTGGGCTCAGGCCGGCCTTCGGGCGCGAGCGAGCGAAGCGTGGCCAGCAGCAACTGCGGGTAGTGCTCGATGGGCCGCACGCCGTAACTCGCGAAGAGCCGCGGAAAGGTCCGCTTCATGACGCGGCGGTTGGTGAGCATGTAACTGACGCCCGAGGGCACGCGGAGATTGTCTTCAAGCACGACGAACTCGCCGTTGTTGAGACGCAGCAGGTCGGAGCCGACGACGGCAATGTAGACGTTGCGCGGCACCTGAAGGCCACGCATCTGACGCCGGTAATGTTTGCAACTGTAGACGAGCTCGCGCGGGATTACGCGGTCGGCAAGGATTTTGGCGTCGGAATAGACGTCGCGGAGGAAGAGGTTAAGCGCGGTGATGCGCTGAGTGAGGCCACGCTCGATGCGATCCCACTCCTGGGCTGTGACAAGGCGAGGCAGCAGATCGTAGGGAAAGATCCGCTCGGTGCCTTCTTCGCGGCCGTAGACGGTGAAGGTGATGCCCTGAGTCAGGAACGCGAGGTCGACCGATTGTTTGCGCCGGTGCAACTCGTCGGCGGGCAAGGCGGCCAGAGTTTCGGCGAGAGCGCGGTATTGCGCGCGTACCTCACCGCTGGGCTCGCGCATTTCGTCGAAGGCGTAGTCGAGGGGGTAATCGCCGTAGAGGGAATCGAGTTCCACCGAATGGCCTGCTTTCATGGTCGGGTCGAGAACCTTCCTCCCAGTGGACTCACGGCGGTTACGCGGCAGGCGCAAGAGAATTGGCATGACGCGCGCAGTCGCCGATTTTCGAGCAGACTCGGCCTGTGGTCCGTTCTTTTGTTTTTAACATGCGGGAGATAAAGGGGCCATCAGGAAACTCAGGCGGCGAATGATAAGGGAAAAGAGCCGAGGCGCGACCCGCTGGCCGCGCCTCGCTCTTACAGTTTGCAGCCGGACTGGAATTGGGTCCCATCCGGCTGCCGGTTCAAATCAGTTACTTGGTCGGGACCTCGCCGATCGTCTTCACAATCTGCGAAACGATCTGGTAAGGATCGGCTTCGGAGTTGGGACGGCGATCTTCGAGGTAGCCCTTGTAACCGTTCTTGATGAAGTTGACAGGCAAGCGGACGGAAGCGCCACGATCCGAGAGGCCGTAGCTGAACTTGTCGATGGCCTGGGTCTCGTGGAGGCCGGTGAGGCGCAGGTGATTGTCCGGGCCGTAAACTGCGATGTGATCGGGGATATTCTTCTCGAAGGCCTTCATCAGGGCTTCGAAATATTCCTTGCCACCGGTTTCGCGAAGGTACTTGGAAGAGAAATTGGAATGCATGCCGGAGCCGTTCCAGTCGCCCTTGATTGGCTTGCAATGCAACTGCACGTCGACTTCGTATTTCTCGCATAGGCGCGCCATCAGATAGCGGGCGGTCCACAGGTCATCGGCGGCCTTATGCGAGCCCTTGCCGAAGATCTGATACTCCCACTGGCCCTTGGCCACTTCGGCATTGATGCCTTCATGGTTGATGCCGGCGTAAAGGCATAGATCGAGGTGCTCCTCGACGATGGTGCGAGCAATGGAGCCCATGTACTTGTAACCGACGCCGCAATAGTAGGGGCCTTGAGGAGTGCTGGGGTAGCCGTCTTTGGGGAAGCCAAGTGGGCGGCCATCCTTATAGAGGAAGTACTCCTGCTCAAAGCCGAACCAGAGATCCGGATCGTCCGGGGCCGTGGCGCGCATGTTGGTCGGGTGCGGCGTGCCGTCCGGGAGCATGACTTCGCTGAGCACGATGAAGGCGTCTTTACGGCTGGCATCAGGGTAGAGAGCAACCGGCTTGAGCACGCAATCGGACTTGTTGCCCGCCGCCTGCATGGTGGAGCTGCCGTCAAATCCCCACAGGGGCAGGTCGGCCAGTGTGGGAGTCTTGTCGAACTCCTTGATATTGGTTTTGCCGCGAAGCTCGGGAATGGGCTTCTTTCCGTCAAGCCAAATGTATTCAAGTTTGTACTTTGACATGGATCTCCTTAGACGTCGGAAATTGAATGTAGCCCTGGCGAAGAAACGACTCGCCGGTGAGGGTGGGTTCACTTACAGCTTAAATTGAGGTCTGCCGAATCGTATAAGGATCGTATAAAGAAGTTGCAGAATCCGGCCAAACGCCGTGCTTCCATGCCGCTATGTGCAACGATCTGAGCCTCTGCGGACGGGGGAAAACTACCCGCTGCCTGCTGCTATAGGGTAACCTGAACGGTCAGGAGTCTTGACTCATGTACCGCTCTCCACGAGTATTTCAGGCCAGTTTGCCCTTGCTTCTGGCGGTTTTTGCACTACCCCTTGGCCGTGCGCAAAAGGCGCCGATCGAGATCACTGTCGACCTAAGCGATGCACCGCGCAAGCTGTTTCATGCCGATGTCGACTTGCCTGTAATGGCCGGCCCGATTTCGCTGACGACGCCCAAGTGGATTCCTGGCCATCACATGCCGAATGGCCCGGTGGAGGAGATTACAGGCGTTGTGTTCACTGCCAACGGCCAAACCCTTCCGTGGCGACGCGACGACGTGGATATCTACCAGTTCCATTTGACGATTCCCCAGGGGGTGACGACGCTCCACGCGCATCTGGACTGCATTGTTACATCGCGCATCTCACAAAAGATGGCAGCCATGGAGTGGGAGACGCTGCTGCTTTATCCGGCCAACATGCCGGTGCGCGACATTGCGATACAGCCTTCGGTGAAGGTACCGGCGGGATGGGGCGTTGGCACCGCACTCACGCCCGTCAGCTCGGGTTCGTATCCGGTTCCCGCTGCTGGAGCCGTGACGCAATTTGCAGTGACAAATGTTGAGCAGTTGCAAGACTCGCCGATCATTACTGGCCAATACTTCCACGAGTTTCCGCTGGCCCCCGAGATATCGCCCAAGCACTATATTGATGTGGTTGCGGATCAACCGGAAGACTCGAACCTGCGCCCCTCCGTGCTGGCATCCATGAACAACCTGGTGCGCGAGGCGGATGCGCTTTACGGATCGCACCACTACCTCGTTTACCACTTCCTGCTGACGCTCTCGGATGTGGCCGGAGGCATGGGATTGGAGCACGGCCAGTCGTCAGACAACGGCGTGGGCGAGAAGGGATTTGCCGACGACGCGCACGAACTGCGTGAGGCCGATCTGCTGCCGCACGAGTTTACGCATTCATGGAATGGCAAGTATCGCCGGCCCGTGGGACTGTATCAGCCCGACTTTGCCACGGCGCAGCAGGGAGCTCTGCTGTGGGTTTACGAAGGAATGACGGAATACCTTGGCGATGTACTTTCCGTGCGCGCGGGTTTTGAGACGCAGGCGCAGTATCGCGACAAGCTGGCGCAAACTGCCGCGAATCTGGACTACACTCCCGGTCGCGAGTGGCGCTCAACCGAAGATACAGCGGTTGCTGCCAGCGTGGTGCGCGGCTATACTCCGTGGTCTAACTGGAGGCGCGGGCAGGACTACTACCAGGAGGGGGAGCTGTTGTGGCTCGATGCCGATACGCTCATCCGCAAGCTGACGCAAAACCAAAAAACGCTGGGCGACTTTGAGAAGATCTTCCTGGGC
>Ga0302320_10011145_pt1 | contig 19099 bp, 16 predicted proteins | sample Bog_T0_3_FD_202130 | JGI IMG/M metagenome (GOLD analysis project Ga0302320, IMG submission 202130) | Peat permafrost microbial communities from Stordalen Mire near Abisko, Sweden - Bog_T0_3 | ecosystem: Environmental > Terrestrial > Soil > Wetlands > Peat | place: Sweden: Abisko, Stordalen Mire... | reverse complement strand
CGTCGATCTCTTCGTCGCTTGTCTTACGACCGAGTGAGAAGCGCACCGTCGCGCGGGCGGTCTCATCAGTCACGCCCATCGCCATCAAGACATGCGATGCCTGGATCGAGCCGACCATGCAGGCCGATCCGCTGGAGGCTCCAACCCCCTCCAGATCGAGAGCCATGAGCAGCGTTTCGCCATCACAGCCGGGAAAGCTCACATTGAGCGTATTGGCAATCAGAGAATCCACCCTCTCCCGGGCATTCCAAATTGCCGTGGGATCAAGCGCTCTGATCCCGTGCCAAAGTCGTTCACGGAGCGCGTTCTGTCGTGCCGATTCCACGCCTTGCGCCACCTCCCGGAGGGCAACTTCCGCCGCCACGGCCATACCGACAATCGCCGCCACATTTTCCGTGCCGGGACGGCGTTCGTTTTCATGGAATCCCCCATGCTGGATCGCCTCGATGGAAACGCCTGAGCGGAGCCAGAGGAATCCGGATCCCGCCGGACCGTAGAATTTATGAGCTGTCACGGAGAGGGCATCGACACCGAGTTCGTTCGGAATCACGGGAATTTTACCAAAGGCCTGCACCGCATCAGTGTGAAACAAGATCCCCCGCTCGCGGCAGAGAGCCGCGAGTTGTGGCACAGGCTGAAGGAGACCGGTTTCGTTGTTGGCGAGCATGATAGAGGCAAGGAGCGTCTCGGGACGCAGCGCTGATTCAAAGCCCCCAAGATCAATCAGGCCACTGCGATCAACGGGCAACTCGGTGAGTTCAAATCCCTCTCGTTGTGCCAAAGAGCGCAGCGTGTGAAGCACGGCATGATGCTCGGTGGCCGCCGTCAGGAGATGAGAACGCTCAGGGGTACGATGACGACGAGAGAGGCCAGCCAGGGCCAGATTGCAGCCCTCCGTCCCTCCGGCGGTGAAAATGATTTCGTGTGATTTTGCACCCAGCAGTGAGGCAATCCTGTCACGGGCATCATCCACAGCAGCCCGGGCACGACGCCCGGAGGCATGAATGCTGGAGGGATTGCCGGTGAGTCCCTGCAACCACGGGAGCATCGCCTCGCGAGCCTCCTCGCACAACGGAGTCGTGGCGTTGTGGTCGAGGTAGATCATGAGTGGAAGAAGACTGCCGAGGGCGGAAAATTGTTGATTGTTGATTGTTGATTGTTGATTACTGAAGCGGCGAGTGAGGTCTTATGAAGCCGCTCATCCTTTCTGGCACTCGACCTTTAGCTGTCGACTTTCGAGCACTTTGAGGTTGAGGCTGACCGCTAATTAAGATGTCCCTGTCAGAAAATCAACAATCAACAATCAGCAATTCATAATCTCAGTCAACCTTTAGCCGTTTAGCGCCAGGGCCCCATCGGCCAGATCGCATTTCAGCACCACGGCATGATGACCGCTCTGGCGTTCGTACTCGGCAGCGATCGCTACTCCGGCAGCATCGGCAGCATCACAGGAGACAAGAGCCACGATGGCACCGCCAAAGCCGCCGCCAGTCAGACGGGCGCCATAGACTCCGCTTGTCGCGTTGGCAAGCGAGACCAGAAGATCAAGCGATGGGGTGCTGTTCTCGAAATTCACGCGAGAGCTTTCGTGCGAGGCGCTCATGAAGCGACCAAATGCGGCGACATCGCCCGAGGCCAGGAGGTCGGGGGTGGCGAGGACTCGCTCGTTCTCACCGATGATATGGGCGGCACGGCGGCGCTCCAGATCGGGCAGGTCGCTTGCAGCCAGCATAGCCGAGGAGGCATCGCGCAGGAAGGGGACGCCAAGCGCCTTGGCTGCGGCAAAGCAATGCTCGCGTCGTTCATTATATTCCCCGCCGACCAGCGCATGAGGCACTCCCGATTGGATGAGGAGCAGGCAGACATCGTGAGGGAAGGCAATCGTATCGACCGTCGTCGCCCGGCAATCGAGGAAGATGGCGTGGTCTCGTTTCCCAAAGAGGCTGGAAACCTGATCCAGAATGCCGCACTGCACGCCGACATATTCGTTCTCCGCACGACGGCAGAGTTTCGCAAGTTCGATGCCGGGAAGCGAAATGCCGTTGAGTTTTTCCAGCAGCATGATGGTCGAGACCTCCATGGCGGCGGAACTCGAAAGTCCGGCTCCAAGAGGAAGATCGGAGACATATTCGGCATTGAATCCGCCGATCTTGATCCCCTTTTCTCGCAGAGCTCCCACGACACCCAGAGGATAATCGGTCCACTCACCACGCCGGACAAAGGGGGCGTCGGCTGAGAGTTCAAAATGATGGCTCTCTCCCCCCAGTTCCGTGGAAAGACGAATCAGACCGTCATCACGCAGCGAACCGGTGACACGAACACCATAGGGAATGGAAGCCGAGAGGACAAACCCCTCATTGTAATCAGTGTGATTGCCAAGAAGTTCGACGCGCCCGGGGGCAAAACAGGTGATGGAAGACATCGGGCCATCCTATCGTGGAGCACAAGAGGATGCCAGAAGGATCACGCATCGCGACGCTTCCCTTGCCAACCGGCACCGGGTGCGACACGATTGCCCCTCCATGATCGACGATTTTATTCTTCCCGACCTACAGGCTGCCATCCTCTGCGAAGATGTGAGAGCGGAAATCAGCGGCCAGCAGACATTGGTCGGCGTACTCGGAGCGATCCCCACACCCTCCCTGCCGATTGGCTTTTTCAAACTCTGCCTCTGGACTCGCTGGTGCGGAGGCAGCGGTGACTTTATCCAAAAGTGCCTCATTTACGATCCAGAGGAAGATCAAGCTATTGCGCAGGCGGAGATTCCTTTCTCTCTCACCGATTTCAATGCCCATGCCACCAATGTCCATTTCTTTGGCGGCGTACAGTTCCAGAAATACGGCACCTATCATGTCGAGATTCAGCTCGATGATGAAATCTGTCTGAGAATCCCACTGCCAGTCATTCAGATTGACGGGCAAGGCCATCCTGGCCATCCGCCGGGGATGCAGGGGTTTTAAAAATCCAGCACCTCGCCATCATCCGGCAGGACGACATCGTTGATTTGGGGCAATAACTCCTCCATCCGAATCTTCAGTTCCGAGCGATCCTCGACATATTCCTCGGAGAGATGGACGAGGCAGAGCGTCGTTATGGAGGCCTCCTTGAGGGCGGCGGCGAGTTCCTCCGCCCTAAAATGAGAGAGCTCGCAGATCAAAAGATCCATCGGCTTCTCCAGCAACGGCGCAAGATCCTGCGGCGAGCCAAGATCCCCGCTAAAAATCAGACGGCTCTCACCCGAACAAATTTCCAGTGAATAGGAATCGCAGGGACGCGCCGGATCAGCTCCAGTCCGACCACGGTAGCAACGCTCCAGGTGACTATTGCGACAGGGCGTGACAGAGATCTTGCCAGGCAGGGATTCCACCGCATTATTTTTCCAGGCAATCCATCCCAGCGAAAAGCCAAGCCCCTCTTCAGCGAGATAGAGCGCTGCAATCCAGGCTCTCAGTGGTGCCAGCATTTCCTCGGGAAGATAGATTGTCAGCGGGGCCATTCGTCCGATCAGCTTGCATCCCTGAAGCAGCGCCGGCAGCCCGCCAATGTGATCGACATGGCCGTGCGTGATGAGGATCGCCCCTATCTCGCTCAAGAGATTTCCACGATCCTTGAGCAGATGAACACACGGTTCGCCGGCATCAACGAGCAGATGACTCCCGTTGAGATGCAACAGCGAGCTGGAGAAAAAACGATCCGCCGAGGGAATCCCGGAACCAGTCCCAATAAAACTGATTGTGGAGGTCGTGGCCATGCTGGGGAAAATAAGAGCCTGTCTGAAAAATCAGCGGATTGTGGATGGAGGTAAGTTTTGCGAGATGGCGGAGCCTTCTCAATCCGGCGCTATCTGAGGATAACGACGGATTGAATGGTTTTGGCAGATCGTGAACACCGAGCAGCGGGAGCTGCGGTGTAGACTGCGTAGCAGCCCCGCAAGGGGTGAAGCAAGCGGGAGCTTGTGAATCAAAATCACCTTCAGACAGGATTCGGGGATTATTCAGACAGGCTCTAAAGTTACTTCCTTTCTTGGCGAGCGAAAACAGAGTATTTGAAATACTGCAATCTGCCTCCAAGAAAAAACATCTTTTCTTCTTTGACAGATGCCCCTCAATTTCCTATCTTCTTCAACCTTTCCCGAATTCCTAATGAGTACATTTTCCGCTAAAGCCGCCGAGGTAAAACGCCAATGGTGGGTGATCGACGCCAAAAACCAGCATCTCGGCCATGTCGCCGTCCAGGCAGCCAACTTGCTTCGTGGCAAGCACAAGGTCATTTACACCCCTCATGTTGACACCGGCGATTTTGTCGTTGTCATCAATGCGGCAGACATTCAGATCGGCGGCAAGAAAGAGACCCAGAAGACCTACATGAGCTTCTCCGGTTTCGTCGGCGGTCACAAATCCGAAACTTTCCGTCAGCGCCGCGCGCGCCGTCCAGAGCTTCTCATTGAGCGCGCCGTCAAGGGAATGATCCCTCACAATCGTCTCGGCAGCACAATCTACGGCAAGCTGAAGGTTTACGGCGGTGCAGAGCATCCTCACGCCGCCCAGAATCCACAGCCCGTCAAGTAACTGTAATCTATCATGGCCACCGCAACACCAGCCTCTGAATCAACCGCAACAACGGGTCGCCGCAAAACGGCTGTCGCCCGCGTCCATATCGTCACCGGCACCGGCAAGATCCGCGTGAACGGACGCAGTTTTGACGATTACTTCCCAACCGTTTCTCAGCAGAACACCGTCCTGAAGCCATTTGAGGCGGTCAATGCCATGAAGAGCTACGATGTTGAAGCCAAAACCTCCGGTGGTGGACTTCAGGGCCAGGCCGGCGCACTCAGCCTTGCCATTGCCCGCGCTCTCAACGAATTTAATCCCGAGCATCGCGTCGCTCTCAAGGTCGAAAGCCTTCTGACCCGTGATCCCCGTATGCGCGAGCGTAAGAAGCCAGGTCGCCCCGGCGCCCGCAAGCGCTTCCAGTTCTCCAAGCGTTAATACTGGATCATCAAGTTCCTCAAGTTCCTTTTGCAAAGAGCCTCCCTTCCAGGAGGCTCTTTTGCTTTTGCTCTTCTGCTTTTGCTCCCCTGCTTTCCGGCCTTCACCCTGTGATCACACCCGCTTCTCCATCCCTGATCCAGGGTGCTCTCAACGCAGCTCTCAAGGCTCTGCGAACCAATCTCCTGCCCGGCCTTCTGCTTCAGTTCCTCATGGCGCTCATGGGGGCCACCTATCTTTGGTATGCTCCGGCCCGTCATGCCTTTGAAGAGCTCGCCTTCATCCGTTCCCACTACGGACTCATCTTTTCCTTTTTAGGCACCTCCTTTGCCTCAGCCCTCCTGCCGGAGGCCTTGCGTCTCGTTCTTCCCACATCGGAAGAGAGTCAGGAAAAAATGCCCGCTTTCAAAGAGCGCCTCCTTTTTGCCATTCCCTTCTGGGGCCTGATCGGCATGCAGGTCGATCTCTTCTACCGTCTTCAATTCCTACTCTTTGGCCCCTCAGACTCCGCCGCTGTGATCATCAAAAAAGTCCTGGTCGATGCCTTCCTCTATTGCCCCCTTCTAGCCGTGCCTCAAGTTGTCTGCATCCTGCTCTGGCGTGATCATGGCTTCACCCTGCAGGGATTCCGTGATTATTCCCCCTTTCGCTTTTACGCCCTGAAAGTTTTTCCAGTACTCGTGGCCAACTGGATGGTCTGGATACCGCTCATCTGCATCATCTATGCTCTTCCTGCCGCGCTCGGAGTCCCGTTTTTCATCGTTGCCCAATCCTTTTGGGTCATGGTGCTGACAACACTCTCGAACTCACCCAAGCTGTCATTCTGAAGCCTGATAAGAACTATCAGGAACTCAAGAACTCAGGAAGAGACTCAAGATAGACTGTTGGTAACGCCTGCGTGAATTTCCCCCTTCTGTTTCCTGAGTTTCTGAGTTCCTGATTCTCATTCTGCGAATCCTGCCGTATGTATTGCCAAATTCCTTCGTAATCTCTTAACTCCCGCGATCACCTGCCATTATGGAACCCACACTTCTTCAAATCCTCCTCCTCGCCCTGGTTCAAGGAGCCGCCGAGCTTCTCCCTGTTTCCAGTTCCGCCCATGTCATTGTCGCAGAGAAGCTGATTGGCCTCGACCCCGCCAGCCCTTCGATGACCTTCCTCCTTGCCATGCTCCACACCGGAACCATGGTTGCTGTCATTGCCTATTTCTGGAAGGCCTGGAAGCGAACTTTCTTTGCCAGCGCCGAGACCCTTAAGCAGTCCCTCCTCCATGTCGGCGCTGCGACTCTTGCGACACTGGTTTTTGGAGGCGCACTGATTCTCGTTATTGAAAAGGGCTTCATGCGAGGCACTCCCCATAACGAGATCGAGGATCTCTTTGGCCACCTTCCTCTTGTTGGCGGAGCCCTCCTCACAGCAGGACTTCTCATTCTGGCAACAGGCCTGCTCTGCAAGAAGGATGGCACCCGTTCCCTCAATCTCGCCTCCTCCCTCTGGATTGGTCTCTCTCAGGGACTCTGCCTCCCCTTCCGCGGCCTCTCCCGCTCCGGCACCACGATCTCGACCGGCGTCCTGCTCGGCATTACCCGCCAGCGCGTCGAGGAATTCAGCTTTGCCCTCGCCGTGGTCATCACACCTCCCGTCATTGCCAAGGAACTTCTCCGCGTCCTCAAATCCCATGCCGGAGCAGGGATAGCCACTCAGCCCCTTTCGCATCTCCAGTTGTTACATCTTCTCGGCCCGGGACTTTTTGGCATGGTTGCCGCCTTCATCGCAGGCATCCTCGCTCTGCGTCTGCTCTCAAGCTGGCTGGAAAAAGGCCACTGGGCCTGGTTTGGCTACTACTGCATAGGATTTTCAGGATTTGTCTTTTACCTCGCCACGCGCGGGTATTAAAATCAAGCAACCCTCATGAAGAAGTACCTCCTGTTTATACCAGCGCTCCTAATCCTCACGGCCTGCTCCAATGTAAGCGAAAAGCGTACACTGCTTGCCTCGGCGGGATTCAGGACGATTCCAGCCACCAGTCCCGCTCAGATCGAGAGACTCCATAGCATCAAATCGAGCAAGGTGATTCCGATGACAGGCAAGAAAGGAACCGTCTATGTCTTTGCCGATAAATCGAGAAATGTTCTCTTTGTCGGCAGCTCCTCTCAGTATCAGCAGTATCGCGCCCTCAAGCTGCGCCAGCAAAAAATCGACGAGAAGCTCCTTGATGCCCAAGTGAACATGGACAACGCCGATTACAGCGCTTGGGGCGAAGGTGCCGGCTGGGGCTGGGGCGTGGCCTCCGATCCCTATTAAAAAACGCTTCTTCGCTCGATTGAGTGGGTAAAAATGTCCTAAGAGCCTGTCTGAGGAGTTGACCCCTTTCACCCACGCAAATCGGCGAAGAGCAATTTCCCTTCCCAGCGCACCAGCCCACAGGCTTGGTAGAGACGACAGATCACAAATCCTGCAATCCCTCCTCCGAGGTGAGCCAGGTGGCCGATCTCCCGTTCGACTTTGAGAAACGCCGTCACTTCCCTGCCCAACTGGCCCTGGAGATGATTAAGATGGGCAATGGCCTGTTCCGTACCCAAGAGCCAGAAAACGAAGGAGCCGAGGATCACGAGCCATCCCAGCGTCGAGGCCTTCATCCTCACTGGAATCACAAAAAAGAGGAGCGCTGTGATTTCAAGTCGCGGCAGCAGCGTGGCAAAGCCGACCAGCAGGGCGCAGATTGCTCCTGAGGCACCTACCAACTCACTTCCAGGCGTCATCAGCGCCTGGAGCAGACCTCCGGCCAGCACGCCCCCGAAATAGAGGCCGAGATAACAAAGACCTCCGAGTAGTTCCTCCAGCAGGGGGCCGACAAACCAGAGTCCCACCATATTGACGAGCAAATGAAGCAGGCCGCCATGCAAAAAGGCATACGAGATCAGCTGCCACCAGGCACCTCCCATCAGACCCTCATGGCTCAAGGCCAAATACGGAATCAGCGAGGAAGAGAAAAAAATCTCATAGGCCTCTTCAGCCAGGAAGAAGGCGAGATTGATTCCGATCAGAATCAAGGTCACCGGGCATTGACGCAGGCGGTCCATAGAGCATCAAGAATTCGCTGGTGCCAGCACGGAGAGAGCGCCGCGATCAAGCGTCACCCGGAGCGGCAGATAGCCGACCATTTCCCCATCCAGTTCGTAGGGAACAGGCTCTTCGGAATGGAGATTCAGAGTACTGGATTGGAAATACTCCACATCCTTGAGCTGCGCATGCTGTCCGACCAGAATCGCGTGCATATACCGGAAGAGATCCCAGGGACTCTGATTTTTAAAAACCAGTACATCCAGGAGCCCATCCGAGGGTGAGCCCTTGCGAAACATCGTAAATGGGCCGCCGTAGAAGCGGCCGTTGCCAAAGAGCACAAAGGAACCGCTGCGACTCTCCCCCTTGTCACACTCAATCGTGATCGGGGGTGGTTTCACCCCGGCAACCTGCGCCAGCGTGACAAGATAACTCAGCGGACCGAGCGCCTTCTTGGATTCTCTTGTCGTACGACGCACGACTTCCGCATCGAGACCGGCACCACCCAGCTGGACAAAATAACGCTCACCAGCGCGCGGAAAATCAAGTTGCCTGGCCTTTCCCTGCTCAATGACCGCCCAGGCTTTTTCCAGCGAATTGAGGGGAATCCCCAGCTCCATCGCAAAGACATTCATCGTGCCGACAGGCAGGATGCCGAGTGTCGGCTTGACACCGCCCCCTTCGCTTCCCCGGGCGATCCCATTCACCACCTCATTGACGGTGCCATCACCTCCCGCAGCAATGATGGTCGTGTATCCCTCCGCCACGGCATCACGGGCAATCTGCTCGGCATCTCCCGGAGCGCTGCTCAGAAGGATTTTTACCCCCTTGGCCAGTTTGTCGAGACGATCGACGAGTCGGAGAGCCTTGTCGCTTTGGGCGGCAGGATTGAGAATAATCAGCGGGAAACTCACAGTGTCAGGGAAATGGTATGGGAAGGGACTAAGGGTGAACTCTTTCGCTCCGAGAACAACTCAGCGCAACAAATATCTACCGATTTTTTAACCGACACAGTAGCTTAGCTTGGTGCGTTGCCATGCCAAGCCTCTCCTTCTGCTCGTTGCCACCCTCCTGGCGATTCCGGCGTTGCTTCTCACCGTCCTGAATTTCTTCCTCCAATGCGGTGCGATGCAGGAACGCATCCGCTCCGGCATTGAAGGATCAGTCGGCCTGCCGATTTCCTTCAGCGGCATTTCTGGGACTCTCTGCGGCGGGATCAAGGTGCAGGGTATCTCCTTGAAAGGGGATCAAAGCGGCGCCCAAGGTTCGCTCGACTCCCTCATTTTTTACCCGGAATTTCTAAAGCTCCTGCAAGGGGAAGTGGTGATCAAGGAACTCTGCCTGGAGCATCCCGTCCTTCAAATCGCTCTCGCTCCCAATGCTTCGATCAATCTTCCGCTGCAAACAAAGCACTCCCTTCCGGCCAGCTTCGCCCCCTCCTCCATCTCTGTTATCCCCGCGCCGATTCCTCAACTCCCAGCGCAGACGCCTTCACCTGTCGCACACGCTGAGAAAATCCTCCTGAAAATCGCCCACCTCACTGTGAGTGGGGGAAACTTCAAGCTGCTTGCTTCCGACAGCCGACCAATCCTCTCGATTGAAAATTTGAACCTCTCTGGCAAACAGACACTTGATCGAGGCTGGGCTGGAGATCTCAAGGCTACTCAGATCACCGAAGGCAGCGCTCTGATCCTTCACGATTTCTGTTCTGCCGTGACGCTTCCCGCAGACATCTCTAGCATCCTGCTCGACAAAATTGCCGCCACGCTAGGCGCGGGCAATCTGGCAGGTTCCTTCTCGATCACTCTCCCCCCGGCGATTCCGCAATACAAAACCCATCTCATCCTCAATGGAGCCACCCTCCCCCAGTTTTTCCAGGATGCCTCGATTGACATCCCGGCCACTGAGGGTACCACCTCAGGAGAGATTCAACTTTCAGGAATCGCCGGCACTCCCCAGCGCATGGAAGGAGAAGGCAATCTCCTCTGCGCTAATGCCGTCATTCAGCCAGCCGGTTTCCTGAAACAGATTGGCCAGATTCTGCAGATTGAGGAACTCCAGCTCCTACGGATGCCCGAAGGGAAAATGATCTTTAGAATCCACCAGGGAGAATTTCAAATCGATCAGATCTCCCTGCGTTCTGAAAATCTGATCCTCGCAGCACAGGGACCTATTCACTCCAATGGCGATCTCGATCTTCAAGCTCGCCTTCTCCTCAACGAAAAGCTGACCGGGAGACTGCATGGATTTCTCGGCCCACAATTGACCAAAGCTCCCGAGCCAGGATACAGCCAGGTTTCGTTCCATGTCTCCGGCCCGATTAAGAATCCCACAACCGATTTCCTGGCACGCCTCACCGGCATCCACATCAATGGCGACCTCGGAGGTCTGCTCCAGGGTCTCTTCGGACGCCCCCGCTAAAAGGCAAAAGGAAAAATGAAGAAAGCAAGAAAAGGCAGCTATCCCCCTTATATGTTCAAGTTTCAGCTTTCAGCTTTCAGTTTTTCATCTCCCCCTTCCACTTCTTCCTAATGCGCGTCATTTCAGGATCAGCGGGAGGACTCAACCTCCAAACTCCGGGCAAGGAAACCCGCCCCACGATGGATCGCGTCAAGGGAGCTATCTTCTCCTCCCTCGGCGATCTGGTTCCCGAGTCGCGCGTCCTGGATCTCTTTGCCGGAAGCGGGGCGCTCGGTATTGAGGCACTGAGTCGTGGCGCAGCAGCGGCAACCTTCGTGGAACAACTTGGGCCGACAGCCGGACTCATCCGCAAAAATCTCCAACTCACCCGCCTCTCCGGCAGCGTGCAGCAGATGGATGCCTTTCGCTTCTTGGATCTCTATGCCGGTGATAAAAGCTTCGACCTCATCTTTGCCGACCCCCCCTACCTCAAGCGGCCAAAACCGGGAACTGAAATCGTGAATCTTGCCGACACCCTGCTCGCCCACCCCAAGCTCCCCGGAGCACTTTCCGACTCGGGGTTTCTGATCCTGGAATGCGAACGCCGCCAGCCCCTCCCCTCGCTTGAGCGCTGGGACATCCGCTCCGACCGCAACTACGGTGAATCACGCATCCTCCTCCTCACCTCTCCCGCATAAAATCACCAGCGTCCGGCTATAAAAAAAGGGGGGGTAGGGACTGGAGGCAACTCCAGTCCCCTCAGCACAGATCCGAGCGGGCGGGACTACCACTCGTACCAGCGCATCCCTACGACCAGAGTGCGGCTATTCGTCCACTTTTCACGACGCCAGTCCGACTGAAGTAGGTTGTGGTGTCGAATTCAGAAGAGAGAACATAAACAAGCGAAGGTATCGTTTCATGGGGTGATATGGGTTGTAGTTGCTTGGTGTTGTGTTGTCCAACCACGACGCAGGGAGAGCTTCGCTCGACCGGAGTCTGGGATGGGGGGGCTTCCTAGCCGCGAAGCTGGCAGGGCTCAGGCAACTCATTCTGCTGTCCATCTGTCTCCCATCACCTTCATCCCTTATATCCCTGTGAATGATCTCACCTTTTCCAACCCTTCTTGCCACCCTTGGCCTTTTTCGGCTTGGTCATGGCTGCAGTCACGGCTCCGCCGCTTTTAAGTTCCATGATCTGATCGCGAAGGAGTGCGGCTCGTTCGTATTCTAGTTTGCCGGAGGCCTCCTTCATCTCCATCTCTAATTCCTTGATCAGGGTGGCGACATCCAGTGGTTTTTCCTGAACACGGGCGGAATCTTCGTCGCTTGAGATCAGGACGCGTAGGCTTTCCTGTACCGGACGCTTCACGCTGTGGGGCGTGATGCCATGTTTCCGGTTATGCTCCATCTGGCGGCGGCGGCGATCTTCAGTGATGTCGAGAAGGTCCCGCATGCTGCCGGTGATTTTGTCGGCGAAGAGATAGACTTCGCCGTTCACATGACGGGCGGCGCGGCCCGCCGTCTGAATGAGGGAGGTGCGGCTGCGGAGAAAGCCTTCCTTGTCGGCATCCAGCACGCAGACGAGACTGACCTCGGGGAGGTCGAGACCTTCGCGGAGAAGATTGATCCCGATCAAAATATCGAACTCCCCGGCACGCAGGGAACGGAGGATCTCGACGCGTTCAATGGTGTCGATGTCGCTGTGGAGGTAGCGCACCTTGAGTCCGACATCTTTCAGATAATCGGTGAGATCCTCGGCGGTGCGTTTGGTCAGCGTGGTGATGAGGACGCGCTCCCCAGCCTCGACGCGGAGGCGGCAGAGTTCGATGGTCTCGTCGATCTGGCCCTTGAGCGGACGCACCATAATGCGGGGATCAAGGAGTCCCGTCGGGCGGATGATCTGTTCGACGATCAAGGGGGTGCCGTGCGTCTCGGTGTCGAGAACTTCGTTCGCTGCATTGGCCTTGAGGGGGAGGCGTGCTGTATCGGGTTCCAGGAAGCCCGCATTACCGACGAAGCTGTTGCGGAGTTCGATATCGCCCGGTGTGGCGCTCACATAGAGACCCTGGCGGTTCATCTCCAGGAACTCGGTGAAATTCAGAGGGCGATTGTCGAGGGCGCTCGGCAGGCGGAATCCATATTCCACGAGGGTCATCTTGCGGGCGCGATCCCCGGCATACATACCGCCGACCTGGGGGAGGGTAGCATGGGATTCGTCCACGATGAGCAGGGTATCCTCAGGAAGGAAGTCCATCAGCGTGTAGGGGCGTGAGCCTTTTTCTCGTCCGGTGAGATGGCGGGAGTAGTTTTCGATGCCGTTGCAGTAGCCCATCTCCTGCATCATCTCGAGGTCGTACTCGGTGCGCATCTTGAGCCGCTGGGCCTCGATGAATTTCCCATTCGCCTCAAATTCAGCCACGCGCTCCACCATCTCGTCACGGATTTTACGCATGGCTGATTGCATTTTATCCTTGGGCGTGACGAATTGTTTGGCGGGGAAGAGGGTCAGGTGGGTGAGTTCTCCCCTGGAGCGTCCGGTGAGGGGATCGAAGAGGGCCATCCGGTCGATCTCGTCGCCGAAGAATTCGACCCGCACCGCCTCGTCCTCATTCTGGGCGGGGAAGAGCTCGACGACATCGCCACGGACGCGGAATTTACCACGGGCGAATTCGATTTCATTGCGCTCGTAAAGCATTTCGACAAGGCGGCGGAGCAGCTCCTCTCGCTTCATCCGATCACCCTTTTTGATCGTGAGTACCATCTGGAGGAAATCCTCCGGCGAGGCGAGACCGTAGATGCAGGAGACACTGGAGACGACAATGACATCGCGCCGTGTCAGCAGAGAGCTGGTCGTGGAGAGACGGAGTCGCTCGATCTCCTCGTTGATCGAACTGTCCTTTTCAATATAGGTGTCGGAGCGCGGGATGTAGGCTTCCGGCTGATAGTAGTCGAAGTAGCTGACGAAATATTCGACGGCATTGTTGGGGAAGAACTGCTTGAACTCCGAGTAGAGCTGGGCCGCGAGCGTCTTGTTGTGCGACATGATGAGTGTCGGACGATCCAGATTCTGGATGATATTGGCGGCGGTGAAGGTCTTGCCTGAGCCGGTCACACCAAGCAGAGTCTGATGCCGGTTCCCCTCGCGGAGGGAGCGAGTCAGCTTTTCAATGGCCTGCGCCTGATCGCCCTGGGGCTGGTAGTCGGAGCGAAGGTCGAAGGGCATAAGAACGAGAGTATCGTTGCAAAATGGGAAAGGTGCAAATTGGGAAAGTAGGCGGAGGTGACGAGTTTCCGAAGTTCTTCCTCATTCCCCCCCCCAATCAATGCCCTGTCGGGCTGAGAGCCTTTCTGAGAGTTAGGGAGCAACTGACTCGACATAGCTAAACTTGCCATTCTTCACTTGGAGGATGACGGCCGATTTGTTCGGGTTGCGGTGTTCATCGAGCGTGATCATTCCTGTAATCCCGGGAAAATCTTTTGTGGCAGCCAGAGCCGCAGTCACCTTGGCCGGATCGGTTGTGCCAGCCCTCGTCATGGCATCAGCCAGCAGACTCAACGCATCATAACCAAGCGCCACCCCGGCATCTGGGTCTTCGCCATATTTTTTGCGATAGTTTTGCACAAAGGCCACCACCTTCGGTTCGGTGCTTTGATTGGAGAAATGATTGGAGAAGTAGCAGCCTTCCACCGCATCACCGCCGACCTGCACGAGTTCGGGCGAATCCCAACCATCTCCACCGATAAAGGGAACCGTGATGCCGAGCTGACGCGCCTGGCGAATGATCAGCGGTGCCTCGGTGTAATAGGCGGGCAGGAAGATCACCTGCGGATTATCAGCCTTGATCGCGGTGAGCTGAGCGCTGAAGTCCTTGTCCCCGCCGCTGTAGCTCTGCTGTCCGACAATCGTACCTCCCTCGGCTTCAAACTCATTCTTGAAGCTCTTGGTCAAACCGATGCTGTAGTCCTTGGAAACATCCACAAGAAGTGCCGCCTTGGTCGCTCCCAGTTTATGGGCAAACTTCGCGCAGACTTTCCCCTGGAAGGGGTCGATAAAACAGACGCGAAAAATATGATCCCCCACCTCGGTCACCTTCTCGTTGGTGGAGCCGGACGAAATCATTGGAATGCCGCTGCGCTGGGCAATCGGTGCAGCCTCCAGGGAGCGTCCTGAAACATATTCACCGATCAAGGCCACCACCTTGTCCCTCGTGATCAGCTCCCGTACCACGGTGGATGTCTCCCCCTGCTTGGATTGATTATCCTTGGTGATGACTCGAAGCGGCTGTCCGAGCACGCCACCGGAAGCATTGATCTTCTCAAGTGCAAGTTTTACTCCCTTGTCGTTGCTCTGCCCAAAAACGGCCTGCACCCCGGTCAGAGAGTAAAATTCACCCACGGGAATTCCCGGCTCCTGTTTTTTGGAGCAGGAGATAAGCCCCAGACTCAGGGCTAGAAGAGGAAGAACGATACGCGCTGGAAAAGTCGTCATGGCCTTGAAAGTAGGAAAGGATTCCACGAATGCCAAGGGAAAGACTGATTTATTCGCGTGGAGGAGGCTCTTATTTTCCCGGTTTTTCCAAGATCAGCGTGATGCGAGGATCGGTTTGGGGATTGAGAAGTTCTTTGTGGTAACGCACTTTTGGAAGGGAGCCGGTCGTCGAGATGATCTGAGCCTTTTTCAAGTTCCCCTTTTCCCACACGATCGAGACGGTATAGCCGCCGCGTCCACGAAGCCCCTTCACGGAACCATCGGGCCAGGAGGCAGGGAGTGCCGGCAGGAGATTGAGCTCACCCTCATGGCTTTGGAGAAGCATTTCCACCATCCCGGCAGTGATGCCGAAATTGCCATCGAGTTGGAGCGGGGGATGCAGTCCAAACAGATTCAGGCAAGTATTGCGATCAGCCAGGAGGTGCAGAATCATCTGATGCGCATTTTCCGCATCATGCAGTCTCGCGTAGAGGGCGGTGCGCCAGGCAAACGACCACTCGCGCACATCGCTATCCGCCTCGATACCACGGGCATCCAGTGAGACCTTGGCGGCTTTGGCCAGTTCGGGAGTCTTAAGAACACTGATCTGTCGTCCGGGATAGACGGCAAAGAGATGGGAGGTGTGGCGGTGGTGATCCTTGGGATCATCCATATCCTCCATCCACTCCTGAAGCTGCCCCCACTTGCCGATTTTGGGAACGACCAGCTTGTCACGCATGGCCGCCACCTTGTCCCGATAGGCTTTGTCGAGACCAAGCGCATCGGCGGCCTCGATATAATTTGTAAAGAGATCCCAGACAATTTCCTGATTGTAGCTCACGCCATCCTGCTCCGGGCCATGCTCCGGCGACCAACCGTGCGGCACGACCAGCTTCCCATCAGGCAGCGGCTTGAGATGATCCTCCCAAAATTCCACGGTCTCCTTCATGACCGGATAGGCAACATCCTTGAGATATTTCTTGTCCCCGCCAAAGGCGTAGTGCTCCCAGTAATGCTGGCAGAGCCACGCATTGGCCGTCTTGTCCCACTTAAAGGTCTGTCCACCCCAGGGATTCACACCCGTGCGGATCGCCCAGCCGCGAGTTGGCGCCTTGGAGGGCAAATCAAACTCCTTTTCTGCAATCGTCGATTTTCTCCAGACGGGAAGCATGGCCCCAATGAAGTCAAACAAGGGGCGATGCATCTCTGCCAGGTTCGCGCTCTCCGCAGGCCAGTAGTTCATCTGCAAATTAATGTTGGCGTGATAGTCGCAATTCCAGGCCGGTTCATTGCTGGCATTCCAGATTCCCTGCAAATTGGCAGGCAGGTGGCCGGGACGGGAGCTTGAGATCAGGAGGTAACGCCCGTACTGGAAGAGCAGTGCTTCCAACTCAGGATCGACGGTTTTGGTTGCCTCCACCTTACGGAGATTGGTCGGGAGGGCTCGCTGCGCCTCGGAGGATTTTCCAAGATTCAAAGCCACACGATCAAAGAGAGGCTGAAAATCTTTCAGATGTTCCTCCTTGAGCGTTTCAAAAGATTTCGTCGCAGCCGCATCCAACTGGGAGAGCACGCGCGCCGAGGGATCCTCGCCACTGCGGTATTTTTTGGAACCATCAAAAAGATAATCGGTTCCGGCAGCCAGGAGAACGAGCACATCACTGGCTCCCTTGACTTGGATCGAGTCCCCGGCAACCACGACACTCCCCCCCTGTGCGATCACACGGGCGGCAGCGGCATACTTCTGACCATTATTCAGAGTGCCACTGAAACTGAGGGTAGTTCCATTGACCGAAGTCGTCTCGTTGTGGGCACCCTTGAGTACGATGGTTCCGGTCACAGCCCCTGCTTTGGAAGAACTCCAGTGCGTCACAATCACATTTCCGGGAAGGCTGGAAAAAACCTCCCGAAGATACGGCACCCCGCCTCGCTTAAAACGAGTGGTGGCCACACCGGTGGAGAGATCCAATTCTCTGCGGTAATCGGTAACGCCGGGACTGCTCTCGCCCGGCTTGACTGAGGATTGAAAATCGAGCAAGAGATCGCCGAAATTCTGATAGGCCCCATAGGGCCCGTCTTCTCCAGAATCAGTCGGGCCTGCGCCGATCCAGAGTCCATCTTCATTGAACTGGATGCGCTCCCGCTCAGTTCCGCCAAAGACCAAGGCTCCCAAGCGGCCATTGCCGACAGGCAAGGCCTCGTTCATCGCATCGGCGGCCGGTTGGTTGTACCAGAGCGTGAGCTTCGGATCAGCATGGACTGAGGCGAGAGAGAGCAGTGTCGCGACAAGCGGAAGGAAAAGAAAAGAAAGGGCACCGTTTGGAAATTTCATCGCTGGGGGAATATGGGGGTGAAAATGATGATTCTTGCGATGGAGCGAGGGAGTGTCAAACAGGGAAGACTTCTTCGCCAAGTTCACCCTCGCACCGTTCATTTGGTATCAGACAGTCTCTCAGGACTCACCTTGATCATGATGCGGCGGTAAGCGAATAAAGGTGGCTGGCCGTTGTCTTCGGCTTGCAGAATCACATGCACGCTACCCGATTGCCTGACAACCGGCAGCGCCACCTCGGTCTTCAGTCCGCTTGCATTGCTCAAAGTCGCCCCCTCCAGATTTCCCGCTTCGCAGTAGATCCACCAAGTCACCTTCACCTGCTGCCCCTCATCACCGGCATCAGTTCCTTCGGCGGAGAGTTTAACCGTGGAGCCACCTCGTGCAGAAATCACGACGACATCCGTGGATCGGTTGCCGTTGAGAACGGGCTGCGGATTGTGATTCGCTTTCTTAATATCGTCGGTCACACACCAAACCATGCGAGCGGCAAAATCATTTTGGAAATGTTCGCGCCAGCGCCAGATGGTGGCCGCATTGGAAGTCTCGGTGAGACCATTGTCAGCGGTGACTCTGTCCCGAGAGTTGGAGTTGTCAGTCCAGATCGGGCGCGTTTCTCCGGAGGGTTGATACCATGCATAACGGCCACCCCAGCCACCATATGCCGGACTGATTTCCCAGCCCAAACCGTGATTGATTAACCCCAGGAAGGAGGGAGTATCACCCTCCATAATGAATTTGAGCGGCGGGTAGAGAGCGCCAAGTGCTCCATGATTCTGGATGACATACTTCTCCAGCCAGGGGTTCTCAACCATGTCTATGTCATGGCCGAGACCGATATGGTAAAAGCGGTCGCCTGAGATTCCAGCCCAGGTCGAGCGGTAATACCCTAAGCCATCGGTGGGTGCCGAGGGCGAAACGATATAAAAGAGTTTTGGAAACTCATGCCGAATCCATGCCCCGGCATCGTCCTGATCCGAAATCGAATAGACACGCAACTTCTCTACAAAGGCATCGACTTCGGAGGGCGAACGCGAAGCACGCACATCCCGGAGCGCCTGGGCCAGCGTGTTTGCACCGCACCAGAGAGTGATCCAAAGAGGCCGTCCATCCTCACGATCTGTGGCATGTATGATTTGCCGAGAGCCCGGTGTACTCTTCCCTTCACCCACAGCCGCCATGCCAAAATTCGTCTGCCCCGAACAAGCCACTGCCAGCAGCTGATCCGCTTCTGGAAAACCAGCGGCATGTTTCATCAGATTCATCCTTACTTTGGAATAAGCGGCGATGTCTCGGCGGATCAGATCTTCGCGCGGATTATTCCTCAACCAGTTCGAGGTCGTGGCGATTAATCCCTCAATGTCAAACTGCTCCGAATAGACCAGCAGACGAACCAGAGACTCCTCGTCGTCCGGTTCATTGGAAATATCCGTTAAAACCAGCAGACGCGGCTTGATGTGCGGAATTGTCTGCATCGTCTGCTGGGCAAAGGCACGAGGCGCACAGAGAATCCAGACTCCAAAAATCAAGAGACAAACCGAAGAAATCGCGTAACGGCAGTGCATCGTTTTAATGAGGCGCTGAATATACACGCCCTGGTAACAGATGCAGCCTCGGAGGATTCACTATTTGACGACGACCCGGTAGAAATGCCTGCCAGCGCCGGCTCCGCCTGAATCAGTGATCTGGATGGTGGCACCGGTGCCTGCAATATTGTCCTGCACCGTAACCCACGAGCCGTTTTGCAGCGTGTCGGAGCGATCCACCCGATAGGTTTTCCCAGCCACACTCGCAAAACTCACCAGCATGTCGCTTCCGCTAACCTGTAGCTGCGAGATTTGCAGCACGC
>Ga0302320_10011144_pt1 | contig 19100 bp, 10 predicted proteins | sample Bog_T0_3_FD_202130 | JGI IMG/M metagenome (GOLD analysis project Ga0302320, IMG submission 202130) | Peat permafrost microbial communities from Stordalen Mire near Abisko, Sweden - Bog_T0_3 | ecosystem: Environmental > Terrestrial > Soil > Wetlands > Peat | place: Sweden: Abisko, Stordalen Mire... | reverse complement strand
AGAACGGGGAGAACAGGTGGTCCTCTTTTCCGGTGGTTTCGTAATCCCATTCACCGTTGCCCGACCAGTCGGCGTAGGTCTGCGGGTCAGCCTTCACCGCGTCGATAAATTCCTTTTTGTTGACGCCGCTCATGGAGAACATGACCGAGACGGCCATCATTTCCTGCTTGGGCGACTTGTGCACCGGCGCCCCGGCGCGGGCCGCGATGTCGGCATCGCCGGTGGCATCGATCACGCGCTTGGCGAGAATGGCTTCGCGGCCGGCCTTGCTCTCGGTGATGACGCCGCGAATCGTGCCATTCTCCAGAATTGGCGACACCCCGAGGCGGTGCAGCAGCGGCGTGATTCCAGCCTCCTGCACCAAGGTGTCGGCCACCCACTTGAACATTTCGGCGTCCAGGGCGTGACTTAAGGATTGAGGCTCGGGCATCGCGGCCCCCATTTCCTTGGCCCGGGTCTCAAACTCGATGCCGATGCCTTCGCAGTCGACGGTGTGTTCATGGCGGTACCAGGCGAAGCCTTCCACCCCCACTTGCGTGATATTGCCGCCGAAGCAACCGTTGCGATCGATCAAGGCGGTCTTCGCGCCGGCCCGCGCGGCCGCAAGAGCGGCCGCAAGACCTCCTGGCCCGCTGCCGACGACCAGGACGTCGGTCTCCAGAATGACGTCCACCGACCGGGCAGACTCGGCAATTCGTTTCATCGCGGTACATCCTATGGATCGCCGAACGGCGTTTTGGCGGCGCTCATTCCTAGCATAGGATTGGGCAAAAGGGCATGCCCGAACCCCCGGGATTTGGCTCAATGCCATCGACCCCTTGAATGCTCGATCATATTTACGTCATAGTACTGTCATAAATATGTAATCTGCTGTGCGTAAAAAACTACCGCAGCGGGGAATTGGCGAGCCGAAGTAGGGATGGATGGAGGCTCGATCTGTTTGGGATGTCAATTGCCGTTCGGCTAGCTATCGCGCGCGACGCCTGCGTCGTCGCGTGCCCTCGTTCCGTATTGTCTTGAATTTTCAGGGAGACACGCTTGAACAACAATCAAAAGCTGGCTTACGCGATCTCGGTCGTGCTGAGCGGCTATGCGGGCGCTGCGTATGCGGCCGCCGCCACCGACGCGGACACTGCCGCCAGCGGCGGAATCGATGAAATTGTCGTCACGGCGCAGCGCCGCTCGGAGTCGATCCAAAACGTCCCCATCACCATCCAAGCGATCACGGGCGATCAACTCGCCCAGTTGAACGTCACCACTTTCGACGACGTTCTCAAGTACCTGCCGAACGTCACGTTCGGCTCTAACGGGCCCGGCCAGGGCAACATCTACATGCGCGGACTGAGCGCGGGCTTCGCCGGCAACCAGTCGAGCGCGGCGGTCGCGCCATTCCCGAACGTCGCCACCTATCTGGATGACCAGTCAATGGCGTTCCCCGCCCGAAACGTCGACGTCTACATGGCGGACATGGAACGCATCGAGGTCCTCGAAGGACCGCAGGGCACCCTGTTCGGCGGCGGCGCCGAAGCGGGGGCGGTGCGTTACATCACCAACAAGCCGAAGCTGAATGTCACCGAAGGCAGCGCCGAGGGTTCCTACGGCACCACGGCGCATGGCGATCCGAACTCCGCGATCACTGCGATGATCAACGTGCCGTTGATCGAGGACGTGCTGGCCGTGCGCGCAGTCATCTACAACGATCGACGCGGTGGCTATATCGACAATGTGCCGAGCGTGTTCACGCGCCTGCCGACGGATAACGGCCCCGCCGCCTATCACCTCGCCTATCCGGCGAACGCGGCCAGCGCGAACAACTACGCCCTCGCCGGCCGGGCGCAAAACCCGGTGACCTATCAGGGGATCCGGGTGTCGGCGCTCTGGCAGATCGCCACGGATTGGAACTTGTTGATCCAGCAAAGCTACCAGAACATGGACGCGGAAGGGCTGGACGAACAATACCCAATCGGATCGGAAGGCCAGAAGCTTGGGCCCTGGGAAGTGACCGCGTTCTCGCCGTCCTACGATAAGGACAAATGGGAGAACACCTCTTGGACTGTCAACGGCAAGATCGGAGACTTAAAGCTCGTGTACACGGGCGGCTACCTCGATCGCACCATCGACAACGCCATGGACTACACGAACTACGCCCGTTCGCAAGGCGGGTTCTACTACACCTGCGCCGGCGGCGGCGCGCCGATTGGCAAGGGCGTGGGACCGCTCACCTGTTACTCGCCGGTCTCCTCCTGGCATGACTATGTCGAGACCACCCACCAGAGCCATGAAATCCGGTTGAGCACGCCGGACGACTGGCGGATCCGCGGCCTGGTCGGCGCATTCTGGGAGGACTTCGACATCAAGGACGACATGAACTTTCTCTACAAGTCGATCCCCTCGTGCACGCCGGCGAACTTGCTGCTCTACCAGGCGGGCACCCAAGTGTGCGTCGGCAACGTCATTCCCGCGCCGGGGTTTGCCGCCATCGATCCGACTGAGCGCAACGACAGTGTCGCGTTTGGCGAGGACTTGGAGCGCGGTTACAAACAGGCAGCGGTCTTTACCTCGATCGATTTCGACTTGATTCCAAAGGTGCTGACATTGACCGGCGGTACGCGCTACTACCACTACAGCGAAACTTTTCAGGGTTCGCAGTACTCCACCAGCCCCGGCTGCGCCGGCGTGCCGAACGGCCAGTGCGTGGGTGGAGAGCTCAAATCGTCGGACCATGACGCCACCTACAGCGGCTTTCGCAGCCGCGGCAACCTGACCTGGCATATCACCCCGGACGCGATGGTGTACTACACCTATTCGCAGGGCTTTCGCCCAGGCGCCGGCAACCGCAAGGACAGCACCGAGATCTACATCGCCGCCGTCGAGACGGCCCCCGGCGTCTACACGCCGACCGTCGGCACGCCGCCCGCGAACGCGGTATATGTCAAGCAGTACAACAAACCCTACACGTATCCGCCCGACTCGCTGATCAACAATGAGATCGGCTGGAAGACCGAGTGGTTCGATCACCGCCTGCAGGTGAATGGCTCCGGCTACGTCATGAACTGGAACAACGTGCAGACCCTCATCTATAACCCGCCGATCAGCGGCAACACCACGTTCGGCGTGCAGGGGCCCGATTATCGAATCAAGGGCGTCGAGTTGCAGATCGTCGCGCGGATTACCGACGGCTTCACGATGCAAGGTTCGGTGTCGCACAACAATGCCTCGCAAACCAACTCGCCCTGCTTAAGATCGTCGAACGCGGTGACGGGTAATCCGACACCGATCGGCAGCTGCATCACGCAGGTTTATTCCGGTACGCTGAACGAGAACGTGCCGCTGCTGAACCCGCTGGGCGCCATCGGGTCCACACCAGCCTTCTCGCCCAAGATCGAATACAACTTGCGCGCGCGCTACGACTGGCACGTCAATGACTACAAGATGTTCGTTGCGGCCGGCGCCGAGCACGTGGGCGACATGCAAAACGAACCGAGCAGCTTCGGGTCTGGAGCCGGTGTGCTCAATCCGACGACGACGTGGCTGCGCTACGACCAGCCGGCGTACACGACCTACGACGCGGCTATTGGTGTCGCGAAGGACAATTGGCACGTCGAGGCCTATGGCCAAAATCTCGGCAACTCGGATGCCAGTCTGTTCACCACGTCGGGGCAGTTCATCGAGGCGCAAGTGCCGCTGCGGCCGCGCGTGCTCGGCCTCAAGGTGGGGATGAAGTTCTGAGGTAAACTGTTAGGCGGTATGCCCAACACCGCCGCCGCAGCCGTATCCTCGACGTTAGAATCGGAGGTAGCGCGCGTCCGCGCGCTTATCAAGCTGCGACGCTTCGGCGAGGGCGCGGCGGCCGCGGCCCTGCTGCGCGAGCAATTTCCGGAGAATCGCGACGTGCTGTATCTGCTCGCGCTCGGCCAGCGCCAGCTGACCCGCACCAACGAGGCGCTCGCCACGCTCGCCGAACTCGAGCGCCACCACCCGGGCTATAGCCGGCTCCATCAAGAGCGCGGCCACTGTTACGTCGCCCTGCGGGACGCACCGCAGGCCATCCAAGCATTTCTCCGGGCCGTGTCGATCAACCCTGCGCTACCGGCGAGCTGGGGCATGTTGGACGGACTGTACCGTCTCTGCGGTGATGCCGAGAATGCGCGCCGCGCCGCAGCCCACGTCGCAAAACTCAAAACGCTGCCGCCCGAGATCATCACGGCGACCGGGTTGTTCAGCGACGGCGACGTCGTGGCGGCCGAGAAGCTGATCCGTGCATTCCTGCTGGCGCACGGCGATCACATTGAGGCGATGCGTCTGCTGGCGCGGATCGGCGCAGCGCTCGAGGTGTTCGACGACGCGGAGTTATTGCTGCAGGCCGTCGTGCAGCGTGCTCCAGACTACCTGGCCGCACGCCTCGACTACGCCTCGGTGCTGCTCGGACGGCACAAGCACCGCCAAGCGCTGGCCGAGCTCGACCAATTGCTCGCGATCGATCCTCAGAACCGAGAGTACCGAACCCTCGCTGCGACAGCCACGGTAGGCCTCGGCGAGCATGCGCGCGCCATCGCGCTGTACCAGGATCTGCTGCGCGACTCTCTCGCTGGCTCGCCCGCCGCGGCAGATCTGCACCTCTCGATCGCGCACGCCTTCAAGACGCTCGGCCGCCAAGCCGATGCGATCCAGGAGTACCGCGCCGCGGCACAGGTTCGAGCGGATTTCGGCGACGCCTACTGGAGCCTTGCGAATCTCAAGACCTACCGCTTCGCCGCGGAGGAGCTGGCGCGGATGCGTCATGCCGAGGCGGCCGCCGCGACCGCGCCGATCGATCGCTACCACCTGTGCTTCGCCCTCGGCAAGGCCTACGAGGATCGTGCCGAGTACGCCGAGTCGTGGCGCTACTACCAGACGGGCAACGCCTTGAAGCGCGCCGAGAGCCGCTACCGGCCGGAGCTCATCGAACGCAATACCGCGCATCAAAAGAGGGTCTGCACGCAGGAATTCTTCGAGCAGCGCCGGGGTTATGGCGTGGCGAGCAGCGCGCCGATTTTCGTGATCGGGCTGCCCCGTTCCGGATCGACGCTCATCGAACAAATCCTCGCATCACACTCGGCGGTCGAGGGTACGCAGGAACTTGCGGACATCCCGCGCTTCGTTCTCGAACTGCAGGGCCGCGACGCGGATTTCGAGTCGCCGCGTTATCCTGGCGTGCTTGCGCAGTTGCCGCCCGAGGAAGCCTTGCGATTTGCGCAGAAGTATCTGCGCGACACCCTTGTCTATCGCACGGGCAAGCCGCGCTTCATCGACAAGATGCCGAACAATTTCCGGCATCTCGGCTTTATCCGTTTGCTGTTCCCGAATGCGAAGATCATCGACGCGCGCCGCGAGCCGATGGCCTGCTGCTTCGGCAATCTCAAACAGCTTTTCGCGCGCGGCCAGGAGTTCACCTACAGCGCATCGGACATCGCTCGCTATTACCGCACCTATCTTGAGCTGATGGAACATTGGGATGCGGTGCTACCGGGCGGCGTGCTGCGCGTACTGCACGAAGACCTAGTCGAGGATCTCGAAGGCAACGTGCGGCGCATACTCGATTTCTGCGAGTTGCACTTCGAGCCCGCCTGCCTGACGTTTTACCGCACTGAACGCAGCGTTGTTACCGCGAGCTCCGAGCAAGTCCGCCAACCTATCTTCCGCGAGGGGCTCGATCAATGGCGCCACTACGAGCCCTGGCTCGGCCCGCTGCGCGATGAGCTCGGCGATGCGCTCCTGCGCTACCATCATGCCGCCCGGACGCAATGAGCCGTGCCGCTGCGGCAGCGGTCGTAAGTTCAAGCATTGTTGCGGCAGGCCGGCGGATGCCGTGCCGGCGCCCACCGCCTCGGCCGATGCGGCGCGCGCTTGGGCCCTCGCTCGCTCGCTCGAGGACCAAGGCCTGCTCGAGCAGGCGGCACAGAGCTTCGCGCACGCGGCCGCTTTGCGTCCCGAGTTCGCCGAGGCGCACAACGATTTAGCTCAAGTGCTGCTGAGAATGGGTCGCACCGAGGCTGCGATTGCGAGCTGCCGGCGCGCGCTCGCGTTGCGGCCCGAGTTCGCCGCGGCCATCGGCAATCTGGCGAATGCCAGGCGCGCGCGCGGCGAACTTAAACTGGCGATCGACGGCTATCGACGGGTGATCGCACTCGAGCCGAGACTCGCGGAAGGGCACCGCAATCTTGGCAGCGCACTTCTGGAAGCCGGCGAGACCGAGGCGGCGATCGTCAGTTTGAAAAAGGCGATCGAACTTCGCCCCGACTTCGCGGTCGCGGTCACGCAGCTGGCGCGCGCCTTGGGCGCCCAAAATCGCGCGCCGGAGGCGAGTGCGCATATCGAACGGCTGTTGGCGAGAGCGCCCAGCGCAGAGCTACTCAACGAGTACGGCACACTGCTCGTTGGGCTGCGCCAGTACCAGAGCGCGGCTCGTTGCTATCGCGACGCGCTCGCGAGTGTGCCGACCGATGCCGGGCTGCACGCCAACCTTGCCCATGCGCTGCACTGCCTCGGCGACTTTCAGGGTGCGATTCACTGCTGCCGGCGCGCGCTCGAACTCGACTCGCGGTTGGCGGAAGCGCACTTGCACTTGGGCAATGCGCTGCTTGCGCTCAACCTGTTGTCGGAGGCCGAGGCTGCCTACCGTCAGGGACTTGCCATCGCCCCTGATCACGCCGCGCTGCATAGCGCGCATGCCATGGCCGAGCGCGCCCTCGGGCGGCTCGCGCAAGCAGAAGCGAGTGCGCGACGCGCGCTTGCACTTCGTCCAGCGGCCGCCGACACGCTCGCGCTGCTCGGCAGCATCGCGATCGATCATGGTCGATTCGGCGAGGCCGAAGGATTGCTGAATCAAGCGCTCGCACTCGACCCTGACTTGCCGGAGGCGCTCACGAGCCTCACGGCCGTGCGCAAGATGAGCTCGGCCGATGCGCCATGGCGCGCCGCCGCGGAGCGTGTGTTGGCGCGCGGATTGCCCGTCGCGCACGCCATCAACCTGCACCATGCCTTGGGAAAGTACCATGACGACGTCGATGACCGCGAAGCAGCATTCGAACATCATCGGCTTGGCAATGAACTCGCGCGCCGCAGCCGATTTCGTTACGACCGCGCCGAGGCCACGCAGCGGGTGACCCGCACGATCGCGGCCTTCGATCGCGATTCGTTCGCAGCGCTCAACTGCGGCGGTGTCGCCGACGAACGCCCGGTATTCGTGGTTGGGATGCCGCGGTCGGGCACGAGCCTGACAGAACAGATCCTTGCCTCGCATCCCGAGGTGTATGGCGCGGGCGAGCTCCTGTATTGGATCTTTGCGGCGGACACCGAGCGCGCAGCTGCCGCGGATGAGCGCGCGGCGACCATCGCCGAACTCGGCCGCACGTATCTCGCGGGACTTGAGACTCAGGCACCCGACGCTGCCCGCGTGATCGACAAACTGCCGGTCAATTTTGCCAATTTGGGCCTGATTCACGCGGCGCTGCCCGGCGCCCGCTTTATTCATTTGCAGCGCAGCCCGCTCGACACCTGTTTGTCGATCTACTTCCAAGGGTTCTCCGCATCGCTCTCCTACGCGACCGATTTCGGCGACCTCGCGCATTACTACCGTGAGTACCGGCGACTGATGGCCCATTGGCGCGCGGTGCTGCCGCCCGAGACGCTGCTTGAGATGCGTTATGAGGCGCTGGTCGAGGATCCGGAAGCCTGGAGCCGCCGGATGCTTGCGCACATCGGATTGTCGTGGGATCCGCGTTGTTTGGAATTCCACCGCACCGAGCGGCCGGTTCTGACCGCGAGCAATTGGCAGGTGCGTCAGCCCATGGGAAAGCAGTCGATTGATCGCTGGCGACGCTACGAGCGCTTCTTGGGGCCGCTGCGGGAGGCGCTCGGCGAAGACGCCGAGACAGTTGTTCGCTGAGGGGCAGCCGCGGTAGGGTAGTGCATGTTTAGACTCTTGAGGCTATGGCGCATCGCGGGAAAGGACTTGTCGTTGCTGTGGTTCGCACTGCGGCAACGCAATCGGCCGATTTGGCTGGTGCCGGCGGTCATTTTGCTCGGCCTGTGCGCGATCGAACCGCTTAATTTCGCGATTCCGCTGCTCGGGGTAGTCGACGACGTCATCTTGCTGCCGTTGGTATTGCACGCGCTCGTGACGCTGCTCCCTGCGGAAATCCGCTACGGGTTCTCCCGCCGAGTGTGAACGACTTCGCAATGTGGCAAATTCTCGTCAACTCTCGGGGTTTCTGGGCGACACTGCTAACTGGCAGTATCGCCTTTCCGACTCGGCGCGAACCGCATGCAAGCCGCTTGTATTCCCAACGATGAAACGGGTCGCCTGGCCGCGCTGCGGCGCTTAAATATTCTCGATACCGAGCCGTCCGGTAGCTTCGATCGCGTCACCCGGCTGGCGGCGGCCTTGCTCGACATGCCAATCACGCTGGTGTCGCTCGTTGATCGGGAGCGCCAATGGTTCAAATCGCGCGTCGGTTTTGAGGTCGCGGAGACGCCGCGCGATATCTCGTTCTGCGGGCATGCGGTGTATCTGCGTCAGCCGCTGATCGTTGCTAACGCAGCCGAAGACGAGCGTTTTTTCGACAATCCTTTGGTCACCGGCGCGCCGCATATTCGCGCGTACTTAGGCGTGCCGCTGTTCACGACCGAGGGCCACGCCATCGGCACTCTGTGTGCGATGGACACGCACCCTCGAGATTTCGATGCGCAAGATTTAGGGCAGCTGACGGATCTGGCCGCCCTGCTGCAGCAGGCGATCCACGCCGAGGAACTGTCGAACAAGAGTCGCGACGTGCTGCACTTGGCCGAGGAACGCGAGGCGCTGTTTCGCGCGACCTTCGAGCAGGCCGCTGTCGGGATGTCGCATACTGATCTCAGCGGCAAGCTGCTGCGCGTCAACCAACGATTGTGCGAAATGTTGGGCTACGACGCGGCAGAGTTGAAGAACATTTCCTTTATCGACATTACCCATCCCGATGATGTTGCCAACAGTAGTGCGATGCTGCAAAGGATGATCGCCGGTGAACTCGACAGCTATCAGTTGGAGAAGCGTTATCGTCGCAAAGACGGCACGTATGTTTGGTCGCAGTTGTCGGTTGCGCTGAAGCGGGGCCGCGACGGGCTTCCTGATTACATCATCGCCGCCATGGAGGACATCGGCGAGAAGAAGCAGGCCGAGACGGATCTTTTGCTATTGCGCGACTCGCTGCGCTCGCAAGTCGCCGAGCAAACGGTGCGTCTGCGCGAGACGAACGAGGCGCTGCGGGTGCAAGTTAAGAAGGTTCTTGAGTCCGAGCGCGCGGTTCGCGACGCCGGCCAGCGCTTTCGCGCCATCGCCAACAACATTCCCGCTCTCATCGGCTATTGGAATCGAGACATACGCTGTGAATTTGCCAATGAGGTGTATCGGGAATGGTTCGGGGTCGACCCACTGAAGGTCGTCGGAATGAGCATGCAGGAGTTGGTGGGCGAGGCTCAATTCGCGAGTTTCGAGCCGCATGTCGCGGTGGCGCTCGCCGGGCATCCGCAACGCTTCGAGAGCCGCGGCACGAAGGACGACGGGACTGAATTTTTCCGCGAAGTGCGTTACATCCCGGATGTCTCCGCGACCGGTGAGGCCAACGGTTTCTACGTCATGGCCACCGATATTACGCAGTCTCGACTCACGCAACGGGCGCTTGAGACCGCTAATTCGCAGCTGAAGAGCGACAGCGTGACGGACTATCTCACCGGCTTGTCGAACCGCCGGGTGTTCAGCGAACGCAGTGAGGAGGCGTGCAAACGCTTTCAGAAATACCGCGAAACCTACGGTCTGATCCTGCTCGACCTGGACAACTTCAAGCAAATCAACGACGGCTATGGTCACGACGCGGGCGATGAAACATTGCGCGCCGTGGGAAGGTTGCTGAAAGGACAATTGCGCAGCCATCGCGATATTGCGGCACGGCTGGGCGGCGAGGAATTCGCGATCTTGTTGTTCGGCGATCTCGACGAAGATCTGCTGCGCTTGGTGGCAGAGCGGGTTCGTGCTCAGATCGGCCACGAGACGGTGCGCGTGGGCAGCAGAAGTTTTCAATTCACGGCGAGCTTCGGCCTAGCCATCAGCCATGTGATCGATTCGAATTGGAAGACCATCTACGCGCGCGCCGATGCGGCCCTGTACGTGGCGAAGGCGGCCGGCAAGAATTGCGTCGAGTTCAACCACGCCACCGAATTCAGTGCCACCGGCCGATTTCGCACGCTTCGCGCCGCCAGATCCTAACGCCAGAATTGCCTCAAGGCATGCTCTTACAGTCGCCGTGCGCGGCGCCGGCCGTACACCACTTACGGCACGGAGTGTTCAAAAAAAACACAGCACCACGGGCACCCCGGTACCCACGATCAGCAGCCACCAGCCGGTGCGCCTGCGGCGAATTTGGGTCAATCCCATCCATAGGCCCAGCAGCGTCGAGGTGGCAAGTGCCAGTGCCACCACCAAAAAATACCACTTAAGCAGAGTCGTGCCGAGCGACGGGGCGGCATCGTGATCATCTGGGGGTGCCGGGTGGTGCTCGTCGCCTCCCGCGCCGGGCTCGGCATGATCATGGTCGTGGTCTTTTTGCGCGAATACTTGATCTTTGTGTACCGAGCTCAATTTCTCGATCAACGGCGGCGGATTATAAGTACCGTGCGACTCATGCAGGCTAAAGAGTTGCAAGGCACCGGTAAGGGCGAAGAATAGTACGCTCGGGGCGATCAGAATCCCCAGATAGGTATGCCAGGTTCGAATCGACGACATTTAGAAATCCTGTAGTGGCGGTGGCGGAGCAGTAACAGGGCGATGTTACCGGGAAATGTGCCGCCGGCACGAGTCTGTGCGCAAACCAGCCGAGCGACGCTGCGAACTCTTAGGCTAGCGCGCAACAGTGATCTCAAACAGCGATGGTGCCCGTCGATTTTCATCCTCAGGTTCTCAAACTGTCGATAAGTTCGTCCACGTCAGAATCCCGCAGTCGACCGAGTGCACTGATTTAGCAGCGGCGGGACGCAGCGCAGCGCCCGAGCGGCAGCCACTGGCAGAACGGGTCGGTCTCTGGCATCGTTGCGGTTATGCGAAGCCCTGTTTGCCGCACCCAACGACCCGGTGTATTAGCCGTCGTGCTACTGGCTTCGCTGGTATTTCGCGCGTATATCCCCATCGGATTTATGCCCGCAGCCGGCACACCGTTTCTGGTTGAGCTCTGTCCGGCCTACGAGGGCGCGATCGGCGCCGAGCATTTCCATCACCACCATCAGCAGGGACATGCGGATTTCCAAAATTGTCCCTTTGGCAGTGCGCCCACCCAGGGTCCTGTCTCGCAACTCATCGTTTTCGAACCTGCCGGACAAATCTCGTCTTTGGTAAGTATCCAAGCCCAACCGCAGCTGTTGAGCACTCGGCTGCTACGGATCCAGCAACCCCGCGGACCTCCGTCTCTCACCTGATTTCGATTCGCCGACGGTGCGCGCGTGCCTGCAATGCATTGCGCGCGCGTGCGCCGATTCCATTGCGTTCATCGAGAGACTGTATGTCAATTGCCTACCCGAACCGTCGGGCCACAGTGCGCGTGGCCACCTTGGCGAGTCTCCTATTTACCGCGCGTCTGCTCGCCGCGGATGTCGCGAGCGTGCGCGGGGTGGTCCATGATGCGCAGCATCTGCCGATCGCCCAAGCGGAAGTGGAACTGAAGTCAGCCACCTCGCAGTGGCAACAGGTGGGAAAAACCGATAGCCGCGGCGAGTTTGCATTCATGACGGTCCCGCTCGGCGACTACATCTTGAGCGTCAGCCACACGGATTTTGTGACCACCGCACAACGGGTTGCCGTGGTGTCGGGTTCCTCCGCCAGCGCCCATGTGCAGCTTGCCAAAGGGCCTGCATTGGCCGCCATTACCGTGACCGCCGCGGCAGCTACTGCAGTGGCGAACACGGCCACGCCGACCACGCTCGTGAATCGGCAGGACATCGAGCGCACACCGGGTGCGCAGCAAAGCAACAACCTGGCGATGATCACGAACTTCGTTCCGGGGGCCTACGTCGTTCACGACCAGTTGCACGTGCGCGGCGGCCACCAGACCACCTGGGCGGTGGACGGCGTTGAGATTCCGAATACCAATATTGCGAGCAATCTCGGCCCGCAGATTGATCCCAAGGACATCGACTATCTGGAGGTACAGCGAGGTAGCTACCAAGCCGATCAGGGGGATCGCACCTATGGTGTGTTCAACGTCGTGCCGCGCACCGGCTTCGAACGTGACAATCAGGGCGAACTCATCGTCGCCGGCGGCAACTATGGGCAAACCAATGACTACGCGAGCCTCGCCAGCCACACGGACCGATTCGCCTACTACGCAAGCGTCAACGGCAATCGCAGCGATTTGGGAATCCAGACGCCGGTGCCGCAGATCATCCATGATTCCGAGAGTGGCTTGGGTGGCTTCAGCACGCTGATCTTCAACGCGACACCGGATGACCAGTTTCGCGCCGTGTTCTCCGCCAGGCACGACAACTATGATATCCCGAACGCTCCCGGGCAACTCGCCGCTGACGTGCAGCGGGAGACGGACACGTTTGCGATTCTCTCGTGGGTGCGCAAACTCTCCGCGGATGCCGCGCTCGCGAGCTCACTCTTTTATCATCAAAACCGCGCGGATCTCGATGGCGCAGCGAATGATTTTCCGCTCAGCACCACCGACCAACGTTCTTCGACCTATGTCGGCGGCCAGCAGACCTTGCGACTACACATCACACAAAACGATCTGCAAGTCGGCGTGACCGGGTTCGCCCAGCACGACACGGAGGCCTTCCACGTTCTGTTCAATGACAGCAGCAACGCACCGGTCAATCAGACCTTGCGCCCGACCGGCTCCTTGGTGGCGGCCTACGTCGAGGATACATTCAAGGCGAGCGATTGGCTGCAATTGACGGGCGGTGTGCGGCAAACGCATTTCGCCGGCGCTCTCACCGAGAACGCCACCAGTCCGCGGATCGGCGTCACCGTCGTGCTGCCGTCGATGGACTGGATCTTGCGTGGATTTTGGGGAAAATATTATCAGGCGCCGCCGTTGACGACCTTGAGCGGCCCGCTGCTCGAGTTCGCGCAAAATAACAATCTGGGCTTCCTGCCGCTGCGAGGCGAAAGAGACCAGGAATATCAGGTCGGTTTGACGATTCCGGTCAAGGGCTGGAGCATCGATGTCGATCACTTCCATACCGAGGCGAAGAACTTTTTCGATCACAACAATATCGGTAACTCGAACGCCTTTCTGCCCCTCACTATCGACGGCGCATTGCTTCAGGGCAATGAACTGACCGTTCGCTCGCCGAAGTTCTGGAGCGTCGGCCAGGTGCATGTCACTTATTCCAACCAGACGGCAGACGGATTCGGTGCGATCAACGGCGGGCTCACGGACTTCAGTCCGCCGGCCGGCAGCTTCGCCCTCGATCACGACCAACGCAATACGGCGAATGTTGGCCTGGATGCAAACCTGCCTCGGGCGGCGTTTGTCGCGGTGGATGTGTACTACGGCTCGGGATTCTCCAATGGCGACGGGTCACCGAGTCATCTTCCCAGCCACGCGGAAATAAATTTGAGCGCCGGCAAGTCATTCGGCAGGAACTTTTCCGCATCGCTCACGGTCCTCAATGCCACGAACCGTCACTTGCTGGTCGATAACAGTCTGACTTTCGGTGGCTTGCACTACAACGATCCGGAGCAGATCTACGCGCAAATTCACTACAAATTTGGCTACTAGACCCTGCTCGCTGCAAAAGCCGGCAATTTCTGCTAGCGTGAGAACTCTCGTGGAAAGTGGCGCCTGCTTGCTCGAATGAGACATTTGCTCAAAAACTTCGGCCTCCTGTTGCTGCTTTTGGTCGCGCAACAAGGCGCTGTCGTTCACGAACTCAGCCATGCCGTCGATGTTACGAGCGCGGAAGCGAAAGTCGTAGCTCAAGTGGCCGATACGAGCTGTGCGCTGTGCCCGGCATTTGCGCAGGTCGTTACTCCCGCCTTTAGTCATTCGTTCCACCTGCCGCTGCTGGTCCGCGCCGCGCTCGAACCCAGCGCCAAACCACTCTACGAAGCGGCCGACACTCCGTCTCCCACACCGCGCAGCCGCGGTCCGCCGACTCGAACTTAAACCCTCGACGCATCGAGTGAGCTGCCCGAGCAATCGGTCGCAGCTCGCATGGTTTTAAGTTCTTCGGAGGCGTTCTCATGGATCGATTTGGCGTATTTGCGGCAACGCGCGGCGTTGCTGCGGCAGTGAGTATGTTTTTCTTGACCTCGATCGTCGTCGCCGATCCCGCCGAGCTGCAACTCAAGGAAATTGAGGTCACCGCGCAACGTTTGAACGATGCGCGGAACAGCATCGAAACCCAGACGGGCGCGTCGACTTACACAATCGACGCGGCGGCGATTGCGGCCATGCCCGGCGGCGAGAATGCCCAGCTCAATCAGGTGTTGCTGCAAGCCCCGGACGTGGTTCAAGACTCCTTCGGCCAGATCCACGTGCGCGCCGATCATAACGATCTGCAATATCGTTTGAACGGCATCATCTTGCCCGAGGGCATCAGCGTCTTCAGCCAGACCTTGAGCCCGCGACTGATCTCGTCGCTGAAATTGATTACCGGGGCCCTGCCCGCCGAGTACGGTCTGAGAACCGCTGGCATCATCGACTTGAGCACCAACAGCGGCCTGCTGCAGTCCGGCGGCGAGGTGTCGGTGTACGGCGGAAGCCACTCGACCTTCCAGCCCTCCGCCGAATACGGCGGCAGTAACGGCCAATTTACTTACTTTTTGAGCGGCGACTACAAGCAAGACAATCTCGGCATCGAGTCGCCCGACGCGAGTAGCAATCCATTACACGATCACACGACGCAAATTCACGGCTTCGCCTACCTCGAGGACATCCTCGATCCCAACAACCGGGTGTCCCTGATTCTCGGTAGCTCGGACGATGAGTTCCAAATTCCGAACCAGCAGGGCCTGCAGCCGTCCTTGGGGTACAGCGTTCTCGGCCAGTCGGCCTATCTCAGCGACAACTTGCACGAGAGCCAGCACGAACTCGCCGAATACGCCATCGGCACCTGGCAGCATTCCGATGGCGCCTTGAACTTACAATCTTCCTGGTCCGCCCGCTATACCAGCCTGCATTTTGCGCCGGACACGGTCGGGGACATTCTTTATAACGGCATCGCCCAGGACGCTTTCAAGGACGATACCGCGGTCGCTTGGCAGACCGATGTGGCCTATAAATTGAACGACGCGCATATGGTGCGCACCGGCATTTACTACCAGCACGACAGCGCGACGAGCAATACGAGCTCGCAGGTTCTGCCGATAGACGCACTCGGAGCGCAGACTTCCCTGGTGCCGATCACCCTTCTCGACAACGGCACCCAGTCGCAACAACAGGAAAGCGTGTATCTGCAAGACGAATGGAAAATCCGGTCTCCCTTCACCATCAATTACGGTGTGCGCTTCGACCACTACAGCGCGTACTCGAGCGGCAGCCAGCTCAGCCCGCGAGTCAACGGCGTTTGGCAGTTTGATTCAGGAACCACGGTGCACGGCGGCTATTCACGGTATTTCACGCCGCCGCCCTTCGAGCTGGTCGGCGCCGAGACCTTCACTAAATTCGCCGCTACCAGCGCGATACCGCCGGGTGCCGTCACTAAGGACACGCCGCCGATCGCGGAACGCGCAAATTACTACGACCTCGGCATGCAACAGACTCTGTTGGACAAGCATCTCACCTTGGGGTTAGACAGCTTCTATGAGCAGGCCCAGCATTTGATCGACGAAGGGCAGTTCGGCGCGCCGATCATTCTGACGCCGTTCAATTATCGCTACGGCTTGATCGGCGGCGTGGAAGTCAGCGCCAACTACACGCTTCAGGATTTCAGCGCCTATCTCAATTCCGCCTGGCAGGCCGCGCACGGCAAGGAAGTTGAATCCGCGCAGTTCAACTTTGATCAGCCGAGTCTCGACTACCTCGCGAGTAACTACATTCATCTCGATCATGAAGGGCGCGTATCCGCATCCGGCGGAGTCTCGTATCTTTATCTGGGAACCCGCTTTAGCGCGGACGCCATCTTCGGCACCGGACTGCGTCAGGATCTCATTCTGGCTGACGGTTCGACCATCCCAAATGGAGATCACACGCCCAGTTATACTCAGATCAATTTCGCTCTGAGCCACGCCTTCGAAATCCCGGGCTCGGGTCCTCTCACTGCGCGCCTCGACATCATCAATGTGGCCGATAAAATCTATCAGATACGAAGCGGATCAGGCATCGGTGTTTTTGCGCCGCAATTCGGACCGCGGCGCGGGTTCTTCGGCGGATTGTCTTGGAAGTTTTGATGTGGCGGCGCCCAGCTCAGTGCAACGATACATCCGGCGAGCGCTCAGCGGGGGGCAGCGGGCGTTGGCACGGCAGTCGCCGCTGCCGGACGCGGCAGGTGCAGCGACATCAATACCAATCTACCGTCGACTCGAGTAACGGAGTGCGCAAGAGCGCCAGCGTGGAAAAAACGAGTCTTTTCATGTCTTCACTCCGAACGATGCTCAGAACGAGGGGCCACAAGATATTCTGATCCGACTTCAACTCGCATCAATACGTCATTTTTCGTTACGCGTGATAAGACTTTCGGCCGGCCAGGGTCACCAACCAATACATCAACGCGGCTTGCGCCTGGGAATCGGCCAAGCCATCATCGGATACGGGCGGCGGAATTGTTGACCGCGATTACCGGACTTGGGGCGCTCATCGTCAAGTGACTCAATCAACGGCGCGGTGTCGATGGTAGCCGTATGGGTCCTAATGTTTCTGGGCACGGCGCTTAGCGCTGCCGTGCACGGCGGAGCCGTTTCATCATTTTTTTTCGAGGACAGAGAATGCCAATGAAATTATGCAAGAACATGGCCGGCTACTCGAGGCACGGACTCGGCTCGCCGCACATGCGCCGCGATTTCTCCGATCCAACGACGGCGCATGAGGGCTTAGCTGCAAAGTCGTGCTGCGTCTGGCTGCCAGCCCCGATCTTTTCAGGGCGAATGATTCGATGAACGCTGCAACGACACGGCAGCGCTCGATGTCTGACTCGACTCAACACACGGGCGGTCAAATTCTGGTCCAGGCACTGCGCCAACAGGGCGTCGACCGCATCTTCTGCGTACCGGGCGAGAGCTATCTGACAGTGTTGGACGCCTTGTACGACACCCCCGAGATTGCTGTCGTCAGCGCTCGACACGAGGGCGCCGCCGCCAATATGGCGGAGGCCGACGGCAAACTTACCGGTAGACCCGGCATCTGTTTCGTCACACGGGGGCCGGGCGCAACGCACGCCGCCATCGGCGTGCACACCGCCTTCCAGGATTCGACTCCGATGATACTGTTCATCGGTCAGGTCGCACGCGCTGAGCGCGACCGAGAGGGATTCCAGGAAGTCGATTTCCGCGCCATGTTTGCGCCGCTGGCGAAGTGGGCTGCCGAAATCGACCATGCCGAGCGAATTCCCGAATACGTCGCGCGCGCCTTCCGAGTCGCCTTGTCGGGACGCGCGGGACCCGTGGTCCTATCGCTGCCCGAAGACATGTTGTCCGACTTCATCGCGGCGCCGCCGCCAGCTCAGGCGGCGGTCGCGGCCGGTGCCGCTCCGCGCGCGAGTGATTTGAAGGCGCTGGGTTCGATGCTTGCCAAAGCGTCGCGCCCGTTGGTCGTGGTTGGAGGCAGCGGTTGGACCGCGAGCGGCTGCAAAGGGCTGCTCGAGTTCGCACGCAAGAATGAGCTGCCCATCGTCGCGAGCTTCCGTCGCCAAGACCTGATCGATAACCGCGATGCGAATTATTGCGGGCATTTGGGCCTCGGTGTGGACCCGAGCCTCGCCGAACGAGTTCGCTGCGCCGATCTCATCCTCGCGGTCGGTTCTCGATTGGGAGAGAATACGACCAGCGGCTACACGCTGTTAGTGCCGCCGGTGCCGCAACAGTCGCTGATTCACGTTCATCCCGATCCCAACGAATTAGGGCGCGTCTATCAGCCGCAATTGGCGATCGCCTGCGGCGTCTCCGATTTCAGCGATGCCTTGGCGAGCGTCGAGCATCTCGGGGCGGCCGCACGCACGGCATGGCTGCGCGAAGCCCGCGAGGCTTACGTGAAGTTCAGTACTCCGCCGGCGCCCTCCGCCGAGTTTGTCGACAGGGCCGCGGTGGTGGGCTGGTTGAACGAGCATCTCGCCGACGATGCCATAATCGCCAACGGCGCCGGCAATTACACCGTTTGGCTGCATCGTTATTATCGCTATCGCCGACCCCGGACCGAACTCGCGCCAATCAGCGGAGCCATGGGCTACGGGGTTCCGGCGGCGATCGCGGCCAAGCTGCGCTTTCCAGACCGCAGCGTGGTGGCCTTCGCCGGCGATGGTTGTTTTCTGATGTATCCGCAGGAAATCGCCACCGCGGTTCAACACAAAGCGAACCTGGTGATTATTATTGTCAACAACGGAATGTACGGCACCATCCGCATGCATCAAGAACGACGCTTTCCGGGCCGAGTGGTCGCGACCGAATTGCTCAATCCGGATTTTGTGGCTCTCGCGCATAGCTTTGGTGCCTTTGCCGAGCGCGTCGAGAAGACCTCCGAATTTGCGCACGCCTACCATCGCGCAATCGACTCCGGGCGCCCGGCGGTACTCGAGTTAATCGTTGATCCTGCTCAGATTTCCCCTTCATTCACGCTGCCTCCGGGCGCTGGCTAACCCCATGATAGACAATGCAGGCATGGCGGAATCCGCGGCGTACTTTGTTCTCTAACGAGCATCCGGCATCACCCGGAACCAAAAATAATCAAATCGGCCAACGCAACCTTCACAACTGGGTGCACGGCGACAATGGTTCTGACACCGTGGCTGCAGTGCGGACAGGCCGTGGCGCGAACGAACGACAGCAATCCGCTACAGCTTTTTCCTCACCACGCCACCGCATTGGTCGCGGAACTCGACAAGGAGCAGGAGTGGTATCAGCGCGTTCTGGGGTTTCGAATAGTCGAGCGAATGCG
>Ga0302320_10011143_pt1 | contig 19101 bp, 17 predicted proteins | sample Bog_T0_3_FD_202130 | JGI IMG/M metagenome (GOLD analysis project Ga0302320, IMG submission 202130) | Peat permafrost microbial communities from Stordalen Mire near Abisko, Sweden - Bog_T0_3 | ecosystem: Environmental > Terrestrial > Soil > Wetlands > Peat | place: Sweden: Abisko, Stordalen Mire... | reverse complement strand
TCGCCCGCGACAAGGGCCGTCAGGTCGCCGAGACGTTGCTGCAGGCCCATCCCGACGCGACGATCATCTACGCCCACAATGACGAGATGGCGCTCGGCGCGATTTCGGCGATCGAGGCGGCCGGCAAGGTCCCGGGCAAGGACATTCTCATCGTTTCGATCGACGGCGAGAAGGATGCGGTGCAGGCGATCATCGACGGCAAGATCGGCTGCACCTGCGAATGCAGCCCGCACTTTGGGCCGAAGGCGTTCGACATCCTCTATTCCTACGCTAACGGCGACAAGATCGAGCCGGTGATCATCAATCCCGACCGGTTCTTCGACGCCAGCAACGCCAAAGAGATGTTGGCCACGGCGTTCTGAGGTTCGCTGCGCGCTTGACGAAATCTCTCCCGCCGGTTTCGATCCGGCGGGAGAGCCTAGTCGGGCTGAGCCCAAATTTGACGCCATGTGAAGGCCAGCTATGTCGCCTAACGGTCCGCTGCTTGTCATGCGAGATATCGACAAGCGCTTTCAGGGGGCGAACGCGCTCGTCGGGGCGCAGCTCGAGGTGCAGGCCGGCGAGATCATGGCTGTCGTCGGCCAGAACGGCGCCGGCAAGTCGACGTTGATCAAAGTGCTGACGGGCGCCTACAAACGCGACGGCGGGACGATCCTGTTCGACGGTCAGCCGATCGATTTCGCCTCGCCGCAGGCCGCCCAGCGCGGCGGAATCAGCACCATCTACCAGGAGATCAATCTGGTCCCGTTCCGCTCCGTGGCCGAGAACATCTTTCTCGGCCGCGAACACAAGCGCTACGGGTTCCTCGATTGGAAGCGCATGAACGCCGAAGCGGCCGAGTTGTTGGCGCGTTTCGCCGTCGATATCGACGTCCACCGTCCGCTCATGGAATTCAGCACGGCGATCCAGCAAATGGTCGCCATCGCCCGCGCCCTGTCCTTCAAGGCGCGGCTGGTCATCATGGACGAGCCGACCTCGTCGCTCGACGAACGCGAAGTCGCGGTGCTGTTCGACGTTATGCGACAATTGCGCGCCCAGGGCGTCGGCGTGATCTTCATCACTCACCGCCTCGACGAGCTGTTTCAGGTGTGCGACCGGGTCACGGTGATGCGTGACGGGCGAACCGTCGCGACGAGCCGGATGGCCGACGTCGACAAGCTGCGTCTGGTCGCCTCCATGCTGGGGCGCGATCTGGAGGCGGTGCGCGAGGGCTCGACAGGCTTCTCGGCCGCGTCGGGCGGCGCGGGCGAAGAAGTGCTCAGCGCCAACGGGCTGCATATCGGCCGCAAGGTGCGCGGGGCCGGGGTCGAGGTGAAGGCGGGTCAGATCGTCGGTCTCGCCGGCCTGCTCGGTTCGGGGCGAACCGAGGTGGCGCGCGCGATATTCGGCGCCGATCCCCCCGGCGCCGGAAACATCCGCCTGATGGGCCGCGACGTTGCGCCGCGCGAGCCGGCCGAGGCGATTGCGCTCGGCGTCGGCTATTGCAGCGAGGACCGCAAGGCGGACGGCATCATTCCGGACATGTCGGTGCGCGAAAACATCACGCTGGGCATTCTTCCGCTGCTGACGAAATTCGGCGTCGTCGACGAAGCGCGCCAGCGCGAGATCGTCGATCGCTTCATGTCGCGACTGGCGATCAAGGCCTCCAGCGCCGAGCAGAAGATTCGCGAGCTGTCCGGCGGCAACCAGCAGAAGGTGCTGCTCGCGCGATGGCTGTGCATGGATCCCAAACTGCTGATCCTCGACGAGCCGACGCGCGGCATCGACGTCGGCGCCAAGGCGGAGATTCAATCCCTCATCCGCGAACTCGCCGACCAGGGTCTGGGCGTGCTGATGATTTCTTCGGAACTCGAAGAGATCATCGAGGGCGCGGACCGGGTGTTCGTCCTCAGCGACGGACGCACCGTCGCCGATTTCCCGCACAGCGCGGTGAACGCGGCGGCGATCATGGCGGCGATGGCGCATGACGCCACGGCGACCGTCCCGGGAGTCGAACATGACTGACGCTCCGACGATATCGACGAAGGGCGCCCGGTTCGATTTCGCCTCTTTCTTCCGGCGTTATGCGGCGGTCGCGGCGCTCGTCGTGCTGCTGGCGTTCAATTTCGCCGTGACGCCGAACTTCGCGAGCTGGCAGACCTTGAACGTCAACATGACGCAGGTGGCGACGATCGTCATCGTCTCGGTCGGCATGACGTTGGTGATCGCGACCGGCGGCATCGACCTCTCGGTCGGCTCGTTGATGGCGATATCGGGCGCTCTGGCGCCGCTGATCTTCCTCAGCGCGTTCGGGCGGGCCTATCCGCTGCTCGGCGATCTCTTGGCGTTTGTGATCCCGGTGGCGGTCGCGGGCCTGTTCGGCGCGTTCAACGGCTGGTTCATCACCCGGTTCAAAGTCCAACCGATCGTCGCGACCCTGGTTCTGTTCATTGCCGGCCGCGGCATCGGTCAGGTCATGACCAACGGCAATCTGCAAGTCTTCAAGAATCCGATCTTTCAGTTCGTCGGCCTCGGGCGCATTTTCGGCGTGCCGTTTCAGGTCGTGATCATGCTGATCCTGGTCGCCGCTGCGGCATGGACGTTGCGGCGGACCCTGTTCGGCCGCCAGGTCCTGTCAGTGGGCGGCAACGAACGGGCGGCGCGGCTGGCGGGCGTGCCGGTGGCGTCCGTCAAGCGCTGGGTCTATGCGGTCAGCGGTCTTTGCGCGGGAATCGCGGGGCTGGTCGTCGTGTCGATCAATTCGTCGAGCGACGCCAATCTCGTCGGACTCGGGATGGAGCTCGACGCGATCGCCGCCGTCGCCGTCGGCGGCACCCCGTTCACCGGCGGGCAGGCGAGCGTGGTCGGGACGCTGCTCGGCGCGCTGCTGATCCAACTCGTGCGCTACACTCTGCTCGCCAACGGGGTGCCCGATGCGGCCGCGTTGGTGGTCAAGGGCGCGATCATCGCCGGGGCAGTGTGGTCGCAGCAGCGAGGGCAGACGTCATGAGCGCGCAAACGGCGCCATCGGCGCGGACCCCCCGATCGAGCGTGACCGCCTGGATCTCGCAGCAGCGCGTGATGGTCGCGCTCGCCTTGCTGATCGGGTTCGGCGCGCTGCGTTACGAGCATTTTCTCGGCGCCTACAATGTGTTGAGCGTGCTGCGCTACAATTCGATGTTCGCGCTGACCAGTCTCGGCATGACCTTCGTCATCATGACCGCGGGCATCGACCTCTCGGTCGGCACGACCGCGGCCTGCGCCAGCGTCGTCTCGGCGATGCTGTCGTCCTACGGCCTCGTTCCCGGCCTGCTCGGCGGCCTCGCCGTCGGCCTCGGCGTTGGCGTTCTCAACGGATTCATGGTCGTCAGGCTCCGGCTGGTGCCGTTCATCGCCACGCTCTCCGGCATGCTGGTCGCCAGCGGCACGGGTCTGCTGCTCGCCCACAACCAGTCCGTGTCGGTCTCTTACGACACCGATTTCACCTGGCTCGGCCAGGGCGATTGGCTCGGCTTCCCCACGCCCGCCTGGATCGCGTTGGCCGCCTATATCTACGGCTCGATCGTCCTCAACTACACCCCGTTCGGCCGGCATGTGCTCGCCGTCGGCGGCAACGAGGAGGCCTCCCGGCTGATGGGCCTGCCTGTCAATCGGGTGACGTTCCTCACCTATGTGCAGTCGAGCGTGTTCGCGAGTCTGGCCGGCGTCATCCTCGCCGCGCAGTTCGGGGCGGGACAACCGGCCGAAGGCGTCGGCTGGGAGCTGTTCTCGATCGCGGCCGTGGTGGTCGGCGGCACCTTGCTGACCGGCGGCGCCGGCTCGGTGGCGACGTCGCTGGCGGGCGTCATGCTGCTCGGGTTGATCTTCAACGTGCTCAATTTCGAGAACGGCATGGGCTGGATCAGCCTGAGCGCCTATTGGCAATCCGTGGTGCGCGGCGTGTTCCTGATGGTCGTCGTCATGGCGGGTCCGGGAATGGGACTGCGGTTCGCCAGGATCGCGAGATCCAAGAGCGGCTGAAGATTGGTCGTGAGTCGGATCGTCCGCGGCGCAAATGCGGCTCCGCCGGACCGATCCCGCACGATGGCGTTTTCGACTTTGAAGAGATCCGGCCCCGAAAGGGTCGGTTCGGCGCCGTGTTCGGCCCGCTGCCGGCGAGCGCAAACAACGCGCTTTCGCTCCTACCTTCTGGCATTTCCCGCGCCACGCCCTACGTAGGAGGGCCCTCCCTCCCCGGACACCAGCGCAAATGTCTTTCTGGCTCGATATCGGCGACTTCGCTCTCAAAGCCCTGCTCATCGTCGCCGCCATAGGCGGCGTCGCGGCGCTCGTCGCCTTGGCCGCGCGCGGGTCGCGCGAAGAACCCTCGGAGATCGGCTTGCGCTCGCTGGACCAGCGGTATGACGCGGACGAGGCGCTGTTGAAGATGGCGATGCTCGACAAGCGCGGGCGCAAGGCTTTTCTCAAGGCGCGCAAGGCGGCGAAGAAGATCGCCAAACCCGACAAGCGGCTGATTGTGCTGCGCTTCAAGGGCGATCTGGCGGCGAGCGCAGCGGGGCGGCTGGGGCGGGAGGTCGACGCGGCGCTCTCAGTCGCGCGTCCGGGCGTCGACGAAATCGTGGCGCGGGTCGAAAGCCCGGGCGGGACAGTAGCGGGCTACGGGCTGGCGGCGGCGCAATTGCGGCGCTTCGTCGAGCGCAAGATTCAACTCACCGTCTGCGTCGATCAGGTCGCCGCGAGCGGCGGCTATATGATGGCGTGCGTCGCCGATAAAATCGTCGCCGCGCCGTTCGCGCTGGTCGGCTCGATCGGCGTCGTCGCCCAGGTTCCCAATCTCAACCGGCTGTTGAAGAAGAACGACATCGACTTCGAGGAGATCACGGCGGGCGAGTTCAAACGCACCGTGTCGATCTTCGGCGAGATCACCCCGGCGGGTCGCGAACATTTTCAGGGCAAGCTCGACGCCATCCATGGGGCGTTCAAGCGCTTCGTCGCCGCGCGCCGGCCGAGGGCCGACATCGATAAGCTCGGCAACGGCGACGTCTGGCTCGCCTCGGAGGCGCTCGAACTCGGGCTGGTCGACGAAATCTCCACCGCGGACGACTATCTGTTGCGGGCGCGCCCGACCGCGCTGATCTATGAAGTGTTCACGCATCCAAAGTCCGGACGGCTGAAGGCCTGGCTCATGGACGCGGGCTCGTCGCTCGGCGACGCCGCGCGCGCGGCGCTGACGCGCCTCGGTTCCCCGCCGCTGACCTGAGTGGCTTCGCCGCGACTGTCGTCGAAACCGAATCCCGGGGGGTGAAGATGAGCAAGACTTTCGCTTCGGCGGCTCGCGAGGTCCCGGTCTGATGAAGCTCTACGGCTATTTCCGCTCCTCCGCGGCGTGGCGGCTGCGCATCGCGCTGGCGCTCAAAGGCGCGGCCTACGACAACGTATTCTGCCATCTGCGCAAGGGCGAGCAGCGCGATCCCGCCTATCTCGCGCTCAACCCGCAGGGGCTGCTGCCGACGCTGCAGCTCGACGACGGGACCGTGCTGACGCAGTCGCTGGCAATCCTCGAATGGCTGGAGGAAACCCACCCGGAGCCGGCGATCCTGCCGAGGACGGCGCTCGCGCGCGCGGCGGCCAGGGCCTTCGCGCTGGCGATCGCCTGCGAGATCCATCCCGCGCAAAATAGCGGAGTGCTCGAGCGACTGCGCACGGACGCAGGCTTTGACCAGACCCGCGTCACCGCCTGGGCGGCGCGGGTGATCGACGAAGGGCTGACCGCCTGCGAGGCGCTGGTGAGAAATCGCCCGGGCCGCTTCCTGTTTGGCGATACGCCGACGATCGCGGAGATTTGTCTGGTCCCCCAGCTCGGCAACGCCCGCCGCTTCGGCGTCGACGTGACGCGGTTTCCGCGGCTGCTGGCGGCGGAGGCGGCGGCAATGGAACTGCCGGCGTTTGTCGCAGCCACGCCGCAAAGGCAGCCGGACGCGGAGTAGAGGGTCGAAGCGTCCCCTCTCCCGCGAGCGGGAGAGGGAGTACCGGCCTCACGCCGCCGCTTTGATCGACTCGGCGGTCTTGTCCATGATCTCGCCGATCTGCGCTTCGCTGATGATGAACGGCGGGGTCAGTTCGATGGTGTCGCCGGACATGCGCAGCATGATTCCGGCCTCGTGGAACGAGTGCTCCAACACCTTGTAACCGCGCTCTCCCGGGCCGTCGGCGTTCGGGGCGAGGTCGACGGCGCCGGTCAGGCCGACGCAGCGGATGTCCAGGACGTTGGGCAGGCCCCGCAAACTCATGATCGCGTCGCACCACTTCGGCTCCAGCCCCTTCACGCGCTCGAACTGGTTCTCGTCGCGATAGACGTCCAGCGTCGCCAGCGCGGCGGCGCAGGCGAGCGGGTGGCCCGAATAGGTGTAGCCGTGGAACAACTCGATGGCGTGCTCGGGACCCTGCATGAACGCGTCATAGACCGGCTTACGCACAATGACGCCGCCCATCGGCACTGTGCCGGAAGTGACGCCCTTGGCGAAGGTGATCATGTCCGGGACGACGCCGTAGCGTTCGGCGGCGAAGGCGAAGCCGAGGCGGCCGAACCCGGTGATGACCTCGTCGAAAATCAGCAGTATCCCGTATTTGGTGCAGATCTCGCGCAGCCGCTGCAGATAGCCTTTGGGCGCCGGCAGCACGCCGGTCGAGCCGGCCATCGGCTCGACGATCACGGCGGCGATGGTGCTCGCGTCATGCAGGCCGACGATGCCTTCGAGCGCGTCGGCGAGATGGCCGCCCCATTCCGGCTCGCCCTTGGTGAAGGCTTGATGCTCGCGATTGTAGGTGCTGGGCAGATGGTCGACGCCCGCCAGCAGCGAGCCGAAGAACCTGCGATTGTTGGGCATGCCGCCGACCGAGATGCCGCCGAAGCCGGTGCCGTGATAGCCGCGCTCGCGGCCGACAAGGCGGATGCGCGAGCCGTTTCCGCGCACATTATGATACGCGAGCGCGATCTTGAGCGCGCTGTCGCAGGCTTCCGAGCCCGAATTACAGAAGAACACGTGGTCGAGGTCGCCCGGCGCGAGGTCGGCGATGCGCGAGGAGAGCTGGAACGCCAACGGATGCGCGAACTGGAAGTTCGGCGCGAAATCGAGCTCGGCCGCCTGACGCTGGATCGCTTTCACGATCGAATCGCGATTGTGGCCGGCGTTGCAGCACCACAACGCCGCCGTCGCGTCGAGGATCGGTCGGCCCTCGGGCGTGTAATAGTGCATGTCCTTTGAGCGCGAGATCAGCCGCGGGCGCTTCTTGAAAGCGCGGTTCGGCGTGAACGGGAGCCAGAACGCATTCAAGTCGTTGGGAACGTCCGCGTGCGCGGCGCCGTCGGCGGTGGGCATGGATTCGACTCTTCGGTTATGATCGATTTCTTGAACAATGCCGCCGCGGACTCGCGTTGTCCAGTTGCCGCGCTGTTAGCTGTGTTCTAAATCCTCAACACATGAACGCCCGCGACAGCGATCTCGACGTCGGCGCCCGCTTGCGGGCGCGCCGCCAGCGCGCGGGGCTTTCGCAGCGCCGGCTCGCCGAACTCGCGCAAGTCTCCAACGCGACCGTGTCGCTGATCGAAGCCGAGAAGGCGAGCCCGTCGATCTCGGTACTGAGGCAGATCCTCGCCGCGCTCGACGTCTCGATCGCCGAGTTCTTCGCCGCGCCCGGTCCGTCGAGCGAGAAGATCGTATTCCGCGCCCGCGAACTCGCCGAAATCGCCGGCGGGGCGGTGTCCTATCGGCAGGTCGGCGCCAATCTCGAGGGCCGCTCGCTGCAGATGATCCACGAGCGCTACAAGCCCGGTTCGCAGTCGGGACCGAAGATGATCTCGCATCAGGGCGAGGAGGCGGGACTCGTCATCAAGGGGCGGCTGACGCTGGAAGTTGCGGGCGCGCGCTACGAGCTCGGCCCCGGCGACGCCTATTTCTTCGACAGCCGCAAGCCCCACGCCTTCCGCAACACCGGCGAGGACGAGTTGGTGCTGGTCTCGGCCTGCACGCCGCCGACGTTCTGAAATTCTCGAACATCGCGTCCCTCGTTCGTTGGCGCCATTGTGTTTGGCCAACAGACGAGTGAAACAAAAGTCCAACACGCCGGCTCCGCCGGCAGATCGAGACATCGGGGAGGCACCTGTGCAACTGAACGAAACCCAACGTGTGCCGGCGCCGCAAGCGCAAGTCTGGGGGGCGCTCAACGATCCCGTCATCCTGAAACGCTGCATCCCCGGCTGCCAGAGTCTGGAAATGACTTCTCCCAACGAAATGACCGCGGCGGTGACGATCAAGATCGGTCCGGTCAAGGCGAATTTCACCGGCAAGGTCAATCTCTCAGATCTGAACCCGCCCAACGGCTACCGCATCTCCGGCGAGGGCTCGGGCGGCGTCGCCGGCTTCGCCAAGGGCGGCGCGACGGTGGAGCTCGCGGCCGACGGCCCCGACGCGACCAACCTGCACTATGTCGTCGACGCCCATATCGGCGGCAAGCTCGCCCAACTCGGCTCGCGACTGGTCGACGCCACGGCGAAGAAGCTGGCCGGCGATTTCTTCGAGAATTTTGCCCAGGCGCTCGCGGAAGCGGCGCCGGTTGCGGTCGCAGTCGCGTCGGCGCCCTCGGCGCCGCAGGGATTTGTCGGGCGGCTGATCGCCTGGCTGGAGGGCTTGTTCTCGAGATAAGCCCATGGCGACGCGGCGGGCGCTTTCCTATATGAAGCGCCCAGCCCATGCCGTCGATCGTCGAAACTTTTACCGCTCACGCCGAGGAGCGACTCTATCGCGAGCCGCAGACCCGGCCGCGCGAGCAGCGTCGGCGCGCGCTCGCCGTCGTCGCCACCGCGACGATTTATCTGGCGCTGGTCGTGGCGATCAGCTTCGAAACCCGATTCGTCGCGCCCATCCCGCCGGAACAGGAGATCCCGGTCGAGATCGTCGTGGAACCGCCGCCCCCGCCGCCGCCGCCCGCAGCGCCGCAGGAAAAGCCGCCCGAGTCCAAACCGACGCCGCCGCCTGACCTGACTCCGGCGACTGACGCCCCGCGTTCGGGCGACGCGGAAAAGGACACGGGCGACCAGGAGAAGGAGGCGAAAGCCGCGCCGCCGGCGACCGCCCCAACGCCTGAGCCGACGCCCGACACGCCCCCGGGCGCCGAAGCGCAGGACAAGGCGCCAACCCAGCAGGCGACCACGACGCCCGAGCCGCAGCCGACTGCGCCGCCCGCGCCGCCGTTGCCCATCGCCGAGAGCGATACGCCGCCCCCCGCCCCCCAAGTCGCCAATCTGGAGCCGCCGGCGCCGGGTAAGCCGACGGCGCCAGCGGCGCGCCCCGCCCCGGCGATTCTGTTCCCCTCCGTGCCCGACATCGATTTCGGCGGCGCGGCGATGAAATCGCCGATCTCCGGCGGCCACGCCAAGGCGACCTATCTGACGATGGTTTATGGCAAGATCAAACCGCACTTCCACGTACCCGCGGGCGCCGCCGCCGTGATCGGCCGCAGCTTCGGCGTGGTGGTTTTCTCGGTCGATTCCCACGGCAATCTGGTCAGCCGCTGGATCGCGGAAGAGAGCGGCTCCCACGAACTCGACCGCGCGGCGTTCGACGCCGTGGGCGCGGCGGCCCCATTCCCGCCGCCCGGCGCAGACATGCCGCCGATCCAATGGAAATTCAACGCGAAGCCACTGTAGGCGGCGAAATTGTTCAATGCGTCGCCGACAGATGCGCCTCCAGCGCCGCCTGATCGTTGACCAAGTCCGCGCTCCTGGCGGCGTGGGCGATAGCGCCGCGGTTGAGGATGATCGCTTCGTCGGTGAACGGCAGCACTTTTCGCGGCTTCTGCTCGACGATGATCATCGACAGGCCCTCGCTGGCGAGCTTTTTCAGCGCCGCGAGCAATTCGTCGACGATGATCGGCGCGAGGCCTTCGGTCGGCTCGTCGAGCAACAACAATTTTGGGTTCAGCACCAGCGCGCGGCCGATGGCGAGCATCTGCTGCTCGCCGCCCGACATCTGCCGACCCATGTTGCGGCGGCGCTCGTGGAGGCGCGGGAACATTTCGTAGACGCGTTGCGGCGTCCACGGTCCCGGCGTCGCGACGGCGGTGAGGTTTTCCTCGACCGTGAGCGACTTGAAGATGTTGCGCTCCTGCGGCGTCCAACAAATGCCCGCCAGCGCGCGCTTGTGCGGCGGCAGTTGGGTCAAATCGACGCCGCCGAGAAACACCCTGCCGCCATGGCGCGTGGTGACGCCGACCAGCGAGTTGATCAGCGTCGTCTTGCCGACGCCGTTGCGGCCGAGCAGCGCCAGCGACTTGCCGTCTTCCAGGGCGAACGACAGGTTGGCGATGACGCGCGCTTCGCCATAGCCGGCGGAGAGATTTTCGACGCGCAACAGCTCAGCCATGCGCGTCCTCCCCGAGATAGACCGCCCGCACCCGCGGGTCCTGCGCGATGTCCTTCGGCGCGCCTTCGCACAGCAGGCGACCGGCGACCAGCACGGAAATGCGGGTGGCGAAGTTGAACACCAGATCCATGTCGTGCTCGATCAGCAGGATCGCGACGTCGCCGGGCAGAGCGGCGAGCGCGCGCAAAATATCGTGGCGCTCGTCCTCGGGCACGCCCGCGGCGGGTTCGTCGAGCAACAGCACGCGCGGCTTGCAGGCGAGCGCCAGCGCGATCTCCAGCAGCCGCTGCTTGCCATAGGGCAGGAAGCGCGTCGGCTCGTCCATCCGGTCGATGAGGCCGAAGGTCGTTAGCAGCTCCTCCACCTCTTCGGCGATGTCGCGGCGACCGCCGGCGACGCGCCAGAAATCCGCGCCGCCGTGATGGCGCTCGGAGATCGCCAGCCCGATCGACTCGATCGGGCTCATATCGGGAAACAACTGGTTGATCTGAAAAGTGCGGGCGAGGCCGCGACGCACGCGATCGTAGGAGGCGAGCGCGGTGATGTCCTCGCCGTCGAGCAGCACCGCGCCCTGGCTGGGCTTGATGACGCCGGTGAGCAGATTGATGAGCGTCGTCTTGCCGGCGCCGTTGGGACCGATCAGCGCCTGCCGCGCGCCCGGCGCCAGTTGGAACGAGACGTCGTCGGTGGCGAGGAGGCCGCCGAACTGGCGCACCAGACCGCGCGCCTCGAGAGCCGGGGCGGTCATGCCGAGCCTCCCTGTTTGAGCGAGTTGGGCATGATCGTGCGGGCGGCGCGCAGGACGAGCGCGGACACGCGGTCGCGCCCGGTCAGCACTAGCACGACCAGCAGCAGGCCGATCCAGAACTCCCAATATTGCGGCGTCGCGCTGGCGATGAAATCCCGCAGCACGACGAACAAGGCCGCGCCGATGATTCCGCCATAGAGATAGCCGGCGCCGCCGATGATCAGCATCAGCATCACGTCGGCTGAGCGGTGGAAGTCGAACAGATCGAGCGAGGCGATGGCGGTGGTCTGCGCCAGCAGCGCCCCGGCGACGCCCGCGTAGGCCGCCGAAATCGCGTAGACGCCGATGATGCGGCGATGGGTGGCGATGCCCAGCGCCCCCGCACGCAGCCGGTTCTCGCGCACCGCCGTCAACGACAGGCCGAACGGCGATTGCCGGATCCGCCGCGCCAGCACGAACAACACGAACAGCACGACGAGGCTGTAGAGCGCGGCGTTGCGCTGGCCGGTGAAGCCGATCGGGAACAAGCCCAGCACCTTGCCCATGGTGAATTCGAGGCCGTCGGCGCCGCCGGTCAACCATGACGCGCGATTGGCGATCTCGCCGAACATCAGCGACACGCCGAGCGTCACCATGAGGCGCGTCAGATCCGAACCGCGCAGAAGCAGCGGCGCGGTGACGAGGCCGAGCACGCCGCCGAAAAGCCCGCCGACGAGGAGGCCGAGCGTCGGGTCGTCGAGCCCTTGCGCGGCGAGAATTCCCGCCGCATAGGCGCCGACGCCGAGGAACGCCGCATGTCCGAGCGACACCACGCCGGCGAGTCCGAGGATCAAATCGAGCGACAAAGCAAACAGGCCGTTGACCAGAATTTCGTTGATGAGCGAAGCGCGCGAGGGAATCACGAAGACGATGACGACGACCGCGATCCAGAACGCGATCTCGCTCCAACGCCAGCGCGCGCGGCGATGCAGATGCTGAGCGATACGCTGCTCGTGGGGCCTCATCGCCCGTCTCCCTTGGCGAACAAGCCTTGAGGACGCACGATCAGCGTGACCAGCATGACCGCGTAGATGATGAAGGCGCCGAGACTCGGGATATAATACTTGCCGGCGACGTCGAGCACGCCGATCAGCAGCGCGCCGAGCAGGGCGCCGAGAATGCCGTTGGTTCCCCCGATGGCGACGACGATGAGAAACATCACCATGAACTTGGTGGGGAAGCTCGGATCGATGCCGCCGACCACGTCCGCCGCCAGCGCGCCGCCGAGCCCCGCCAGCCCGCTCCCCACCGCGAAGGTGATCGCAAACAGCCGGTCGACGTCGATTCCTAAGCCCGAAGCGACAGTGGGATCGTCGACGGCGGCGCGCAACCGCGCCCCGAACCGCGTGCCGACCAGGAACACCTGCAACGCCAAGGCGATGGCGCCGCAGACGACGATGAGGAACGAGCGATAGACGCCGACGCCGAAGCCGGCGAATTCGTAGCGCCCCTTCAACCATTCGGGCAGATGCATCTGCTGCGGAGAATCGCCGAGCAGATAATTGGCGATCGGCATCGCCATGAACACCAGGCCGATGGTGAACAGCACCTGATCGAGCGGGCTCGAACCATACAAACGCCGGTAGAGCGTGCGCTCCATCGCGACGCCGACGAGGGCGGGAACCAGGAACGCCAGCGGCAGCGTGACCAGGAACGGCACGCCGAGACGGTTCATCAGCAACACCGTCACATAGCCGCCGAGCATGCCGAACGCGCCGTGGGCGAGGTTGATGAAGTTCATCAGCCCCAGCGTGACGCTGAGGCCCGCGGCGAGCACGAACAACAACATGCCATAGCCGACGCCGTCGATGAGGATGGTGAGCATGGGGGGTCCGGGTTCGCCGCGCGAGTCCCCTCTCCCGCTTGCGGGAGAGGGTTAGGGTGAGGGGAGACGGCGCACGCCCTCATCCGGCCTTCGGCCACCTTCTCCCGCAAGCGGGAGAAGGGAATTACTTCTTCGACGCCTTGTACGGGTCCTTCACATCGGGGATCGAGTCGAACTCGACATTGTACAACTGTCCGTTCACCTTCTCGACCTTGCGCACATAGATCGTCTGCACGATGTCGCGGGTCTCGGGATCGATCGTGACCTTGCCGCGCGGGCTCACCCAGCTTGCGCCCTTCATCGCTGCGAGCAGCTTGTCGCCGTCGGTGTCGCCCTTGGTGGTCTCGAGCGCCTTGTAGATGAGCGCCATGCCGTCATAGGCCGCCACCGCCATGAAGTTCGGGCGCAAGCCGTTGTTGGCCTTCTCGAACGCTTCGACGAACGCCTTGTTCTCCGGCGAATCGTGGGCGACCGAATAATGATGCGTCGTCACCGCGCCGAGCGCCGAGTCGCCGATGTCGGCGAGCTGATCGTCGTCGGTGACGTCGCCGGTGCCGATCAGCTTGATCCCCGACTTGTCGAGGCCGCGCTCGACGAACTGCTTCATGAAGATCGCGCCGAAGCCCGAGGGCACGAACACGAACACCGCGTCGGGCGCGTCATCCTTCACGCGTTGCAGGAACGGGGCGAAATCGGGGTTCTTCAGCGGCACGCGGATCGCCTCGGCGATCGTTCCGCCGCCCTTGGTGAAGGTCTCGCTGAACCACTTCTCGGCGTCGACGCCCGGGCCGTAGTCGCTGACGATGGTGACGACCTTCTTGATGTTGTTCTTCAGGCACCACTCGGCCATCGGCGCCGAGGCCTGCGGCAGCGTGAACGAGGTGCGCACGATATAAGGCGACTTCTCGGTGATCATCGCGGTCGCGGCTGCGGTGACGATCTCGGGCACCTTGGCTTCCGTCGCGATCGGCGCGACGGCGAGCGCGAGCGGCGTCAGGCCGAATCCCATCAACGCCGCCGCGTGGTCGTTGGCGACGAGTTCCTGGGCGAGGCGCTTGGTGACGTCGGCGGCGCCGGTGTCATCCTTCACTTCGAGCTTGATCGTCTTGCCGGCGACAGTGGCCCCGTGCTGTTGAATATAGAGCTGCGCGCCCGCCTGCTCCTGCTTGCCGGTGCTCTGCGACGGGCCCGTCATCGGCACGATCATACCGATGACGACGTCGTCGGCGAACGCCGGAGTCGCGGCGAGCGCGGCGACGAACGCGGCGCGGGAAATCCAGTTCTTGGCCTTCATACGTTTCCTCCTCCCAGATAAGAAGCGCGCCGCGCGCGTCTCCTCGAAACCGTCGCGTATCCTGCGCATCGCTCGGGCCGCAGCCTACGACGCGGCGGGCGAGATTTCAAAGGCCGGAGTGTCGGTCCAGACCTTATCGAGATCGAGATCGAGCTGGCGCTCGCGCGTCTCCGCCCCCGGCTTGCATAACACGCCGCGGGAAGCCCGTCTTATCGCCTGTTCAGAACGCGCTATTACCGTTGGTTATATCGGTGAGGCCACGTTCGGCGAGATCGCGCACGAAACCGACGAGCGCGTCGAGAAACGCGCGCGCGGCCGGCGACAGCGGCCGGTCGCCGGGCTTGATGAATCCCGCCAGACGCACCGGCGATTGGATCGGCAGCGGCGCCAGCTTGAGCGCGCCGCGCATCAGGTCGCCCGCCATCATCAGGCTTGGCATCAGCGACAGGAAATCGCCGCCGATCAGCAATTCGCGGATGAACACGTAGGAACTGGAGCGGAAGGCGACGCGCTGCTCCAATCCCAGTTTCTGCAACAGCCATTCGGTCTCCTGTCCCACGCGCTGCGACATCGTCGGCTGCGCCAGATCGTAGGCGCTCAGATGCTCGCGCTCGATGCGCTCGTGGGCGAAGATCGGATGTCCCGTGCGCGCCAGCGCCGCGATCGGTTCGCTCCACAGCGCCTGACGCTCGAAACTGTCGGGAGTCGCAGGCTCATAGAGGCGGCCGACGATGAGGTCGATCTCGCCGGCAGCCAGCAACGGCGCGAGATCGCCGGTCCGCCCCTGCTCGATACGCACGCGTATCTCGGGTCGGAGCGCCCTGAGACGCGTCAACGCGCCCGGCAGCACGCCGGAAGCCGCGACCGGCAACACCCCCAGCGCCAACGCGCCGCGGTCGGGATCGCCTGATATGTCGAGGGCTTCGTCGAGCCGCTTCAAATCGGCGATCATTTTGCGCGCCGTCGCCACGAACAGCAGGCCCGCGGCGGTGGCGACGACGCCGCGCGGATGGCGGTCGAACAGTTTCGTCCCGGCGATGTCCTCGGCCTCCAGCAGCGACTTGCTGAGCGCGGGCTGGCTGAGTCCGAGGGAGGCCGCGGCCTTCAACACGCTGCCCTGCGCCGCAATGGCGTCGATCGCGCGCAGATGTTGCAGCCGCAGTCTTCGGTCGAGATGGCGAGGCGCGGTCATGACTCGAAATCGATTCCTGCTCAGGCGGCGGCGGTTGCTGCTCCCTCCCCCTTGTGGCAGGGCTATCGCAGATGCGTAAAGAGCTCGAAAAAGAATTCTTAGCTCCAAGCTGCGAGTTTCATTTTGCCACCGACAGACCGGTCGTCCGGAGGAGATTGCAAAATCTCTAGCGCCATCCTTCTGATGAAATATAGGTTATATGGCCCATTATTCTTGCGACTCGTGGCATCGTCTTCGTCAAAGACGACGTCTAAAGGCCAGTGACAGTTGTTTTCTACACTCCAATGCGCTCTCACTTTATTCATCATAGTCTTCGGAGACAAACGTTTGGAAAACGCTATGAAAAGCGTGAACGACAAAGATTTGCCGTTGAGCGGGCCACGCTCGCTCTCGATCCGGCCGAACGCGGCCAATCCAGGCGTGCGGGGCGCGTCGGACGGGACCGCGACGACGCTCGAATTGGTCGCGCCCCTGGTTCCGCGTTTCGTGAAAAGACGGACCGCCTTTCTTGTCCGCCGGGGCGAATGCACTGTTCGCGCAAGCGAACAACGGGCCATTGTCGCCTTTCAGTTTGAGCGCGAAATGGCCGCCCACGGCTCGCACGACCTCGGCCATTTGGGATGACGATGCCGAGCGTCGCGGGTGACCCGACAGCCTTGCAAATCAAGGGTTTTCAGCGCCCCAACCGTGCCGACGACCTCATTGCCGTCCGAACTCGCGCGCGCCGTCGATCGCGACAACGCCCTTGACGGGCACAAACCGAGCCCCACGGGCAACGCCCGAGCGAAGGCCAGGAAGCGCCTTTCCAACTGCGAGGGATCGAGCAGACGGAAAAGTCGGGAGAAGCTGTCGTGGCGCGGCGCGCCGTGAGGCAAGTTTAGATTTCCGCCAAATCGACTTCGTTGGACGCCGCGAAGTCCGCATAGTCGACACAACTCCTGGCTCCACACAAAGTGACCATCGACGCGACCAAAAGCCTAAACGCGCAATCGTGCCGAGCGTCGAAGTCGCGCGGGTCGTGCGCTTCGCGAAGGATAGCCATCAGCGCCGGCATCCAAGCTCCCCGAATCAGGAAACTGTCTCGAGAATCTCTTTTTACACCCAGCCCAACGATCCTCTACTCATGTGCGATTCCCCTGCCCACAAGGGGGGAGGGAGGATCGCGAGCGCCTCGCTCCGTGTATTTCCCTTCACGCGATTGCCCTGCCAGAACGAGCCGCACGCATTGTTGATGTGTGAACGGTCGTGGTAGTCATGGCCGTGTTCGTTCGCTTCTTGCGGAGAAAAGCTTGGGCCTCGCCTGCGTACTCATCGCCAACCGCGGCGAGATCGCCATTCGCATCGCCCGCGCCTGCGCCGGTCTCGGGCTCAAATCGGTCGCGGTCTATTCCGAGGACGACGTGCGCTCGCTCCATGTGCGGCGCGCGGATGAAGCCCATGGGCTGAGCGGATCGGGACCCCGCGCCTATCTCGACTTCGCCGGAATCATCGCCGCCGCAAAAACGGCCGGTTGCGATGCCGTCCATCCCGGTTACGGGTTTTTGAGCGAGCGCGCCGATTTCGCCCGCGCCGTGATCGCGGCCGGGCTGACCTTCGTCGGCCCCGCGCCGGAGACGCTGGCGCTGTTCGGCGACAAGATCCGCGCGCGCGCCTTCTCGGCGTCCTGCGGCGCGCCGACGTTGCGCGGAACCGAGGCGTCCGACCTCGCCACGGCGCAGTCGTTCCTCAACAACCTCGGGCCGGGCGGCAAGGCGATGGTGAAGGCGGCGGCGGGCGGCGGCGGTCGCGGCATGCGGATCGTCGGCAACGCGGCGGAACTGGCGCAAGCGTACGAGCGCTGCGCTTCCGAAGCTCGCGCGGCCTTCGGCGACGGGACGCTCTATGTCGAAGAACTGTTCGCCAACGCCCGCCACATCGAAGTTCAAATCGTCGGCGACGGCTCCGACGTCCTCGCGCTGGGCGAGCGCGAATGCACGTTGCAGCGGCGGCGGCAGAAACTCGTTGAGATCGCGCCGAGCCCGTCGCTGAGCGCAACCGGCCGCGCGGCGCTCGTCGAGGCGGCGTTGAACATTGCCCGCACGGCCGCCTATCGCGGCCTCGGCACTTTCGAGTTCCTGGTCGACGCGTCAGACGAGCGCTGCTTCGCCTTCATCGAGACCAACGCGCGCCTGCAGGTCGAGCACACAGTGACGGAAGCCGTTTACGGCGCCGATCTCGTCGCGGCGCAATTGCGCATCGCCGGCGGAGAAAGCCTCGCCGAGATCGGGCTCGAACGCGCCAGGCCACAGGGCTTTGCGATCCAAACGCGCGTCAACGCCGAGACGATGCAGCCGGACGGTTCGGCGCTGCCGGCGAGCGGCGAGATCCTCGTCTACGAGCCGCCCTCCGGACCCGGCGTGCGCGTCGACGGCTGCGGTTATGCGGGTTACGCGATCCCTGCAAGCTTCGACTCGCTGATGGCCAAGCTGATCGTCCACACCCGAGCGCCGAATTTCGCCGCCGCCGTCGCGCTCGCGCGCCAGACTTTGAGCGAATTCCGCATCGAGGGCGTCGCGACCAACCTTGCCTTCCTCGGGGCGCTGCTCGCAACGCCCGAAGTCGCCGCCAATGCGGTGACGACGACCTTTGTCGACGCCCATGTGGAAAAACTCGTCGAAGCCGCCGCCGCCGCGACGCCCGACGCCTTCTTCGCCGAACGCGCCGCCGGTTTCGCGAGGCGCGCCTACGAGGCCGCCGCGCCGGTGGGCGCCCGTGCGGCGTCGGCGCCGATGACCGGACGCGTGGTGTCGATCGACGTCGCCGAGGGGGCGAGCGTGCGCGTCGGCCAGCCCATCGCCGTGCTGGAGGCGATGAAGATGGAGCATGTGGTCGGCGCGGAATTTGCGGGGATCGTGCGCCGCGTCGACGCGCGCGTCGGCGAAGTTTTGGCGGTCGGCGACGCACTGGTCTTCATCGAGCCGGGCGAGGTCGCCCACGACGAGGCCGAAGTCGCGGCCGTTTTCGATCCCGAGCATATCCGCCCCGACCTCGCCGAGGCGATCACACGGCATCGGCTGACCCTGGACGAAGCGCGTTCCGAGGCCGTCGCGCGTCGCGCCAAGACGGGAAGCCGCACGGCCCGCGCCAATGTGCTCGACCTCTGCGACCCCGGCTCGTTCGTCGAATATGGCGCGCTGGCGGTGGCCGCGCAGCGCGGGCGAAGATCGATGGCCGACCTCGTCAAGGCGAGCCCGGCCGATGGCGTGATCACCGGAATCGGCACGGTCAACGCCGAACAGTTTGGCGACGAGACGGCATCCACCCTCGTCGTCGCCTACGATTACAGCGCGCTGGCGGGTACCCAAGGGGCGTTCGGCCACAAGAAGCAGGACCGGCTGTTTCGCCTCGCGGCCGATTTGAAGCGCCCGCTGGCGCTGTTCGCCGAAGGCGGCGGCGGGCGTCCCGGCGAGACCGATTACGACTACGTGTCGGCGAGCTCCCTCGACGTGCCCACCTTCCACGCCTTCGCCAAACTCTCCGGCCTCGCCCCGCTGGTCGGAATCGTCCACGGCCGCTGCTTTGCCGGCAACGCTGCGCTGCTCGGTTGCTGCGACGTCGTCATCG
>Ga0302320_10011142_pt1 | contig 19102 bp, 18 predicted proteins | sample Bog_T0_3_FD_202130 | JGI IMG/M metagenome (GOLD analysis project Ga0302320, IMG submission 202130) | Peat permafrost microbial communities from Stordalen Mire near Abisko, Sweden - Bog_T0_3 | ecosystem: Environmental > Terrestrial > Soil > Wetlands > Peat | place: Sweden: Abisko, Stordalen Mire... | reverse complement strand
GCAGTGAGTAGACTGCTGTCTGTGCGGAGCGGATGGAATACTCCACTGTGAACACGACGTCGTCCGGAAGCTCGCAGAACTGCCCCGTAAACGCTAGATTCTTTGTGCCTTCGGGTATCACCTGAGGTCGGTCGCCCTCACCGCGGCACAAGAACTGGCTTGTGATAAAAGGCATCATGCAGGGAATGCAAGTACAAGTCTCAAGTAGTTGATCCGAGAGTGCATCAAGCCCTAGATGCCCAAGCATCTCCAGCATGACCTCGCGGCCGCTGCACGACGACATCGGCTTCTTAACAAAGTCTCCAATTGCGTTCACCGAGAGGCCGTAGCCCCAGAAGACACTGACATCTTCTGGCTGTCCAATGAAGTGCGGTTGGTGCGGCAGAACGATCGACGCCAACCAACTGGACTCAGGAAACGTGATGAGACCGCCCTCTCCCGGAACGTTGCCCGTTAGGTCTCTGATGAGACGGAAGAACTTGGGATCGCGCATAGTGGTCGTAAAGGACATCCACATTGACTCGCTAACATGGCTGCTGAAGTTTTCGGGGCGTCCAAACAATGGCCGGCCTGCGGCAATATTCTTCCACAGCGTCCATGCTCCTCCGGCTGGCGCGGCATTCAAGGGCGGCGCTGAATCCATGCCTCCCAAACTGGAAGCCTCGGTCATGGAGCCGAGCGTGGCGATGACTTTGGTCTTGTTGCTTACCTGTATTTCATCGGCACTACCGTTTCGTTCAATAAGAATTCGCTCCACGACGCAACCATCAGGGTCGTTGCGGAAGGCGAGATCAGTAACGCGAGTGTTCAGTTTGAAATTTACGCCGCGGTCTTCAAGCCACTTCTTTAGAGGCCGCACCATGGAGTCGTACTGGTTGTATAAGGTGCGCATGATTCCAGTAAGTGTGTTGAAGCCGGAGACCATGTGAGTGAAGCGTACCAGGTAGCGCTTGAACTCGACTGCGCTATGCCAAGGTTGAAAGGCAAAAGTTGTACACCACATCAACCAGAAGTCCGTCTGAAAAAAGGAGGGATCGAATTGGTCCGAAATCCGGCTTCGCCCAAGCAATCCTTCCGGTTCGAGCGCCAGCCGCTCCAACGTGAGGATGTGTTTTTCGCTTAGTCCAAACGCCGGGGCGTCGACCCGATGTCCATTGCGAAACAAACGTGATTTGGACGAGGTTTTCATTGTCTCGTTCCAATCGAAGATCTCCTGTGTTACCGACTTGCTATTATCAAGAGTAGGGATCGTCGAGAAGAGGTCATACGTGCAAAGGTACTTGCTCTCGAGCATCCGGCCCCCGCGCATGATGTAGCCATCCGCGGGTGTTCCGGCGGCGTCGAGGCTTCCCCCGATCTTGTCTGATTCTTCGAGAATCGTAATGTTCTGTCCGCGAATGTCTCCGTCGCGAATAAGAAAGACCGCAGCCGCGAGGGAGGCAATTCCGCCGCCGATTAAATAGGCTGCTAACTGATCATCTGCACGTCTTACCGTCATAGAGCTCACTTTCTTTTGACTTGCTGAGGCAAAGTTGGTCGGCTGCATTCATTCGAGATAGGGTCAGTTTTGATACTGCGCTCGCCGACTCGGAAGTATCGCGTGGCTGGCGTTTCGGAGACTGTATCGGATTGCTCAGAGCTATGGATCGAGCGATGGGGCACTTATTCGGCCTTCGGTTCGCCGGAAGAATTGTCGAGTAACGAAATTTAGAGGAAGTGATCAATCTTGAACAGACTCGCTTCCTCTCGCCGCATATCTTCTGATCTGTGCGTGGCGCATGCATTTCACTCATTGCTCAGCCGCGCGTGAAGTTTCAGGGGGATTCAAGAATATGAACACGACTGGATTTGTTGCTGGGTTTGCGTGGCATCGAATGGGCATGCGTGTGTTTGCGCCGTTATTGGCTCTCTTCTTCGCGGCTGTGCCACTCGTGGCGCAACAAAACGTGCAACCCCCAGCGCAGGCGCCATACGCGCAGCAAGCTCCCGAGGAGTTGGGGCGACTCGTGGCTCCCATTGCCCTATACCCGGACTCGCTAGTGGCACAGGTTCTAGCCGCGTCAACGTTCCCTGAGCAAATTGTTGAGGCAGACAGATGGGTGCAGGCGCATCCTGACATGAAGGGGGAGGCTCTGGGTCGGGCAGTGGATCAGCAGTCGTGGGATCCAAGCGTGAAAGCCCTCACCGCGTTTCCGTCCGTCCTTGGGAATATGGACAAAAATCTCTCATGGACCTCTTCCCTGGGAGACGCTTACTTCAATCAGCAACAGGATGTGATGGATGCCGTGCAGTCGATGCGGCAGCGGGCGGAAGGCGCAGGCAACCTGAGGACCACGCCTCAGCAAACCGTAACGACGCAAGACTCGTCGATTGTAATTCAGGCTGCCAGCCCCGATATCGTTTACATCCCCGCGTATGATCCGTGGCTAGTTTACGGAGGGCCCATTATGGCGTGGCCGGGATGGTATCAGTATCCCGGAATCTGGTATGGCGGCCCTTACCTATCGTTCGGCCCCGGCTTTGGAATTGGGTTTTTCGGAGGTTTTGGATGGGGCTGGGGTAAGTGGGGATTCGATTGGCACAACCACTATGCGATGTTTAACCATGGCCGATACTATTCGCGGAGCAACACATTCTATAACCGCAGCAGCTATGCCCGAGGCGCTCGTACAGGCGTAGGCAATCGCGGCAATGCATCCACCAGGCCTTTTAACGGGAACTCGAAGGCTGCGCGTGGATACGCCGAACCCCGCGGCCAGAGCGGTGTTCGCTCGGGAGCCTTCAGCAACTACGGACATGGCGCGCAGGCAAAGAGCTTCTCTTCAAGAGGCAGCGCCAGCGTTGGCGGCGGAGCTCGCGGTGGTGGTGGCAGCGGCGGTGGACACAGCGGCGGCGGTGGCGGACATGGTGGCGGTGGTCACAGGTAATAGCTCCATCATTGTTTTGCTAACTGTTTGTCAAGTTTTGAAATGGAGAGAAACCGTATGTGGCCAACAAAGCTGAACTTCAACACATCCCCTTGGACGAATCTTTCTGAACTCGCCGTGCTGGCGATCCTCTTTGTGGCGTTCTTTCCCGTTCTCTCCATGGCTCAGCAACAGGGCCAGAAGACGTTTTCCTCACCGGAAAGCGCGAGCGATGCATTAGTGAAGGCGGCGCAGGAGAACGATGAAAGGACGATGATCAAGATACTTGGCCGCGATGCAAGGCAAATTGTTTCTTCCGGAGACGACGCCGAGGACGCAGCCAGTCGCGCTAACTTCGTGCAGAAATATGCCGAGATGCATCGCCTGGTAAAAGAGTCGGACTCAGCAACCGTGCTGTACATCGGGGGCGAGAATTGGCCAACGCCCATCCCCATCGTGAACAAAGGAAAGTTCTGGTACTTCGATACCGAGGCAGGAAAAAAGGAGATCCTATACAGACGAGTCGGCCGGAATGAAATGTCGGCAGTCCGCATCTGTCTGGAACTCGTGGCTGCGCAAAAGGAATACTACTCTACCCACCACAACGAATATGCCCAGAAGATTTTCAGTGATAAAGGGCAGCACAACGGACTCTATTGGATAACCGCTGGCTGGGAACCCCAGAGCCCCGTCGGGCCACTGGTCGCGGAAGCAAAGGGTTATGGCTATCGGCGAGCCGGGAACCCGGCTCCGACTCCTTACCGTGGCTACTACTTCGAGATCGTTACACGCCAGGGGAAGGCCGCTCCAGGCGGTTCCAAGGACTACATTACAGATGGCAAAATGACCGGAGGCTTCGCGTTCCTTGCCTATCCTGCCGAATATAGGTCCTCTGGCGTAATGACATTCATCGTCAATGAAGATGGAGTCGTTTTGCAGAAAGATCTCGGTCAGAAGACGGATGTCGTGGATAAGATCATAAAGGCATACAATCCGGATTCCAGTTGGCAACGGGTCGAAGGGCAGCAGGAAGAGAGTGCGGATAACCTCGTTACTCCCTAGAAATATCTCCCTAAGTCTAGGATCCGCCAGCGCCCGCAAATTCCAAGATCTCGATGGATGCGAAGGTTGTTCAAGGCGATCGGCTCCGGTGATCACCGGAGCCGATACTTTTGAAAAATTAACCCGGTCAAGGCGATTTGCCGTTACTTGCCAGGAGTAGCCTTGCTGTCACCTTGGGTCGATGGCACGCTTCCCTCCGTCGGCTTTATGCTGAACTGCACTTCCGCCCTGGAATCGGGCAGCGGCGTGCCGTTTGCATCTACCTCTATCACGGTAATAATGTGTTGTCCTGGGCGCATCCCCGTAAAGGTGTATTCGCCCTGGGAAGTCTTAACGGGTTCACGACCATCCAGCTGAATTACAAAATTGTTATCGCCGCCCGCGGGATTGGGACGGACCAGCTCGAAGCGTATCGTGACATAGCTGTTTGCGAGGGCTTGTCCGGCGCGCGGGTGCAAAATGCGAACGGCGGAATTCCGGAACTGGGTGGAGTCTCGATTCGCCTGTGAGGCATCCTGCGCGATTGTACTTTGCGATAGCGCCGCCGCGATTATCCCCACGGTAGCCAACGTTAGCACGAGTTGAATGCTTCTTTTTTTCATGATATGCGTTCACTTTCTTCAGAACTCACCCTTGTGGCAGCTCTCGCACAACGCTGTCTGAGTGGCGAACTTCGCAGGCAGCAGGTCCATGCTCTCCGAATGATGCGGTTGGTGACAGGAGAGGCAGTTGATCTCGGACGTACCCTTGCCTAGCGCCGTGTTTGGGCCGCTAACGGGGTGTCCTTCGACGGGGTGATCGGCGTTGAGTACCTTGTTTAAGCCGATGTACTGCCAACCTTTCAATTGGCTGAGAGTCAGCGTCACTCCCCAGGGAACCTTCGCGGTCTGCTGTTTCGTATTTACCTTGAGACGAGAGCGGACGTGACAACCCATGCAAAGGTCTTGCGTTGGGGCCAATAGCTGATTTGGCCAGTTGCTAGAGTGTGGCGAGTGGCAGACAACGCAGTTTCCCTGCGAGTATGGACCATGCAAGACTTTCTTGCTGGACTTCGCGTGGCAGGAGAAGCAAAGTTCTTTTGTCGGGGCTACTAGTTTAACGACCGTTACGCCTTTTGCCTGAGTCACAACGTGGCAGGTTGTGCATCCCATCGCGATCGCGGAGTGTACATGCTTGCCTTTTGCCTTGTCCGAATGGCAGGCAATGCAGATGGCTGCGTCCGGATTCTTTTCCAGCGGCACGGGATGTTGGTCAGCACGCGCGCCTGCAGATAATGCGGTAAGCCAAAGAAGAAGACAAGCCGCGCGCCGTGTCCATTGAAAAGCTCCTCTAATTGACACCGGCGTCTCTCGTGGAACTGGCATGAGCTTCTCCAAAAGTGGCGATCCACAGACAACGCTGCTATTTCGGCGTTCGAATTTGGGGCACGATGGACAGGTCGAATCGTCCGGAAATGATTCTGGGCAGCCGTTTTACCGGATACCCAGTCCATAAAGCTATGGAAGAACGGCCTCGGATTGCTCGTCGTGCAGCCAATAGGGAGCAAAACCATAGTGAGCAAAGAGCTGGTCTTCATACTCACGGGTAATCGGCGCGGACTTGTCGAACTCCGGGCCCGTTTGGATAGCTTCGCGGGATAGCCCGACATAGACTGTCGAATCTGTCCAACTTACTCGCCGAATCCACGCGGGCGAAACCAATACCTTCTTACCCGGCCACCAATTCCGCGTTGCAACTTCCATGTAACGGATCGCCCATGTTTCATCGTCCAGAACGAAACCATCCACATGCCCGATCTCGCCGTCCACCGCCTGAATGGAATAGCCAGTGACGGCTTCCGTGCTGCGCAAGTGCGTATCCGCCGACTCTCTTCGAATTTTATCCGCCGCGAGTTCACCGTTGAGGTAGGAGGTCGGATCAACCAGGCCCATCGGGTATAAGCCCCAATAGTAAGGGTACCCATAATAGCCCAGGTATATCGCTTCATCCTGACGTGAAACCGGACGGTGCGTGTCGATATTGGGGCTGTTCTCCACCTGTTTCATCGTCAACGCCACATCCAGACGTTTGCCTTGCCAGTCCGTGGTGATCACGGACAACGGCGAGATCAGCACTTCCCGGCTGCCAAGCCAGGCGCTGGGTTGCACCGTGAGATAACGTATTGCCCATGTTTCATCGTCAAAGTAGAACTGATCCACAGTCCCTATCTCGCCGTCCGTAGCCCGGATCGCGAGGCCCTTCAATCGCGCAGCATTCGTTAACATATTTTTTGCCCTCCAGGGCTGTTGCCAATGGCGGCTTCCCACACCTCAAGAAGAGCTTTGGCGCGGAGTCCGCTTTCTTGTGACTGGCCACTTGCGAAGACGAATCGAGCGAACGTACTGATCAGGCGAGAGCCGAATCCGTGCGTATGCGCCCGAACTCACCAATGTCTTATTCTTCACTTCAGCACAGGTTCTACGGTGAACCTACCAACAGATGCTTGCCCATTATTGAGGTTCCGGCGGGCGAAGACTGGTCAATAGTGAACAATTCTTGAAATCGTCTGCTAGTTGCCGGACCGGTTTCAAGGAGGCTCGCAGCATCCTCGCCAGCGCCAGACAGATGTGGCCCGCCGCTTAACGACGGACCACAGTGAGATCGCAACTTGCCGATTGATTACTTCTTCGCGGTTTTCCTCTTTCTTGCCGGATGCTTCGCCGGCTTGCCCGTCTGTTCAGTGTCGAGCAGGGCCAATGAATCCGCCGCGTTAAACGGGTATTCACGGACCGACTGCTGAGACTTCTGACCAGGTTTGCTCAATGTGATGTCCACGCGGCGATTGCTGGCGAGGATGATCGTATTCATATGATCAAGCAATTTCTGCCGTTGTTCCGTGCTCAACTCTGGGTTGCGTTCAACCGCACTTTTCACCTGCGCATCGGTTAGCTCTTGCTGCTTGCCGAACGCCTCAGTGTGAATACTGGCTGCGGCAACTCCCTGTTCGACCAGAAAACGCTTGGTGCGTGCGACGCGCCGTTCAGAAAGCGCCTGATTGTATTCCACGGAACCTCGAGGGTCGGCGTGGCCTTCAAGAGTCAAGCGAGCATCAGGCTTGCTTTGAAGATAGGTTTGGAAATCGCTGGCGAGCGCAACAAGGGTTTTCTCCTGGCTGGCTAGCAGGCCGCTGTCAGGATGCTCGGGCGTGGGCTTGGCGGTAGCGAAATAAATGCTGTGTAGAGCAAGCCTCTTCTCAATTGCAGTGGCTTCGGTTTGTGGTTGCGGAGTTGGCGCTTGCACGTTCACCGTGGTTGTGGAAGAAGCCTGAAGCGGCGGATTGCGGTCGTCGCTTGCATTGCAAATCACGGTGATGGTACCCGGCTCTGCACCGTTGGTGCTGAGGATGACGGTAGGTGTGTTCCCGTTCACGCTTCCGCCGTTGGAGGCATAGCTATAAGTCAAGCGGCGTCCATCGGGGCTAGTAGCGGTCGCAGTGATCGTAGAGGTTCCACCGACCTGTACCGTAGCAGGGTTCGAGGAGCAAGAGATGGCCGGGGGATTGGACTGCTTTACGGTGAAGCTAGCGTTGCAGGAAGCATTGCCTGCGCGGCTGCCGTTGCTTAGTGTCGCCGTGACCTGGTAAGACCCAGGTGCTAGTCCAGTGGTATCGATCTGGGTGGAAGCGCCGCTGCCGGATACTCTTACTCCGGTACCGGACCATGCGTATATTACCGTGCGCTTCGGGTTGAAATTAGATCCGCTGGCGGTGGCAGTTACCGGCTCGCCTGCGAAGACTTGCAGTGGCTTTATTGCGCAGGCCGCGCTGGAAGCCATCGAAGGCGCTCCGCCGAACATGAAGACAAGGCCCGTCTGGAGTCTTGCACCATGAAGAACCGTAGTCGGAGTGGAGGCCGAAGGACCGTAGCGGTAGCTGGACGCTACATAGTCGGCGCGGACCAACCGCCATGCAAAATGTCTGGAGAGGTTGACATCCAGACCACCGCCAGCCATCACTCCTAATTTGTCAATGTGGTGGAAGGCTTCGGGGTATAGGCGCTGGTCGCCAACTAACACCTCAAGAAATGGCGAGACATGGCGACGGCGGAAGGTGAACTTGGGGCCGACCGATAGGTTGGAAAAATCAACGTGGTCCATTCTGTTTTGGCTAATTCCCCAATGATCGCTGGCATCAACCGTGATCCCGAAATGTTGGGTGAACTCATAGGTGGCGCTGGCTCCAGCTCCACGCAAATTCCAGTCCAGGTGACTGCTCTGCGGAAGTGCTCGTTGTGAAAAAGTTCCATGCACGTCCGCGCCGGGATACAGAAATGAGTATCCACCGTAAAGCTCCCACTTGGGAGCTGGTTGATCCTGGGCCACGGCCAATGTGCCAAACGCACCGAGGACAACAAGCGTGGATAATACCCGGCCAAAATGATCCTTGAAATGAAATGCCATTGTGAAAGTTTCTCCCGAAATTGTTACATCAAGTACGCTTGAATTGTTGAGGCGAAGTTGCAGGTGCAATCGTAGCGGCTCTCAATTGTGTAATCTGTGCAACATTGCTCATGTGCCGAACGGATCTGGAGAAAGTGGCCCGGTCCAATGCGAATGCAGCTGGTGGAACGTGCTGCGCGATTGTCGTTGGGCGCAAAATAAATGCCTTCGCCCTCTTTCGGCTGTCGTGTCCATCGAATACACGAATCATACGAATGGAGGGCTAAGGCGAGTGCAAGCGCCGCTGCAACACTCAGACGAAAAATAGGTTCGTTATGCCGCGTCCGCCGTCGGAGAAGGCTCTTTGGCTTCAACCAGGGGCACGTTGACCAGATGCTCACTCAAGAACCAGGCCTGGAGTTCACTAGTGCGCAGCACCTGGCTGACGACTAAATCGTTCGTGCCGTCATCACCCAGAGCAGACGCGCGGCGCGCCAGCGTGCGACATTCACCAATAATGATCTTGTGCGCATCCAGCAGCCGGGAGAGTTGAACGGGAATCTCTTCGCGACCGCGAGGAGGACGCTCTATCTGTGTCGTTTCAGCCACGTCCGCCGCCATCGCTATGCTGACGCCGCCGAGTAACTGAACTCGCTCGGCGATGGTGTCAACCAGTGCAGCCTGCTCGCCATAATGCTTGTCGTAGAGCAGATGGAGCTGGTAGAACGTTGGTCCGGCTACCTGCCAATGGGACTTCTTGTAGAGGTCGCGGAGGGTCATGGTATCAGCGAGGAGAGTATTGAGTTGCTCGGTCATCTCAAGACGAACCGGTTCCTCAAGCTCAAGCGGCAGTTGGTGGCTTACCGTTCCATAGTGCTGGAGTTCCCCAACATGCTGATGAAGCCGGGGTTGGGCATAGATAGTTTCGGTAGCGTTCCCAGCATCTTTCTTCTTTATCACAGTTTCTCCTTCTTCTTGGCGATGTGCCATCTGTTCCCGTGTTTGTCTTTGCCGGCTGCGCCACTGCTTCGTCTCCGTAGCGTAGCCCTGCTTGCGGATGGACTCCTGCTTTATATGAAACTATCTACGTCTTATTCTTTGGAAGATGGTCAAAACTGCTCAGCGTTCGCGTTTCTATTCTGGGATTCTACTTTCGCGTACTTCCAAAGGAGATGTCGACAATGTCCAATCAGAACGGCACACCGCGACCGGTTCACCCGGAGATTCCAGCGGAGATTGAAAAGCTGGAAGAGCAGGAGAAGTTGGATCGAGTTGCCAACGAGGCGGCGGAACAAGCGGGAAAAACGGAGCAGCGCTACGACCGTGCCCATGATATCTTCACAAAGTAAAGGACCGCGTAGCACCCAACGCTCGTCTGGTGGGGGAATCTGCCGGCTATCCGCGCAGTTCCAGCAGGTGGAGCGTTCCTGTACGCAGAGATCAAAGATCTGGTGAGTTTATTAATGGAAACGCGTATTACGCTCTCTCAAGAAACCAACGATTTGGCCCGGAGCATTCTAGCTTACGAAGCCGCCCGCACTACCTCTGAATCAACGGAGTCCGTGGCCGTTCGAGTCTGCGAAAAGCTGCGTGAGCCGCTTTGTGCGATTGCAGGGGTTGCCGGGTATCGCTCACTCTTAGCTCGTGCTCTGATGTTAGCGAGGGCGGAAGCTCCCGGCCTTAACGCCCTGCAGGTCATGGATGATGGAAAGCTCCAGAGCTCTGAGGAGCCTCCGTCGCAGATTGACCAGCGCCATGCCTCCGAAGGCGACATCCTTCTCACGAGCCGGTTACTTGGCCTGTTTCTTTCCCTGCTCGGCGCGGCTGTGACGCTCCGGCTGGTGCAGGATGTCTTTCCGAACCTCATGGTCACGACTGAATCGGGCACAATCACCCCATTCGAAGACATTCTGAAAGAAGTTAGCTATTTGAACAGCGTCAGCGACCGGCTTGAGTTGTTAGCTGACCGGAATCCTTCCGTAGAAGAGGCCCTTCTGAGCGTCTCGGGAAATGTCCGCAACACAGCTACTACATTGGAGGTTCTCGCGGTCATTAAAAACAAAGCGGCCCAGCCTCAGAAGAAAGCTGCGAAGGAACGGCGAAAGGGCTATTTAATGTGACTCCAGAAGTCGCGTGGTTGCGGGATTTTGCGGGAAACTATCGCGCTTGGCCGGTGATCATTGACGGATGCAGCCAGCAGAACTACTGCACTGTCGTACCAATCAATTCCCCTGTCCAAGAGATGAGCGTACTATTGGGCCTGAGTTGCATGCCACGTGTGACTTCGCATTTACTCGGAAACGGAGCGATGCTTCCACTAGGAGCGCGAGATTTGGCCCAGCGGCTTCTTGCTCAAGAGGCTGCTGCTGACAAGGCTTCCGTGTCAACGGAGTCTACGGCCATTCGCGTCCATGAGAAGTTGTGCCGGAGTCTATGCGTGCTCGCCGGAGTCGCCGGTTACCGTTCGCTCGTTTCTCGTGCCGTGACTTTGGCCAGCGCGAAAGCTCCAGGCCTTCACGCCACGCAGATCATGGCAGATGGTTCTTTGCCGGTACTCAGCGAAGCTGAATTAGAGAGCGAGAATCGTCAGGCTGGTGAGGATCGAGTCATTCTGCTTTCTGAATTGCTCGGACTGCTTCATGCATTTATTGGCGAAGCGTTAACGCTGCGGCTATTGCAGGATGCCTGGCCGAATGCGGTCTTTGACGATTGCAATTCTGGGGAGGGAGAAAAGCATGAGGGCACAAGATAAAGTTGCAATTAACAAGCTGCCAACCGGGGTTCTCGGTCTTGATGAGATCGTTGGCGACGGTCTCCCTGAATTCTCTTTCAACATCATTGCGGGTGCCCCTGGGAGTGGAAAGACCACGCTGGCTCACCAGTTTGTGTTCGCCAATGCGACTCCCGAGCGTCCGGCGCTTTATTTCACCGTGCTCGGTGAGTCCGCCATCAAAATGCTGCGCTATCAGCAGCAATATACATTTTTCGATCCGGACAAGCTGCCTAACTCAATCCGTTTCATCAACTTGAGCCAGGTTGTGCTAGAGAAGGACTTGGGCGCGGTCTTAGCGGAGATTATCAAAGAAGTGGAAAAATCCAGTCCCGCCGTGGTTGTGGTGGACTCCTTCCGCACAATGGTGCGGAAGCCACAAGACGGCTCCGGTGACATGGGCTTGCAATCCTTCATCCAGCAACTGTCGCTATTCCTGGCGAGTTGGCAAGCTACGACCTTTCTAATTGGTGAATACGCCGAAGATGAGTTGCGCGACAATCCTATATTTACGGTGGCCGATGGCCTCTTCTGGCTGCGCCAAAGCACGGAGCGAAATTCCGTTGTGCGAAAATTGCAGATTGTAAAACTGCGTGGCCAGGCTTCGGTGCCAGGTCTGCATACTTTTCGCATCACCGATGCCGGCCTGCAAGCCTTCTCGCGTACTTTCGGGCTGACCGGACACAAGAGAAGAGAACCTGTCACACGACGCCTTTCCATCGGGATTCCGGACTTGGACAAGATGATGGGCGGGGGCATTCCTGAAGGCGATAGTGTCCTGGTAACCGGGGCCTCGGGGACGGGAAAATCGGTCTTGGCAACTCAGTTCATTGCCGAGGGCATACGTCAAGGCGAGCCCGGCATTGTGGCGGTGTTTGAAGAACGGCCGCAAGCATACGTGGACCGAGCCAGCAATTTTGGTCTGGATTTGGAAACGCCGCAGAAAGAGGGAAAACTCCTAATCCTCTATCTTCGTCCTCTGGACCTCTCGGTGGACGAAACCATGAACGAGATTCTCGAAGCGGTGAAGAAGCTTGGTGCCAAGCGGCTGGTGATCGATTCGCTGGCTGGATTTGAAATGGCATTGTCACCTGGTTTCCGCGAAGACTTCCGCGAATCCCTGTACCGGATGATCTTCGCATTGACTGGAATTGGCGTGACGATCCTGAGCACTGTCGAGGTGGACGAGTCATTTACTGAATTCCCATTCAGCACTTACTCGATTTCATTTCTCACCGACGACATTATCCGGCTGCGGTATGTATCCATTGAAGGCGAGCTTCGCAAGATTCTGGTCATCATTAAAATGCGTGGCGGCAAGCACAGCCAGGATATCCGCGAATATGAAATCACCTCCAAGGGCATGGTCATTGCCGCCGAACGCCTCCAGAACTATGAGCGCCTGATTACGGGCATTCCTGAGCGTATAAGCCAATCAGGCGAGGAGGAATAACTTCCTCCACAGAAGCATTGATTTGCCGATTAACCCCGGTTGTTTTGGAAACTAGAAAACCGGACGGAAGCGCGGCAGTGGGTACTTGCAACTGCTCCCGTCGCCGACTAAGTCCCGTCCGGTATGCAACACATCCGTGCTACTTTGCTGAAGGCGCTAGGCTTTTTTTCCTGGCTTCGGCTTTGCGGTAGCATCCTGCTGCGGCTTTTCTGGATGGTGGTGATTGTGATGCGCTACCGCCTTGGCAATATCAGCCGCAGAAAGCTTGCTCTGACTTTCGGAGTGCAGTATATCGTTTTCCGGCGCCGTGTTCGTGGTGGGCTTGTCCATAAATCCTCCTAGTGCAATGGAACGTTCGTTGGTTGCTGCGGAATGTGCAATTCGTTCCGCCCCGTGAGGTGTCTTCCGTGATTTTCGTTCGCGGAAAACGTCATTACACATCCATGTACTCTGGGTGATAGTCCTTCCAAATTCCGGTTGCAGGCGAGATCACATGGACAGGCGATTCTTCAGCGTATTTCGCGGTTCTTGCCCATTGCCAGGCATGTTGAAGTTCAGACGAATCGAAGTACCGGGTCTCCGATTCCAAGATTGCGGCACCGGAGGTGAGCATGGCCGCAAGAGCATCCCAACCATGTGCTCCTACAACCGCCATGCGGGCGATATGGTCGGTGTGCTTTTGCAGAAATCTCAAGTCCTCCCAACCTGCCTTCCACTCGGCCCCGCTCATTTCCGTCAGGTCCGCGAGAATTCCGATTGGATGCTTTTTATGCTGGGCAATGAAGAATTCAAGCTGCGGTTCAAAAACCTTGAATTGTTCGTCCGTCAGCTTACCAACCACGCGAAAGCCGAACGCGATCCCCTCGGATTCCTTGAGGCGTTCAATCATAGGCTCACCTTTATGTACCGGAACTGTACTCTAGCATCGCGAGGGGGCAAACATTCTGGCTAACCAGATCGCCTCGAAGCGCCGCAGCAACTAGTATCTTGCAGTGCTATCGCGAAAGCTGTGCAGTATTGCTCATAAGAGCTTTGTGGGAAAGTCGGGAAAAACTAATCGTGGAGTACGACGCTAACCAGGGAGCTGTGAACGTTCATCTCACTACCGTTGTATTCGATGAAGCCCATTTCCCTGAACCGATTCATGAAGAAGCTGACTCGCGAACGGGTCGTGCCGATCATTTCGGCGAGGGTCTCCTGACTCATTCTGGCGATGAGCGGGATTGGCTTCGATTCCTGCCCGAAGTTGGCCATCAGCAGGAGGAGCCGGGCCAGACGTTTTTCGCTGGAGTTAAACAGGTGATCTACAAGGTCGGCTTCCATGCGGATGTTCCGCGCAAGAAGGTAGGCTACAAATTGTGCGGCAAACTCTGGTTCCTGATGCAGCAACGCGACCATCGCCCGCTTTTCGAACCGGACAATTGTGCTCTTCTGGTCGGTGGTTGCCGTGGCCATGCGGAGCGGTTGCCCCACTAGGCAGCCCTCACCGAAGAAACTAGCTTGCGTCAAAATGGCAATCACTGCTTCTTTGCCGCCCTTTGACACCACTGTGAGCTTCACCTTGCCGCTCTGGACGTAGAAGACTGCATTCGCAGCTTCTCCTTGGGAGAAGACACGCTCTTCGGCCAGGTAGGCCCGAGTAGATTTTCCGGCGGAGAGTTTGGTCAGGAGCAGTTGCGTGTCGAATGAGTCAAGCCGTTCTGCCGGAGGTGGCACAAGGAGCAAAGCGGACTTTCTCTTCTTCGTGGTGGCAGCGGCAGGTCGGACGGCCACAGAACCCTCCCCCTCGGTCAGTATTGGGAACTTCGCCAAGTAAATCACAGTATATCGCAGACCAGAGTACTTCTATCGCAATGTGCTGATTTACTTCGACCGGCAGACGCAGGAGTCGGTGATCCGCAAGATTTGCCGGAACATCAGTCCCGGCAGCTACTTGTTTGTCGGGCATTAGGAGTCGTTGGCCGGAATGGAAGAAGTCAGGAAAGCAGCAAATTTGGAGACGATGTGAAGCTATTCTGAATCAGGTAGGCGCGCCGCACTCCCAGTCTGCGCGCCAGGTCAATCTGCCGCATCCTGCAAGGCGAAGGTGAGAGCCATGCAATCGGCTACACCTCCCATCGTCAGGCCTGCCGCGCAGTATTCCTCGTTGAGCGCAGCGAGCATGGGTTTTGGCTCCTGCTGTTGCTCCAGAAGCTTCTGCAGGCGGGCACCGTCGCGCCGCAGCCGGGACAGGCCTTCGAGCCCACATCGATGGATGGCGGTGGTATCCTCCACCTGTTGCATAAGCACTGATAAGAGATAAAAAGCTGCGTGTTCCGGGTCCCAACCCGCCTCCAGAGCTTCCCGGTACTTCGGCCATCCATGCTCGAATATGGCAGGTAGGCCTTGCTCGGCTTCAGCACGGATACCGCGCAGCCCATAGCTGTTCCGAATATCTGTCCCGTGAGAGTCCGGCGATCCGATGTGGGCGAAAAGTCCTTTAGCGATGCTCGAAATTTCCTGGCGGAGAAAGTCCGCCCGTCCATCGCAGGCGCAGGCCGCCATCAGCACCAGCCCAGACAGGAAGATGAATCCCTTGTGGGCGTTGGCTTGGATTTTGCGGATCATGCGTTTTTCGGCCTCGATCCCGGCCTGCACGAAATATTGCAGCGGGCGTTGCTGCCGGTGGCACTCAAGGATGTCATCGAAGTAGAGCGGCAGTAGTTCGGCGGAGGCGCGCATTGCCGCGTAAGAAAGGTCCGCATGGGAGCCACTATCATGGCAGTCCACCAAACCAGGCTTGGGCGTTAGATTCAATTCATGCAGAACTCCAATCCCCAGGTTGGTCGCCAAAGATTCGGGGGGAATGTAGCGTGGAGACGGCACGAGAGGTATCAGCAGGGAATCCACGCGTTCGACGAGTTCCGAGTGAGAATGGCGACGCAAGAGGATGCACTCGCGCGCCGGTTCGGCGCATAGTAGGCAGGATCGAGGCGGAAGCCCAAGTCCGGCCCGGTCCAACTGTGAACCATCCGGACGGTAGACATCGATATCGAGGAGGCGCGCCGAGGAATTTTCCTCCTCGACAACCACGGCCACCCTTTTCACTTCGATGGGTGGCCGATTGGAAGATGCGATGCAAAAGGAACCAAGGAGATCCCGTCGGCTAAGCAACACTCTCAGCCCAATGGCCTGCTGGAGTGACTCCAGCGCGTTGCGGAGCAGGCGGGATACACCGGGGCGATGCTTATCGGCTCCGGGAACGTTGGTGCTGACAAAGAGAAACGAGGCCGCGTCTTCCGGCCTCGCCTCACCCAGAGTGTGATCGAGTTCCCGTTGGCGGGCATCCCTGGCATTCAAGAAATCCGATCGCCCATTCATTTGCGGACGCGCCGCACCACATCGATAATCGACCCGTCACGATATTCGATGAGGGCTACCACGTCGTCCTCGAATTCCACAGCTCGCGGCTCGCCGGTTATTTGAGTAATCTCATCGCGGAATTGGCGGATGTCCTTGAGCGGCAGTTTTCTGCGCAGCAACTCCTTCTTGAGGTCGACATGCTTGTCGGCGACGCAGATGCCCCGTTCAGTAACGATGACGTCCACGGTTTCGCCAGGCGTCGTGACGGTAGTCACAGCTTCGCGGACGATAGGGAGCCTTCCGCGCATGGATGGCGCTACGATGATAGCCAGCTTCGCGCCCGCCGCAGCGTCACAATGACCGCCGGTATTGTGCAGGAGGTAGCCGTTGGACTCGGTGTTGACATTGACATTGAAATCCACGTCCACTTCCGTAGCCCCGAGAATCACGCAGTCGAGCATGTTCACAACCTCTCCCCGATTGTAGGGATTGGCATAGAGACTGGCGCTGATTTCGCGGTGCCCGGGATTGCGGCGGAGTGATTCCACGGCCTTCAGGTCGAAGCACTGGACATCGAAAAGGGTTTCGAAATACCCCTGTTCCAGCATGTCCACGAAGTATCCGGTGATACCTCCACAGCCAAAACTGCCCTTGATCTTTCCTGCAGCCATTTTCTTGTGGATCAGGTCGGCCACGGCGAGCGAAGCGCCCCCGGCTCCGGTCTGGAAAGAGAATCCGTCCGTGAGTAGCCCCGAAGCCTCAATGACCTCGGAAGCGTATTTTGCGATGAGCAGTGCCGCCGGATCGCGAGCCAGACGCGTTGTGGTCGAGACAATCTTGGCGGGATCCCCGAGCGAGTCGATTTTTACAACGTAATCCACCTCGCTCTGGGAAATGCTGATGGGAGATGCCGGGAATCGAACCAGATTGTCGGTAACGGCAACGACTTTCTTGGCATAACGGGCATCGGTGTGGGCATAGCCGAGGGAGCCGCAGGCCGAGGGCCCGTTGACCCCGTTCAGGTTGCCGGTAATATCGCAGCAGGGAGCCGCAATGAAGGCGGCATCGACTTCAACCTCTCCAGTTGCGAGGGAACGTGCCCGGCCGCCGTGGCTGCGGACCACGATGGGACAGTCGAGTTCGCCCTTGCTGACCAGTTCGCCGATGAGGCCGTTCACTCCGGTCTCGATTCGGGTGATCACGCCCTTGCGGATGTATGGAATGATTTCGGCATTAACGGCATGAATCGAAGTACACGCCAGGCCGATGTCGCGCAGACCCATGGCGTCAAATTCTTTGACGAGCGTGTTCAGCAGTATGTCCCCATTGCGAAGGGCGTGATGGGTGGAGATGTTCATGCCGCTCTTCAATCCGCACACTTCAATGGCGGCCCGCAGCGAGGGCAACAGTTTGCTGGTGCCGTGGCCGCAACGCACCAGGGGCCGGGTGGACCGAAGCACTTCGGGCTTCCGGCTCCATGGGTCCATATAGGGGTCGAGCGTACGCCCTTTCCAAACGGCCGGGATCTCCCGGCCAAGACTATTTTTCGCCATGAATCACCTCGTCAGAAAGATCGTATTCAATCATGCCGAAAGCTATGCCTTCGCGAAGGGTCCTGGCTGCGCGCGCTACTACCGGGGCATCGACCATCTTGCCCTTCATGGAGATGACGCCCGTACCCATCTCCCGTGCCCGTTTAATGGCGTCCATTACCTGCAATGCGTGCTGGATTTCTTCATCCGTGGGACGGAACACCTCGTGGATGATTTCGATCTGCCGAGGATTGACCAGCGATTTGCCGGTGAAGCCCAGACGCTTGATCAGCATGGTCTCAGCTCGAAGTGCCTCCATGTCGTTCACGTCCGAGAAGATCGAGTCTATGGCCTGCACTCCGGCGGCCTTGGCTGCCAAAACCACCTGGTTCCGGGCCGAGAACAGTTCCTCTCCGGATTTGGTTCGGTTGATCTCCATGGAGGCGGTATAGTCCTCGGCGCCGAAGGCGAGGGCCACGAGGCGCGAAGATGACCGTGCCGTCTCTACGCAATTGAGCACGCCTTGGGCACTCTCAATGGATGGAATGATTTTGAAATGGCCGATTTCCAAGCCTAGCTTCTCCTCCCATTCAGTGAGAAGCGTGTCGAGCGTTTCCACGATTTCTGGGTTATCGGCCTTGGGGAGGCGAATGCCGTCCGGCAACGCGGGCAGAACTTGCCGGAGATCCTCGGCCCCGTAGGGAGTGTCAAGTGGATTGATTCGTACGAACATCTCCTTGTTCCGGTCCTGGTAAGAACGCAGAAAGTTCCGCGCCAGCAGCCGCGCAGCGTCCTTTTCAACCAGCGGCACCGCATCTTCAAGGTCGATCATGACGCAGTCGGCTTCGAAGACCGGGATGTTCTGTAGCATGCCTGGCATGTTGCCCGGCACGTAGAGCAGTGATCGACGTAATCTCATGGGTGCGCTCACGGGAGTTTCGTACCCCCTTCTTCGAAGTAAATAGTGTCCACTCCGCTGGTAGCGGAGTGGTGGAGCTCAACGCCCTTCACCAGGTACTCGGCCAGCACGATTTCGCAGGTGGTGAAGACTTCTGCTTCCACCAGTCGCCCACCCACTACGTCGCCGCCGGACTTGGAGCCGAGGATATAAAACTGTCCGGCGAGTTCTTTCTCGGCGTTCGGAGCTATGTTGCCTTCCAGGCCAATCAACTCGAGCGGGCCTTCCAACTGGCTGGTTTTGAAGCGGGCTTCGGTCATGGGAAGGTGGGCGCCTGCATGGATGCCCGTGAATTCCACATCGCGGACCGATCCGACCGCGGATACCAGGGATGCGAACTGAAGTTCCTTGGAGCGTGCGAAGTCTAAAAGTGCCGCAGTGACCTTATTGCCCGGATTGATCCTAATAATGAATCGGCGTCCAGTGACGCATTCGCGGTATGAGAGTTTTTCCATGGCTATTCCCCTGAAGCCCGCCGGACCGCGGTTTCGATTCTCGCTGCGATGGCATAATCGAGCGCCCCACGGTCGGAGACTTGAATGTGACCCGCGCTGATCTTGAGTTCTTCGAGGGTCGAAGCGATTCGAGCGCGAATCAGATGTTCGTATTGCTTCTTCACGGTCGATTCGATATCGACCTGAAGGGCGTCGCTGGGCTCCACCA
>Ga0302320_10011141_pt1 | contig 19103 bp, 13 predicted proteins | sample Bog_T0_3_FD_202130 | JGI IMG/M metagenome (GOLD analysis project Ga0302320, IMG submission 202130) | Peat permafrost microbial communities from Stordalen Mire near Abisko, Sweden - Bog_T0_3 | ecosystem: Environmental > Terrestrial > Soil > Wetlands > Peat | place: Sweden: Abisko, Stordalen Mire... | reverse complement strand
CAGGATTCTGGATTCATGCGCTTTGTAACAAGGGCGCGGCTTTAGCCCCTGCATTGGCTGTGCGCTGACCAATGGCATCCAGGGCAAGCAGAGTTCGGCAGGGGCTAAAGCTCATATGCTTTCGTGCTTTGGTTGCGGCCCGACTGAAGTCGTGCCCTTTTACAAACCGGCCAGAAAAAGAGATTGGGGTGATTTTAGACGCGTCGGCCCGGGCTCTCGCACGGACAAGCTGACGGCTAGAAGCTAATGGCTAGAAGCTGCTTTACCCGTCCACTGGTCTACCCAATCGTTGACGGTTTTGTACCAGAGCTGGGAGTTTTGCGGCTTCAGCACCCAGTGGCCTTCGTCGGGGAAGTAGAGCATCTTGCTCGGCACATGCAGAAGCTGGAGTGTGTCAAAGAGCTGGAATCCTTCGCTGACGTCAAGGCGGTAGTCGAGCTGGTTGTGGATGACAAGGGTTGGCGTCTTGAAGTTTTTGGCGTAGAGCGATGGAGACCATTTGCGGAACGGGTTCTGGCTGTCGGGTTTGCCGTAGTAATCCCATGGATGGCCCTTGAACTCCCAGATGTTGAACCAGTCTTCTTCAGTGGAGCCGAATGCTGACTCGGCATCGAACACGCCGTCGTGGGTGACGATGCACTGGAAGCGGTTGGTGTGGCCGAGGATCCAGTTGGCCATGAAACCGCCGTAGCTTGCGCCCAGGGCGCACTCGCGGGTCTTGTCGATGAAGGGGTAGTGCTGCTCGGCGTAGTCGAGGCCGGTCATCAGATCGGTATAGGGCTTGCCGCCCCAGTCGTTGATGACGCCTTCTACGAAGGCCTGACCGTAGCCTGTCGACCCGCGCGGATTGATCATGACGACGACGTAGCCGTTGGCGGCGAAGAGCTCGGCGTTCCAGCGGTAGCTCCAATCGTCTCCCCAGTTACCTTCCGGACCGCCGTGGATGAGGAACTTTAGCGGGTATTTTTTCGCGGGGTCGAAGCCGGGGGGGCGAATGAGGAAGCCCTGGACTTTGGTTTTGTCGGCGGCGGTGAACCAGAAGGATTCCATGGCGGGGAGATCGAGTTGGGATAGGAGGGCGTCGTTTAGGTGTGTGATTGGCGAAATCGACTTCGACTCTGGCTCCCCAAGCGCAACAACCTTTTCTATCTCCGCCTTCGAGCCAACGAAGTCTATCGTTACAGTCTGTTCTCCGGGATTAGGCGGCGGTGCGACATATTTCTGTAGATTCACGACCTCTGTTGGCGATCCCACAGTCATTCTGCTCGCCAATATTTCCTGGCCACCTCGCAATGGATGGATGTCGCTGTAAACGCCCTCTCCATGCTGTGGCGTAAAAAATCGATCCAGTCCCATTCCATTGCGTTCAAGTCCGGTACTCTTCACCGCAAAGATTGAGGACGCGCCCTCATGTCCAGCAGCAAAATAAATTGTGCTGGAATCGAAGCTCCACGCAAACTCGTCAACCCACAGGTCAAACTTCGGCAATAAATCTTTAATCGTCTTTGCGGCGCGGTCGTAGAGCACAAGCCGAAACTTGTCGCTCTCATATCCGGCACGCGCCTCACTGCGCCACGCAATGTACTTCCCGTCCGGCGAGTAGGCAGGATTGAAGTTGCCGCCGAGGGAAGTACTGATGGCAACCGGTTTGGCCGACGGGTCGGTGAGGTCGAGTGTAAATATTTTGGCGCTGATGCTGGTGGCTTGCTCGGCGTCGGGGTTGTCGGTGTAGGCGAGTTCTTTCGAGTCCGGTGAGAAGGCGCAGCCGCAACCGGAGCCTTCAAGCGAAAACGGCGGCACGTCGTGCGGGTTGCCGGGGTTGAGGTCGCGCACCGCGCCGTTCGCTACCGACACGAGGAAAAGATGGCTACGCTTATCTCCCGTGTAGTGATCCCAATGGCGGTAGAGGAGGTGGGTGAAGATCTGCGCCTTGACCGCGCTTTTGGCTAGGGCGGCATCGGTGCCGGAGTTGCACTGGTCGCCTGAGGTGAAGTCGGCGGGGGTGATGGCAGGGCAGTTTGGATAGACCGCAGAGGTGAAGACGATGGAGGTCGAGTCAGGGGACCACTGGGCGTTGTCGGCTTCTGTCGAGATGGTGGTGAGTATTTTGACGTTGCTGGTTGCGCCGGTGGCAGGGTCGAAGGCTGCAAGCCATACCTGCTGGCTGCCGTCTCTGCTAGAGAGAAAAAGTATTGACCGCCCGTCTGGGGAGAACTGGAGGCCGGAGTCGCCGGGTTTGGCTACTGCGAGCTTTTGCGCCGGGCCGCCGGCTATGGGTTGCAGCCACAGCTCCGCTGTTTTGCTATTTTGATCGAGGTTCACGCTCGTCACTTCGTAGCCGAGCCACTTGCCGTCGGGCGAGACGGCGGTGTCTCCGAGGCGCTTCATCTGCATCATGTCTTCAAAGGTCATGGGGCGCTTGGCTGGTGCCTGGGCAGAGACGAGGGTGGCGGAGGCAAAGAGGAAGGCGATGGCAAATTTGCGCATGGGCGAAATCCTGAGCGCGCGGAGTTGGAGGAGGGTTGCGCGTGAAGGAAAGTTTACAGCATATGCGGTGAGGATGGCTGTGGTGTGGGATGAGAGCTTGGAGTTAGTTTGCTGTGAGTTGGTTTGGGGTTGTGCTTTCCCCGGTCCCCAAATGCGAGGGACCGGGGGCACCCGGTTATTGTGCTTAATCCGAAATGTCCTGGATGAGGGTTATGGTTTCCCACCCACTTTCTTGGCCGCCATTTTCTTGCTTGATCGATTGGCGCAGAGTGGGGTTGAGGGCTGGTTTCGGGTTACGGCATCAGGACGGAGTCGATGACCTGGATTACGCCGTTGGATTGGTAGACGTTGGCGATGGTGATGGAGGCCTTGCCGCCTTTCTCATCAGTGAGCGTGATTTTGCCGTAGATGCCCTTGGATGCGGTGATGGTTCCGCCCTCAACGGTTGTGAGCGTGGCCTTGCCGCCGCCGTCTTCAATCATCTTCTTCAGGTCATTTGTGGAGATGCGACCCGGAACGACGTGGTAAGTGAGGATTTTGACGAGCGTGTCGTGGCTCTCGGGCTTGACGAGATTATCGACCGTGCCAGCGGGCAGCTTGTCAAAGGCCTCATTGGTGGGCGCGAAGACGGTGAAGGGGCCGGGGCCTTCGAGCGTGTCCACCAGCCCCGCGGCCTTGACGGCCGCCACGAGCGTGGTGTGGTCTTTGGAGTTGAGCGCATTCTCAACGATGTTCTTGGTGGGGTACATTTCGGCCCCGCCCACCATGGGGTCTTTTTGCGCAAAGGTGACGGAGGCGGAGACAAGGAGTGCAACGGCGAAGATGGAACTGACAAGCTTTTTCATGGCGTGATTTCCTTTCGAGTGCGGGTTGAGAAGTTGAGTGCCGGGAGGGCTTTCGGGGATGCTGGAAAGAACCTCCTGCGCGATCTGCGCACACAATATGCACACGAGGGGTACGCGCGCGGGAGCGGGTTGGATTGGCGAGGGTGGCGAATTCTAAAAGGGTGGCGAATTCTAAAGATGAGCGCGCGGGATTGGAAAGGTGGCGCGCAATGTTGCGGTCAATAATCGCGGTCAATATTGGGGTCAACATTGGGGTTGAGGGCGGTGGGAAGCCAAAAAAGAGGCCAGATTGCCCAACAATTGTTACAAAACGCTAATGCGGAATTGTGGAAAGCTGGGATTTTAGCTTCCGGGAGCGATAACACGGGCAAGGGCGCGGGCTTATTGGAAAGGGTGATTTTATCTACTGAAAAATAAAGACTTATTGCGCATACCAGAACGGGATAGGTCTTGGCAATCTACTATTTCTGGTGCAAAATGGACCATTTGGAGAAGCGATCCACAATTTTTTCCACAGGATGGGCGATTGGAACGGCGCGATTCATCCGGCATTTTATGGGTGCCGGATGAACGACCCGTTCTGTAGCTCCTTCATGGCCTGCTGGAGCTCGGCTTGTGTGTTCATGACGATGGGCCCGTACCAGGCGACAGGCTCTTCGAGGGGCTTGCCTGAGACCAGGAGGAAGCGAATGCCTTCGGGGCCGGCCTGCACGACGATCTCGTCTCCGCGGTCAAAGAGGACGAGGGAATGGTTTTTTGCGTCGTAACGCGGATCAGAATTCGGATCGATGGGCGACTCGGTCAGTACCGCCTGCGGATCGGAGGCGTCGCGGAAGGTGCCGGAGCCGGCGAAGACATAGGCAAATGCGTTGCGGGTGGTTTCGATTTGAATACGCTTGCGCTTGCCGGGCGGCACGGAGATGTCTACGTATCGAGGATCGGCCGCTACGCCCTCGACCGGGCCCTTCTTGCCCCAGAATTCGCCGCAGATAATGCGGGCATGGGTGCCGTCGTCTTCGGTGACTTCGGGGATGGCCGCGGAGGGAATGTCCTGATAGCGGGGCGCGGTCATCTTGAGCGAGGCGGGCAGGTTGGCCCAGAGCTGAAAGCCGTGCATGCGACCTTGCGCGTCGCCCGAGGGCATCTCCTGATGGAGGATGCCGCTGCCGGCGGTCATCCATTGCACGTCGCCGGCGGCCATGCGGCCTTTGTTGCCCAGGCTGTCACCGTGCGCCACTTCGCCGGCCAGAACGTAGGTTATGGTCTCGATGCCGCGGTGCGGATGCCAAGGAAAGCCGGCCAGGTAATCCGCTGGATTGTCATTGCGAAAATCGTCGAGGAGCAGGAAGGGGTCGAAGTCTTTTGTCTTGCCGAAGCCGAAGGCTCGCTCGAGCTTGACGCCTGCGCCCTCCATGGTGGTTTTGGTGTGGATGATTTGGTTTACGGCGCGTAACGACATGGCTGGCCTCCTGGTGAAAGTCTGCGGCTCACTGTGTTTGATGCGTGAGGGCTGCGGAATGATGCAGCTGCGGATTCAACTGTGCAGGGCGCGCCTTTCCGGTCTGGCTTTGCTAGGACTTGTGCCGCGTGTCCGGTTGCTGGCTTACGATAAGTGTGGGCAAGAGTGCCGAAGTGATGTGCGGCTGAGGAGAGCAAAGTGGCCTACGACGATCTGCGCGACTGGATCAAGACACTGGAAAAACATGGCGAGCTGAAACGGATACGAGAAGAGGTTTCGCCGGAGCTTGAGATTACGGAGATTACGGATCGTGTGAGCAAGCTGGGGGCGGCTTCCCACCCTTTCCGCAAAGAGCGCGGAAAGGATGGGGCACCCAATGTTGCGGTGAAGGGACAGTATGCGCCCGGCGGGCCGGCGCTGCTGTTTGAGAACGTGAAGGGGCATCCGGGGCATAAGGTGCTGATCAATCAGTTTGGGTCGGAGCGCCGCATGGCTCTGGCTCTCGGAGTGGACCGGCTGGATGAGATTGCCGAGCGCATCAGCGGGCTGATGAACGTGAAGGCACCGGCGGGGCTGATGGACAAACTTAAGATGCTGCCGCAATTGGGGGCGCTGACGAGCGCGTTTCCGAAGACTGTGGAAGCGAAGAACGCGCCTTGCAAAGAGGTGATTCGGAAATCGGCTGAGTTTGGCGGCGATGGCAACTTTGACCTGAATCACTTTCCGATTTTGAAGTGCTGGCCGCACGATGGGGGGCGGTTTATCACGCTGCCCTGCGTGCATACGCGCGACCCGCGAAACGGCAAGCGGAATATCGGCATGTATCGGATGCAGGTGTATGACGGGCAGACGACGGGGATGCACTGGCAGCGGCAGAAGGTGGCGGCGGAGCATTATCGGAACGCGATGCGGGCGGCTGCGGCAACCAATGCAACCGAGAGCGAAGCAAGCGCGCGCGTGGCGATGATGGCGGAGTCGGCTGGCGGTGCGGTCAGCATTCCGGATGGGCCGATTGGCGGGCTGCCGCAGGTTGCGCTGGGGCATCTGAAGGGATCGCGACTCGAAGTCGCGGTTGCCATCGGGACCGATCCGGCGACGACGTTCTCGGCGATTGTGCCTGCACCGCCGGAGGTTGAGGAGTTCATGATTGCCGGGTTCCTGCGCGGCAAGCCGGTGGAGATTGTGAAGTGCGAGACAGTCGATCTCGAAGTACCGGCCAATGCGGAGATTGTTTTGGAGGGTTACGTCGAACTGGGCGAGCTACGCAGCGAGGGGCCGTTTGGCGACCACACGGGTTTTTATACATTGACAGACGAGTACCCGGTCTTTCACCTGACGGCGATCACGCATCGCAAAGACCCCATCTATGCATCGACGATTGTGGGCAAGCCGCCGATGGAAGATGCGTGGATGGGCAAGGCAGTGGAGCGGATTTTTTTGCCCGCGATGAAGATGACGATTCCAGAACTTGTGGACGTGAATCTGCCTGTCGAGGGTGTGTTTCACAACCTGATGCTGGTGTCGATCAAGAAGTCCTATCCGGGGCAGGCGCGGAAGGTGATGAATGCGATCTGGTCGCTGGGGCAGGCCATGTTTACTAAATGCATTGTGGTGGTGGACGAGGACTGCGACGTGCAGGACATGGGCGAGGTGGTGCTGCGCGTGGCGAACAATATCGATCCCGAACGCGACATTCAGTTCACTCTTGGACCTGTTGACTCGCTGGACCATTCCTCGCGGCTGCCAAACTACGGCAGCAAGATGGGCATTGATGCAACGCGGAAGTGGAAGGCGGAAGGATTCGAGCGCCAGTGGCCGGCGATGATTGAGATGGACAAAGCTACGAAGGCAAAGGTGGATGCGATTTGGGCGCGGCTGGGCCTCTAGGTGTTTACACTTGGGTTTGGATGTTCAGCACAAAATAGGAAAGCGCATCCTCACCATCGCGGGCATTTTGCTCTTGTTTTGAAACGCTATTCGGCGTGAAGTGGCTTATTTCAACTGAAGCTTCAGCTCTTTCACCCCGCGCCCAACCGCAGAGGTTGGTTGAACTGGGCGGGCTCGGAGAACGAGAAACCAGGTTTCTATGCGTCTTTCGCAAATTGGATTAGTAATGCAGGCGGTGCTATATATCGGTGCGGGCATCAATCACTTCTGGCACGACCGCTTTTATCTCCACATCATGCCCGACCACTATGCGCATCCCCGGCTGCTGGTCGCACTGAGTGGAGTGGCCGAAATCGCGGGAGGACTGGGTCTGCTGCTGCCCGCGACGCGGGGATATGCCGCGGTCGGGCTGGCGCTGATGCTGGTTGGCTATTTTGACGTACACATCTTCATGCTGAGTCACGCAGAACGGTTTCCCGAGGTGCCGGGTTGGGTGCTCTGGGGCCGGTTGGCGTTCCAGTTTGTGCTGATTGCGTGGGCATTGCAGGCGGGGCGCGTGAGTGGCCGACTCCTGTAACAAAGAATCAGAGTTGCGTCATGGCTATGGCAACGATGATTGAGATGGACAAGGCTACAAAGGCCAAAGTAGACTCCTTGTGGTCGCGGTTGGGGATTTCAACAGATATCTATCATCAATAACAGTTGGCCGGGCCTCGATATAGGTACTGTCTTCCGTGTCCTTAGTTAGAACGTTTCGTTCGACAAGCAACTGTTCGTATTCGTAGACATCCCATTTGATTAAGGAGAAATATCTTGAAAAAAATATTGCTAGTCACCATGCTTGCCACCGCCAGCGCAGGGTCTGCCTGGGCTGCGGGCACAGCCTGTGAAGACATGACGAAGGTCAATCTTCCCAACACGACAATCACTGCGGCAACACTGGTACCCAAGGGTGGGTTTACACCGCCGCGGAATAACCAGGGTGGCGGGCCGCCGCCGGGCGCGCAGCAGGGTGGACCGGGCGGCCCCGTTGGACAGGGACCAGGAGGACCCGGAGGCCAAGCTGGGCCGGGAGGACCGGGAGCGCCTGCTGGCGGACAGGGTGGACCGGGCGGGAATCAGAATGCTGTCTATGCGACGCTGCCGGCTTTTTGCCGCGTGATGGCCACGGTGCGGGCGGTTCCTGACTCTGAAGTCAAGGTGGAAGTTTGGATGCCGGTCGACAACTGGAATGGAAAGCTTGAGGCGCTGGGCAATGGAGGCTTCTCGTCTTCGATCCAGTACAACGGAATGGCAGGCGCAGTTGCGGAAGGCTACACGGCCACGGGTACCAACACCGGTTTCGACGGCAATGACAGCTCGTTTTCGATTGGGCACCCGGAGAAGGAGACCGACTGGGGCAATCGCGCCGTACACGAGATGGTGGTAACGGCGAAGGGCGTAATTGCAGCGCACTACGGAGACGGACCCAAGTATTCGTACTGGAATTCGTGCTCGACGGGCGGGCGGCAGGGATGGGTGGCGGCGGAGTACTACCCCAATGACTTTGACGGTCTGTTCATCGGCGACCCGGCGAACCCGATGTCGCGGCTTCAGGCGAATTCGATTTACATCAACCTTGCACTCAACACGGACCCTGCGGCCTTTATCACTCCGGCCAAGTGGACGATGATTCACAAAGCGGTGATGGATGAGTGCGACGAGAAGGACGGACTGAAGGATGGATTGATTCAGGACCCGATGAAGTGCAACTTCGACACCAAGACTCTGCTCTGCAAGAACGGCGACGCAGCGGACTGCCTCACCGCCCCGCAAGTTGAGGCGCTAAACAAGATTGCTACCGGCTCAAAGAATCCCCGCACGGGCGAGTCGCTTTACCCCGGCTATCCGCTGGGCACGACCATGGGTGGCGCGCCAGTCACCGGCAAGAATCCTGACAACTCAGCTCCCAGCACCTTCAAGATGCTCTTCCAAGATGCGAACTGGGACTACCATACATTTGACTTTGACAAAGACACGGCGCGCGCCGACAAGCTGGGCAATAACACCATCAACGCCGTGAACCCCGAGAAGCTGAAGGCGCTCTTCGCTCATGGCGGAAAGATCATTCTCTATCACGGCTGGGAAGACCCCGCCATCTCGCCCCTCGAGCAGATCGCTCTGTACGAGGGCGTAGTAAAGGCCGACGGCGGGCTCAGCAAGACCTACAACGACATTCGGTTGTTCATGATTCCCGCCATGCCGCACTGCGCGGGCGGATACGGGCCGAACGCGTACGACAAGATGCAGGTACTTTCCGACTGGGTAGAAAAGGGCAAGGCGCCGGACGAAATTATCGCCTCGCACTCGACCGCCGGCAAGGTGGATCGCACCATGCCGCTCTGCCCTTATCCCGAGATCGCCAAGTACAAGGGCACGGGCAGCATTATGGAAGCGCAGAACTTTGTTTGCGCCAAGCCGTAGGGTTGTGAAGAGAGAAGAATGGTACATCTAAATTCTTCGTCACCCCGGTCCCCAAATGCGAGGGACCGGGGGCACCCATTCCTTTGTGGGTTGCTTTAATCCGAACCGCCCGGCGCCTCATCGTTTCAGGCTTCTTGCCGAAGGGATGGGGCGCTTCTCTTTTGATCGGTACGAGGAGGGCTAGAGCAGAATCCGAGTAACAGTGCCCATTGGACGATGGTGAAAGGTGTCATTTTCTTACGGAAAATGACACTTGACGGGCGTGCAGTTGGGTACATCTACTCGGATTCTGCTCTAGTCTGATTTCTTTTCTGAGTCGGGCTGGGGCTCGGTGGGCGGGAAGACTCTTACGCGCTCGACTTTGTGGCTGGTGGAGGCCACCACTTCAAGGCGCAAGCCGATGGACTTGAGCTCCAGTACTTCGCCGGGGAGCGGAATGCGGCCTGCGATCTCGCTCACCAGTCCTCCGACCGTCGCGGCTTCGTATTCCTCGTCCAACTCGATGGGCTCGGCGAAGAGGTCGCCTAATTGGTCTGCCGGAAAGCTGCCCGGCACAACCCATGCACCCGAGGGCTCACGCTGCGGCTCCTCGGTTGCTGAGTCTTTCTCGTGCTCGTCGCGAATCTCGCCGACGATCTCTTCGAGTAGATTCTCGATTGTCACCAGGCCGGCGACACCGCCGTACTCGTCGATGACGATGGACATGTGCTGCTTGGCGCGCTGCATCTCGCGCAGCAGTTCGTAGCCTTTCTTGGTCTCAGGGGCGAAGGCAGCGGGGTGCTGCAAGGAGGCTACGGTTCGCGTACGCGCTTCCACGTCCGTGATCTGGAGCAGGTCGTGGGCGAAGGCGATACCGGTGATGTTGTCGAGCGTGCCGGAATAGACGGGGACGCGGGAGAAGTTGTGTTCCTTGAGCAGGTCGAGAAATTGCTCGAGTGTGGTGGACTCCGGAACCGCGAACACCTCTGGCCGAGGCGTCATGATATCACGGATCAACATGTCGCCAAACTCGACGGCGGAGCGGACCAGCTCACGATCACTCTGCTCAAGAATTCCTTCTTCCTCGCCGGCCTCAAGGAGCGCATCGACATCGACGGCGGATTCTTCTTTGCGGCTTTGCGGCTTTTCTGCTAAAGAAGCCACGGAAAAAAAGAAGCGGATAAAAACTGTAATGGGCGAAACCAGCCACAGCAGCAGGCGAATGGGCCAGAGAATGCGCACCGCCCACATTCCGCGCGTGCGGTTGAACAGCAGCGACGGGATAAGTTGAAGGCAGACAACAATGACCAGCACCACGCCGAGAATGGCCTGGGCGATTTCCGCTGGAGTTGGGCGGTCGAACTGAGGAGCGCGGTCGAAGAGGATTGTGCCGAATTCAAGTGCGATAAGGCCAAGCGTCAGTTGTTGCAAGACTGAGGCTGAGAGCGCGGCATGGTCGCGCGTGAGGCCCAGGTGCGGCTCAACGCGCTCTTCCCAGGCGTCGAGATTGTCCTGGGCTTCGTGGCTGAGGATTTTGCCGAACTCGGAGTAGACGCGGCGGATATAGGCGGCGAGGGTTGCGATGGCCGCGAGCAGCACGAGGTACATGATTACGAGCGGCGTCATGGGCGTGCGCTCCGCGCAGATTTCGTGCTTGGGATTCCATCGCCCCTACGGGGCTTTCGTGCGATTGGTTGGCTTTCCCCGGTTCGTTCGATCAGCCCCTGCGGAAGATTCAGCTTTGCGCGCATGAGGCGTTCTCGGCGGCCCATCTTTCCGCCGTCGATCTCGTGGTCGTAGCCAGCAAGGTGCAACAGGCCGTGGAGGATGAGGACTTTTATTTCAGTTGCAAGAGAGTGGCACTGCGCGGCTGACTGGCGGCGGGCGGTGTCTACGCTGATTGCGATATCTCCGGATATCTTGACGGGCCCGACCGACTCTGCCGGGAAAGACAGCACATCCGTGGCTTTGTTCTTGCCGCGGAATTGTTTATTGAGCTTGCAAATGGCAGCGTCTGTGGTAAGCAGGACTGTTACCTCACCGCGCAGTCGAACCGCGGACTGTGCGAGGTTGAGGAATCGGGCGAGGGTGCGGGGTGAGGGGAGCGGCTGCGAATTCCCGGCAAGGGAGTGCTTCGCCGATGTGAATCGCGGCGAGGGGTCAGGGTCCAGATCTGGATCGAGAAGGATCATCGTGCGCGGGACTGAGTTTTCCAATTCAGCCCCGCTTCAAGTTCAATTCTACGCGTATTCAAAACTTACTGCGGCTTTGCGGCAATCGAAGGCTGCGGCTGCGGGCGATCTTCCATTGCGTTTCCGTTCAAGGAGACTGCGCCATCGAGAGGCAGTTCCTGCTGCTGGGGCTTGCCTTCGTAGGCGCGGACGATGCGCTTGACTAATTCGTGGCGCACGACGTCGGTGTCCTCAAAGTGGCAGAAGTGAATGCCCTCGACGCCGTCGAGCACGTTGATGGCATCCACCAGCCCCGACTTGCGCGGGTTGGGCAGATCGATCTGGGTGATGTCGCCGGTGATGACGGCCTTGGAGTTCGAGCCCAAGCGCGTCAGGAACATCTTCATCTGTTCGATGGTGGTGTTCTGGGCTTCGTCCATGATGATGAAGGCGTCACTGAGCGTGCGGCCGCGCATGAAGGCCAGGGGCGCTACTTCGATGGCGTTCTTCTCGAACATCTTTTCAACCTTTTCGGCATCGAGCAGGTCATAGAGGGCGTCGTAAAGGGGGCGGAGATAGGGATCGACTTTTTCCTGAAGCGTGCCAGGGAGAAAACCGAGACGCTCGCCGGCTTCAACGGCGGGACGCACGAGCACGATGCGGCTCACCTTTTTGGCGTTGTAGGCGGAGACGGCCATGGCTACGGCTAGATAGGTTTTACCCGTACCGGCAGGGCCGACGCCGAAGGTCATGTCATTTTGCTCGATGGCTTCAACGTATTTGCGTTGATTCACGGAGCGCGGTGTCACGGTGCGCTTTACGCCGGCCGAGCGCTGCTTGCCGGAGTCGGCGATGGACTTGAGGGTGGTGGCCGGATCGGCGACGACCAGCTTCAACATGCCGTTGAGCTCGCCGTTGTGCGGATGCACGCCCTGCTTTCGCAGGGCTTCGAAGTCTTTGAAGATACGCTCGACGCGAGTGACTGCTGCGTCTGGACCCTGAACGTGAACGGCATCGGATCGGAGATCGATGCGAACGCCGAGTGAGTCTTCCATCAGCCTGAGGTTTTCATCGCGGGTCCCATAAAGGGGCTCAAGGTTGGGCGTGATCTCGAGTGCGATCTTCAAAGGATTCTATGTCCTCCAGTGCGGTGCGTTCGGGTGAATGAATGCCGGAATCGAGCCTTTAGAGCCGGGGCCGGCAGGACAAGCAAAATCATGGGCAAAATCATGGGGAAGCTATCGGCGGTGCCGGGAGAATACAAGAGGCGCAGCAACCCAGCAGTCGACGAGCGGCGGATGACGCGGCACGGGCCAGGTTGCAGGGCGAACTTTGAAATTAGGGAACTCTTGGGAATGTTCAGCGGACAGCGCACATGTATGCCGATTGCCTGGGCTGGCTGGCGGGAGCGCGTATTGGCGAAGGCGACCAATTCGTTATCTGCGCTGAGATTAGCGCGAGTAGGCGAACTAGTCAATCAGGAGAGCATAAATTTTGTTGAAATCGGTGACTTGGCGGATACCTGGCGCGCCCCTTGGTAATGCCCGGTCAGCCCACTGAGGCAAGGCTCGATGCTGGTGAAACCTCGTCGAGCGGGAATCCGAGGCGCTTCCATTCGTCGTACCCGCCGCGCAGCGGGTGAACGCGCTCGATGCCCAGTTTGTGCAGCGCCATGGCGGTCTTGGCGGCTGAGGCCTCGCTGGGGCAGGTGCAGTAGAGAATCACGTCGCGGTCGCGGGGAATCTCCTGATGCCGCACGGAAAGGCTCTCCGGCGAGAAGTGCATTGCGCCGGGAAGCTTGAAGGGCTCGACCACGAGTTCGAGGGGGTGGCGGAGATCGATGATGTAGACCGGCTGGCCGGCATCGAGTTGGCTCTTCAACGCAGCGGGTTCGAGGCGCGCGGCAGCGAGACTCTTGAGCACGTTGTGGCGGCGAATCAGGCGGGCGACAAAGAATCCGATGATGCCGAGAATGAGGATGGCGCCGGAGAAGCGGCCGATCCAATTCAGAAGGCTTGGGTTGCGATTGATGGCATCGCCGAATAAGCGGCCTACGACGAGAAGCGTGGCAACCCAGATCGCTGCGCCGATGCCGTCAAAAAAAAGAAACGGGCCAAAGCCCATTCCGTTTTGCGCTGCGATGGGAGGGGCAAGCGTGCCCAGGCCGGGAACAAACTTTGCGGTCAGCAGCGTGATGGCGCGGCGGCGGCTGAAGGAGTCCTGCGTGCGCCGGACGCAGGTGGTTGGCTCAAGCGAGAGTTTACATAAGAGGCGCAGTACGTGATGGCCTAACCTGCGGCCGACCAGAAACCAGGTGACGTCTGAGAGAAGAGCGCCGGCAAGCGCGGCGAGGAATGCCCAGTGTAGCCGGATGGAACCGTCGACGGACAGCGCCCCGGCGGCAAGCAGCACCGGAGTAGCAGGCAGCGGCATACCCAACTGTTCAAAGAGAACCCACGCAAACAACAGGATATAGCCGTAGAGCAAGAGAAAGTGAGTGGGTAGTTCCATGGGGCCGGGCTCCTGTTCTTTGAGCAGTCTTGTGCTGTTCCGCCGGGAGGATGGGGAAGGGCGTCTAGAATAGGATGATTTTGTTTTTGTATTCGTTGCAAAAGATTGGAATCTGAAAAAATGCCGCCTCGGCAAGCTGCCGGGGCGGCATCTCTGCATTCATTGGCCGGCGTGAATTACTGCGATGCGCCTGTTCCTGTGTGCGAGCCGGATGCGGTGTGAGCCTTCGCTTCCTGATTCATCTGCGAGAAGTAGTCGCTTTCGAGGAGATTCTTGTAGAAGACACCGGTAAGCTCTGCCGCGCGGGGGCCGAAGGTGGCGCGGCCGCCTTCGAGGAAAAAGACCGTCACCAGACTGCCTTGAGGGGACTCGGAAAAGGATGCAAACCAGCCGAAGCGCGTTCCATTGTCGGAGCAGGTGCCGGTTTTTCCGAATACCGGCAGTGCGGTGAAGTTGGTGTGCAGGCTACGCGCTGTGCCGTAATCGACTGCGCCCTCCATGCCGTCTACTACGTCAGGAATGTAAGGCGCGATCTTGAGGGCGCGCTTGACGCGAGGTTCGAAGTTCGCGGCTTCGTCTGGAGTATTGGGGTGCTGTAGGTAGTAGAGCGTGCCGCCGTTGGCGATGGCAGCGACCAGCGAGCCAAGCTGCAGCGGAGTGAGCGAGACGCCCTGGCCGAAGCTGCACATGCGGCCAACACCGCCCTGCGATTCGGGGATGGGTAGATCCGGATACTCGCCGAGCTGTTCGCCTCGGATGTTGTAGCCGGCCAACTCGCCGAGGCCAAACTGGGTTGCGTAGTGGTGGACGCGCTCAAAGCCAAGCTCGCGGCCCATCTCTTCAAAGTAGAGATTGTTGCTCTTGGCCAGCGCCGTAGTCAGGTTCATGCGGAATCCGGGAAGTTGAACCATCGTGTCGCGGGTGACGATACCCTCAGAGAGCGCGGCGAGGGCAACGGTGAGCTTGATGGTGGAGCAGGGCTCCGCGCCCGGCGAAAGGGCCAGCTTCTGATTGACCATGGCGAGAATGCGGCCGTTTGCGGGATCGATGACGACGGCAGTGCCGTTCATGCCGCCGAGGGCTTCGATGGCAGCCTGACGGACGACGGGGTCTTCTCCGGCGGTGATGTCGCCCGCGCCAATATCGCCGGGGAAGAACGAGTTGGCAGTGAAGTGCTCGTAGTAGTGATGGACTAATGTGGTCCGGCGCAGTCTTGCGGTGGTTGCGGTTCTTGCTTTACGCGACGGCGTCATGGTTGTGGCGGCAAGCTTCCTGGCGGCCGCGTGCGGTGCGGGCCTGCGCACTCCCGAGGCTGTTACGGCGGGCTTGCGCACTGCGGTATGAGATGAGGCAGGCACATGCTGGTTGGCCTTGGCATGGTGAGCCGCAGTATGCGTGACCCGTGCAGCGCTGGCGGAGACCCCGAGGCCGACGCAAAACGAAAATAATAAAAATATACGGTAAGAAGCCTTCATGCGGCGAATTCCCTCTCAAACCTCAAGATTGCGTACCTTGCATTCCGTGCGATGAAACATCTTGCCGCGCAATTGCCGCATGGGCAATTCCTAATTTGCTTCATCGGCCGCTGCGCATATGGCATAAGCAGGGGCCAAGTACCAGCCATGCATTTTAAGGCTCATACCCATTCTAAAATGCCTGACCCAGTAACCAGACTGCATGTATGCTGCCAAACTTCCGTTTCACCAAACTGCTTGTTACTTTCGTGTCCCATGCCTGCGGCATTGCTGCTCAACAGGAACGGATTGTTAATCCTGTCAGGCATTCCATCCCAAAATTCCCGGTTGGGAACAAGAAAGACTGCTCTTCCCGAACTTGGCCACGCTCACACTAGTTCCTGGTACCTTGACCGCGCAACCTGGTAATTGCTCTGGACAAGTGCGGGCCTGGACGCCCACACGACTGCCGGTCTGGAGACCGGCGCTACATTCCGGTCGTTACAGAATCATTCGGTCATGACACTAGAATTGCGCCCGGCGCATGAAGGCCGGCACATCCAGGTCGCGCTCCTCCTCTTTGGACTCCGGAAAGAGAGATTCGGTTGATGATGGGATCTCCTCCATCGGCTGCAATGTGTTTCGCGGGCTGAGGGAGAAATCGGCGGCATAGTCGAGCGACTTGCGCGGCTCGGGCGCTTGCTCTATTACTTCCGCCATTTGCGGCCGCGATGGAATGGACTTTGCCTGCTCTTCAAGCTCAGTGGCCTTTTCGTGCGCGGCAACGGTAACCGTTGTGGCGACGGATGGGGCTGAGGAGCGGAAGTGGAAGGAATCATCGGCCGCCGGCGCCTCTTCGTCTTCGCTCATGAAGCGCGGCGCGGCGGGGGCGGATTTTTCGGCAACGGCAATTGCCGGCTCACGCAACCAATTTTCAGGCGCAACGACGGGGACGGAGATCACGGGCGTGTCTTCGATGCTCAACATGCGAGCGCGGCGCTCGGGCATCTGGTCGCGGAAGCCGGTGGCGATGACGGTGATCTTTACGTTTTCACCCATCTCTTCGTTGAGCACCGCGCCGAAGATGATGTTGGCGTCTTCATGCGCGGCGGACTGAATGATGGACGACGCGGCATTGACCTCGGAGAGCTTGAGGGAACTGGAGCCGGTGATATTGATGAGAATGCCGCGCGCGCCGTCGATTGCGCCGGCCTCAAGCAGCGGGGAAGCCATAGCGGCCTGCGCTGCTTCAATGGCGCGGTTTTCTCCAGAGCGAACGGCGGTACCCATGACGGCCTGGCCCATGCCGGCCATGGTGGTCTTCACGTCGGCAAAGTCGCGGTTGATGATGCCGGGGATGGTGATAATGTCGCTGATACCCTGCACGCCCTGGCGAAGCACGTCGTCGGCAACGCGGAAGCTCTCAAAGAAGCCGGCGTCCTTGGCTACGGCGAGCAGCTTTTCATTGGGAATGACGATCACGGTGTCGACGCTGTCGAGCAGTTCCATGAGGCCGCGCTCGGCCTGTTGCAGGCGGCGCTTGCCTTCAAAGGCGAACGGCCTTGTAACGACGGCGACGGTGAGAATGCCCATCTCGCTGGCCAGCGAGGCGATGACAGGGGCGGCACCGGTGCCGGTGCCGCCGCCAAGACCGGCGGTGACGAAGACCATGTCTGCGCCTTCGAGGGCTTCGATGATTTTTTCAGAATCTTCGAGCGCGGCGCGGCGGCCTACGTCAGGATTTGCGCCTGCGCCGAGGCCCGAAGTGAGCCTGACGCCGAGTTGCAGCTTGACGGGAGCCTGAGAGAGCTTCAGCGCCTGCACGTCGGTATTGGCGGCGATGAACTCCACGCCCGCCATGTTGGCCTGGATCATGCGGTTGACGGCGTTGCCGCCGCCGCCGCCCACGCCGATGACTTTGATGCGTGCCTGGCGCTCAGTCTCATCGTGATAGAGAATGCGCATCTCGCCGGCTTCGCTGATCGGCTTGTCGATATTCTGTTTGTCGATATTTTGTCTTTCCATCGAGTTGTTTTCCATGTCTCGGCATCTCCTGTTGAATCAAGATCGGTTAAAAGCTGGCTGCGAATGCTGCGCGGAACTTAGCGCGGAAGCTGGGTTTGTCGAGCGATCGTTCCTTGCGGGTGCGATGAGCGTACAGTACCAGGCCGACGATGGCTGAGAAGCCGGGATGCACGAGATCGGCGGGCATATTGGGAAGGCGAACCGGCAAAGCCGTGCGGGCCGACATGCGGAGCTGGCTGGATGCGACGTCCAACATGCCGGGCAGCAGCGATCCGCCGCCGGTGAGCACGCAACCGGCTCCGAGCTGATTCTCAATACCGCCCTCGCGCAAGGTGTCGCGTACATACTTGAACAACTCGCGCGCGCGTGCTTCCAAAATTTCCGCAATGGTGCGCACGGGTAGACGGCGGGGATCGGGGTTGTTGATTTCGATCTCTGACGACTGCGGCACATCGGTAACCACGGCGTTACCAACTTCGCGCTTCAACTCCTCAGCGAGAGAGGTTGGAATTTCAAGAACCTTGGCCAGATCGTTGGTAAAGTGCGCTCCTCCGATGGGAACGGAAGCGGTAAGCACGACCGCGCCTTCAAAGAAGACGATGATGTCGGTCGAGTGCGCGCCGATATCGAGCAGGCAAATGCCGAGCTCTCTCTCGTCTGCCGTGAGCGCGCATTCCGCGGCCGCAATAGATTCGAGTACAGCCTCCGACACCTCAAGGCCTGCCTTGTTGGCGCAGGTGACGGTGCTTTGCCACGCGCTGCCGGAGCAGGTGGCTACATGCAGTTCGAGCCGCATGTGTGCGCCCACCATGCCAAGGGGATCGAAGATGCCGGGCTGGCCGTCGAGGATGTACTGGCGGCGCAGCAGATGAACAATCGCGCGATCCGGGGGGCGCTCAAACATGCTTGCGTAGTGGATGGCGGCGCGCATGTCTTCCTCGGTAATCTCTCTCATGCGGTTGCCAAGTTTCAACTCGCCTGAGTTGTTGAAGCCAAGCACATGTGGACCGCCTACGCCGGCCATGCAGATGTGCAGGTTGGCGCGCGCGGATTGCTCTGCCTGCTCGAGCGCCGCCTTCACGGCTTTGATGGCGGGGTTGAGCTCGGCGATGAGGCCCTTGCGCATGCCGGCGGATCGCACCACGCCGTGGCCGCGATAACGCAGAGAGTCCTCATAGAGATCGGCGGCCAGCACGCGCGTCCAGGCGCTGCCGATATCGAGAGCGACGATCAGATTGTCCTGTTTCTGGTTCATCGCGCCTACCCGCCCTGCGACAGGACCGCCGCCGCATGGGTTCCGGAGGCGGAGGTCTGTGGAGTTTTTATCGTTGGTTTGCCGAGAGCTTTCTTCATGGCCGCCGATTTCAGATTTGCAGATTTTTGTACGGGTTTGATTTTCCCGGCAGCAGATTTTGCGCCTGCGGATTTTACTGGTGTTGGATGGGGCTTGGCCGCGGGTTTGACTGGGTGCGCAGAAGCTGGTGCTGTTGCAGCGTTATGCGCCGGAGTGTTTGCACCGTCTCTTTCCGCATCTGCCCGCGCATTGCTCTCTGCATTCTGACTGCCCGGCTGCATTTGCAAAACTACCTGTTGGCCGTAGCGCAGGTCTACGGAAGCCAGTTTCGGGTACTGCTGCCGCCACTCAGCGATATGCGCCTGGTAGCGTTCAAAACGTTCGCGAAAGTTGTCATCGCCGAAGTGGGCAAGGATGTCTGCGCCCTGTTCCGTCATCAGCACGCGCGCATCTTCAGCATCGGTGAGGTCAATCTCCGAGATTCGATCGGAGTCGTGGTTCCCTGCCGAATCCAGCTCGGACATCATG